>Ga0222713_10000051_pt1 | contig 114789 bp, 141 predicted proteins | sample C33_649DmetaG_FD_165061 | JGI IMG/M metagenome (GOLD analysis project Ga0222713, IMG submission 165061) | Estuarine water microbial communities from San Francisco Bay, California, United States - C33_649D | ecosystem: Environmental > Aquatic > Marine > Unclassified | place: USA: California...
ACTTTAGAAGAACTTTGGGGCTATACGTTAGGTACAAATGTTTCTGGATCCATAGCTTCGACGTATTACGTAACGACTGAAGACAAAACTAAAGAAATATGGAAACGTATTATTAACAATCTACCTTATTTACTTAAAACAAAAGGAACTGAAAGAGGTGTTCGTGCTTTAATTAACTGTTTTGGTATTCCACAAACAATTTTACGTATTCGCGAATATGGCGGACCCGAACCGGACTTTGATACAAAAACAGATTTAGTCTATGAGCGTTTCTTCTATTCAACCACTGTAGGCTACAACGGAGGTACATCTGGGCAAGTTGCACAACTTATTAATGTACCATGGAAACAGCTCAATGCTAATGGATTGATTCCAATGGGAGTTGAGCTTCGTGTTAAAATGGCACTAAGCCAATCTAAAACACAAACCATAATGGAAGTGCCTAACAAATGGAAAGTTGAAGCTTTTCAGAGTGGCAGTGGTAACTATGTAGCTTTTTATTTAAGTGGTAGTCAAGGTTGGGCAACAGCAAGTGTAAGTTCTTCTATTTACAATGGAGACTTTCATCTAATATCACTACAACGAAATAATGCTAGTGACGCTTATAGCTCAGGCAATAATCAAAGGTTTACTTTAGGTATTAGACAAACAAATTACCAAAAAGTAGTAGCAACTACAACAGCTTCCTTGGTTGTCAGCGGTTCTAATAGTGGATCTTATATACAGAGCTTTATCACTTCAGGAAATTTATGGATCCCAGGTTCTGGTTCCTTTCCGGCAGCAAGTTCGCATTCTATGGCTATCTTATCTGGTAGTGTACAAGAGCTTAGATATTGGTCATCTCCACTTCAAGAAGCTGTACTGGACAATCATGCATTAGCACCGACAAGCTTTCAAGGTCCTTTAGCGGATACGTTTACAGGAAGTACTTCAAGCTTTTATGATTTAGGATTTAGGTTATGCTTAGGATCTGATAATAAAAAAACAAATTTTGCAACTACTACAAGCTTTACATCGCAGCATCCAAACCAACAAGATAACACCTTTGTGGCTGGGTTTAAAAGTGCTTCCTTTTTTAATTTTAGTGGTTCTTTCTACAATCCCGTAACAGAAATACATTCTTTAGAATGGCCTGATTTGGGTGGAAATAGAAGTGTTTCAAATAAAATTAGAATAGACGAGACTGTAACCGCAGGAGAGGTACAGCTTTTTAGAAATACTAAAGTTCAAAAGTCTATATCAGACAACAACCCACCAGATAGTCCCCGTTTGGGTGTTTATTTATCGCCACTAAACGAAACAAACCAAGATATTGCTGAACAGTTTGGTGGTTTGAGTATAGATGATTTTATAGGAAATCCTACACACTTAGATGATGAAGTGTATCCAGACTTAGAAAGACTTCAACACGAATACTTTAAAAAGTATACGGGTAATGCTAAGGCACAGAACTATATCAGATTAATACAACACTTTGACGCAGCGCTTTTTCAACTAATAAAAAAGTTTATTCCTTATAGAGCAAATGCTCAAGTTGGACTTGTTGTGGAGCCTTCAATTCTACACAGAAGTAAAATACCAACAAGACTACCAGTAGTAGAAGAAAACCACTATTCATCCTCAATAGTAATGCCAGATACCATAATTCCAGCTGGTGCGGTACAAGATGGAGATGGCGAGCCTTTCCGAGATGGATCAGGTTATGTACAAGGAGGAACCATTGAAACTGAATATGTCAGAATATCAGGTCAAGAACAGCAAGCAAGGGATGTTAACAAAGTAATACAATATCCCGATAGAACTTACCTAGCGCAGCAAGAGAGTATTTTAACGCTCAGAGTAACTGGTAACGCAAATCAGTTTAATAATACTGGAATAGCAGATCTTCCATCTCAATCAGGAAGCTTAGCTGGTACCGTTGATTTAGGAAAATCGAGTTATGGTCGTGATGTAAGAGTGCAAGGCTCTCAATACTTGTTTATGTCATATGCAACAAGTCAGAGTATATCTATAGGTGGAATTTATGGAACAAGTTTATACGGATCTAGTACTTATGCGAGCTCTTCGGCCGGTACCACAAGCACATCACTACCCTATAAAATAACAGCCAGTAGGTACGATTACCACGAAGCTTTAGGACCTGTAATTATAAATTCTCGACTAAGCCAAACCGCTAATGTTACTAATGAGAATTATGACACGGATATCTACTTTAGTAGAGCCTTTCAGCGAGTAAGTTCTTATACATCTGGAGCAGCAAGCAATTACGAAACAATATACAGTTCATCAGAAGCTTTGTATCAAAACCGTTGGACTGTGGATTATGGATTGCGTATTGAGTCTCTTTATGTTGGAGGAACATTACAATCTACTCCCTTTAGTACGACAGCTTACTGGGGATTAACTGGTAGTTTAGGTCTTTATTTTAAACCAACAAGCACTTCGCAACAATACACTGGCTCAATAAAACTTCCAGCTTTCTTTTGGAATAACGAAGACGGCACTACTCATAACTATGTTTATAAAATAACAATCCAATCCAATGAGACAAACCCAGTAACAGCTGGTCTAGAACTACACCTTGGAGACTTGGATTGTGGTATAACTCAGTCTGTCACATCTGCAACACAATCGTTTACTATACAACCAAACGGTCCGTGGTTAGGCCTTAGAGTGAGGAGCACTATAGGACTTACATTAAGCACTTTTTATATTACTTCATTAAAGGTTGAGTGTATTAATTACCGATCGCAAATACAAGATTACCATTTACGTGATAGTAAAGGTATGGTAAATGCTCGATACGAAGGTTGCAAAATGACATCGCCAGATTGGAATGCTGATAGTAATGACACCGTGGATAAAGGACCTGTAGTTGTTGTGCTTATAGGAAAAGGAAATCAACTATTAGTAGAACCGAAAGCGTCAGATGGAACATTTAGAGTACTATCCGATGTATAAATCATAAACTCAGTATATTTATATTAAAATAAACAACAATGGGATATTTAGATAACTCAAGCGTTACTGTAGACGCAATATTAACAAACAAAGGTCGTGAATTATTAGCAGCAGGTGGTCAGCTAAACATTACCAAGTTTGCACTTTCTGATGACGAAATTGATTACGATCTTTGGAATCCAGCTCACACATTAGGCACTAACTATTACGGAGCTGTTATTGAAAACATGCCTATACTAGAAGCACTACCAGACGAAACCCAAATGCTTCGTTATAAGCTAGTAACTTTACCAAAAACAGTAACTGGTATCCCCGTAATAAGCGTTCAACCAACAACTGTAAGTTTAACAAATTTAAACCAATCAGTAACTATACAGCCATCTACACTTAATTTACCAGGTGGCAACAGCTCTCTTGGATACACTGCTATTTTGTCTGATGACACTGTTGCAATGTTAGAAGTTGCTCCTGATGGTGGTATTGCAGCTCCAGGTGCTGTTACTAATGGTGGTATTGGTACTATTAGCACAACAAGCTTCCTTGATGATGAAGTAACTGGCCAAACAACAGCTGGTAAGACAGTTGTTAAAACTGGTACTAAATTTATTCTTACACCAAAAGCTCAAATTCAAACTGATAGAATTTATCGTGCTTTATTGACTATTATTGGTAATGAAACGGGTGGATTTAAAACAGTATCTATTTCTGTTCAAATTCCAAACAATCCAAATATAAACGCAGAAACAGTAGTATAAGTTTAGATACAATCAATAAACAAGACAATGGCAGAAATATATAAAAACTTCACTCAAGACGATATAGTACCTGGAGATATTCAAACAGTATCACAACCTATTTGGTCAGAAAATATGAATCCATACTCAGCTTCTTTTGCAAGCGGTATAGGTTTCTTTACCTCATCAACACAACTATCCCAATCTGGTGATTACTATATGAATGTATATCATCGTAATCCACAAATCGATCCTAATGCAGCAATTCAATTTGCATTAGCATATGGACATCGTCAAGGTAGTGGTTCGGTTGGTGATGCAAATACTGTAGGTAACAACGCTAACGATACACCATCTCGCGCAATTTACTCACAATATCGCAATCAATTACTTCCTCCAGGAGACGCTATATTTACTTTTGGTGGTGTTGATTCTGAAGAGATCATTGTTATTAACGTTGCTCGCGCACGTTTCCGTCAAAAGATTGATCCAGGTAACTGGGAACTTCGTATTGGTAGTGGATCTACAGCTTCAAGTTGGACCGGTAGCTATCTATCTTTTATTGATGCTAGCGGAGCTGGAGATTCTCCAACTGTAAACGAAGCTGGTCGTGTATTTGGAATCTACAGTGGATCGGGCGGAGTAACTGCCTCAAGTACACAATACGGTTTATTTTATCCAGATCAAGGTGTATTTGTATTCCATGCTGGTCTATTGAGAGCAGGTGGTGCTACAGGTTGTGGCATTCCATTCAACTCTTCTTCAGCTATACAAGCACGCAATCATGTGACCATGTCAATTCGCATGTCAGGATCTTCGTATTTTGCAGCTCGTAGTGAAGAGAAAATCAACTCAACACACTATTTTGTACGTGTTACAAATAAACAATTTAATTTTTCAAACAATCCAACGTTTGTAACTGGAAGCAATGGTAATTTTTTACATGCTAGTATGCTTCGTAATCCAAGTGTTTATGTTACTACAATTGGAATGTATGATGATAGAAATCGTCTTTTAGCGGTTGCTAAATTAAGCAAACCTTTGTTAAAAAGCTTTAATCGTGAAGCCTTAATTAAGGTAAAATTAGATTACTAACCTCCTCTTGAATAGTATTCAAGGATTGACCCCCATTATTGGGGGTTTCTTTTTGTGAGTATATTTATATTAAATGGCTGGAGTTTTTAAGAGCTTAGATAAATCAGATATAAGAGTCACTCCCTTCCGCACCTACAAACTATGGGCAGACACAATTGGTGAAGCAGGAAGCGGTTCTGTGTATACTATATATCAAGCAAATTACAATCCCATTTCAAATTATCCCCAAGTAGACTTTTTAAAAGATACTTTTGATCAAGGTAACCCTTACTTTGATGCCCAAGAACTAACAACGTCTGATGGAAAATTTCAACGTGTTGTTCATGCATCAATAAACCATTTGTATTACAGAGACTTTTACCAAAACAACAAAGCTTCTTTTGGTAGTGGTAATATAAACAGACAGTTTAGGTTTTTAGAAGATAAAGCTCAAGTTGTTAGCATGCCACAATCTAAATTTGGTGAAGCAATACTACCAGGATCTATTACTATGACTGTAAGTTGGTCTTTAGCAATAACAGGGTCAATGACAACCTCAGGATTAGCAACAGTAGTGGATGACTTATTTGGAAATTTATACGTTACGGGTGGCATTCTATCTCCCTATAATCAAACTATAGGAGGAGCCTTTACAAACTATTCCTCTTCAGTATCTAAAAATCCAGTAGGCGAATGGCCGTTTGATGATTTGTATAAGTATATTAACGTAGGTTTATTTAATCACACAAGTAGCTTTAACAAAGGTTACTGGCAAATGGAAAGTTTATATACAAACGTAAGTAGTAGCTTTTTGAGTGGTGGATATGAACCGTATCCGACAGATAAAAATTTACTAGGAGCTGTACTGTTTTTTACAGCCTCTCAAAACTCTCGAATTGAAGTTAAACCGAGTGTAGAGCCTGCTTATAGACAGTACTATAATTTTGAAAACGACGACTTTGCTATAAGCATGATGGTAATGCCAACAGCCTATCCAACACACATATCCGGATCTACACTTATTACTAAACAAGGAACTGTAGACGAATTGCGAGTGGATGATAACGGCAATGTTTATACAAAACCAGTGCCAACCAAAGCACCGTATAGAATTACTTACGCTTCCGAAAGCTTAAAAGTAAAATTTGAAAAGTATGTTGGCTATGACTTGTTTGCACTTACAAGTAGCATATCAATGAGCTTAAACAACTTACACCATGTTATGGTATCGAAGACGGGATCATTAGTTACTTTATACGTAAGCAATTACATAACCTCATCCTCAGTATCCGCAAGCTATACCTTTCCAGACAAACACAGCTCTAACGAATCCAACATCTATATAGGAAATAACCATGATAATAGTCAAGGATTCACAGGAGTCATTGATAATGTTAAGATATACAAAAATAAACTAAGTAGTGATGATGCTAAAATTTTACATCACACACTTGGTGTTGGTAATACAATAGTTGGTAATGCTTTTTATAATCATGGTATGATGACTCTTACATCACCACCAATGCAATACTCTACAATTAAAACTGTCAGCACAAGAGGAACACATACTATATGGGAAAAAGAAGTTTCTTGTACAGTTGGACCTGGTGAGTTTGGTATGAGTATGCACCCATCGTTACAAGAATGGGATCCTTCGTTAGGAGAATATAAGTATAAAGCTCTTGTAACGGGTTCAGCTTTTAGACCTTTTATTACTACAATTGGTTTATATAACGATTACGGACAGCTTCTTGTCATAGGAAAATTAAATACACCAATACAAACTCCAAATAACATGGATACGACCTTTATAATAAGGTACGACCGCTAAATTATATTAGTTACATGAGAAGATCAAGAAAGCAAGCAGCTTTGGCAAACGGTTATAGAAGTGGCTTAGAAGAGGACATTGACAAAGGTTTGCAGCAAAAAAACATAGATGGTGAGTATGAGAAGCATAAAATTAAATACACCAAACCAGCTACAGAACACGTTTATACACCCGACTTTAAACTACCTAATGGCATTTATGTAGAAACAAAAGGAAGATTTGTTACAGAAGATAGAAAGAAACACGTTTTGATAAAATCACAACATCCAGAGTTAGATATACGATTTGTATTTCAAAATTCTAAAAACAAGATTAGAAAAGGATCTAAAACCACCTACGCAGATTGGTGTGAAAAGCATGGCTTTATCTATGCAGATAAGACAATCCCAAATTCTTGGTTAGAATAGAAATAAAGTCGTATATTAGAATATGACTCTAAACTTATTACAAGTCAAACATATTATTGATGAGCATTTAGGTGCTGGGATTCAACACAGGAAAGATGGTGAAATAAGCTATTTTTGTCCTTTTTGCAATCACTATAAACACAAACTACAAATCAACCTAAACACACAAAAGTGGCATTGCTGGGTTTGTGATAGCAAGGGTCAGACATTACTATCTTTGTTCAAGAAGAGTAATGCACCAATAGACCTTTACAAAAAGATAAAAGAGATATATGGTGATACTTCCTTTAGAAACAAGTTGGAATTAGGTCGTGAGTTGGTAGGATTACCAGATCACTATAAGCCACTTTACATCTCACAAAACACACCAGACTACAAGAACGCTTTGCATTACGTAATGAATGTTAGAAAGCTAACACCTATTGATATTTTACGCTATCAAGTTGGGTATTGTGAAGAAGGACCTTATGCTGGAATGGTTATTATTCCAAGCTACAATGAATACAATACACTCAACTATTATGTGGGCAGAAGCTTTTACAGTAATGCCACAGTAAGACATAAGAATCCACCAATATCTAAGGATGTTATTGGTTTTGAAAATCAAATAAACTGGAAAGAGCCAGTTACTATTGTTGAAGGTGCGTTTGATGCAATTGCAACCAAACGTAATGCAATCCCGTTGTTTGGAAAGAAAATAATGCCTACATTAAGGAGCAAAATACTAACTGGAAAAGTAAAGAAGGTATATCTTGCACTTGATGGTGATGCCTTTGATGACTCTGTAAAGGAAGTTGAGTATTTTTTAAATAATGGAGTAGAAGTATGCACTATTAGTTTACCTGGAAAGGATCCAAGTGAGGTAGGGTATAGTGATATGGTAGGAGCAACAAGTCGAGCAAAAACAGTAGATTTTCTCGACTTAATTAAGTTTAAAATGGAACTATGATTAATAAAATTAAATGTAATCTTAAAGAGGTTGATCAGATACTACACATAGCTGATATACATCTTCGGAACTGGAAACGTCATACAGAGTTCAAGGAGGTGTTTAAAAAGCTATTTGAAGCAGTTGATAGTTTACCAGAAAATGGCATTGTAACAGTAGGTGGTGATATAGTGCATGCCAAGACCGACATGAGTCCAGAACTTATCAACATGGTTTCATATCTGTTTAATGGATTAGCTGATAGGAGGCCTACAATTGTTATCTGCGGTAATCATGATACCAATCTCAATAACAACAGTAGATTAGATGCTTTAACACCAATTGTAGAAGCAAATGCACATCCTAATTTATTTTACTTACGTAACTCGGGTTTATATGAAATTGGTAATGTTTGTATAAGTGTAATGTCTTTACTTGAAGACAAAAGTGAGTATGTTACATTTGATAAACTTACTTTTCCTAAAAAGTTTAAGCATACAATAGCTATGTATCATGGCACTGTTGCAAACAGTAAAGTTGATAGTGGTTTATTGCTGTCTCACGGATTAGATTGGGATACCTTTGCTGGATATGATCTAGTTTTATTAGGCGATATCCATAAGAGACAAATCCTAAGTAAACAAGATCCTATCATGTTTTATCCAGGGTCTTTGGTTCAACAAAACTTTGGTGAATCCTTTGAAGGACATGGGTATGCTTTAATCAATTTACAAAATGATATTGAGTACACATTCCATGATATTCCTAACGATTATGGCTTTTTTACACTCGATGTAGAGGATGGAATACTACCAACAAACCTACCGATAACAGCCAAGACAAATGTTAGGCTAAGAACTAAAAACACATCAGCGGCGGATACTAAAAAGATCCTAGCAGAGATAAGAAAGTCTTACAGAAATAGTGATGTTGTTGTGCAAAAGCTTGATAAAGTAGCTTCAAGTGACGATGGAAAGCTGTTTGGTGAATCTTTACATCAAGGAGATGTTAGAAACATACAATACCAAAACCAACTCATTAAAGACTATCTTCAACATAAGGATATAGATGCTGAGTCCATTGAGTCTGTACTAAAGATAAACGCTGGTTTAAACCAGACCTTACAACAAGGAGAAACAGCTCGTAATATAATATGGAAGCCAAAGAAGTTTGAGTTTGATAACATGTTCTCATATGGAGAAGGTAATGTTGTAAGCTTTGACACTCTTGAGGGTACTTGCGGTTTATTTGCACCAAATCACGCAGGTAAATCAGCTATACTAGATGCATTGTGCTTTTGTTTATTTGATCATTCGTTTCGTGCTAGTAAGGCTGAACAAGTGTTGAATAGAAAGAAGGATGGCTTTTGGTGTAAGTTTAACTTTGAGCTTGGAGGTATCGATTATTTCATAGAAAAACGTGCTGCACGTTATGCTAAAGGTCCATTAGCTGGAAAGCTTCGTGTAGACATTGACTTCTGGCATGTTACTGATGCTGGAGAGAAGGTTTCTCTTAATGGAGAGCAACGTCGTGATACCGATAAGATCATTCAAACATACGTTGGATCCTTTGATGACTTCATACTAACAGCACTATCATTACAAGGCAATAATTCCAACTTTATAGACAAGACTCAAGGTGAAAGGAAAGACTTACTTGCAAACTTTTTGGATTTAAAAATCTTTGACTCATTATATGAATTAGCGAATAAAGAAAGTAGAACCACTGTAATTTTGCTGGAAGAATATCAGAAGCAGGACTTTGAGACAAAGCTTGGAGATGCTGAGAGAACCAAAGAGATACAAGAGCAAAAGCATAAGGAGGCAGAGACTAAAGCAGAAATAGCTGAGGATGAGTTAGAGGCTCTTAACACACAGCTTTTAAGCTTAAACAAGCAACTACAATCATCTAAGGCTGATGGATTAGATATTAGTGTATTGCAACGAGAGTTGGACTTCTCACAACAAAAGCGTGAACAGTACAAAACCACACTAGAATCGATCAAAACCAGCTTAATTGAAAAGGATAGTTTAGTGCAAACTTTATCGACTGAGTTTGAGGAGCATAAACAAACCTTTAACGCCAAACTATACCAAGAGTATCAAGAGAAGCTTCATGAAAAGACTACCTTAGACAACACTTTATCTACCTTAAAGATCACTATATCTAACAAGCTGTCTAAGCTGCAAAAGCTTAATGAGCATGAGTATGATCCTAATTGCAAGTACTGCGTATCTAATGTGTTTGTGAAGGATGCTATTAACACTAAGAGTGAGTTAGAAGAGGATAAAAAGACTGTTCATGACTTCTTGCAAAAGCTTAAAGCTGTAACGGATTTCATTGAAGCCAATAAGTTTATTCAAGAGCAAGCAGATAGGATTCAAGTAGTTTCTAAATCTTTTGGAGAGGCTAAAGCAGAAACTGAAAAGATACAAAATCAGAGAGAAAAGTGTGAAAAAGATATAGACATTGAGAGCCATAAGATTGCCAAGCTTAACGCAGACATTAAAACCTATAACGATAACTTAGCAGTATTAGAACAAAATAAGACAATACACGCTCAAATCAAAGAAGTCCAGGATCAAGCTACAATTAAAAAGATAGAAGTATCTAAGCTTAACAATGTAGTTAAAGACCACCATAGTAGGATAAAGGTTGCTGAGCAAACCATAGAAGAGTGTAACAAATCCATAGTACATATGCAGGAGTTAGCTGATAAATACCTTGCATACGATCTATATTGTCAAGCTGTTTGTAAGGATGGGATACCCTACGTATTGATTAGCAAAGCAGTACCGTACATTCAGCAATACGTAAACAATATACTGAGCCAAATTATTGACTTTACAGTTGAAATGGAGACCGATGGCAAGAACATTAATGTGTTTATTTGCTACGATGATGCAAAATGGCCATTAGAGCTTAGCTCAGGCATGGAGAGGTTCTTATCATCCTTAGCTATTCGTATTGCATTAATCAAGATAACTAACCTACCAAAGCCTGATTTTATTGCTATAGATGAAGGACTTGGAGTACTGGATAGCAGTAATCTTAACTCCATGCATACCTTGTTTACCTACATGAAAGATATTTTTAGGTTTAGCTTAGTAATATCCCATATTGATGTTGTTAGAGATATGGTAGATAATATACTAACAATAGATCGTAAAGATGATTTGAGTCATATAAATTGTTAGGTGATATTTATACAAAATGGCTTTTCAATCTGTATACAGAAAACCAATTTACAAGGGATATCTAGAAAAGAAGTTTTTAATTGAGGATACCTCAAGAAGCTCAGAAAACTACTTTGTAGTAACCAACTTTCCAACTGCAGTAGGTGGTGGTAAGTATGTTTTTTCCTTGCAAGGAAATCCTAATACACTACGCGTAGCCTCAGAAATAGATGTAGAAATTTTAGACATTGAAGGAAATCCTATATACAGCGAAGTAACCAATTTTAGAGACAGATTTAACAATTATTACATCTCCTTTGAAATATATGATATTACAGCGCCAGGAGTAGCTACCGCGACTGTAGTAGGCTTAGCTTCCTTTGATGCAGCAGGAAACCGAGTAACTACAGATTTGCGAGAACGATTTAACGTAAAATGGGTAGGTCGTTTTAACATACTTCCTGCCGAAAGAAATAATGCAGAATTGTTATTTGACGATCCACCTGAAGTTGGAGTAGCTCAAATAACAATACCAACTCGTGTTTCAATATCCGTAACCCAAAGTGCTTACAACTTTTCAATACTCACGTCTAGTGTATCCGATAACTTGCGACTATTACAACCGTCAACACAAGCTATTCCAAGCTCTCAACCTACAACTAAAACACTTGATCCAAGATTACAAAGTATAATTATTAACACAAGTCAAGGATCAAGCACTACAAACACAGTTCCACCAGCCGTAAGAAGTTTGATTAGCTCGACTAATGGAAGCGTAATAAATTATAATGATCAATACCCAGTAGTGGTAAGATCAGATACTCCACTTTTTTCTAAAGAATTGGAAGGTGGTATTTTTAGCTTTTACAGCTCTGAAAGTTTAAGTGGTAATAGTATTGCTCAATTAAGTTCATGCGCTACACGCTCCTTACAATCAATACTCACATCCTCACTAAGCAATATATCCACCTTTATACCAGACGTAGTGTTTGCCGGCTCAAACATTACATACGTACAATCAAGCAGTATACTAACACCTACAATCATAAACACATCCACACTAGCTTCGTACCAAAAAGGCGCTCTATATGAATCAATAGGAAAAGAACTTAAAGTAGCTAGATTGGCTTTTGATCAAGATGGCTTATATAAGCAGTTAATAAAGTATGCAGCCTACATTGTTGAGGTTCCAGACAAGTTTACATTACGACTTTCTGAACCTTTGCGTCTTGTTTATTACAGAAGTCAGGATAGCTTTAATGTGGGCGCTAGTTTACAAAGAGGTCCTACTTATCTCTTGGATGATGAGTATGAGCTTTTTAATAACACTAAACTGGCATTAATAGCATCCGGAGGTCAGCAAGCATATATAGCTGGTGTTGATCCTAGAAAAGATTTACCTATTTCACAATATTATGGAAATCAATTAAGCTACGCAGATCTCTTGGTACGACGCAACTACTTTCCTATAGTAAACTTTAGTGGTTTTACCGGCAGTATTGCGTATCTACCACCACCTATATCCTTTGTAACAAGCTCTGTTGTAAGTTCTTCCTATCTTGAAGTAACTTTTGGAAATCTAAATCCAATAAGTGGTCAAGTGTATAGGATTAAAACATCAGCAAAGCTAGGCTCTATTGTTGGTGATTACAAACTTATTAACGATCAAATTGTACAACCAGTAGAGTATTTAACCGACGCTGCATTTCCAAACCAAACAACAAGAGGGCGTAAATATACTGATTATAGACTAATTGGTTACTTTGAATCGCAATCTTTATTGGATACATATTGGACTTTTTTTCAAGAACATCCAAACATTGTAGGTGTCATTACAGGATCTATATGGAGCTCTGGAAGTTATGCACGCATACCAACAGCTTATACTCAATCGGGTATCTTTACAACACAATTTAACCAAAACTACCCAGCAAAAAAAGCATTTACCTTGAGTTTTAAAGCATTGTTAGATCCTAATATTGAAATGGAAGTTTATATGAATAGCGATCCTATAAACTTGTATACTCAAGTTCCTCAAACCTATCTTAGAGGCTTTGTTAAAGACAAAAATATAGAAAGAAATCGATATAGCGGAGGATCAAGTCGTTTTGGAAAGTTTATTGGAAAAATACCAAACTACACAGTCAGCATACAACCTCCTTCGAGTCTTGAGGGACAACAAGGACCACCAGCACCTCAAGAGTATCAATTTGATTTTGAAACAGACGAAAATGGTTTAGGCAGACCCTTGTTTAGAGCTCGTGTAAAAGGCGAATCAGCAAGTAGTTCAGGTAGTGTTTATATTACAGATGTAAGCATTAAAGCTTTGGTATTAAATGGATTTACACCAAACATACTACAATATTCGGTACCACTGCCAGCAGAGCTTATAGAAGCTTCGGCACTATCACAATCTATTAACTTTAAATTGGATTATTTTGATTATACTGGTAAGCAATCTGAGTATACAACCTATTTAGATGATGTTGTACTAAACTACCAAGTAGATGTACCCTCAAATACTTGTCAAGATCATAAAATATATTTTTACGCAACAACAGCCTTTGGCTCTAGCTCAATTAACACACCACCAACAAATAGTTAAACATGGGACACATAACAAGAGCATTTGATTTATTTTATAAACGACTAGGTCCAACTGGAAGCGTACAAGCAAATCCAACTACAAGCTATGCAGGATATTTACCACAATTCTGGTACACATCTTCCATATCATCATCAGCAGCTGCAGCTCAAGGAATGCGCGTTAGTGGCGCTTTTTTAAACTTTCCAAGCGACGTTACAAATAGCTGGCAATACGTAACAACGCGCAACTCTGCAAGTAATGCAACATACGTAGCTTTACCATGGGGATCACATGCTGCTGACTTTTTGTGGAACGTAAGAACACCATCATGGTCTTATGAGGATGTAGGTGGAAGTTATTCGTTTTATACTTGGACTCAAAGAACTTGGACTGTTACCTACAACAGTGAGAGTTTTTACCGAAAGTATGGATCTGGATCGGTATCTTCTTTTGGAGTAGCAACCTATCCAATAACTTCGAGTTGGACAATTCTTGATTCTAAGTTAGCTGCTGTAGGATTGTTTTCTTATATACATGTATGGAATGGTGCATCTACATATCCAACTTTTGTTGGATCAAACGGTCAACAATTAGCATACAAACTAGCAGCGCAAGACGTAGCAGGACATAGTGAAAATAGTTTTAGTATTGGTTATCCAATCACCTACCCAGACATTACATCGTCTCTGGGAACATACGCAACATCCTCAGTTGACAAGCAGTATTTTGATATAGCTGGTGGGGCTGGCATAACTCAAACAGCTATTAGTGCATCTTTAGTAACAGCTTCTGTATATTCAGCAACGGATACTCTGTTTGCTCAGAACGAGCTGACCAAAGCACTAAAAGCAAGACGTCTTTATTTCCCTGTACCGGTAACACAAAGCGGAGCAACAACAGGCACAGATTATTGGTTAAAAACCTTTACTGGATATAAAGCTAATGAACTTTTTGATGAAAATGGTGGAATTTATAACGTACAATTTTCACTAAAAAGCTATATAAGCTCCTCAGCAGTTGCTTATAAACCGGATACTGGTAGCTTTATGACTGTGTTTATTCACGATGTACAAAGCAGCGTTCCCTTTTCAACAAAACGAGTTCCAGGAGCAGCAGGATGGTATCCACCACCAAACAATATCGTGACAGTGGGAAACAAATACAATGGAACCCCTGAGTTTACTTTTTATGATATTCAAACGGGCTACTTAGTTGAAAAGTTTAATATAAATGTCATACAGTATGGTTATCCAGCTCAGCTTTGTATAGAGGCAAGTGGCTCTCTTACAGATAATGCCTATTTTGGTATTGTTGTAGATGAGTTGCAAATATGCAAAATAGGAGTTACAACTGACCCACGTTTTATTAAACCAGTATCTTTAACTCAACAAGTAGTAAACACTGCAACTAAATTTGCAGTTCAAACTGGAGTAGAAAACTACACACCACCAATAAATTTATGATAAACACAGGCACAATACGCAATGTTAGAAAGTCTTTTCCTGCAGTTGAAGGATTGGTTAATCCACATGCTTTAGGAAAAATTACAATTAAAAACATATACCAAGGATGGCAGGGTGAAAGCATGCCACAAATTCGCGACAAACACACAGACAATCCTTATAGTCTTCGTATTGGAAAACCATCAACAGACGAACAATTAAAAGGCGATGCAATCTTTTTTATATTGCACTATCTTTCATACAATCCAACAACAAAGGATATTGAAATGAGAGAAATTGTACCTTACAGAAATACAGAACGCATTTACGTTGGTCATTCTTTGGATGAAACCGACTATCAGGACGCTAAATTGTTTGTAGATGGAAAGGCAGTAGTTGAAGACTTATATATTAAAGGAAACGATGAAATTAAAGACACACCAATAGGCAGGCTTATAGAAGGGTTGATGCTGAGAGTAGAAAAACTACAACAAGAAGTGATCAATTTAAAGCGTCAACTAAATAACAGTCATATTTATAGCCAGGTACCTAATAATGAATAGTTTAACTAAGTATTTAGTCGAAGGCATATTAGCTGAAGAGACCAAAGGAATTATAGTTTTATTACCTGGTGGTTTTAAGCCACCTCATGGTGGTCATTTAGAATTAGCTAAACGCTATGCCACAACTCCAAACGTATCTCAAGTAATCATATTAGTAGGTCCTGAACCACGTGAAGGTATTACTCGTGAACTTAGTATAAGTGTTTGGAAGGATCTACTTGTAGGAGTACCAAATGTAAAAATACAAGCAACCACAGTAAACAGTCCTCTTGGAGCTGCATACAAATATATTGAAACTGCTAAGCCAGGAATATACGCTCTTGCTTCTAGCGGAAAAGGTGATGATTACAAACGAGTACAGCAATTTGTAACTGCACATGCTAAAGGTGCAAAATACCATAGAGCTGGTGTACAAGTTGTGGAATTACCAGTAGACACTAAACCACTTGTATACAAAGGAAGAAAAGATCAACTTAATGGAAAAGGCATAAGCGCTTCTGTTCTTCGCAAAGACTTACAGAACTTAGACTACAATAGTTTTAAAACAAACTATCCAGGAACTTCCGATAGTACAACTAAAACTATATTTAGTAAATTAACAAAAAAAAGTAGTGTTCTTGCATCTGAGCAATTAATGGAAGGAGGAGCAGCAGGCCACTTAGCACATCCGTACGAAGATTATGACCTTACCTTTGCTGATATTAAAGCTATGATTGAAGCTTCTTTAAGCGGTACAATCGAATCAGCACAAGAAAAATTAGATGGTCAAAACTTAATGATCACTTATAAAGATGGTCAAATCAGAGCTGCTCGCAATAAAGGCCAAGTTAAAGATCAAGCAGCTGCTTCCTTAACAGTAAAGCAAATGGCTGATATGTTTAGTGGTAGAGGATCTATACGCACTGCTTTTGTTGAAGCAATGAAAGACTTAAAAGCAGCTATTGATGGTCTTACGACAAAACAAAAAGAAAAGTTTTTTGCAAACGGTACTAAGTTTCTAAATCTAGAAGTTCTGTTTCCAGAAACAGCAAACGTAGTTCCTTATGGAGCTGCACAATTAAGGCTGCATCATATGAAAGAGTACGATGCTGCTGGAAATGTAGTTGGTGAAGATTTAGAAGCTGCAAAGCAATTAGAAGGAGCTTTACGTCAAATCGAAGCTCAAAATCAAAAAACCTATGAAATTCGTGTAACGGATCCGTTAACGATTGCTAAGTCAAAAGACTATAAAAACCAAAGAGATGAATTACTCAAAAAGCTAAACGAAATTAAAACGCGTTTTGGTTTAAAAGATGGTGATAAACTAGGTCTATATTTTCAGGGATGGTGGAGTGATTATATTACAAACACAGCAAAACAATACGGATATCAAATACCAGAAAATACACTACAACAATTAATTAACAGATGGGCTTTTGGAAACAAAGAAACTAATATAAAAGTTATACGTGATGGTGTGGATAACGAAGACTTTAAAAACTGGTTAACAAACTTTGATAAGAGTGATTATTTAGCTCAAAGAAAAGTAGCAGGACAACCAGTTGAAAACTTGTTTTTAAAACTAGGTGTATACACTCTGCAAAATGTAGAAAACCTAGTAGCTTTAAATCCTAATGATAGTGTTCGTAAGATTAAACAAGATTTACGTCAAGCTATTGAGGACATTAAAGCATCAGCAAATGATAACACCGTTGATGACTCGGCATTAGTATTCTTGAAGCGTGAATTACGCAGACTAAAAGACATTGGTGGTTTTGGAGCTGTATTACCAACAGAAGGACTTGTATTCAAATACAACGGTAAACTTTACAAACTAACAGGAGCTTTTGCTCCAATTAACCAGATATTAGGATATCTTAAATTTTAAATATGAAACTTAAAAAACTATTAGAAAAGCAAAGGTTGAATGAGAAAAAAGAAGCCATTGCATCTTCTCCATCAACAAACATGACCCTACACTACGATCCAGGTTTTAAGAATGTAGGTGAAGAAGGTAAGCCAGAATTTAGTTTTACTATTAGCGTTTCTTCTACTGGAGGTAAAGAGTTTTTCCGTGGTGTTGCTGATACCCAGGAAAGCGCTAAAATAGAAGAAGGCATTAAGTTGGAATTACGCAGAACTTTGCGTAAGTTTGATAAACGTATACAATACATTATAGAAAAATACAGTTTACAAGCACGCAATGAGTAATATACATGTTACAATAGCCAATAAGTTTACTAAACGCACTGAAGGTGATGTTTGGGAAGAACGTGGTAAGTTATGGACCATTAAGAATGGTATTAAAAGAACTATCACTAAAATGGATCAAGCCCGTAAAGAGTTTTTAACACCTCTTTGTTGTCCAAATTGTAGTGGTCCAATGAAACACCCATTAGATGAAAAAATGTGGGCAATTCATAAAACCTGCTTTCCTTGTGTTATTGAAATGGAACACAAAATTAGAAAATCAGGAAAGTGGGATGAGTATGAAAAAGCTAAAATCTTAGCAAATGCTAATGGTTTTGTAAAAGATTTAGAACAGTTTTTTAACGATTATGTTAAAGAAAGTGTTGCTAAGTCAAACGTCACAGAAGACGGTATGGTCGAAAAATGGCAAGATGTAGGACAAACCTATATTGAAGATGTTACAGCTCAAGGATTAAAAAACATTAAAGATACAATCAACGACTATAACAAAACTAAAGATGGAAGAGACTGAGTTCCCTGACTTTATTGAAAACTTTTAACAATGGAAGATTCTGTAATTGTAGCATTTATAACGGGAGTATTAGGTCCAATACTCATACTTGTTGTAAAGTCTTATCTGGATAGGCGTAAAAGAAAAGCTGATATGCTTACTGATGCTTTAGAGACGAGCACGAGAGTGCTTGCTAAAATAGATATTATAAAAGAAAAATACGAAGCAGATCGTGTATGGGTAACACAATTTCACAATGGCGGTCACTTTTATCCAACTGGCAAATCCATAGCCAAACTCAGCATGATATATGAAGTAGTTGCTCCTGGAGTAACTTCAATACAACAAACATTACAAAACGTACCCGTAGGATTGTTTAGTCGATCCTTAAACCACTTAATAGATCACAACTATATTGCAATAGAAGATTTCAAAGATTTAGATATACGTACTCACGGTTTACGATCTATTGCAGAAACAAACGGATGCAAGTCTGGTTACATATTTGCAGCAAAAGGTATCGATGGTAGATTAGTTGGAGTGTTGGGTCTTGACTATACCAAGAAAAAGACCAAATTAGATTCAAAAGATATTATTGACCTAGAATTACACGCTGCAGCACTCAGTGGAGTATTAGTTTCTTCTAACTCGTAACTATTTATAGTTAATGGGAGACTTAGGAGAAGAATCAAAAGGACTTTGGGCAAATATGCGAGCAAAAAAAGCTCGTGGTGAAAAACCAGCTTCCAAAGGATCCGAAGCCTATAATAAATCAGTAGCAGCTGCTAAAAAGATTAATGCTGCTCAAAATGAAGTAACTATCTGCGAAGCTTGTGCTTTAGCATTATTAGAAGATATTGTAGCTGGTAAGCATGAGCTTAACGAAGCAGAATATCAAGGTCGTAACGTACCTCTTGGAAAACCAATGCAAGGTGACGTTAAAAAATTTAAAGTATATGTTAAAAATCCAAAAGGTAATGTAGTAAAAGTTAACTTTGGAGATCCTAACATGCGTATAAAAAAGAGCAATCCTGAAAGACGTAAATCTTTTAGAGCTCGTCATAATTGCGATAATCCCGGACCAAGACATAAAGCAAGATATTGGTCTTGTAGAAAGTGGTAAAACATGCCGTATAGAGTAGCAAAGCAAGGAGATAAATACGTAGTGTATAAAAAAGATACAGGTAAACGTGTTGGTGCTACTGCTGGAAATAAAGAAGCTTTACGTAAGTATTTAGCTGCTTTACATATTAATGCCAAAGAAGGTGTGTTTGAAAAAGTAGAACAATTACGCAAAGCAGTTCGCAAAATTGTGTTACAAGAATTAAAAGGAAGTCGAACTAAATAAAATTTGCATGGACGGTGATCATCAAGAAGAAACACCAGTACATAGAAACCACGGTGCTTATGATAGCGACGTTCTTCAATCCGCTTGGTTTCGACGCCTTGTTCAAAGCAGTAATGAATTGGACCGGTTCTTATTGGACTACGGATTTAATTTTTTACCTGGTATCAGCGTCCTTTTTTGGTTTATATTTTTACTTACGAAAGCGTAATGATAAAACTTAAAGACATATTAAACGAAGAAAAGATTGAAACTAAATCTTTCACAGAGTTTGCTCAAACACGTCACGATGGAGCAGAAAAGATTGCAGAAACCGCAAAGGAAAAAGGTGGTGATGCAATGCTTACCTATAACCACTTTATAGTTAAACTACCGTATTATGAAAAAGCTAATGCCGGTAAATTTGATTTAGAAGAAGGTATAAAGGAGTATAATGAGCTTGTAAAAAGGCTATCAGACTCAGCTGAAAAAGTAGATCTTGGTATGACAGAGTTTCAAAAGCTTGTAGGTAAGATTGAGGTATTAGGTGAGTTAATTATTAAAGGAAAAAAATGATCAAGCTTAAGCACATACTAAATGAAGTAGAAAAGGACAAATGTCCTCCAGCTACACAAGATATAAAACTAAATCTTACAAATAGGCAAAAAGCTATTAATGAGTACGGTTATGGTCCATTAAACCCAAATGAGCCAAACAAAAAGTTTTGGAAAGAAAAGATGGATATGTGGAAGTTGGACAGTCCAGAAGAAGCAAAAAAATCTTTATGTGGTAATTGTGCAGCATTTGATGTAACTAAAAAAACACTAAAATGTATAGCACAAGGAATTGGAACTGATCAGGGTAGTGAGGATCCATATCAAGTAGTCGAAGCAGGACAATTAGGCTACTGTAGGTTTTTAAAATTTAAGTGTGCAGCAAAGAGAACTTGCGATGCTTGGGTTGTAGGCGGACCAATAAAAGACTAAACACAGACTATTTATTTATAGTATGAAATTAATTAATCTATTACCGTTAAGAGAAGCAGAAGAAGGACCAAATCCTGAGCTTGTAGCTACTCCTTATTTCCGTGAATTTCAAACAGCACACGGATACAAACCAATGTGGAAATATATTGGTACCAAAAGCGAAGAGCATATCTTTGTAGCTGACCTTAATAACTTTGGTCAATTGGATTTAATTATTAGTGATGCAAAATTGTTTGCAAAGGTAACTGACAAATATGCTGTATTTGGTATAGTTTACACACTCACAGGACTTGAAAAGTTTGATGCAACTGTTTGCAAAATGAAGCAAAAAGATAATCAAATTGAACGTATAATGTTTGACAACAAAGATAAGAAAAACTTTGATGCCAAAACAACTAACTTTTTAAAACTAATCGATGAAAAGTAAACAAAAATTAGCAGAAAACTTGCTTCGTAGCTATATTCGTAAGGAAATCCAACGAATCCGTGAAGCTGAACAAGAAGAAGCACCTGAGGCAGAAACTGAAGAAACTCCAGAAGAGCCGGTTGAAGAACCAGCTGAAGAACAAGGTTTAGATCCTAAGTTGCAAGCCATAACTGCAAATTTCACCAAACGTCTAAAAGATAGTGGTGTTGCGGTTGGAACTGAGGAATTAATCGACATGCTGTCTGATATAATTGAAATATTCACACAAAGTGGTGATACAAAGTTAGCTGTATTAAAAGGTATTAGAAACAAGATTGTACGATAATGAAAGCTTTAAAAACCTACATTCGCAACGAAGTAAAAAAGATCTTAGCTGAAGGCATTACTGAACGCATTGTTACTCGTCTTCGTGAGGACAGTGCTTATCAAGAGTTCTTTAAAAAAGCAATGGAGAAGTTTAAAATTAGCTCACCAGCAGATTTAAAAGATCCAGTACGCAAGAAGGAGTTTTTTGACTATGTAGATAAAAACTACAAAGCTGAAGGAGAATAATTTTAAATGAACAAGTCTACGGTTATACTGTCGTGTGTAGTAGCAGCATTACTGCTATGCATTTTATACTTGTTTAACAATCCAGTTAAAAGTGATTATTCAAAACAAAAAAGCACTATTGACAGCTTAACGTCGGTTATAGCAGGATTAGAAAAAGAACAGATTAAATTTGATAGCATCATTAAAGGCTATGAGGGTAGGGTAGATACCTTATCTAAAAAAGTAAGTGATGCAAATAATAAATTAGAAGTAGAACGTAAAAAACATGGCAAAAAGATTGATCATATTGGCAAGCTTAATGTTGCTCAACTTGACAGCTTTTTCACAAACAGGTACAGATAAAGTTTGTCTGACCTTGGATGTGGCTAAGAAAGTTGCTTTGGATCTCGCTAGATGTGATTCCACAACAACTGAGCTTGAGATTACAAAAGAGATCTTAGAATCCACTAAACAAATTGTTCAAGAAAAAGACAATATCATTAAAACATATAAAGATAAAGTAGATAACTTTAGTAAGCAAGTACAAGCATATAAGGTTAAAGAATCTGAATATCAAGAAATAGTTACAGGTTTAGAGAGCGACAACAAAAAGCTAAATCGTAAATTGCTCTTCTCAAAGGTTTCAACTGGAGTTGTAGGAGCAGCTAGTATAGTTGTCGTGCTCTTATTAGCTCTATAGATATGGCTGAACAAAAAAGTCTTAAAGAACTCGTAAAAGAAGAATACGTAAAGAGTGCTAAATCAGCAACATACTTCATGAAGAAGTATTGCATGATTCAACATCCAACAAGAGGCAAAATACCTTTTCACTTATACCCTTATCAAGAAGATACTCTTCAAGACTTTCAAGACAATGATAGGATTATTATTCTTAAGTCACGTCAGTTAGGGATCTCCACACTTATTGCAGGATATGCTTTATGGATGATACTTTTTCAAAACGACAAGAATGTACTTGTAGTTGCGATTGATCAAAACACATCAAAGAATCTTGTAACTAAAGTAAGGGTAATGTTTGATAGTTTACCTAGTTGGTTAAAGATGCGAGCAGTTGAAAGTAATCGACTGTCCATGCGACTTGCAAACGGTTCTCAAATCAAAGCTGTATCTAGTACAGGGACTTCAGGACGTTCAGAAGCACTATCTTTAGTTATTATTGATGAGGCTGCGTTCGTAGATAATGCAGAGGAGTTGTGGGCATCTTTGCAACAAACACTATCAACTGGTGGTCAAGGTATACTACTATCTACACCAAATGGAACTGGTAACTTTTTTCACAAAATGTGGACAAGAGCTGAGGCTGGTGAAAACAAATTTAAAACTAAACGCTTACCATGGCAAGTACATCCAGACCGAGATCAGGAATGGCGAAACCGTCAAGACGAAGAATTAGGACTTAGATTAGCAGCACAAGAGTGTGATTGCGACTTTAGCACTTCAGGTAATACAGTAGTATCACCAGAGACTATAACATACTACATGCAAACATTTGTTCAAGAACCTTTAGAAAAACGAGGGTTTGATGGCAACTTGTGGATATGGGAAGTACCAGATTATGGTAAGGATTATATTGTAACAGCTGACGTTGCTCGTGGTGATGGAACTGACTATTCTGCATTCCATGTTATTGACGTAGAGAATTGTGTACAAGTTGCAGAATATAAAGGACAACTTACAACAAAGGATTATGGCAATATGCTAGTAGCTATTGCTACAGAATATAACGATGCATTACTTGTAGTGGAAAACGCTAACGTAGGTTGGGCTGCTATACAGCAAGTAATAGATAGAGGTTATAAAAATCTTTATTACACCTACAAAAATGATGTATTAGATTCGGATAAGTATCTTGTAAAAGGATACGACTTGGCTAACAAATCAGACATGGTAGCTGGGTTTACTATGAGTTCAAAAACAAGACCACTTACAATTAGTAAGATGGAGTTGTATATGCGTGAGAAAAGCTGTATAATACGTAGTAAGCGACTGCTTGAAGAAATGTATGTATTCATATGGAAAAACGCAAGACCAGAAGCAGCGCCAGGATATAATGATGACTTAATTATGAGCTTTTGTCAAGGTTTATGGGTTAGAGATACAGCTCTTAAACTTAGACAAGCTGGAATTATGATAAACAAAATGGCTTTGTCAAATATAAAATCAACTGCTAGTGTGTACAAATCTACATCACAAAGCAATCCATGGAAGCTTAATACGCCACATGGTAACCAAGAAGATATGAATTGGCTTCTTTAAAACAAAGACTATTTATTAAAAATAAACACTAATGGCCGAGAATAGAACTCTTTTTAGTAGATTACGTAAGCTTTTTAGTACTGATGTTGTAATACGCAATGTTGGTGGTGATCAACTAAAGGTTATAGATACATCTCGAATACAATCAGATGGTAATATAGCATCAAATCGTCGCGTAGACAGATTCTCACGCTTATTTTCTGCAATTCCAGGATACTCATATCATAGTGGTCAATTGCAATTATACACTCGATTAGAGCTATTTCGTGACTACGAAGCGATGGATACAGATAGTATCATTTCATCTGCTTTAGATATATACGCTGATGAGTGTACAGCTAAAAATGAATTTGGCGATGTACTATCTATAAAAACAAGTAATCCAAAAGTACAAAAGGTTTTACATAATCTTTTTTACGATGTGATGAATGTTGAGTTTAATTTATGGCCTTGGATTCGTAACACCGTAAAGTATGGTGATTTTTTCTTACACTTAAACATAGCTGAAAAGTATGGTGTTATAGGAGTAGATCCAATATCTCCATACGAAATGATTCGTGAAGAAAACTACGATCCACAAAACCCACATGCTGTTCGTTTTAAAAGAGATTACACAGCTTTGTCTTCACGTCAACACGTAGCATCAGTTAACAACAACGCTGAGACGTTTGATAACTATGAGATTGCACACTTTCGATTAATTACAGATACTAACTTTTTACCTTATGGTCGTTCTATAATTGAACCATCTCGTAAGGTTTGGAAACAAATAACTCTTATGGAAGATGCGATGTTAATTCATCGTATTATGAGAGCTCCAGATAAACGTGTTTTTAAAATTGATATTGGTAACATTCCACCAAATGAAGTTGATGCTTACATGGAAGCCATGATCAATAAAATGAAAAAGGTTCCATACATTGATCCAGACAGTGGAGAGTATAACTTAAAATACAACATGCAAAACCTATTGGAAGACTTTTACCTTCCAGTACGTGGTAGCGAGAGTGGTACAGCAATTGATAATTTAGCAGGTATTCAGTTTGATAGTATTCAGGATATTGATTACTTAAAGAATCGTTTATTAGGTTCTTTAAAGATACCAAAAGCTTATTTAGGATACGAAGAAGACACAACTGGTAAAGCAACATTAGCTTCTCAAGATTTCCGTTTTGCACGCACAGTAGAACGTGTACAGCGTATTATTGCTTCAGAGCTTTACAAAGTTGCTGTAGTGCATTTATACGCTCAAGGCTTTTCAGATGCAGATTTAGTAGACTTTAGTCTTAGCTTAACAGCTCCTTCTTCTATTTATGAAAAAGAAAAAGTAGAACTTTGGACTAGTAAAGTTACTTTGGCTGGAGATATGATGGAAAAACGTATCTTTAGTAAAGCCTGGATTTATGAAAACCTCTTCAATATGACTGAAGATGTTTATTTACAAGAGCAAAATAGAATAGTACAAGATACAAAAGAGTTCTTTAGATTAGAGCAAATTAAAACTGAAGGAAATGATCCGGTTAAAACTGGTCAATCATTTGGTACTGCTCATGACATTGCAACCTTATATAAAGGTAGTAGTGGCGTACCTAAAGGATACGATGAATTTAGCAGTGAACTACCTCCAAAGGGAGGTTGGCCTGGAGCTGGAAGACCTGAGGAACCTGGAACACACGGTACACACGAGCATCCATTAGGTTGGGATCCACTTGGGAATAAAGCAATTAGAAATGTTACCGAAACTTCTGAAAAGAGATTGGCGGCTTACGACTCTTTATTTAAGGGTATGAAAAAGAAAAAAGCACTTCTTGAAACATTTAAACAAGAAAATATACAAGAAGAGTCAAATTTATTAAGTGAAGACAACATCTTACCGGAGGAATAAGTTAACATAGCATATTTATTATCAGTAGATTCTTGCATGAAAAAATCATCGCATTCAAAAATTAAGAACACAGCAATCTTATTTGAACTGCTCACAAGGCAGGTAGCAGCTGACACCATTAAGGGTGTAGAAAACTCTCCAGCACTTAGCATTATTAAAGAATTTTTTAAGTCTGATTCTGTACTTTCTAAAGAACTTGTGTTGTATCAAACTCTTTTAAATGAGCGATACAATGCACCAGAAAAAGCAAACTATCTACTTAACACTGCAATCAAGCTACGCAACAAAATGAAAGTTGAGCAGCTTAGAGATCAGAAATATGCACTTATTAAAGAGGTAAAAAAGCATTACGATCTAAAAGAGTTTTTCAAAACCAATATTAACGACTATAAAATATACGCTTCTATTTATCGTGTATTTGAAGGGGTTAGCATAGCTAAGGTGAGTGAAGTAGTACAAAGCCGTTATACAATAGTTGAGCACTTAACTAGAAAATCATCTAAAACTACAGAAACTAAACAAGAGATTGTTGAAAACTATTTAGAGCAAGATGAAGAGGTTAGGCTATTAGCTTACAAACTAATGATCGATAAGTTTAACGAAAAGTATGCTGGTTTATCTGTAAAACAAAAAAACATACTAAAAGAATACATCAACAACATCTCCAATACAACTACATTAAGGAGTTTTATTATCAAAGAAGGTGAAGTTGTTAGTAGTGCATTAAAGAAATTAATTCCTAGTATAAAGGATAAAGTAACAGCAATTAAACTTACAGAAGTACGCAATATCTTAGATAAGTTTAAAAAGATTAAAACTGTTAAAGAAGAACACGTATTGTCTTTATTGCTTTACCACGAACTATTAAAAGAACTTAAAAATGCGAAATAAAAAATTTAGCATAGAAGAGTTAGAAGAAATTAAGCGCTTTGTAAAAGAGCAATCCAAAAAGATTAAGGAGGGCAGTACAACTGCTGGTGTTCCAGGATACCAAACTCCAGCTGCTTTTACTGGCAAAGAAGGTGGTGATGGAACTGATCGTGATATGGAAGACGATCAATATGCTTATTCAAAAAAAGCACCAAAAGAAAAACCACACTTTATTAAGCTTCATGAAGTAAGCTATAAGGAGTTTAAAGAAAATCAAGATTCTACACAAGTACAAAAGGTAAATCGTCGCATTCTTGAGATCAACAAAATGCTTGGTGAAATATCTCGTTACTTGGATCATAGTATAAAACTTAAACAAGAATCATCTTTAGATAATTCTAAATACTGGAAGCGTACTAACGAGGCTATCTTGAAGATTAATAAACGCTTAGGAGAAGTAAGTAAAAAAGCTCGTAGATTAGCTAATTTAAAAGAGATAGCAGCAACATCCTTAAAACAGAAGATAGCTTCGTTGTTTTCCAAAGCTGGTATTCCAGTAAAGCCTGAGGACATTGATTACCACCAATCCGGTACTGATGAGTATGAGTTGGATGTAATGATTAATGGTGAGCCGTACGCAATTGACTATGAAAACGGTCAATTGATTTACCAAGACTACGATAAAGAAACTGTACTTGGTAATATGACACAAGAGGCTGAGATAATTAAGATGATTTCCAAGATATTTAAAGCATGAGCAAGCAAGTAATAGTTGACTACATAGGCTCGATTCAATATACGCCAGAGCAAATTAATGAATCGATAAATTCCAACAATGGTAAACTCATTGTTAGTGGGATCATGCAAAGAGGTAGTACCTCTAATGAAAAAAACTTTAACCAAAATGGTAGAAGTTATCCACTACCAATACTAAAGCGTGAATCAGAAAAATACAAAAATGTATTTGTAAAAGAACGCAGAGCCTTAGGAGAATTAGATCACCCAGAATCTTCTGTGGTAAACTTAGGTAATGTATCACATAACGTAGTTGATTTGTGGTGGGATGGTAGTGATTTAATGGGTAAGATTGAAATACTTGGCACTCCATCTGGCAACATTGCTAAAGAATTACTTAAAGCCGGTATTCGTTTAGGTATTAGTTCTCGTGGTATGGGTAGTGTAAGAGAATTAGGAGAAGGTAAGGTAGAAGTAGAAAACGATTTTGAAATTGTTTGTTGGGATCTAGTAAGTAACCCATCAACTCAAGGTGCTTTTATGGACAACCTAAATGAAGGTGTTGTTAAAGGTGCTAGTAAATACACAAAAGTAAACTCTCTCATTAACGACATAATTTCGATAATGTAATATGAAAACACAAGAATTAAGAAAACTAATCCGCGAAGAGGTTAAAAAGGTGATAAAGGAAGTAGAATATACTCCAGATTATAAACACATGAAGCCATTCATACAAGACCTTACACAATCAATTAAAACCTTGCAGGTATTAAATGACAAGATTGAAACAGAAGGTCTTTTAAGCGAAGAAGTTGTTGATGCATTAGAAATATTAGAAGGACTTTATAACAAGATTAGACAAGCTAGATAGTATGAAACTCAAGAAAATAAAAGAAAGTATCGACCAAAAGGTTGAGTTAAACGAAAAAGCAGCATTTCTACAAGAAGTGTCTAAATTCAACGAATACGGTGGCATGATCTATCGTACTGAAGGATTGCGTGAAGCAGCTGAAAAGATCAATAAGATTGTTGAGAACGCTGAAAAGATTGTTCTACAAGAAACCGAAGAGTGGTTTGACGAAGTAACTGTAAAGCGTAACATGAAAGGTTTACGTGCTAATAACGAAGCTTTCATGAAGACTGTAAACGAAGTAGCTAAACTGCAACAACGTTTAGAGTCATTGTACGAAGAAATGGGCCACACATTGTCACGCTACTATGAAATCCACTAAGATATCATTAAAAGACCTTTTAAACAAAAAGCATCTTCACGAAGCTGAGGAGGAAAAGCCTGCCGAAGGTGGAGAAGAAAAAAGCGAAGAAGGAGGAGAAGAAGAAAATCCTTTTGCCGCTGCAGAAGAAGAGGGAGGGGATAAAGGCGAAGAAGGTGGTGGAGAAGAAAAAGGTGAAGAAGGTGGTGATAAAAAAGAAGAAAAACCAGCAGGGATACCTTTAAAGTTTAATATAAGCAAGGTTAAACAATACAATGACGCTAAGTTTTTAAGCGACACTGGTACTGTTAAAAGCATCGATAAAAAAGGGATTGTTGTAACAACACAACCCGATGGTGTAGACGTGCTGGTTAATTTTTCTGATATTGAAAATATGTCAGAGTCAGTAAAAAAGTTTTTCAAGCAGAAAAAATGAAATTATCTCGCATAGCCGAACAAATCCTAAAAGAGGAAGAGGAAAAAGCAAACATTGCAAAATTAGATCAAGCAATGGGTAACGCTTTTCAAATTATGGGCTCTGAACTTAAAAGTGGAGAAGAGGAAGCAAAGCAAGATGTAAAGCAATCTGATGTAGAAGTAAACGAAGCACTTGGTGTAATTGGGGTATTAGGAGTAATACTTGCAGCTCCAAAGGTGTTTGAAATACTAGCTAAAGGTTTAAGTAAACTTGTACAAGTGTTTAAGTCTATATTTGGTAAAGGATCTGCAAAAGGAAAAGAAGAAGAAGTTGCCAAAACAATTATTGAGTTTACACACAAGTGGCATAAGAGCTATATTAAAGGATTAAAGTGGATACTAAAAATGACTGGTGTATTTAGTAAAGCCGGTATTAAAGACGATGCAGCACAACAAAAAGCAGCAGAAGCTGTGTATTATACTATTATAGCTGCGTTAGCAGTATATAGTGGTGTTGGCGCAATTGGAGCATTTAAAGGAGCTATTTCTGGAGCAGCACATGGTGGAGGTTTTTCACTAAGTGCTCTTGAAAGTGCAATGGCTGGAATAAAAGGTAAAGAGGTTGCAGAGTTTATAGGTAAAATAGGTTTAAAGGCCTAATAATAAACAAGTTTTTTTAAGAATAAACATGTTTTGGTGATATGCGTTATATATATTATCAAATACGCTATCCGTATATAGCGTCCTAAATTAAGAATCACATTATAGCTCTCAATAGCTGTAGGACGTTTGTCAAATCAAAAACAAAAATGAACAAACTATTAAAAGATGCAATCGCTGACGCTAAAGCCGTTCGCGAAACTGCGCTTGCAAATGCCAAAGCTGCTTTAGAAGAAGCTTTCGCTCCAAAGCTTCAGTCCATGCTTTCTCATAAAATTAAGGAAGAAATGGAAGAAAAGCCTGAAAGTGAAGAATCTGAAGAAGAAACAATGGAAGTTGCAAACATGCAAAAATTAGCAGGCATTACCAGCGAAACTGAAGATCCAGAAGAAAAAACTATGGATGAAGAAGAAATGGAAATGGATGCTGAAGAAGAGATGGAAGAAGAACCAGCTGAAGAAGAAATGGAAATGTCTTCTGAAGAAGAAATGGAAGAACCATCTGAAGAAGAAGTTTCAGACGAAGACCTAGAAGAAATTCTTCGTGAACTTGAAGGTGAAGAATCAGAAGAAGAGTCAAAAGAAGAAATGACTATGGAAGCTGAAGAAACTGAAAAGGAAGAAGAAATGGAAGAAGGTATGAAGAAAAAGAAAAAGATGATGGAAGAAGAAGAGTACGAAAAAGCTCCAGAAAGCGATAAGCATATGGATGAAGAAATCGACATCAACGAAATCATCGCTGCTTTACGTGAAGAAGAAGAAGGCGAAAAAGAAGAAAAAATGAAAACTGAAGCTGAAGAAAAGTCTGAAGAAGAACTTGAAGAAGCTTACAAAGTTATCAAATTTTTACGTTCTAAGCTTAACGAAGTTAACTTATTGAATGCTAAACTTCTTTTTGTTAACAAATTATTCCGTAAAGGTGAGTTGACTGAATCACAAAAGATTAAGATTATTGAAACTTTTGATCGTGCTAAAAATGTACGTGAAGCTAAGTTAATCTATGCTACATTGTCTGAATCAGTTAACAAAACTGTAAAAGTTGCTCCTAAGAAAAAAGTAATGAGCGAAGGTTTAGCTTCTGCACCACAGAAGAAAACTCAGATCATCTCTGAAAGCAACAACGTATACAATCGTTTTAAAACCCTTGTAAACTTTAACCGTTAATTATTAATTTAAAAAACCTAAAAAAATGAATTTATTCGAAAACTTGGGCAATACAAACCGCGCTGAAGAAGTGAAGCCGTTGATTGCCAAATGGTCTAAAACAGGCCTTATGGAAGGTTTAAAGAGTAACAACGAAAAATCAACCGTTGCTGTTCTCTTAGAAAACCAAGCAAAACAATTATTAAAAGAAGGTTCTGCACAGATGGCTGGTTCAACTGGTGCAGGATTTGAACAATTCCATGGTGTAGCTCTCCCATTGGTACGTCGTATCTTTGCTGAGATCGCTGCAAAAGAATTTGTTAGCGTACAGCCAATGAATTTACCTTCAGGTCTTGTGTTCTATCTTGACTTCAAATATGGTACTAACAAGCAACCATTCGGATTTGCTCCAACTGGACAAAACCAAACTGGTACTCTTCAAGGTATCACTTCTGCATCTGGAAACCCATCTGACGGTCTTTATGGTGCTGGTCGTTTTGGTTATTCAGTTAACAACGCCACAACTGGTACTTTTGCTGTAACAACTGCATCTGTAGTAGCTTCTGACGTTAACTTTGACGGTGATTACACAGCTTCTTTATCAAGCTACCGTAAAGTAACTGTAACTAACTTCTTTACAACTGCTACAACTGCTGATCCTTATGCAGTTCGTGCTTTCTCTTTATTGTCTAGTTCAGTATTGTTAACTGGTTCACAATTTTTACCAGTGTTTACAAACAAATCTGGAAATGACTTAGTATTCGTTATCGCTGCATCTGGTGCAATCACTACTGGATCATTCAGCGCTAACGTAAGCTACTCTATCCAGCCTACTAATGATGCTCGTAGCGACTTCGAAACTACTGGAGTAACTTCTACTGCTCGTTCATTAGACACTAACTTAAACATCCCTGAGATTGAATTGCAAATGCGTTCGATTCCAGTAACTGCTAAGACTCGTAAGTTAAAAGCAAGCTGGACTCCTGAATTTGCTCAAGATCTTAACGCTTACCACTCAGTTGACGCTGAAGGTGAATTAACTGCTATGTTATCAGAGTACGTTTCTATGGAAATTGACCTTGAGATCTTAGATATGTTAATCAACGCTGCTGCTACAACTGAATACTGGTCAGCTAGAATAGGTCAAGTATGGAACGGTGTTAATGCTTTCACAGCAGATACTAACGCTTCAGCTCAGGCTTATATCCAAGGTACTTGGTTTGCTACTTTAGGTACCAAACTTCAAAAAGTATCTAACAAGATCCACGCTAAAACTTTACGTGGTGGTGCTAACTTCTTAGTTTGTTCTCCAGATGTTGCTACTATCCTTGAATCAATCCCAGGATATGCTGCTGATGGTGATGGAACTAAAATGAAGTTTGCTATGGGCGTACAAAAAGTAGGTGCTTTAACTAGCCGCTACCAAGTGTACAAAAACCCATACATGCAAGAAAACACTGTGTTAATGGGCTTCCGTGGTAACCAATTCCTTGAAACTGGTGCCGTTTATGCTCCTTACATTCCGTTGATGCTTACTCCATTAGTGTACGATCCAAATAACTTCATTCCACGTCGTGGTGTGATGACTCGCTACGCTAAAGTTGTAACTCGTCCAGAGTTCTACGGTAAAGTGTACGTTGCTGACTTAGGTCAATACTAATCAGTAGAGTAACTAACTCAAAAGAACCCCTCCCTTAAAAGAGGGGTTTTTTATTTTCCCAAACTATTTATTTAAGAGTAAAAGTGCGGTTATGGACCAACAAGTAAATAAAAAGGTTACCAACTTAGAAAAGAGGAAACCAAAAAATCCAATCAAGTTTAAGATTGAATTAAATGAAGAACAAAAGTCTGCAAAGGCTTTAATCTACGATAACCCTGTAGTATTACTAAAGGGTATGGCTGGTAGTGGTAAAACCTTAGTAGCTTGTCAAGCTGCTTTAGATATGTTTTTTAAACGTCAGATTGAAAAGATCATTATTACACGTCCAACTGTAGCTAAAGAAGAAATAGGCTTTTTACCTGGAGACTTAAAAGAAAAAATGGATCCATGGTTAGCTCCAATCTATGCCAACTTGTACATGCTATATAGTAAAGAGCATATAGATAAGATGGTCACTGAAGGGCATATTGAAATTGTACCATTTGCATTTATGCGAGGCAGAACATTTCCTAATTGTTTTGTTATTGTAGACGAATGCCAAAACATCACACACCAACAAACCGAAATGATGTTAGGTCGTTTAGGTAAAGGTGGCAAGATGGTATTCTGCGGTGACTTAGCTCAAATAGATTTAAAAACTAAAAAAGATTCTGGTATAGGTTTCTTTGTACGTTTAGAAGAAAACGTAGGAGGTGTTAAGTTGGCAACACTTAAAACAAACCATCGACACGAAATTGTAGAGGAAGTACTAAAAGTATATTCCGAGTATAGAGATATTCAGTAGTTGCATCGGATCTTGTTATTGAGAACAAGAACTATTTATATGTAAAGTAATTACCAATGAATATACCTATTTGGCCAGGTTCAAGCTCATTTGCAACAATATCAGCATCCTATTATACGGGATCTAGTGCTACTAGACCAACTCCATTTGGATATTACGATGGAGATGTAACATTCAAATCAGAAGCTGACAAAGTAGCTGACTGGTGTGCAAAGCGTTTGGGCTACCCAATAATGGAAGTAGAACTACAAGACTTAAACTTTTTTGCAGCTTTTGAAGAAGCTGTCACTGAATTTAGTACTATAATCAACATGTATAACGCCAAAGATTACATGTTAACTTTAATAGGCACACCAACTTCTAATGCACTCAGTCAAAGAGCCATTTCACCAAACATGGGTAGAACTATTGAAATGGCAAAAAGCTATGGAAATGAAGCTGGTAGTGGTGGTAATGTAAATTACAAAAAAGGATATATTGATTTAGTACCAGGATCTCAAAGCTACGATCTCAATGCTTTGTGGGCAAATGTAAGTGAAAGTGGTGCTAAGATCGAGATAAAACGCGTATATCATGACTTTACACCAGCAATTGTTAGATATTTTGATCCGTATGTAGGTACTGGGGCTGGAACTCAGCAGCTTTTGGATAGCTTTGGTTGGGGATCCTACTCACCTGCAGTATCTTTTTTAGTAATGCCATTGTATGCTGACTTACTCAGAATGCAAGCAATTGAACTAAACGATACTATACGTAAGTCAAATTATAGCTTTGAATTGAGAAATAATAAACTAAACATATATCCGATACCAACATACGATACTAAAATGTGGTTTGAGTATGTTGTGGTAGCTGATAGGAATAATCCACTGCAAACTGCAACTGGGTCTGTGAGTGATTTAAGTAATGTGCCTTATGGACGAATCCAATTTACTAACATTAAGGATATTGGAGTACAATGGATTTATAAGTACACTTTAGCTCTTTCAAAGGAAATGTTAGGATTAGTGCGCGGTAAATACTCAGTTGTACCTATTCCAGGAGCAGAAGCCACTTTAAACGGTACTGATTTAATAACTCAGGGTAGAGAAGATAAAACTACTCTTGTAACTGAATTAAAAGAATTGTTAGAAGCTACAACAAGAAAAGGTCAAGTTGAACAAGAAGCAGCAATAGCTACAGCAATGTCAACTCAATTAAGTAAGGTACCACTAATGATATACATTAAATAATGGCATTATTTGGCAGTAGTAGAGATATTAGCTTTATTAAAAAGATAAACAATGAGCTGTTTGATGATATTATTCAGCAGGAGATTGATTATTATAAATTCTACATACCAGAAACCAAAGCTAAAGATTCTGGAAATTTATATGGAGAAGCTTCTGCTCAAAAAACATACTATTCACCAGTTCGTATTACTTGCTTAATCGAAAGAGGAGATCAAGCATACGTGCAAGATGATCAATTTGGTGTAGACGTAACTCAACCAATGACGTTTAGATTTTTAAAACCTAAACTAAAAGAAGTTGGATTAGTACCAGCAGCTGCTGATATTGTTGAAGTTCGTGGTACTTATTATGAAATCAATCAAGTAAACGAAAACCAGTTTATTCTTGGTAGAGATGGAGATTATGGTAAAAGTGTAGGTCCTGAGTTTGGTGAAAGTTTGAGTATTATTTGTGTAGCTAACTTTACAAGAGTGTCAAGATTACAAATCATTAATGGTAGAGTGTAATGTATACTAGAAAAAAATTACCTAAATCACAGTACGAGCTTAGTAAAGGTGTAGAGAAAAAAGATATCACTCGTGCAACTGACGTGCGTCGTGACGAAGATACACTCAAAGAACTTACAGTAGGTCTATTTGATCTTGATAATGCAATTAAGTATTATTTTGAAAATGTAATTAAACCAGAAGTGGTAGAGTTTGGTGCAAAAGTCAAGGTTCCAGTTATGTATGGATCTCCCGAAAGATGGAAAAACGTACAAGCTGATGGATACTTTCGTGACAAAAATGGTAAGATATTATCACCAATTATAGCATACAAACGTACAGCAGTTACTAAAAACAGAACTTTGTCTAATAAGATTGATGCAAATTTTCCTCAAATATATTATACACAAGAATTAAAGTATTCTCAACAAAACAAATACGATCAGTTTAGCATTCTTACTAACTCCAAGCCAATCAAAACTTTTGTAAACACAGTAATTCCAGATTTTGTTGATATAACTTACGATGTGATTATATGGACAGACTTTGTAGAAAGCATGAATACAATTGTAGAGTCAATACTATATTCTGAAGGATCTTACTGGGGAGACATGGAAAGGTTTAAGTTTAGAACTAAAATAGATAGCTTTACCAATACCACAGACTTACTCCAAGATGCTGATAGAATTGTACGTACAACTTTTCAATTAACATTATTTGGTCAGATAATCCCAGATACATTAAATAAAAACTTATCTCAAAAAGAATCTAACATTACGTTTGATACACGTCAAGTTGTAATGGAAACTACTGTAGATGCGGATCCAACTGTATTCCAACAAATAGAAGAAATGCAAGCTGGAAGAGCTGAACTAACAACTCCACGAGTAAGAACAGCAATCAATCCAGCCTCTTTGGCAGATGCAACTGTAGTAGCTTACTTAAATACAAACAAAGCTGTAGCAGCTACAAGCATCACTGTACCAAATTTAGTATACTTCTCTGCTGCATTTTTAGCTGCTCCAACCGGACTACCAGCAACTAGTGCATCTAATTTTACATTCTTTATTAACGGTCAGTATGTAGAACCATCTGCCATTACTTCTTTTGTAGAAAGTGGAGGTGGTATTTGTACCTTAACTTTGGATGTAGGACAATTAGGATTTACTTTAATTTTAACAGACGAAATAGTAGCAATAGGCAAGTTCGCATAACATGGCACTTTTAAGAGCAGGTCAAATATCAGGTAGTGTAGGTGGAACTGGAACGGGGTTTAGTATAACTTCAGGTAGCGTCACAGCAAGTGTTAACGTTAGCAATGATATCTTTTTAATACAATCAGCATCCCAGACCTATTTTTCAGTATCTAGTTCTGGAGCTGTAATTGTAACTGGAAGCGCTTCTGATTTGTTTTTAGTAAAAAACGCAAATAACCAAACACTACTTCGTGTAAGTCAAAGTGGCGTTATTGTGATTGCAACACAGTCCGCAGCACCAACAGGAACTGCACCAAATGGAGGGATATATTTTACTTCTTCGTCTTTTTTTGTTGGATTAGATTAATGTTATCAATAGAACCACTATTTATATAAGACGTAGTTTAAACTAATTAATACAACATGGCAAACTGGAAAAAGGTCATAGTCTCTGGAAGCAATGCGGAATTGACTTCTGTAACAGCTAGTGGGGCTATAAGTGCTTCCAATATTAACAATGGTACTCCAAGCACAAATGCGTGGAAATCGGGACTTGATGGAAGTTATTTTAACAACTTTACAAATCAATCAAACACATCAGACATTTTACGCTTTATAGCTGGTCTTTTGAGCTCATCAGCACCTGACGCATCACCAAATACTAAAACGTTTTCATCTATCTCATCCACTGCCGCTAATACCGGAACTGGAACTGTGTCAGGATATTATCCAGCAAGTCATAGTAATGCCACAAACGCAACTTTAGCTTATTTGGATGGGAAAGGTTTTGTAACAAGAGGAAATACCTTATTTAGTGGATTAACCGTATACAATAACAGTTCTTTTGGTTATTCATACACAAGTGTTGCAGCTGGAAGTACAACAGTAAGTTCTTCAGTAGATGCTCAGTTGTTTGGATTAGGAACTATTATTGATGGCTCAACTCCAAATACTTTTTATGTATCAGGCACTGTAAACTGGGCTTTTGAGAGTGCTAGTTCTGGAGGTACTACAGTAACTTCAGCTTCACAAAATCTCTTATCGCTTTCAACATTTACAACATCAAATGGTTTAACTGTAGGAAAAATCAATACAGCAAACCCAGCAGTAATTCCACCAGCTTACCAAGATGGTAAGTTTGCTTCTATTTTTAGTAGTGGTTTATACAACGGTGGCATTACAACAACCTCTGTTTCAGCCTCAGGATATTATCATATATCAGCTTCAATCAAAATAGCTTCTGGATCTTCAGCATATAGTTCTGCAACAAATTCTAACAACAGAATCTTTTATGCTCCAACTTCTAACATCAGTACAGCTATTGGAAACAACACACTAACAGTAAACTCAACTAACGCAGTAACTTCAGGTTCGTTTACTTCAAGTTCAATTTCTGGTGTTCCTTACTTAACAAGTGCTCAATATACTTTAGCAGTAACAGCGTCGGGATTGTTTGATCCACTTTATGCAGCAAATGCTTCTGTAGCATATTTAACAGCTGCAGGATTAACAGCTACTGGTACTGTAACAATAGGATTGACTGCAGGTACAGCAACCTTGAGTACAGCAGGTGGTACAGTAAATACTGCCAATACGGTTTACTCTTCTTCAGGAGCAGTACGACCTACAGGAGTACCTCCTGCTTATAATGACGTGGCAAGATTTACAGGCACCTATACTATCTCTGGAACTGGTAGAACTTTTGCAGAAACCGGTGCAACTGATACAAACTTTACTTTAACAGTAACTGGATTAGATCGTAGTTCAAACGCTAGTACGTTATCAACAGACACAGTGAATGTACACACAGCTGGTACTTTCGGACAACCAGCTGCTTCCGGATCTTTATATTACTTTGGTGGAGGTACTGCTAACACAACTTTAATTGAATACTTTACTTCTGAATCATATCGAAGAACTATTGGTACGTCTACTTCTTTAGGAACTGCTTGGAATCACACCACCCTTTTAACTATGGGAGATGGTGGAGCATTGCAAGTAAAACCAGGATTCTTGGTTAATCCAGAATCGTCTAAAGGTTATTGGTACAACACTGGTAGCTATAATAGCGCTCACTATAAATGGTACTTGCGAGAATTTAACACTGGTGCTACTTCAAACAAAGGAACTTTAACAATTACATTGTCTCCAGCATCAAGTGCAGACTTAGTTGACTTTAGCACAACTACTGCAGATAAAATTGCTATTGGAGTTATCTTTGAAGCTCAGTTACCAGCTAACTCAGGCAATACAAGAACGAGAATATTTGATACTATTAAAGGTGCAGGTTCTTATGGTGGTTCGTTAAATAACCAATCAACTGGATTATACGATCCATTCTCGGATAATGTTGATGTAGTTGGTGACTTTAGTTCGGCAACTAACTCAAGTGGTGTATTAACATTAGGATTAAACAACTCACTAAACCAAACTATCAATGGAACATACGCTAAAGTGTGGTTATTGATTAGATATAAAGGCACACCTTCAAACTCGTTACAACAGATTACAGTCGCAGCATCATAATCATAAAGAGATAGAAAATGGCATATAACTCAGCTAATAGATCAGAAAGGCTACTACAAAATAGACGATTTACTACAGACGCATTAAGTCTTAGTCAGGAAGCCTTCACAAGCGTACTCGACATTAATGCGGCAGAGGTATACACTCAAGCAAACTATATTCCAACAGCATCAGCTGTTTTGCCTTTTAGTGGATCAAGTCAAAATGGCTTAATTGTATCGGCAAGTGTTGCAGTACCTGGTACATCGCCGGATTTGGCTATCATGAAGTATTGGTATAGGAAAAAACTTAAGCCAGCTGCGGATGCAACACAACAAGTTTACTATTTTACAACTGCAGATCCATCTTCACCAACAAACACAGTAACCTCAGATCAGTTAGTTGAAACCGATCAACAAACTAGCTTTGTATCACCGAAGTATATTATAGCCGCTAACAGCTCATTTAACACAGAAGCAAATCCTCCAGGATATAAAGTTGTAGTTTATAAATCTACATCTTCAACAGCAGGAGGTATTAGTGAAGCAGCTGCCGATCCAGCAACTTATGTATTTGATTATAAGACTGGTGTTTTAGCTTGGGTAACAGGATACGCTCCAACTAACACTCAATATGTTTACTTATCAACTTACCAATACGTTGGTGAGAGCCTAACTGGTCGTTTAACTGCCATTAGTGCATCTATCGCAGCAGTATCTGGAGCAGCAGCAAGTGCTGCAGCTGGAGGTTCAACTGGAGAAATCCAATATAATAATGGTGGTGTTTTAGGTGGTGTTCCAACTTTAACTTACGTAGGAGGTACTCTAAAAGCTACTGGTTCGTTTAGTGGATCCTTTATAGGTGATGGTAGTGGATTAAGTGGTATAGCTACAACTTTATATGTAACCTCTTCAGCTGGAAACATTTCTGTTAATCTTGCTTCACAAGCTTTAACAATACAAGGAACTGTAAACGAAGTTGAAGTATCTGGATCTGGTCAAACAATTACAATAGGATTACCTGACAATGTAACAATTGGTAATAGTTTAACTGTAACTGGAGACTTAACTGTTAATGGTACAACAACTACTTTAAATGTTGCTAACGTTAATATCGAAGATCAGTTTATCTTATTAGCTTCTGGTTCTACTTCAACAATCGATGGTGGTATTATAGTACAAAACTCAGCTAATGCAGGTGAAGCTTTGTATTGGGAAAACAATCCAGCTACTACTGGTCGTTGGGCATTGTCAAGTTCAGTATCTCCAACAGCAACAAGTGTAACGGCAGCAGAATATATTGTATCTGCTAAAACAGCAGCAGGAGCTCCAGCCGGAAGTCCAACTTATGGTGGTACTAGCACTGGATATGGAAACATTTATGTGGATTCAAGTACAGGAGATGTTTACATTTATTCGTAAAAAAATATTTAGTTACGTTATGGGAAGTATAGCAAGTATCGTAAGAGCCAAAGAAGAGGCTAAACCAGCAGCTCAATTAGAAGCTCATGAAATAGAATTTTTATTGACACTTATGAAAAACGCATCCTTTAAAGGAAGACAAGTCGAAATAGTTTATACTACAGCAGCTAAACTACAACAACAATACATGTCACTACAAAATCAATAAAGTTATGTTTGAATTATATGAATTACAAGTAATACGTCAAGCTCTTGATGTAATTACAATCGCAGGCAAAGATGCTAAATTAGTAGCAACTATCCAACACAAAGTAGAGTTTGCAATAGAAGAAGAAAAAAAGAAAGCTGAAGAATTACAGCAAGTAATCAAATCTAAATCTAAATAAGCATATTTATATAAAAGTTGTTGGCCGTAAGGGAGTAGGCATATACACGGCATAGTGTATGTATCTAACCACAACTGCTAAGAGTATAAGATGCCAAATTGGAAAAAAGTTATTGTATCCGGATCGGATGCTAGTTTAAACTCACTAAATGTAACATCAGGAGTAACGGGTTCATTTACGGGCTCTCTAATAGGAACAGCAACTTCAGCCTCATTTGCCTCTACGGCATCATACATAAATCGACTTAATCAAAACGTTATAATCACTGGATCGCTTACAGTGGCAGATCCAAACAGTTCTGGAGGTATAACTATTCCTATTGTACCTCCAAACAACTATTATCCTACTCTTACAATAGCAAACACAACATTTCAAGGCTATCAAACCAGTGGAAATGTGTTTACTATAAGTAATACTGGTTACACAATAGAATTTGGTAGTAACAGAGGATATATGTTATTACGGTCAGCTGGAGATCACTATCTTCAGTCTGGTGCTTCCAACCTTACCAGGTTATTTATTTCTAGTTCAGGTAGAATTGGTATAGCAAAATCTTCTTCTTTAAATGCTACTTTAGATATTATAGGAAACCAAGTTATTACAGGTTCGTTAGAAGTAAGTGCAGGTATAACTGGTTCATTTTTAGGTACGGCATCATACGCTACTCAAGCATTAACTGCTTCTTACACATCTACAGCATCTTTAGTAAACGGAACTGTTAATGTAACACAAGCTACAATAGGGATATCAGGAGCACCAGCTCTTTACACAACAAACAAAGCTATAGTTTCAACTGGCACAACAACAGTACACGCATTTTCATCTAGTTCTTACCAAGGTACTTTTGCAGACTATACTATTAGTGATGGTGTCAATGCACGAGCAGGGCAAATACAAACTATATTTTTAGGAGGTCAGTTACAATATAACGAAACCACTACAATGGATGTAGGCAACACCGATGATTTTGTATGGCAAGTTGCCGTAAGTGGTATTGATATTAATTACAATAGTGTAGTTGCCTCTGGTACTTGGACAACAAAATTAATAGTAAGAACCATATAATCACACAATTAATCATATTTATATACAATAGCACACAAACAACATGGCAAATGAATTAAAAGTCCAGAATGGTTTAGTTGTAAAAGGAGCAACTCGCATCACTGGTTCATTAAGTACAACGGGAGGTATAACCGGTTCTTTATTAGGAACAGCATCTCTTGCAACAACAGCAACTAACGCATTAACTTTAAACGGTGCAAGTGCTGGGGCTTATGCAACAACCGCATCTAATACTTTCACAGGGATCCAAACCTTTAACAACAACGTAATAATAAACGGTACAGCTTCTATAGCTTACTTAAACGTAACTTATGAATCTGCTTCTATTATTTATTCAACTGGATCTAACCAATTAGGTGATGCTTCAAACGATACTCAAACTATCATAGGAACTGCCATATTTTCAGGCAGTATGCAAAGTACGGGATCGTTATCATTTGCAAATGGATTTGGTGTAACCGGTTCTTTGTTTGGTACAGCTAGTTGGGCTTCTAACGCTTTATCGGCTAACACAGCTTCTTATGTACTACAAGCTGTAAGTGCATCTTTTGCAACCACAGCTGCAAACTCAACTCAATTAAATGGTCAAGCTGCTTCTTACTACTTAAACGCCTCAAATATAAATACAGGTACGTTAAACAATTCATATCTACCATCTCAAATCAATGTTACAGGCGTAACAGCATCTTTCACTGGCTCTTTAACTGGTACAGCTTCATATGCAAGTCAAGCTTTAACAGCTTCATATGCGATGGACGCAAAGCAGTTGGGTGGTCAAACTCCATCTTACTACCTAAACGCAACAAACATTAATGCTGGTACAATTGGTAATGCGTATTTGCCAGCTCAAATTAATGTTACTGGGGTATCTGCTTCATTTACTGGTTCTTTAACTGGTGCTTTAGTTGGTACAGCAAGTTGGGCTACAACAGCTGTAAACTCAACTCAATTAAACGGCCAAGCTGCTTCTTATTATACCAATGCAACTAATATAAATGCTGGTACAATAGGAAACGCCTACTTACCATCAGCAATAAACGTAACTTCTGTTACTGCTTCTTTTAAAGGTAATTTAGTTGGTACAGCTAGTTGGGCAACTAATGCAACTTCGGCTGGATCTGCAACCACAGCTACCAACGCAACCAACACAACTAACGTAGCAGTAACTGATAATCCTTCAGGCGCAGGTCCATATTATATAACATTTGTATCTGCTACCACAGGAAATCAAGCTATAACAGTTGATAGTTCAACTTTAACTTATGATCCTTCTACAAATGTAACAACTACAACGGCTTCATATGCCTCACAATCATTATCAGCTTCTTTTGCATCAAACGCCAAGCAATTAAATGGTCAATCCGATACCTATTATCTTAATGCATCAAACATAAATGCAGGTACTTTAGGCAACGCATATTTGCCATCAGCAATAAATGTTACATCCGTAACAGCCTCATTCAGAGGTAATCTAACCGGTACAGCCTCATATGCAAGTCAAGCTTTAACAGCTTCTTTTGCTACAACAGCAGCAACAGCTTCTACCGTTACTGGTACAATAGCTAGTGCTTCGGTAGCTACAACAGCATCATTTGCAGCAACAGCATCTTATGTAAACACACTAAATCAAGATGTAACAATCGGTTCAGGGTATTACCTATCCGTTGGTGCCAACTCAAAAACATTTTCTGGTAAGCAATTAAACAAAGCAACTGCAACAACTATTATTAGTGTCAATACTGCAACATATGCTCACAAATCCATGTTTGTAAGGTACGTACTAACAACTGCAAGCGGTACTACTGATATGAGAGCTGGTACTATAATACTAGTATCTGATGCTAACGGTAACGTAAGTATTGCTGAAGCAACTACACAAGACATTGGGGATACTTCAATGGTAAACTTTACAGCAACTGCAAGTGGTGGTATTAATGAGATTGTAATGACACCTTCTTTAGGAAACTGGGATGTGTTTTTTGATTATACGTTAATTTAAAACTAAGTTTTAGTCTATGCCTTTAAAAGAAAAGACCTACATACGAGATGGCTTTGTAAGTGCTGGAAATGCTGAAGTAACTGGGTCTTTAGGAGTTAGTGGTACTATAACTGGAAATTTAACTGGTAATGTTACTGGTAATGTTACTGGTAATGCTTCAACAGCAACTACAGCCACCTCCGCTTCATTTGCATCAACTGCTTCATTTTTAAATACACTTAACCAAAATATTTTAATAACTGGAAGTTTAACTGTAGGAGCTACTTCATTAGGAGCAAACGAAAACACATTAGTATTAGGCCCCGCTCCAGCAGGCGGAACAGGTGAAGGAGGTCAACTTTTATTACAAGCAAGTGGAGGTTTATATACTTCCGCTTCAATGTGGGATAATTGGCAAAACTACACTCGACTATTAAGAGGTACAAATGCAGCTAGTGATGCTGTAGTTGCACAATTTAATATGCACTCTAAACAAGTGTCGTTTCCCCAATACAACAGCACTAGCGCATTTTCAGGCACCCTTGTTGGTTTACTAGGATTTGATAGCAGTGGAAACATTCTAACTACAACTACCGGAAGTGGTGGAGGTGGAGGTAGTGTTACTATTAACAACAATACCGATAACTACATTATAACAGCAACTGGTACTGCTAATACAATACAAGGCGAACCAAAATTACAATTTGATGGCTCTACGTTGTCTGTAACGGGCAGTATGACTGCTACATCCGTAACTTCAAGTAATGCCGTTATATCTTTAGCAAATGGTACAATGTATTTTAGAGGGGGAGATGATGCTGAATTTTGGGATATAAACGTAGCAAACACTGTTGGAATTTATGGACAACAAACTCAAGGAGTAGGAGCTGTAAAATTAGGTAGTGGAGGTCCTACGTTATATGGTTCGGGTAGTAATTTAGGTATAGGTACTACAACTCCAAACTCAGGAACTTTACATGTAAATGGAGGTGTTTTTGCTAGTTCATTTACAGGATCACTTTTAGGTACGGCATCGTATGCTACTCAAGCATTAACTGCCTCAAATGCAAATACTGCATCTTATGTAATAACAGCTCAAACCGCAAGTTATGTTTTACAAGCCGTTTCTAGTTCATTTGCATCCACCGCTTCATTTGTAAACCCACTTGTACAAGGTGTTACAATCACAGGCTCATTAATGGTGTCAGGAGGAATTACTACTCTTGATTCTTTATACCTTAGAAGAAATCCAGCATATGGTGGAACTACACTAGTGTGGTACATGAATAGTTCGGATAATCTTCAAACAGATAAACGTGTTACATTTAATCAACCTTCATATTGGTCTTCGGGGCAAGGCATTCAAGTAATTAATGCTAATGTAGATTTTAATGGATCTACTATTTCTAATTTGTACATCGCAAATATAGTAGCTAATGCAAGTCTCAAACTAGTTCCAGATCTTAACTACGCACTTCCAGAAAACTCTCAGAGTTTATATATAAGACCAACCAGTACACTTGGTTCAACTAAATCTTTATTAAAAATTAACGATAGCACTGAAACAAGTACTTATTTTAGAGTAGGAGCAAATGGTAATATTCAAATTGGTACAGCTACAGATGCAAACTACAAACTTAGAGTTATAGGATCTAGTAGTTTAGGAGACGTATATGTTACTGGTTCACTTAATGTAACAGCAGGTATTACAGGATCACTTTTAGGAACAGCATCCTATGCATCAACAGCTTCATTTGTAACTACTGCTCAAACTGCTAGTTATGTTAAAACTGCTCAAACAGCTTCATTCTATGGTGGTAGTGTTACAAGTGCTTCATATGCAACAACAGCATCTTATGCTTTAAGTAGTGCAGGTGGAGGTGCGGCATTTCCTTACACGGGCTCAGCTCAAATTACTGGTAGTTTAGGAGTTACAGGTTCAATATATTCAAACAATACTATAGGAGCATCATATGCTGGTTATTTTAAAAATAACTCTTATAATGTTGGTGGAAATGCTCCATTAATAGTTGATGACGGAAATGCTGGAGGTGCATTTAGTATAGGGTATGGTGGTACAAGCGCATTTATGTATTTCCCACCTTACTTTGGTAATAACTCTATTTATTTACATGGATCAGGTTATTATGGAGTATATTTTGAAGGACTTAGCTCATATGATGGTGTTACTTCTTTTGTAGCACCAGGTCGTGTTAAAATTGGAAATAATACTTTACCATCATCAAAATTACATGTTGTAGGAGCCGGATCTACATCAGCAACCTCAACATTTATAGTTGAAAATTCATCAGCAGCTAAAACAATAGAATGTAAAGATAATCAAAGTATAGGATTTTTTGGAGCAGCAACAGTTACACAACCTACAACCGGTATAGCCGGAGCTGCAATAGCTAACGGCGCTGGTATACAGATCACAGACGATGCAACCTTTGACGGATACACAATAGCTCAAGTAGTCGCAGCTTTAAGGCAGTTAGGTTTACTAGCTTAGTGATTTTTATAATAAAGTAGTATATTTATATAAAACAATATAACAGTATATAGGTTATGGAAAACAAACAATTTACTCAAGAAGAGTTGTCTCAGATTAAAGAACTGCAAGAAAAATACAATGCGTTAGGTCTTCAGTTAGTTCAGTTAAAGCTTGCTCGTAAAAATGCAGAGGTTTATTTAAAACAACTTCAAGAACAAGAAGAAGTTTTAGAAACTCAAATTGTAGAAACAAACACAAAAGAGAAGGAATTAGCTGAATCTTTCGATACCAAATATGGTGCAGGATCACTTGATCTGGAAACTGGAGTATTTACACCAAAGACTGAGTAAAAAACAACGTTTCGAGTTATGTTGTGATATTTATATGTAAACTAAACAATTATTACAACAATGGCTGAAAGAATAGTTAGTCCAGGAGTATTCACAAACGAAAAAGATCTTTCGTTTTTACCTGCTGGTATCGCAGCAATCGGAGCTGCAATCATTGGTCCAACCTTAAAAGGACCTGCATTCGTACCAACCGTAATAACCAACTTCAATGACTTTATTGCTAAGTTTGGTGGTCTAAGCGAAGAAACCTATGTCCCATATACTGTTAAGAGCTATCTTAACGCTGCAAGCACAGTAACTGTAGTGCGTGTATTACAAGAAGGCGGATACAACGCTGACTCGTTTCAAATACTAGCTACTACTGGATCTGTAACCTCGCTTGTTGGTGTTATCATGCCAACTACCACTGTAGGTAGTTCAACTGGAAAAGGATATACCAAATCAATTATACCAGCTGGTACTTTAAGTATTAGCGGTTCTTATGGTATTACTTTATCAGGATCTGGCGTTACTGGACAAGCAATTACAGCATCTGTCGATCCAACCAATGTTAGTTCGTTCTACAACGTACTTGGTGAATCAGTAAAAGGATCTAAAAAAGGATACATGTATGTGTGGTTCTCTGATTACTTAACAACTATCAAAGCAAACGCTGCAACTACAATATCCTTTGTATCAGCTTCAGCCAACGCTCTTGTAAATCTTTCAGGATCTGCAGGTGTTTATAGCCAAGCTTCAACTCCATGGATTCAATCACAAATCATTGGTAGTGAAAAATTAAACTTATTTAAAGTACACACACTAGCCGCTGGTACAGATACTAACACTTCTATAAAAGTAAGCGTTATTAATAACGTACTTCCAGGAAACGATCCAGGATCTGATTATGGAAACTTTACTCTAGTTGTTCGTGAGTATACTGATACAGATCAACGTCCAGTAATTCTTGAAACTTATAGCGGATTAAATTTAGATCCAGATTCTTCTAATTATATTACTCGTCGTATTGGTGATAAATCATATAGTGTATCTTCTGCGGGAGTAGTGTCAATCAGTGGTGATTATGATAACGTTTCTAAATATATTCGTGTAGAAGTTGATTCCGCAGTATCGTCTAAGTCGATAACTCCAAATGCAAAGCCTTTTGGTTTTGCTGCAGTGACTCAACCAGTATCTTCAAGCTATTCTTTCCCAACAGCTTCTGTAATATCTCAGTTAACTCAAATTAACGGAGCTTACAACAAGAAAGCTTATTATGGATGGGATTTCTCTGTAACTGATAATCAAAACTACTTAAAGCCTCTAGCTAGTGGTGTAACAACTAATGGCAGTGCTTTCAACTTGGATGAGTGTTTTGTACACCCAAGTGCATCTGTTGCAAACTCAAATTCATCACTTGCAGCCGGACGTAGCATTTCAGGATCTACTTTTGAAGGATTGGATGTAACAACTTTCTTAAAGTTTAGCATACCTCTTCAGGGTGGTTTTGATGGCATGGATCCAGCAATTACTAAAAACGTAGGATCTAGCATTACAGCTACTAACGTATTTGGTATGAATTGTTCAACAGCCACTTCTGCTGGTTCAGTTGGGTATATTAAAGCTCTTAATGTAATCAGTAACTCTGATGAGTACGATGTTAATATGATTGTTACTCCAGGTATTACAATCGCTAATCACTCTTCTATAATAAACAAAGCAATTGAAGTTGCTGAAGATCGTGGTGATGCTTTTGTGGTAGCAGATCCGGTTATTTACGGCCAATCAGCCGATACAGCCGTAGCAGCAGTAACTGATAGCGGAATCGATTCTAATTACATTGCTACATACTGGCCATGGGTTAAAATCCTTGACACTGATAAAAATAAACCAGTGTGGGTTCCACCATCAGTAGTAGTACCACGTGTAATGGCTTACAATGATTCTGTAGCTTATGAGTGGTTTGCACCTGCAGGTTTAAATCGTGGTGGTATTGGTGAAGCTGTAGATATTGAATTAAAGCTTAACCAAGCTACTCGCAATGACTTGTATGAAAATAAAATCAACGCTATCGCAACATTCCCTAACCAAGGAGTTTGTGTATGGGGTCAAAAAACACTACAAGCTAAACCTTCAGCTTTAGATCGTATCAACGTACGTCGTCTTTTAATTACTTTGAAGAAGTTTATTGCAAGCTCAAGCCGCTACTTAGTGTTTGAAAACAACACAACTGCAACTCGTCAAAGATTCTTAAACATTGTTAATCCTTATTTGGATACTGTAAAAGCTCGTCAAGGTTTATACGCTTTCCGTGTAGTAATGGATGAAACTAACAACACTCCTGATGTAATCGATCGTAACATCATGTATGGTCAAATCTTCTTACAGCCTGCAAAAGCTGCTGAGTTTATCGTACTTGATTTTAATATCTTACCAACTGGTGCATCTTTTGAAAACGCATAATAATTATTAGAAAAGAACAATGGCAAATTTAATAGAAAACAACCAAATATTCTACACACCTTACGAACCAAAGGTACAGAATAGGTTTATACTTCAGATTGATGGTATTCCATCTTTCCTTTGTAAAAAGGTTTCTCGTCCACAATTAGAGTGTGGTGAGGTTGTACTCGATCACATTAACATTATCCGCAAAATGAAAGGTAAATGTAAGTGGGGTGATATTACAATCACAATGTACGATGCTATCGTTCCATCAGGTGCTCAGTCAGTAATGGAATGGGTACGTACTTCACACGAATCTGTAACCGGTCGTGATGGGTATGCTGATTTTTACAAAAGAGATTTTGATATCTTTGTATTAGGCCCAGTAGGTGATAAAATTGAAAACTGGACTGTAAAAGGTGCATACATTAAAACTGCTCAGTTTGGTGATATGGACTGGTCAACAGAAACTCCAGTTGAAATTCAACTCACATTAGGAGTTGATTACTGCGTATTGAATTACTAATATTCCCTCAGAACACATAAAGAAAAGCCAGCAAAATGTTGGCTTTCTTTTTTTATTTTCCTATATTTATAAATAAACTAGTTTTAAAATGAGCACAGTTGTAAACGACAATTATCCAAATCGTCAGTTGTCAGACGAAGAAATCAAAGCTAAATTCTTAGCAGAAAACACAAACCCAAAAGCGGTTGAAACCACTCAAAAGATCGATGTACCTACCGAGATAATCGATCTACCTTCAAAAGGTTGGTTTTATCCAGAAGGTCATCCACTTTCATCTGGAAAGATAGAAATGAAATACATGACTGCAAAGGAGGAAGATATCTTAGCATCGCAAAATCTTATTAAGCAGGGTGTTGTAATTGATAAATTGCTACAATCCTTAATTGTAACAAAATGCAACTATAACGATATCCTAACCATTGACAAGAATGCAATTTTTATTGCAGCTCGTATTTTAGGATACGGTAACGATTACGAAGCTGAAATCACTTGTCCAAGTTGTTCAACAAAGCAAAAACACCACATTGATTTAGCTGAGTTTGAAGACAGAGACATTGATTGGAGTCTGTTTACCAAAGGACAAACAACATTTACATTCACCTTACCAGCTTCTAAAAAAGAACTAACTTTAAAGTTTTTAACGCATGGTGCTGAAAAAGCAATTGAAGAAGAAGTAAAGTCTTTAAAAAAGCTTACAAAAATTGTTGGTGTTGATCCGGAATTAACAACACGTCTAAAACATATAATAGTTGCTGTGGATGGAGACGATGCCAAGTCTACAATTAACAAAACAGTAGATACTATGTTATCTCGTGACTCTTTAGCCTTACGTCAATTTTTAAAACAAGTAACACCAGATGTAGACACTACATTCTCATACACTTGTCCTAATTGCGATCATGAAATAGAAAAGATGGCTATGCCCATCGGAGTCGGGTTTTTTTGGCCTGGGGTCTGATTACAGACCCATCCTATTTGACCAAATCTTCGATCTCATGTATTATGGAAAGATGGGTTGGTCCTGGACAGAATTGTATAACTTGCCAGTTTGGCTTAGACGATATTACTATCTTAAGCTGGCTGATATACGCAAAAAGGAAAACGAAGCAGAAAAAGCTCAATACGATAGTATAACAAGTAAAATGCCTAAAAAATAAGAGCCAGTGAATTGCTGGCTTTTTTTATTTATAAAACTATTTATATAAAACTAACAAGCAATGAAAAGATCTGAATTGCAAAAAATTATACAAGAAGAGTTGCACGCTGTGTTAGAAGAAGAAAAACTCAAAGAAGGTTTGTTTTCTTGGGCCAAAGGTACAGCTGATAACATAGTGTATAGTGTATTAAATAATTACAAAAACATTAGACAATCGGATATATTTAAGGACCCTAAGATTAGTGCTTTGGCAAAAGACCTTAAAATAAGTCAAAGTGATTTAGAAGACCGTGTAAGTGATTTACTTAAACGTGATACTAAGTTTCTTAAAGCATTAGCAACTCAAAGATACAAACGTTAACTGTATTAGTTAAATGGCAAACGAAAATCCATCACCTGAAGACATAAAAGCTTATGATAGAGCTATAAAAGGTCTTGGGCCTGAAATGCAAAAGCAAATTGAAAAAGCTAGAGCATTAGGGGTTAGCTTTGAGGCACTGGTAGGATTTGCTGAATCCTTTGCAGATCAATTAGAGCACTCCGCAGAATATCTTAGCGAACAGAAGGAGGATTTAGCAAAATCTTTAAAGCAGTATGAGGGTATTACTAAGGTGTTTAAAGATCACCTTGAAGACCATAAAGAGGTCAAAGAAACTATACAAAACAATTTAAAAATACAAAGAGATTTTGGTAACCTGCTCTCAGCTGAAACACAAGTCCTAGACGATTTGTTGCTAAAGCGAAACATGATAGGTACCGGTTTAAAAGATGAGTACGCTCAACTTCTAACTACTTACATGCTTGAAAATAACATTACGGATTTAGGTGATGAGAAAGTTCAAACACTAATAAAAGAACTTCAACACAGACAGCATGTTAAAAAAGAAATGGACGAGCAGCTCGAGATCACCGAAGCGTTGGCTAGTTACATGGTTGAAGTACGAGAAGAGGCAGATAAGCTTAAAAAAGAATATTCAATTCTCGGTGCTAAGATTAAAGCCGTCGTAATGGATCCTGAAGTCCGAAAAGCTTTTATGAAGGGTCTTTTGCTCGAAAAGAGCTTAGAAATGGGGAAAGAAATGAATGAAGTGTTTGGGGAGATGAGGAAAGAAGGGCTTACTGTAACACAAACATTTAAAGAAGGTGGTATTGCAATGGGTGCCATGTTTAGTCTCAGTGGTGCGTCTCTTAAAGAAAATGCCGAAATCATGGCAGGTATTGCTGAGAGTACTGGGAATTTAGAATCAGCCACATCAGACGCCGTTGCTGAAGTGGGTAAGCTAAGCAAAACCTTTGGAGTGGCAGCAGGCGATGCTGGAAAGCTATATGGTCAGATGAAAAATCTTCCAGGAGCTAGCGAGCAAAGTGCTACAGAAACAATGAGGTTTGCAGGTAATTTAGCCAAAGCAGCACACGTTGCACCAGGGGCTGTAATGAAAGATATGGCTCAAAACTCCGAAGCAATCGCAGCAAATACTAAGAATGGGGGTAAGGACATGGTAGCTGTATCAGTTGCAGCTCATAAGTTGGGAATTGAAATGTCTACTATTACCAAAATGTCTGAAGGTTTGTTGGATTTTGAAAACTCTATCAATAAGCAAATGGAAGCGTCTGTATTATTGGGTAGAGAGATTAATCTTGACAAAGCAAGAGAGGCTGCTCTTAATGGCGACTTACTTGGAGCAACCCAAGAAATGTTAAAAAATGTTGGAGGTGAGGCAGAGTTCAATAAAATGAATGTTGTGCAAAGAAAAGCATTAGCTGAATCTATGGGTGTTAGTGTGGGTGAGTTGTCCAAGATGGTTAAAAACCAAGACAAGCTAGCTAGCCTAACCAAAGAACAGCAAGAAGCATTGGCTACGGGAGAAACTACAATGGATGATATACTAGCCAACTCTGGTGGTATAGCCAAGAATATATTTGACGGCGTTACAGGACTTGGTGGTCAGCTTGTTGCTCTTAATGAAATGCGTAAAGCTTTTACAGATACTTTAGGCTTGACCAAAAGCATGGTTAAGGGATTTACAGAAGGATCAGGAGCATTAGGCAAAATGAAAGGGTTATTTGGGTTTGGAGCTAAAGCACCAATTGGCCCTCAACCAATGCAAGGACCTTTACCAGGGTTGGGAGGAGGACCAAAAGTACCACCTGGAGCTGATAAAGCTGGTATGCTGGATAAACTAGCTAAAATAGATGCTAAACAAATGCTTTCAACAGCAGCTGCAATTGCAGCAGTTGGAGCAGCTTTAATGTTGATAGGATTAGGAATTAAATTTGCTTCTGAGGGACTAGCAGAATTGGTGCAGTCATTTAAAGGTTTGTCTAACGATGAGATGAAGGCAGCTTTGATTGCAATAACACTTGTGATAGTGGGTTTTGCTGGTATGTTGGCTCTAATGATACCTATTATATCAGCAATGGGTGCAGCTTCAACAGCAGTTGCAGGTCCGTTAATGGCTCTTGGATTAGCCTTCTTATTAATAGGCGTTGGGATAGCAGCTGCTGCACTTGGAATAGGTTACATGGTAAAGCAGTTTGGAGAAATTCCGTATAAGAATTTAGCGGTATTACCGCAGGCAATGTTGGGTATTGGAGCAGGATTGGCAATAATGGCATCTGCAGGACTATTAGCAATGCCGGTAATCAAAGCATTAACAGCTTTGGCAGTAGTAGGCGGAGGTCTTGTTGCACTTGCAGGATTAGGCGGTCTATTTGGAGGTGGTGAGGGGGGTAAGAGTGAAAAACAAAGTACAGTAGAGTTGAGCGAAAACTCCATCAACCAAATAGCAAGTAAAATCTCAGCTGCTATAACTAGCATTAAAGGTGATGTTATTTTAGACAAAGAAAAGGTTGGAGTGGTTTTATCACCAATCATTGAAAAAAATATAACTTTAGGATCTACACCAGTAAGAAAGGGTGGTAAATAATAATGGCAAAACTGTTTAAAACTATAAGCTTAGAAGAGCGTTATAAAGATAGCATACAAGGCCAACGCCTACCTATCCCAACTTCGGTAAAAGCTAAAGAAGGTGCAAGTTTAAAACTCACACCCAATGCCGTTGAAAAAAACAGTGCAATCCTAAAAGCCATTATCAAAACACCAACAACACAAATACCTTCTTTAAGAGAATTTATTACAGCACCGTTAGCTAGTTTGGCTAAGCCAATGGCAAACACTAGGTTTAGATCAGCAATATCCTTGCGAGATAGACTTTCACAAATAAACTTAGGCACTACAACTTATTTACCTCAGTTTTATTTATCCGATACTTATGCCAACTACATTAAGATCAGTCCATTTGGTTTATTTACTCATACAAGCAACATACAGATTACATATCCAAATGCAGTAGGAAATCAAGGAGGTACAGATATTAAAGCTTACAATCCAAAGATTGCACAAGGTTCTGTTGACTTGAGAGTATTAAATTATAATTCTCTAGTACTACAAGGAACCGTTTTTAGTAACGGAGTTTACAGCTCGCTTATTAATACAACTGTTCCAATTCAAAATCCAAACCAAGGACCAGGAACAAATCCAAAATACACAAAGTCTTCGGACTTGATAGCACCATTACAAGGATTAGGTACAAATCCACAACCATCTAAAAAAGTAGAAACTTTAGCTTTATTGCAAGGAATTATTATATCTAATAATAAAGCACAATCAGTAATTAATACAACACTAACTGCTCCAGAAGGAGCTTATCCTGTTATACCATTAATTGAGACTACTCTAACAAAACCAGCTGGTGCCTATACTGAGGATCCTAAAATTCGAATAAAGTTAACACCAAAAGAAGTTTCGGTGTTTATTCCAAAAAGTATTGTTATAGTACCAACTGTGGAAGAAGTACAGCAAGAGATTCCTAACAATACATCAAACATTTTACCTTTTAGTTTTATACCAAGGTTTACATCACCAACTTTAAAACTATTACGTTACGAGCTTAGTAGAACAATAGCGTTTTTTTCACCTATTGTTGCTCATGGTGACTCTGGATTGTCAGATACTATAACAAAACAAGGGTCTAGTTACTTTCAAGACAAGATTAAAAATACACTATCCATTGGAGGCTCTCATCCTGGATTTAAAAACGACATACTAAAATACTTGGCAGAGTCCAAAGATCCAGGATTAGCTAGCTTGATAGATGTCAGGGATGATGTAGACTACACTAAAATTGGGGTATATAAATCAGGTTCTGTTGAGTTTGACAAACAAAAAGGATCTATAGATAAGAATAAAGGTCTGGATAATAGTGAATCTGCTCCACGTAGTTTGGGAAGTTATTCTACACTCGCTTATGATGAATTAGTAAAAAAGGGCAATTCACAAGTTGATTTAACCAGCAATGACTTTCGTGAAGATTTAGCTAAAACACGCACATGGTCATATAGAGGAGGTAAAAAGGTTAAGTATATTGATAACAAACCACCTTCACAACTGCTTGAATCAAAATTAACAACAGAAACACTAAGCTCACCAATAACAGGAGTACCCACAAAAGACTTTGTAAAATTAGAAATTGGAGTTGTAGTGGGAGGAGGAAAAAGAGCACCATTCCGTTTTAAGGCATTCCTTACTTCTTTTAGTGACAGTTTTACTACATCATATGCAGGTAAGAAGTTTTTTAATAGACCCAATGAAATTAAATCTTTTGAATCGGCAGGTCGTCAGATTTCTTTAGGATTTAAAGTAGCAGCTTTTACTCAAAGCGACTTAAATATACTATACGGCCGTTTGCAGACAATCTGTCAAGTTGCAACTATACCTGGAGTTATTGATGGAGTTGCCGCAGGATCTAATACATTTGATTTGACAATTGGAACGTGGTGTGTGCAAGTACCTGTATTTATTGACAGCATCAAGCTTGATGTACAGACAGCAGATTACAGTTGGGATATAGGAAAAGAAGTACCTCATCTTGTGGATGTGTCCTTGTCTTGCACAGTGGATGTTGCGCAAGGTAGACAGTATCTTGCAATTTTAAATAAAGGGTAAAACTATGAGCAGTAGAAACACATACACTAAAACTGACAATAATAGGCAGGTAACAAAGCCAACTATTTATCCTCCAATTCCACGAAGCGTAGACGATATTTACGTAATTACAACACCAGGCGATCGACTAGATTTGCTTGCTTACAACTACTATGGAGATGTGAGTTATTGGTGGGTAATAGCAGAAGCAAATGGACTTGGCAAAGGAACTTTCACAATACCGCCAGGATTGCAGCTTAGAATCCCTAGAAATATAAATGCAATCTTAACAAATTTGCAAAACTTAAATAAATAGTTATGAGTATTTTTCAACCAAAAAATGTACCGCCGTTTGTGCAGGAACGGTTTAAGGAATTGGCGGGAAGTGTAGATAAACTAAATGCTGCAACCAGCGCTAAAAATATATGGTTTCAGTTAAAAAGCATGTCCAAGTTATGTGAATCGGAGTACAATAATTTAAGTAACTACATATCTAGCACTCCTTTTTATAAAAAAACAACAGGTGCTCAATTACAAGATCGTGATGCTATCGCATTGCAAAGAATAGATCAGAGTGTTCGTACAAACGAAGTTAGTCCGTTTGAAACTATAACAGCAACAACTTCTGGAAACACTAATATTATTCTGGATGAAAATGCAGGTCTCAGGTCAGGAGGTGCTTTTGGTAGCAATCGTATTACGATATCTAAAAAGATCATAAAACCTATGATCGACAATATTAAAGTACAAAAACAAGGGGAGCTTGGTACAACATCAAAATGCACTATAACGATTATAGTAAGTACTGTAGGCGAAGGATTGGCACAACTACAAAAGTGTTTTTTTATTCCTGGGATGAGTGTAAGAGTGGAGTGGGGGTATTATGCAGGAGGTAATCCAAACCCCTATCCAGTTCAAGCACCTGACACTCTTACCGATGGAGAAGCTACAGATGTAATACGAAAGCATGTAGAAAAAAATAAAGGTTTATATTATGGTCTGCAAGGAAGAGTGACTAACTTTAGCTGGACACTCGAGAGTGCGCAATATTGGATTTGTACTTTGGAAATTATATCAGCTGCAGAGAGTAAAATGGAAAAACCAATGGTTGAACCTTGTAAAAACTCAGATGGATCATTGGGCCCGTCAGTTGGATTTAAAACAACCAACACAGAAAATAAGGAAGAAGATATTTTTGTTTCTGTATTAAATACAAAGCTTCAAGAGCTTGCAACTCTAGCAAAAAATACACCAGCTCCTGTTGGGGATTCACAAGCACAAGTTGAAGCACAAAGAAGACTTCACGAGTTGCGTATCGCTCAAGGAGGACCTCCGCAAAAACCTCAAACACTTTTGGATGTAGAAAAACAACAAGCATTGCTAGAGGATTTAAAAGCAAATGCAAGCAAATATAAACAAAACCCAGCTGAAATGTTTGTTGAATTTCAACAATATGAAGGGCCAGTTCGAGAAGTAAGTGGGAATACTAGTGGAATTATTAACAGTATTAAGAGCTTTTTTACCGAAACACTTGAGCTAGGAGTGACTGAAACTTACATATCTTTTGCTGTATTAGAAGCTTTAATTTCAAAATATGTTTTATCTGATGCTGATGACGATGTTAAACAAACTATTTTATCGAGTAAGGGAGTCCTTCTTCCGGTAATTAGAGGTAAGAGCGTAGATGTGCTGCAACAATCAGTTGATCCTCGAGTTTGCCTAATACCAGGAGCTCCTGAGTTAAAGTATATTTTAGATGAAGAAGGGGGATTTAATTATTACCAAGATAAGACTGCGTATGTTCAAGTTGGTAATAAAAAGTATGTAAGATTATCCAAGATACGTCTTAATGTAATGATGCTGACAAGGGTATTGGGTGAAATTGAAAATCCTAAAACTGGTAACTTTCAACTTAACACTTTTATGGATCGCGTACTGCGCGAAATTAGTACTGCAACCGGTAGCCATTGGGACTTAATTCTCACACCAGTACCAGATGATAAAAAAACACCAGAAAATGAAAGCAACGAGCAACTTACTGTAGTTGATGTAAAAACAACACCAACAGACAACGATACTGGAAACAAAGCAGAAGCTTTTGTAGTTCCAAGTCGTCCAGAAAACAGCATCATAAGCGATTTAAAGCTGGATATGAAAATGACATCAGCTATGCGAACTCAAGCGCTATACAACCCAGGTAATTCGGGAGGAATGTCGGATAAGCAAAATCCATGTTCTGGTAAAGCAGCACGAGCTTGGAGTGTTGTACAGGGAGGTAGCGATCCAGACCTAAATAAAGCTTCAAAGCCCATAAAACTTAAACCATGCAGTCCAGATAAAAATTCACCAGAAGCAAATAAAGACCCATACACAACAAGACTCACAACTTTTAGAGTGGCTATGGAAGAGGGTATGGAAAATGGGATATCGGATAGTAATGTAACCAATGCTTTAAATTTTTTACAAAAAGAAATGGCAGAGATGATGGAAGATCCTAATCATCCACACTGTGATGGTGTTCCATTGCCCGTTGAATGTACTATGACTTTTAATTTTGGAATTGGTGGTATTGGATTTGGACAGCTAATAACAACAGATTTTATTCCAAAAGAAATCAGAGAAAAATTTAATTGGCAAATAACATCTGTTGAGCACAGCCTCACCGGAGAAGGTTGGACAATGCAAGTAAACACAGTACCCCGAGTAAAACCTAAATAACATGGCCACATTTACAAGTCGTTTTGGTGTACGTAAAAATAACAACATTTATTTATATACAAAGGGTAAAGAGTATAGTTTAAATGGAATAGAGTACATAGGAGAGTATCACTTAGACGGAAACATTGCAAAAGTTGGTCCAGTGGTAGATCCAGAAGCTTTACCACTACAAAGATATTATGCAAACAAAGATCATTACATTTATGATAAGCAGTATAACTTTAATCCAAAAGTATTACAGTTTACTTTACCAGTATATTTTGCTTATACTCCGATAGAGCAAGCGTACTTGATTGGATACGATACTCGTTTTTTTGTGGAAAAGATAAACGATGATCAAAGCTATGCAATTGAAATAGATGAAAAACAATTTCGCAACATTAACAAAAAAGGTGGCATTGATGGAGGTATTTATGCCGCATCAGCTGTACAGTGGCAACTTACAGGATACCAAAAAGATATTACAATAAATAATGAATTAAGTCTATTACAAGCATCAGTAGTAACTCCAAGCGTTCAGTACGCAGTAAAAAACTATACTGAATTTGCTAGATTTACTTTAGCTTGATTTTTTAATAATTTTATTGTATAGTTGTTGAATGGTTATAGATAGTCTGCAACAACTTTATGCTTTACAAAACAAAGCAGTTTTTGCATATCCTATATTGAAGGATGATAGACTGCATAGACACCACAATAGCATCATTGCTTTTGTTTTTGTTGATATTGAGGCTCGCGAGTGTTACACTCTTAGTAATGGGCATCCTGAAGGACTATACAATAGTAGTGATCTAAGCTTTTTAGATTCATGTAAAGTATATTGCTACGATAGCTTGTCTTTTAAGTATGCGGGATATGACACATCTAAATTTGTAGATGTTAAGATGCAATACTACTTGTACACAAACCAGAGTTACAGCAACGAAACTCCTGGAATAGTAAATCACTATACAAGAACTTTTCAAAGCTGTCATAAGATAAACGAACTTATATCTCTGTACAAGCACGAGCAAATAGCTTTTAATATCTTTGAGGAAAGCTGGGTAAAAGAATCACAATCAGGTCTTAGCTTTTATCAAAACGATTTACTGGATGTATTCTATAACATTGAAAAGAGTGGTCTAAAGGTTGATCCAAGTTTGTTTGCTGAGCGTTTTGGAAAGACTTTTAGCAGAAGCAAAGATTATTGCTATACCGAGTACAACTACTATACCACAACCGGTAGGCCAAGTAATCGTTTTGGTGGAATCAACTTTGCAGCTTTAAACAAAGAAGATAACACAAGGGATGCTTTTATATCTAGATTTGAAAATGGTATCTTGGTTGAAATGGATTTTAATTCTTACCATCCTCGATTAATTGCTTCATTGGTAGGTTATGACTTTGGTGATGATAATGTGTATGAGCATTTAGCAACCTATTATGCAAACACACCAACACCAAGTAAAGAAGAAATAGAAAAAGCAAAAGAAGCTACTTTTAGACAGCTCTATGGTGGTATACAACAGCAATATCTTCATATTCCATTCTTTGAAAAGACAAACAACTTAGCTCACTACTTATGGAATAAAATACAAGATGAAGGGCATATAGAAAGTCCAATATCAGGTAGAAGACTGGTAATAAGCAATTACCAGGATATAAACTGTTACGTATTGTTTAACTACTTTATACAGATGTATGAGACTGAAACAAATGTAATAGTGCTTAAAAACATATTGGAAAAATCAAAAGACATGCAATGTGTGCCAGTATTGTACACCTATGATAGTATTTTGTTTGACTTACCAGAAACAGAATTTGCAAAACTAACTACTGAAATAATACCACAAAGCATTGATATGCAAAAGTATCCTATAAAAGTGAAGAAAGGAACTACTTATAAAAATTTAACACTTTGCTAATAGTGGAGATATTTATTAGAAACGTTTTTATATGGCGTCTGATAACAGCATTGACTATTCCGCTTTAGATTACAAATTATTCAAAGAAGCAATTCGCAAAGCCTTAGTAGGGTCTGAAGATAAAGAAGAGGTTTCGGAACTTAGCGATAAAGAAAAGCAGGCGACAGTAAAAGCCAAACAAGCAGATATTGAAGCTAAAAAGATTGCACTAAAAGGTGCCGAAGACGCTTTAAAAAAAGCACAGTCTGCTCAAGTAGATCAAAAATGAGACCTCAACTTCTATGTACATTTACTTATTTGGATAGGCTTCCTTCTAGCTTGGGAGAGATATACGCAGCCTATACAGCCATAGCAGTAAGCAATTTAAAATGTTACTCTTACGTAGCTACACCAAATCATGTTATTTGTGTGTATAACGTAGACACAACCGAACGTAGATTAAAAAACACAATATCAATAAATAGAAAAAAAGAAACAAATACCTTCTACAGTATTAATGCTCTTAACAATTTAATTCGTATATTAAATAATGGAGTTCTCGATAAGACTTATATTATCGACTGGGCTCAGTACAAAGATACATTACTACTTTCAGAAGGAGAAGAATCATACAAAACCATAACAATAAAAGAATTAGCCCATTAAGTTTAGGCAAGAAACTAAAAAGACTAGTCCAGGGAAGTTTAGCACATAGTTGCAAGTAAGAAAAAAGATCCCTATAGTAATAAAGTCAAGTAAGTTTAACAATTAAAAACAAGTAAAAATGGCAATCAACCTAGATGCAATCAAAGCAAAGTTACAACAAATGCAACAAGCCAGTTCAGGCGGTGGTAGCAAGTCAAGCGACTTCATTTGGAAACCACCAGTAGGAAAATCACAAGTACGTATTGTACCCTACGCATTCGACAAAAACAATCCATTCCAAGAATTATACTTTCACTATGAAATTGGTAAGCGTACAATGGTATCACCGATGTCCTTTGGACGTCCAGATCCTATTGTAGAGTTTGCAGAAAAACTTAAAAAGTCTGGTGATAAAGATGATTGGAAATTAGGTAAAAAGATCGAACCTAAGTTTCGTGTTTATGCTCCAGTTATTGTACGTGGGCAAGAACATGAAGGTGTTAAGTTTTGGTCTTTTGGTAAACAGATATTCACTGAGCTTCTTAGTGTAATAGCTGATCCTGATTATGGAGATATCACAGATTTAATGAATGGTCGTGACCTAACTGTTGAGCACATTGCTGCTGAAAAAGAAGGAGCATTTCCAACTTTCACAGTACGTGTAAAACCAAACACATCTCCAGCTACAACCGATAAGGAAATCGCTGACAAGATTGTAAACAATCAAAAGAATCTTAAAGAACTCTTTACTGAATCTTCGTATGAAGAAATGACTGAGGCTTTACAAAAATGGTTAGATCCATCATCAGAAGATGGTACTAAGCAAACTGCAAGTAAACCTATTACAGGAGCTACTACAGCTACAAAGTCTGAAGACATTTCATCAGCATTTGATTCACTTTTTAATTCATAAGAGTTATGGCAAAGCAGGCTAAAACAACACCTGATGAAATATCAGGACGGGACGAGCTGGCATCATTGTTAGCGGATAGTCTCAATAAACAATTTAAGGATTTTAAGGCTGCTCATTTCCTAAGTGGAGAAGAAGAAACACCAACAGATTTAACAGAGTGGGTTGGAACAGGATCTACTTTGTTGGATTTGGCAATATCAAATAGACCAAATGGAGGATTTCCAGTAGGTCGTATAGTTGAGTTGCAAGGTATGGAAGCTTCCGGTAAGAGTTTGATTGTAGCACATTCATTGGCAAATACTCAGAAGAAGGGTGGTTTAGCAGTGTATATTGATACTGAGAACGCTTTAAGTGAAGAGTTCTTAACAGCTGTAGGAGTTGATGTTGCAAATATGCTTTATGTTCCATTAGAAACTATTGAAGATGCTTTTGAAGCTGTTGAAAATATCATTGAGACGGTTCGTAAGAGTTCTAAAAATAGATTGGTAACAATAGCATTAGATTCAGTATCAGCAGCTACAACTAAGATAGAACAAGATGCTGACTATGATAAGGATGGTTGGGCAACTTCAAAAGCTATCTTAATGTCAAAAGCTATGCGTAAGATTACTAATATCATTGCAAAGCAAAGAGTATTGTTGATCTGTACATCACAGCTTCGTGAAAAGATGGGTGTAATGTTTGGTGACAAATATACAACCTCTGGTGGTAAGGCATTAGGATTTCATGCAAGTTGTCGTATCAGGCTAAAGGGAGTAGGTAAACTAAAGAGTGGTACAGGAAAGACTGAACAAATTATTGGAGTACAAACAGAAGCTCAAGTAATTAAAAATCGTATGGGACCTCCTTTCAAAAAAGCTACCTTTGACATTTACTTTAGCTCAGGTATTGATGATTTCAATAGTTGGCTATCCTTAATGAAAGACTACGGTGTCTTGAAACAATCAGGAGCTTACTATACATTAGTAAATGAGGACACGGGTGAAGAAATACGTTTTCAATCTAAGGATTGGAGAGGTATGCTAACCGAAGATTCAAACCTTAAAGATTATTGTTATAAAAAAATCTGTGATATATTTGTGATGAAGTATCGTAAACAAGACGAGATCAATCCAGATGAAATATCAATAGATGATGGAGAATTACTAGATTAATGGTAAACAAGTATCAAGCTTTAATTAACGAGCTTAAGTTACGACAAAATGTTGAGGCTGTCACAAAGAACTCAAGGGTTCTAGTTGTTGATGGCCTCAACACTTTTATACGAGCTTATGCAGCAAGCCCTGTTCTCAATGGAGATGGAGAGCATGTGGGAGGCATATCAGGTTTTCTAATGAGTGTAGGTCACGCTATCAAAGCAATCAATCCAACAAGAGTGGTTGTGGTGTTTGATGGCAAAGATGGATCTGCTCGCAGGAGATCAATATACCCTGATTACAAAGCAAACAGAAAAGTTAAGATAAGATTAAACAGAGCTATTACAGTTGACAAACAAGACAATCAGTTACAGCAACTTGTCAGATTAACAGAGTACTTGGATATTATGCCAGTTAGTACTATTGTTGTAGATGGTGCTGAAGCTGATGATGTAGTAGCTTATATTGCAAATGATTATCTTTTGCATAAAGATTCTCAAGTCTTTATCATGTCTTCGGATAAGGATTTTATGCAACTAGTGGATAACCGAACTCACGTTTGGAGTCCAACAAAAAAGAAGATGTTTTACACAGATGATGTGTTGGAAACGTATGGAATACCTCCAAGCAACTTTGCTTTATACAGAGCATTGACTGGAGATGATAGTGATAACATTCCAGGAGTAAACGGTGTGGGTGATAAGACTTTAATTGAAAAGTTTCCTAAGATTACAACAGAAGCAATGACTTTAGATAGTTTCATGGAATACGCTAAAGAATTAGCTGCAACAAACAAAGCCAAGATTTATCAAAAAGTTGTACAAGCTGAATCGGATATTAGATTGTATTATGATGTAGTGCAACTCAGTGTGAGCAATATCAATATGAGTACTAAAATGAAAATTATTGATATGCTTGACCAACAAGTTAATAAACTTGCAAAGATTAAATTTCACTCCATGCTTATTGAAGACCGGATGACTAATGCTATTAAAAATGTAGAGATGTGGCTGAGAGAAATTACTCATAAATTAGACAGCCATGCCTTGGAAGATTGATAAAAATTTATTAAGATTAGAGTATGCAAGGAGACACATTACAGTTTTATGGGACAGGGTTTCAGAACAAAGTATTAGCTGTTCTGATTAAGGATAGAGTTTTCCTTCAACAAGTACACGATATAATAGATCCAAAATACTTTTCATCTGAGTCAAGTCAGTGGATTGCAAAAACAATTTTAAAGTATTTTGATCAGTATAAATCACCTCCAACTTTAGAGGCATTAAAGATTTATGTAGATCAAGTTGATGTTGATGTACTAAAAACAACAATCATAGAAAACATTAAAGAGGTTTTAAGATTCGCAGAGTCTGAGGATTTCCAGTTTGTTAAGGATAAGACTTTGGAGTTTTGTAAAAACCAAAAGATTAAAGGAGCAATCCTAAAATCTGTTGAGTTACTAAAGTCGGGTAAGTATGATGAGATCAAGCTTAGCATTGACGATGCTATGAAAGCTGGTTCAGATAGAAACATCGGTCATGAGTATATAGATGATATTGCACTGCGCTTTGTAGAGAACAAACGTAATACTATTCCAACTCCATGGGATGTTGTTAATGAGATTATGGATGGTGGATTAGGTACTGGTGAGATGGGTGTGTTTGTAGCACCTGCTGGTATTGGTAAGTCAATGGCTTTAGTAAACATAGCAGCACATGCAGCAAAGAGAGGATTGAATGTAATCTATTATACATTAGAGCTTTCAGAGACTTATGTAGGAGCTCGATTTGATTCTCACTATACAGGAATACCATCACAAGATTTAAAGTTTCATCAAGAAGAAGTTGTTGAGACTTTGAAAAATGTAAAAGGAAAATTGATTATTAAATACTATCCAACTAAAACAGCAAGTGTAAATACAATAGCTGCACATATTGATAAATGTATAATGCAAGGAGTAAAACCTGATGTTATACTTCTTGACTATGCAGATTTGTTAAGAGACACTGGAGTTAAAGGAGCTGTTCGTAATGATATCATGTTGGGTAACATATATGAAGAGTTGAGAGGTTTAGCTGGTACATACCAAGTACCATTGTATACAGCATCTCAAGCTAATAGATCAGCTTTGGAAGAGGATATCATTGAAGCTGATAAAATTGCAGAGTCATATGCCAAGGTAATGGTTGCTGACTTTGTAGTGTCATTGTCAAGAAAGACAGCAGATAAAATCTCTGGTACTGGTAGATGGCATGTGATTAAAAATAGGTTTGGACCTGATGGATTAACATTTCCAAGTAAGATGAACATGGCAACAGCGAAGATAGACATCTTTGCAGAAACAACTGTGATGGGTAAAGAAGCTAAGAGTTTGATGCAGAATGAGAGTGAAGTGATACGCAAAGCTTTATCAAATAAATTTGCAGAATTAAACAATTTAATTAAGTAAAATTGCAAGTCAGGTTGTATCCAAAACTATTTATATCTACAACAACAAACTTTAAAAACAATAATCTATGATGACAATATCGAATGAGATCTTGAGTGAGATCACCGTCTTTATGAAGTACGCAAAGTACATTCCAGAGCTTCAACGTCGCGAAACTTGGGAAGAATTAGTAACACGAAACAAAAACATGCATCTTAAAAAGTTTCCTAATCTTGTTGAAGAGATTGAAGAAGTATACAAGATGGTGTATGACAAAAAGGTTTTACCTTCGATGAGGTCCATGCAGTTTGCTGGAAAGCCTATTGAAATTAGTCCTAATCGTATTTACAATTGTGCTTATTTGCCTATTGATGATGTACGTGCTTTTGGTGAAACAATGTTTTTACTATTAGGTGGTACAGGAGTAGGTTACTCAGTACAAAAGCATCATGTAGAAAGCTTGCCTGAGATTAGAAAGCCAAACCCTAAACGTCACAAGCGTTTCTTAATTGCAGATAGTATTGAGGGTTGGGCAGATGCAGTTAAAGCTCTTGTTAAGAGTTACTTTACTGGTGGCTCTCAGATTGAGTTTGATTTTTCAGATATACGTCCAAAAGGTGCTCGTTTAATCACTTCAGGTGGTAAAGCTCCAGGACCTCAACCTCTTAAAGAGTGTTTAGTAAAAGTTCAAGGTATTTTAGATTCAAAAGAAGATGGTGATAAACTTTCATCAATCGAAGTACACGATATGGTATGTCACGTTGCTGATGCAGTATTAGCTGGTGGTATACGTCGTGCAGCTTTAATATCTTTGTTTAGTGCAGATGATGAAGAAATGATTGCTTGTAAGTCAGGTGCTTGGTGGGAAAACAATCCACAGCGTGGTCGTGCAAACAACTCAGCAGTATTACTTCGTCACAAAGTAACTAAAGAATTCTTCATGGATCTTTGGAAGCGTGTTGAGTTAAGTGGTGCTGGAGAGCCTGGTATCTATTTAACAAACGATAAAGACTGGGGTACTAATCCATGTTGTGAAATTGCACTACGTCCATTCCAATTTTGTAATCTTTGTGAAGTAAATGTAAGTGATATTGAATCACAAGAAGACTTGAATGCTCGTGTAAAAGCAGCTGCGTTCATTGGTACATTGCAAGCTGGTTATACAGACTTTCATTATCTTCGTGATGTATGGAAGCGTACAACTGAAAAAGAAGCTCTTATTGGAGTTTCCATGACTGGTATTGGATCTGGTGTAGTGTTAGGCTATAACATGAAAGAAGCTGCAAATGTAGTTAAAAAAGAAAACGAACGTGTAGCTAATCTAATTGGTATTAACAAATCTGCTCGTACAACTACAGTTAAGCCTGCTGGTACTACTTCTCTTACTTTAGGTACTTCAAGTGGTATTCATGCTTGGCACAATGACTATTATATTCGTCGTATTCGTGTTGGTAAGAATGAAGCAATATATTCATACTTAGCTATTAATCACCCTGAACTTGTAGAGGATGAGTATTTCCGTCCTCACGATACTGCAGTTATTTCCATACCTCAAAAAGCCCCAGAAGGAGCTATCTTGCGTACAGAATCACCATTTCAGTTATTGGATCGTATTAAAAAAGTACACTTGGAATGGGTTAAACCTGGACATAGAACCGGTAACAATACTCACAATGTATCTGCTACAGTATCACTTAAAGCAGAAGAATGGGAAATTGCTGGTGAATGGATGTGGGAAAACCGTGAACACTATAATGGACTTTCAGTATTACCATACGATGGAGGATCTTATACACAAGCTCCTTTTGAAGATTGTACAAAAGAAAAATATGAAGAAATGATGAAATACCTACACACTGTTGACTTATCTAAAGTTATTGAGTTGGAAGACAATACAGCTTTAAAAGAACAAGCTGCTTGTGCAGGTGGTGCATGTGAAGTAAAGTAGTATTATGATGCTTAGTGTTGGTAGTGATTGGATATCACAGCTATATTATTTAGAACATAGTCAAGTTGTATTTACAGAAGAGTTTTTGGCAAAACGTGGAGAGTGTTGCGGCAGTAAATGCCGCCACTGTCCATACGAGCCAAAGCATGAAAAAGGAACAATTAAATTAAATAAAAGTTATGAGAGTAGGAGTTAAAAAGTTACATCCAAACGCAGTTATACCAAAGTATGCTAAACCAGGAGATGCTGGATTAGACTTAACTGCTGTAGAAATTATTAATGATGAGGGGTTTCAAGTTACCTATAAGACAGGTTTAGCTTTTGAAATACCTTTAGGTTATGTTGGACTAATCTTTCCAAGAAGTTCAGTACGCAACTATCAATTAAGTTTATCCAATTGTGTTGGAGTTATTGATTCTGGATATAGAGGAGAAGTTCAATTTACTTTTAATAAACTAGCTGGTATTCCATCCAAAAAGTATGAAGTGGGTGATAGGATTGGTCAAATGATTATAATGCCACACCCTGAAGTTTTATTAGTTGAAATGGAAAACCTATCAACTACCGAACGTGGTGATGGTGGATTTGGGAGTTCCGGAAACTAAGACTATTTATATAAAAACTATCATTACATGATACAATTACCTAATTCAACAGTCACTAATGTTGTAGCAGAACAATCAAGCGTATTGTTACCAAAGACTTTAACAGAAGATATTATTGCAGACCTTAATAGCGCTTTGGCAGAAGAGTATACAGCTCATTATTTTTATCGTGGAGCAGCTAACTGGTGTCAAGGAGTTGCTTATCTTAAAGCAGCTGCATTTTTTGCAGCAGAAGCAAACGCTGAACTAGAGCATGCAGAAAAATTACAAAAGTATTTAGTAGATTGGAATTGTACACCACAACTTCCTTCTGTAAAATTCTCAGGAGAGTTTAAAAGCTTAATTGATGTTGTAAATAAAGCTTATGCTATTGAATACCAACTTGGTACAAAATACATGAACTGGGCATCACAGAACTTCAGTAAACATTTAATGACCTTTAATTTTTTGCAAGGATTTGTAGATATACAAACTGAATCTATCGCAGAAATGTCCGATAAGCTTAATGCAGCTCAATTAGTAGACGTAAACAGTAAATTGGATCTCCTACATTATGAAGAACGATATTTCTAAGGAAATAGATTTAAACGCAATTTTAGAAGGACCTCAAGAGAGTGTTCCTCAACAAGTGCAGGAAGCTTCAGCAGAAGTATTAGCTGACTTTACTGAGATTGTAGAAGAGTGGTCTTATAGACTACCAAAAGGTTATCCCACTATGGTGGATGGAGTTTTTAGTGAAGCTAGCGAAATCAGCATTCTTAATGAGATTTTGCAAAAGAGAGGATTGGGTTTAGTAGAGTCTTTAGCGATAGCAGAAATTGCAAGACCAAATACAGGAACAAACGATACTTCTTTAAAAGAAGGCTTAGTGTGCCTATTCTATGATCTTTTCAAGAACTCCACACTCGCAAAGAGTTTTCAAACACTACATGCTCAAGCCTCCGATAAAAAAGCACCTATAGATAAAAAACTATTGGTAGGATTTGGAGCTAAACTAAAAGCTGTATATAAGAGTAATTTAAAATTTTATGGAGTTGGAAAGTCTATGCCTCTTAATTTGGATGCTTACATATTATATGTATTATCGTCAAAGCAAGAGCTTGATACCTTAACAAACGCCGCTTCAGCAGCTCAGGTCATTCACACAGAAATATCATCTCAAGGAAGAATAATCCGAGATCAAACTTTTGAAGGCATACGAGCGTTGGCTTCCAGTTTAATAAAAAGTGAATTTAAAATAAACCTTCTTCCAGATAATTGGTGTCCTGGAGATGTGTATCTTGTTGTAAGCTCTGGAGCTGATAAAAAAGCTTTAGCAGCAGAAACGTTAAACATCGGTAAAGATAGTCTAAATGCTCAGTTTTTAGAAAATAATGGTATTGTTGCGATTTCTTTAAAAGAAGAAAAAGCACAAGCTGGAAAGGCAACAACTTTTGCACAGACAGTATTTTCTAATACATTCCAGGCCAACATTGACCCCAATGAAAAATATGGAACTTCAGAAAACAAAAACCTAGCAAAACTTTCTGCAAAGATTTCACGATTTGAAGATTATCTTATAGGAAAGGCAAAAAGACCACAGAGCTTTATTAACGCCATTTCTAAGGATGATAAAATACACGGCTCTATCAACACTATACTCCAAGCTGCAGGATTACCTACACGCAAGACTAGTGATATTAAGTTTGTTAAAGATGAGAAGGGCTTTTATAAAGCAAACAAAGCTATTTTTAACGACTTACAAAAAGCTGTTGCAAAAATCAAAAAGCAAGTTGGAGGAGAAGATTCTGTAAAGCAAGTAGAGAGTTCTTTCATAAAAAGTAGGGAAGAGTTTTTAAAAGATCTCAAAAAATATAAAATTGAAGTGTCGGCTGAAAGTAGTGCTCAATTTGCAAAAGCTATTCAAAAAGAAAACGAAGAGCCAGTATCTGTCCTATCTAAGAAACAAGCAGCATACGAACTAGCTTCAATTATTATGGATCGCTGGGTAGATAAAAATGCTAAGATATCTCCAGCATATAAAAAGATTCAAGAAGTATCAAATCCATTTGTTGCATTAACTGCATTTGCAATTGCACAAGCTGGCATTTCTCCAAGCTTTTGGAAAGCTATTGGTAATGCTCGAAGCCTTAATAATGCACACGCTGATTTCTTTGACTCAAAAGTAAAGATAGATATTGATACGAAGACTTCAAAAATACGACTAGTCGATTCAGTAGGACAATCTGGTTTTTTACTAGCCTACACAACAACCATGGGTGATAAGAAGTATGCTACAAGGTTAGTGTTTCGATTTAGTGGATCCGAAATTCGGATTGAAGTTCAAGAGCTTAAAAAGCTTTAAACAAATTACAAAAAGGCTTGCAAACGTAAGCCTTTTTTTGTATAGTTACATTAACGTATATTATAAAATCATGAAAGGTTACAAAAATTGGAATTGGAAGAGGATAGGAATATACCACTTCAAATGGCAGATTAGTTTTATTATACTATGGCCATGTTTAGAGTTATGTTACAACATTTTACATCTAACAACTCTCCCAGCACTAGTACTCAGCAATTTTATTGGAGCACTGTTGTTTTATCCAATAGATTTGTTTATCTTTAAAAATAAAGAATTAAAATATGGAACACCCAAACGCAAAAAGACATCAGCAGATAAGCTTTCTTAAATCTGCTATCCGAATCCTTGGTTACTTAACTTTATTAGTAAATCTACACGTTGCTGTAAGTTTGTTGGTAATGTCTGAAGTAATTGGTATAGTTGAAGAATTAGTATAAGTATATGAAGTATCAATCAACAAAATTATTTGACGGTTTCAGTACAGTATTCCGTCAGTGGGCTGCAGAAGGCACGCATTGTAAATATCTTCACGGATATGACGTGGAGATTCGTTTAACCTTTGAAGGTGAGTTGGATCATCGTAATTGGGTATGGGACTTTGGAGGCATGAAGCGAGCTAAAGGAACTATAGATGGTATGAATCCAAAAACTTGGTTTGATTATATGTTTGATCATACAACCGTAATAGCACCTGATGATCCTGAGTTGGAATCGTTCAAGGAGTTGGATAGAAAAGGTGTACTACAACTTCGTATACTTGAAGGTCCGGTTGGTGCAGAAAAGTTTGCTAAGTTTGTATTTGATAAAGTAAATACATTCATACAAGAAGAAACAAACGGACGAGTGTCTGTAGTACAAGTAGAATTTTTTGAAAATAAACGCAACAGCGCAATATACAAACCAGTATAATATGTCAAATAGTTATTACACATCAACCTCAACAAACGATGTAATTATGATGTCTTTGTTTGAGTATTTAGGACAAGCAGCAGGTTCTGAACTAGGAAGAGCCGTGTGTCAAGCAGCAATGCTAAAAGGAGTTGAAATGACCACTCACGAGGTAACAACAAAAACCTACGTAGGAAAAATCATGAGGTATCCTAAAAGCTTTTTAGATGAATACTTTAAACAAAACCCAGTATAATATGAAACCAGGAAGAATAGTAGATTACAATAAAGTTTTACCTATTGTAGAGTTGTATCGTTGTGTGCAAAGTGAAGGTAGTCGATTTGGAAGACCAACTATAGCTGTACGAACAACTGGATGTACTCATAGATGTTACTTTGGTGAAGGTGGATGGTGTGATAGTTGGTATACAAGTATACATCCTGAAAAGGGTACATTTACTTTTAACGATATTATTAAAATCTATGATGAAAATCCACACATCAGTGAAATGATGTTGACTGGAGGATCACCAACAATGCATCCTAACTTGGTAAATGAGCTTACTCATTTTGCTCATGAAAGGGGCATTCTTATTACAATTGAAACTGAAGGTAGTCATTTTATTGAAACAGATTATCCTATTGGTTTAATTTCACTTAGTCCAAAGTTTAGCAATAGTGTTCCTAAAGCTGGAGTTAGTACTCCTCAAGGAGATATTGTAGATGATAAAATGATTAAGCAACATAACAAGCTTAGACTCAATCATGAGGCCATTAGTCAAACTTTAAAGTATCATACAGACTACCATTACAAACCAGTTTGGGATGGTACAGTAGATACTCTTTTGGAATTAGAAGAGTTTAGAAAGCTTCATGATATTCCAATGAGCAAGACTTATATCATGCCAGCTGGAGACACAAGAGATGAGTTAATCAAGATGTATCCATTAGTATTTGATATGTGTGCTGAAAGAGGATACAATATGACTGGTAGAGATCATATCATTGCTTTTGATACTAAACGCGGAGTGTAATATGCATGAATTATATCACATAATAGGAATTTGTCCTGATAGTATTGGTCATTTGGACTTAGTAGACATTTTGGTCGCGAACTATACAGGTTTTGTTGAACTCTTAAAATATCTTAAAAACATATGCTTTTAAATGCAAATCAAGTAGAAACTTTTTTATCTACACATGGAAAAGGAGCAAAGGCTCAAGTAGGTTATGACTTAACCTTAAAAGAAGTAAAAAAGATTAATGGTGGTGCTGTAATGGCAAATGCAACCGATGTAACTCCATACACCCCAATAACACCATTCACCTCTCCAACTGGAAAGATTATTTTTAAACTAGAACCAGGAACATACTCACTCACCTTTGAACAAGGCTGTAAGCTGGATAGCAATCACACAGCTTTTATTAGACATCGTTCAAGTATTTTACGTTGTGGTGGAATTATTACAAGCGGAGTTTATGATCCGGGTTTTGAGGTAGATGAAATGGGAGCTGTATTGATTGCAACAAAAGAAATGGTAATTGAAAAAGGAGCAAGAGTAGCTCAAATCATTTTGTTTGAAAACACATCAGCTGAGCTGTATAATGGTCAGTGGCAAAAAAATAAGGATCTTAAATAATGAAAAAGTACATAGAAGTAAAGATAGACATCGAGGGATTGCATTGTTGGCCTAACTGCAACATTGAGGAAGTAGAATACTTAAAGTATCTACACAGACACACATTTCAATTTTTTTGCAGAGCAGAAGTTTCTCATGGAGATCGTGACATTGAGTTTATTGAGTTTAAGCATAAGATTAAAAATTACATTGGTCAAAAGTGGTATGACGCTAAATACAAGTGCTGTAACTTTACCGGATGGTCTTGTGAAATGATTGCGGAGGAGCTGCTAAAGGAATTTAATCTTTGCAGATGTTCAGTGTCGGAAGATGGTGAATTTTTTGGTATAGTTACGTTATGATTCAAACAAAAAGAATAGTACTACTATTTGGAAAAATATGTAGTGGAAAAAGCACATATGCAAACGCATTGAGCTACATCACAAAAGCAAAAAGAATTACAGTATCTGATATTGTAAAGCGAGTATCGGGCAAAGCTTCTCGTAGTGAGTTGCAAAACACAGCTCACATGGATCAAGATATTTGTCATGAACTTTGTCAAGAAATCAACAAATACAATAAAGTTGTGATTGATGGTATTAGACAATATACCATTGTAATGGGATTAGTTGCTGAATATGGTATTGAGAACTTAGACCTTGTTTGGTTAGAGACTCCTGACGATGTTCGCAAGTATAGATTTCATGACCGAGCAATTTCTAAAGATGACATCACCTTTGAAGAAGCAGATCTGCGTGATGAAAGTTTAGGATTAAAAGAGTTGCAAGATAAGCTAAAAGATTTGTATATTACTGTAAACAACTAAACATATGAAAGAAATCAAGTTATTGACAAAAGCCAATGGCAACATACCTCGTACGGAGGAAGAAAAAGCTCAGATGATTGAACAAGCTGCTGAGTATTATGGAAAGTTTTTAAATGCGTTAGGCTTTGATTGGACACAAGATCCACATAGTGCTAACACACCTAAGCGAGTAGCAAAAGCATGGGTACACGACCTTATTAAGGGTTCCTTGAGTGAAGAGCCTGAGATTACCGCATTTCCAAATGATGAAGGTTACACTGGTATAATTTGTCAAACACGTATTCCAGTAATGAGTCTTTGTGCTCATCATAACTTAACATTCCATGGAGTGGCCCATGTTGCTTACATAGCTGGTAAAGAAAAAACTGATATGGTTATTGGTTTAAGTAAGTTGAACCGTATTGTAGATTTTTATTCACGTAGACCAAACATTCAAGAAAGTTTAACAAAGCAAATTCATGATCACATTGATAAGCTTTGCATTGGTAATCGAGGAGTGGCAGTGGTAGTAGAAAGCCAACACAATTGTGTAAAATGTAGAGGTATCAAGCAAGATAGTATTATGAAGACATCACAAATGTCAGGGTACTTCTGGACTAATGAAATTGGCACTAGGCATGAATTTTTTGCTCTCATCGACCAAAGTAGAATGTAATTTATTTTATTATAAAAAGTATAACGAATTTGTATAATAAAACAGTTCGTTATACTATTTATAATAAATAGTAATTATGAATAAAACTTATATTCGAGCTTGTACCTGTTGTGGTAAAGAGCGTATATGCAAGCCTGATAAAATTAAAGATCCAACTTGGGATGGTTTATGTCACCGCTGCTTAGGTGCACAAAGCTTAAAAAAAGAATTTCCTATAGGCACCTACATAGGTGATTGGGTTGTAGAAGGTCATACGTTTAATCGTCACAATCTTATATCTGTTAGGTGTAGTTGTGGTAACACTAGTGAACTTTCATCAGCGACAGCAAAGTCACCGAGATCTAAACGCTGCACCGCTTGCAGTTATAAAAAGATATCAGAAGGCAAGTCGTGTGGCAGAGTACACCAAACATACTGGCTTCAGATTAAAAACGCAGCTATTCGAAGAGGTATACCGTTTATGATTACAATAGAAGATATGTGGTCACAGTATCAAAAGCAGATAGGCAAGTGTGTATTTTCAGGATTAGACCTAACACTGACAAACAGCAACAACTTCAATAAGCAGACAGCATCACTTGACCGCATTAACTCAGCAAAAGGGTACACAGCCGACAATATACAGTGGATACACAAAAACGCAAATAAAATGAAAATGGATTTGCCTGAAGAAGATTTTTTTCGTATGATAAAACAAATATATGAACACAAACAATTAAGCAACCTAAAACAATGAATTATTGGACATCTAGTACAACCTTTGGAAACATTCCTTTCACATACACTTATATAAAAAACTAAATGGATTTTTACGTTATATCACCAGTAAGCAATCTCGAGCCAATGAAGCTTGGAGATAGAATCTTTGTACTTGCACATTTGTGGGTACAGTATCCTCACTACAGAAAATTTATATATAATTTGATTGATGAAGATGTAGATAGATGGATTACATTAGACAATAGTGCAGCTGAAAGAGCTTTAGTTACAGAAGATGTACTTATTGAGGTAGTAAAGGATTTAGCACCAAGTGAAGTAATTGCACCGGATGTGTTGTTTGATAAAGATGCTACAATTGCTAATGCAATCAAGTTTCGTGATCGTATGGAAGCAGAAGGTTTATTAGAAAGTACTGATATATTCTTTTGTCCACAAGGGATTGACCAAACAGCTTGGTTGGAAGCATATGAGTGGGGACTAAAGCAAGACTGGATCAGTACCATTGGATTCTCTAAGATTGCAGTTCCTAACGCTTTCTTAAACATGACAAATGATCAAGGTATTAAGGAAGCAAGGCACTTGGCTTATGATTACTTGAAAGAAAGAAACATGCTACTCAAGCCTATCCATTGCTTAGGACAGGGATCACCAACTGAGTTCAGTTACTACGATCACCCAGCTATGAGATCAACTGATAGTGTGTATCCCGTACTTGCTGCAGCACATGGTATTGATTTTACTAAAGATTCTGAAACAAGAATACCAACTCCACATAATTTTTTAGAAACTTTTGATATGAGAGATGTGGATATGAAGTTGGTAGAATCTAACATTGAGATGTTGAAAAAGAGTTGCAGAAAAGGTTCTTTTAAATGACGTTAGACTATTTATAAGAAATAAAAATAATAATGAAAGCAACAGAACTTAGAAAGCTAATCCGCGAAGAGATTAAAAAAGTATTAACGGAAGCAAAAGCTCCTGCTTTTCAAGCTAAACATAAAAACAACAATCTTGTAGCAGCTATCTACTTTTCTTGGAATAAAGCTGAAAGCAACAACGCATCTTTATGGGCTGAGGTAATACAAACTATAGAACAAAACGACTGTAAACTAATCAATTACGTAGTAACTGACAGTGTTTGTGAGTTTGAATTTCGTCCAAATGGACCAGTATATCAGGATCTTTTAGAAGAAACTAAAAATAATGTCGAAGATGCTTTAGAGCCTTTGGCTAGCAAGTTTACTGGATATGATGTTTACATTGTAGGAAATTAAATTAACAATAGCATACATTAAAAGCCAACTCCTAAAAAAGTTGGCTTTTTCTTTTTTATTTTGTATTGTTATAGTATGGAAAAAAGTTATAAGATCATAACGGACCAGGCTGGGGTCGTAGAGCTGGCTAATTACATTAAGAATGGTAACATAATCGCGTATGATATTGAAACCACAAGCATCAATCCAAGAACTGGGATGATCATTGGTTTTTCAGTTTCAGCAAACTTGAATGAGGGTTACTACTTTCCCACTCGTATTTGGAATCCCGAACAACAAGCTTTGGTAGATTCTTTTATAGGCAGCAAGAGCTGTGACGATATTGCTAAACAGCTTATCGGAATGCTCAAAGGCAAGAAGCTGATAATGCATAACGGATCTTTTGATATCCGATTTACTAAAAACTTTTATGGTATAGATCTTAGAGAGGACTTGTATTGTGATACAATGTTACTACGTCACACTCTTAAAGAGGATGGTCCTTTTGGTTTAAAAGATATTGCAATTGAGTTGCAAGCTGAGCTTGGTATCAATGCTGAGAAAGAAGCTAATGAAGAGCAGGTCCTTATGAAAGAGAACATTAAAAGGAATGGTGGTAGTGTCAGCAAAGAAAACTATGAGATCTTTAAAGCAGACATGCAGTTGTTAGGTCAATATGCTGCAGCGGATACTGATTTAACTCTTCGTGTAATGACTCACTATCTTCCAATACTAAAAGAGCAGGAGTTGTGGGACTTCTTTTTTGTTGACGAAGTCATGCCACTTTACAAAACTGTAACCATTCAGATGGAAGAAGTTGGTACAGAGTTAGACATGAATCTTATTCTTGAAACTAAGAAAAACATCAATGCTGAGCTGATACAACTAGAGCAGGACATCATAGCCAGCATGTTAACAATTCCAGCCGTAAAGGAGTGGGTGATGGTAAAAGCTATACAAAACTTTCCTCCTAAGAAAAGAGGAAAGTATGCAGAACGACTTAAACAACATGACCCTAATTCCCTCTTTTTGATTAGTGGAGATGTGAATGATTTAACTGAGGAGTTAAAGTATAAAGTTAGTTTGGAATTATGGAAAGAGAGTGAAGGAAACTACATAAACATCAGTAGCAAGAAGCAACTATCGGATATTGTTTTTAAATACATGAAGATCAAGCCTCTCAGTCAAACTCGTAAGGGTACAGATCAGTTTGATGATGACATGATAGAGCATTTAGGAAAGAAGCATGATTGGGCTGCAAAGCTGAGGGATTATAACAAACTTATTAAAATCAATAGTGCCTATATTGACCGCTTTGTCGATGGTAATGAGAATGGTAGGTATTATTGGTACTTCCGCCAACATGGAACAACTAGTGGTAGGTTTAGCTCTGATTGTCAGCAAATGCCTCGTGTATTGGAACAGGGTGAGGTGAGTGATTTAGTTTTAAAATACAACAACATTTTGCGCAGTTTCCTAAAAGCCGAGAATGGTCGTAAGCTTATTATATGTGACCAATCTTCTCTAGAACCTCGAGTGTTTGCTTCTGTTAGTAATGACCCAAACCTAATTAATGTATTCTTAGAAAATGAGGATTTGTATAGCAGGGTAGCGATACAAGCTTTTAAACTTAAAGGACTTTCAGCTAAAAAGAAAGATCCTAACTTTGTTAAAACAATGAGACCGGAACTGAGGCAGAGGGCAAAAGGAATTGCACTTGCGATTCCATATGGTGCTGGTGCTTGGCAGATCAGTAAGAGTCTTGATATTGATATTAGAGAAGCTCAAAAGCTAATTGATGGGTATCTTGAAGGGTTCCCTGAGTTAGCAAAATGGATGAGTGATACCCACCTTAGAGTGCAAGCATTTGGTTTTATTAAAAATAAGACTGGTAGGATTCGTCACTTGGATCGTGTAAAAGCTATCTATGAAAAGTTTGAAGATAACTTGCTACATCCACAAGCTTTTAAAATGATGAAAGGAATGTGCAAAAGTGTAGAGCAAACAAATAAACTAATGCAACTGCGGATGGAGTATAAGAATGGTTTGAACAACTCTAAAAACTTTCAAATACAGTCACTAGCAGCTTCTATTATGAATAGATCTGCCATAGCAATACACAAAGAGTTTAAAGAAAGAGGATTGGATGCATATATCATGTTACAAATCCATGATGAGTTTGTTGTAAATGCAAAGGAAGAAATTGCTGAGGAAGTGTCAAGGATTGTAAAACATCACATGGAAAATACTGTAAAGATTGCAACTGGGCTGATTGCTGAACCAAATATTGCAAGTGATTTTGGTGCGGGGCATTTATAAATGTCCCTCCTAGAGGGGGTCATTTATAAAAACACAAGACTATTTATAGCAAAGAACATTGCTATGAAAACGTGTAAGACTTGTATGCAAGATAAACCATTAACCGAGTACTATAGTGGTAAGGGAAACAAAGGAGGTAAGAATCCAAACTGCAAAGTCTGCATGAAGGCAGTTGTGAACAAGGAGGCTCAAAAGGCAGCATCAAAAAGGTACAGAGATCGATACCCTGAAAAACGATTAGAGCAGGGTAGAAGGTATCGAAAAGAAAATCCAGAAAAGATGCGCAAGATCGTTACGGATTACGGCAATATGAGATATCGTACTGACCCAACTTACAGACTGCAGACAATACTCAGACAACAAATCATAGAGTACATTAAGTATAAAAAGAACGAAAGAACGGCACAACTACTAGGATACACAGCTCAAGATTTTATTAATCGCTACGGTGAAGGCTCGATAGGCCAACATATTGACCATAGGATCCCAAAAAGTTGGTTTAAAGAAGATGCTCCTATACACATAGTGTGGCACCTGGATAACCTACAATGGTTGGACGATGCTGAAAATAGCTCTAAAGGAAATCGATTCATGCACGGAGTGGAGGGTAGATATCTGACAGTAGCACTTCCACACCTCAAAGAAGAGTATAGACTATTTATATTAAAATGCTAAAGTACGTTTCAGGAATACTAAAAACAATATCACCTGCACAAAGATTAATTGCTTTGTGTATTCTTATACTGGCCATTGTTGTAATGACAATTGGACCAAGATTAGTTGATAGTTTTACAAAAGATACTGAGGAGTTAAAAAACAAAGTAGCATTACAAAAAAACGAGATTGCAGAGCTCACCACACGTGTTAACGAACTCAATACACAAGTCATAAGCAACCAGCGAGAATGTACAAATTCTCTAATTGCAAAAGAAAAAGAAATTTTAGACATTGTTGTTGAAATTGAAAAGCACGCCACTCAAAGTAGAATACTCAAATATGAGCAGGGCAGGACAATTAATCCTGCTCCTACTTCTGCTAATCCACAAATGTTGAAAAAGCTTAAACACTTGAAAACTAAACTACAAACAGATTTAAAAGACAAGTAGTATATTTATATAAAATGATAAAGCTAAAAACTCTACTACCAGAGCATATTGTAAAAGAAGCAATGCCAGGTCAAATAGGAGCTGTTGCTGCAGCATCTCTCAATACTAAGAATGCAAAGGATGAAGAACCATCTTCTGCACCAGATGAGTTTCATATGTGGGTAAAGTACGATCCTTTACGTAAAAGATCTGCACAATTTAATTGCAAGATAGAAAACGTTAATATAGACAATCAACAAAAGAGCTCAGAAAAGCCAACAGATGGTGGATTTTTTAAAAAGCTAGGAGCTAAGATTGCTAAAGCCCTTGCATCAGATTCTACAATAACAATCACATTATCATCACCACGTGTTAAAGAAAAAATTGGATTGTTTTTAGTAATGAAAGATGATAAGTTTAAAGCAGTAACATCATCTACAGCTCAAGAATTACAAGCAGCTCTTACAAAAGAACAAGCTCCTAAATTTATTAGCTATCTACTTGGTCAGTCTAAGTGGAAAGATAAACTAAAAGAGAATTTTCCTAATATAGACAAGCAACTTACCCCAGAATCTTTTGTGGCAGCAAAAATCTAGATAGTTGCATATCTTTTTATTATTCCCTATATTTATATACAACAGTTATAATTTAACCAAACAAAGTTACACGTATGAGTCAATTCGAACCAATTAGTGACAAATTAGTATGCTTACCTGTAGAACAGGAAGAAGTGAGTGATGGTGGTATCATCTTACCACAGATCGATGATCAAAAAACATTAACAGCAAAGGTAGTAGTTGCTGGAAAGGGATTCTGGGCAGCTCCAGGACTTTTTATTGAAACTACTTGCAAAGAAGGAGACTTAGTAGTCTATCAACGTTTTGCAGCACAAGTTATGGAATATGATGGTAAAGATTACCACATTATTCAAGAGCGTGATGTTTTAACCCGAATTAAAAAATAAGTTATGAATAAGACAAAAAATCTAACCTTTAGTTCAGAAGCTCGAGATAAAGTACGCAATGGCGTAAATAAACTTGCTTCTGCTGTACAAGCCACATTAGGACCTTGTGGACGTAATGTATTAATAGAAAAAGAAAACAGCAATCCAGTTATCACCAAAGATGGTGTAAGTGTTGCAAAGGAGATTTTTCTTAAAGACCCTATCGAGAATGCTGGTGCTCAAGCTATTAAAGAAGTGTCCATGAAAGCTGCTAAGTTGGCTGGTGATGGTACTACAACAGCAACAGTACTAGCTTCTTTCATTTATAACGAAGGACTAAAAGCAATCAACTCTGGAGTAAATCCAGTTGAATTGAAACGTGGTATGGATAAAGCTACAAATGCTATTATTGAAAACCTACGTAATGAAAGTCGCGATGTAAAAACAAATGAAGAAATTAAACAAGTAGCAACAATCTCAGCTAACAATGATACAGCAGTTGGTGCAATCATTGCAGAAGCTATGGAGAGTGTTGGTAAGAATGGTGTTATTCAAGTTGATGAAAGTAAAACCTCTGAAACTACTTTAGAGATTGTGGAGGGTATGCAAATTGATCGTGGATTTTTATCACCTTACTTTGCAACAAACCAAGCTACAATGACAACTACATTAGAAAATCCTTTGATCTTAATTTATGATCGCAAGATTTCTACTGTAAAAGAGATTCTTCCATTATTAGAAACTTGTAGTAAGCAAAACAAACCACTTCTTATTGTTGCTGATGATGTAGATGGTGAAGCATTGGCTACTATGGTATTAAACAAAGCACGTGGTATTTTGAATGTATGTGCAATCAAAGCTCCAGGATTTGGTGATCGCAAGATTCATAATCTTGAAGATATTGCTACCTTAACCAAAGGTACAGTAGTTGCTGCTCAGAAAGCCATGAAGCTTGATAAATTAACAGTAGAGATGTTAGGTACTTGTCGTACAGTAACTGTTTCACAAAACGAAACTATTATTGTAGATGGTGCTGGAGATCCTGAAGCTATCAAAGCTCGTATTGAAGATATTAAGAGCTTATATGAAAAAGCTGATAGTGATTACGAAAAGCAGTTCTTAAAAGAACGTATGAGTAAACTTATTGGTGGTGTTGCTGTGTTAAACATTGGAGCAGCTACTGAGATTGAACTTAAAGAAAAGAAAGATCGTGTAGATGATGCTTTGCATGCAACTCGTGCTGCAGTTGAAGAAGGTATTGTAGCAGGTGGTGGTATCGCCTTATTGAATGTAAGCAATGTAACTGTAGAATGTGAAAACGAAGATCAGCAATTAGGAGTTAACATTGTAAAAAAAGCTTGCTTTGCTCCATTTAAAGCTATTGTTGAGAATGCTGGCAAAAGTGCTGAAGCAATTAAAACTAAGCTTGATATGATTGAAAAAGAAAATCCATCAGCTGAGACTTTTGGCTACGATGCTCGCAACGATAAGTTTGTAAACATGTTTGATGTAGGTATCATTGATCCAACTAAAGTAACTCGTACAGCTCTTGAATTAGCAACTTCCGCAGCCGGTACTCTTCTTACCACTGAATGTATCATAACACTTGATCCTGAAGAAAAAGAAGAACAAAAGACCCCAGCATACCCATACTAAAAGAACCGGAGGATAGTTGCGGCTATCCTCCTTTTAGTTTTACATTATGAATCAATTGCAACAAAATACAAATTTAGATATTTCACAAGCAGAAGTCTATAAGTGTGATGAATGTGGTCACGACCGCTTTATTGTGAATTACATAATTAGGAGGTTTTCACCTCTTATATCGCCAACCGGCCAAGAAATGCTAACTCCCGTGCAAACCTTTGCATGCACAAAATGTGGGCACATAAACAAAGACTTTCTCCCAGAAAACCAGGGACTTTAAGACTGTTGTTTTATCCAAAAATTATGAGTATCTTTCCATTATGGAAAAGACACAAGCAACAAAAACCGTCTCATATTCGCAATTTAGCTTATATGCTACTTGCCCTAAGCGCTGGAAGCTTGATTATTTGGACGGTTTACGTCAATACGAGCAAAACATTAACACGTGTTTTGGTAGCGCATTTCATCACACAGTACAAAACTACGTAAACTGTATGTTTACTGAGTCCGCTAAAAAGGCAGACGAAATACATTTAGGTGATTACCTAAAAGAGAGTATGTTTAATGAATACAAACAAGCTCTTACTAAGAATGGTAATCATCATTTTTCTACACCACAAGAACTTGCTGAGTTTCATCAGGATGGTGTAGCTATCTTAGATTACTTTAGACGTCATCGTGTACAATTCTTTAGTACCAAGCATCATGAACTAATTGGTATAGAACAACCATTACGTGTAGACTTGGTTAACAATGTTACTTTTATTGGTTTCATTGATATTATTATTAAAGATAAACGAAACAATACATATACTATTTACGATATTAAAACAAGTACTCAAGGTTGGAACAAGTATCAAAAAGCTGATGTATCTAAAACAGCTCAGCTTATTCTATACAAAGAGTTTTATGCAAAGCAATTTGGTGTAGATGTTGATCATATCAATGTTGAATATATTATTGTACGCAGAAAGATTAATGAAGAGTTGGAATTTGTACCAAAACGTATACAAACATTCTCTCCAGCAAGTGGTAAGCCAACTAGAAACAAAGTAGGTAAACTATTTCATGAATTTGTACAAAATTGCTTTACAACAGAAGGAGAGTATAATGTTGATGGAAACTTTCCAGCATATGAAACAAGTGCTTGTAAGTATTGTCCATACAAGACAGAAGAACAACACTGTGCTAAAAAACAAAGATTAAAAGTAAAAGATGAGTAGGTTTTTGGATGTGTCGATGCAAAGAATCAACACACTCACTCCAAAGTTGATTTCTTCAGCAACAAAAGTATTTGAAAGGTGTCATAAGGATAAAATTCCTGTGTACATAGTTTGGGGTAGTCGAAGTGTTGCTGAACAAGATTTTATGTTTAGGTTTGGTAGAACTATACCTGGAAACATACTTACTGCAAGTAGAGGTGGCTATAGTGCTCACAACTATGGAATGGCTTTAGACTTTTGTTTATTGTTTGATAAAGAGTTGATGAGTTGGGAAGATGTTTATCCAAGAGATTATTGGCGTAACAAATGGTTACGAGTAGTGCGATACTTTGAAGAAGAAGGATGGGAAGCTGGATGGAGATGGCCCTCTTTTGAGCCAGGCCATGTACAAAACCTAATGGGCAACACAATATATGAGTTATATGAACAAAATCTTAATAGGGATAACGGGATCCAAAACATATGAGAATAAGATTAAGATTAAATCACTTATTCATAAGCTAAAAGAGCAAACTACAGATCAGATTGTTATAGTTGGATTGGGAGACAAAGATGGTGCTGATAAGCATGTAAAGAAGTTTGCTTTAGAGTTTGGTTATGAATACCAGGAAATGAATCCAGCTCATACACCAAAAAGCTTATACTCCTTAATGACAGAAGCTTATTACAATAAGCCGTATCATCCAAGAAATTTTCATCAACAAGTAAAGATATTTGGGCAATACATACATAAATGTATTGTGTTTGATGATACAAATACCCAAGATAAAAAAGTATTAAACTTGATTAAGCAACTTACAAAACTTAAAAAACAAGCTGTAATCGTTAGTTAGAGTATATTTATACTAAATGGACAAGTCCTTTAAAAAGCATTTGGCTGAAATTGCTCAATACATGCAAGAGTGTGGTGTTGATGTTTATCCATTTCCGAGTGTAATGCTAAACAAGCAACCTCAGACTGGAAATACTTTATTTAACACTACTGGATACTATGACCCTACAGACAAGGTTATAGTTCTTTTTACACATGGTAGGCATATGAAAGATATTCTTAGAAGCTATGCTCATGAGCTTATCCATCACAACCAAAATCTATCAGGATTAATGACTCCAGACAAGATGGGAGAAGGTAATGATCCTAAGTATGCACAAAACAATCCTCATATGAGAAAACTAGAAGAGGATGCCTACAAGAGAGGTAATATGCTTTTTAGAGATTGGACTGATAATAAAAAGTACGGAAACAAATGAAAAAATCACAACTAGTAAAAATCATTAAAGAAGAGATTCAATCAGTATTGAAGGAATCTTTATCCAAAAAATCCAAAATCAATGCTATAAAAGCATTGGCAGGTCATTTAAAGGCTGCTCAAAGTACGGGTGACGAAGAGGTAAACACTGTATTGGCAGCTATGGAAGATATAAAAAAATCTACCAGTTGGACTGATGTAATGGAAATTCTTGGTCAATTTGGATTTGATGATGACGAAATTGAGAACATATTAGGTCCTTATGTAGAAGGATTACAAGAAGTCAATGAAAATCCAGCATCAAATATGCTGAGCTTGTTGGCAGCTCCAGACTTTAAAAGATATATGGATAGATTGTCTGATGTAGTTGACGATAAAGATTTTATGACAATAAAGGGTTTGTATGACAAACTATACAATGAGCTCAAGAAACATGAAGGATTGCAAGAAGGTTATGGATCAGTAAAACCTATCAAAACTTTCAAAGTAACAGCATTAGCAAAAATATTCAAATCATTAGGCTTTCCTGTTAAAAAAATAGAAACATACAACAACATAAACGCTGGACCTACTTTGTCTATTGAGTTTGTAAATCCTCTGAAAGATGAAAATGAGTTTATTGATGCTTATCACGACTTTCAATTTACTGGAGGAGTAGGTAGAATGTTGCCTAATATAGAAAATGCTTATCACAAGGGTGGTAACCAATGGGAATTTGGAACAGAGGCATAAATGAAATCTCCAGAGCAAGTTTTAAAAGAAATACGACAGCTTAAAGAAAAGCTTACACCAGATTTACAAAAAAAGGTTGGTAATGTCTTTTTAGGAGGTACCACGGGTCGCAGCGGAGATTCTTTAGCAAAGGTTCAAGGAGCTAAAATTCCTAGAGGAGCTGATGTAGCAGAACCTAATACAAAATGGGAAGATGATTTATACATCAAAATCACTGATTGGTTAAATCAATCAGACAATGCAACCGCTGAATACTTCAAAAAGAATAAAGGTTTACTAGACCAATTAGCAAAAGAATTTCCAATGCTATTACAACCTCCAATAGGTGAAATTGTTTATCGAGGCACTTCAATTAAAAAAGACTCTTTAGAGAGTGCATTTAAAACCAAAAAATATACTACAGAGAGAATAGCTGGAAGAGACGTATTTCATTTTAAAAATTTACAATACTCTCCTATCAGAGACGCTCAGTCATGGACGCTAAATCCTAAAAAAGCTTTTACTTTTCAAGGTAAAACAGGTCATTGGACAGATAACGTAGCAGTAGTATATGCTACTAAAGTAAACAAAGATTTTATTATCAATCCATTGCTTTTAAAAATAATATGGGGTGTAGATGAAAAAGAAACTATACGAATAGCAAAAGCTGGGACGTTTGAAGCGTATGTGGATTGGTCTGTTTCTGTTAATTCATGGAGAATGGAACCAAACGAACTTTTTATACATAAAATCAAAAAAGCTCAACCATACTTTGCAGGAATTGTAGATGCTTATAATAAAGCAGCTAATGCAGAAAGTAAACGTACAGGAGAGGATTTTCCTTTGGTTAATAGTGTAGATGATATAATACCTTACGTAGAAGTTAATGAATACCCTGCAGGATTTGATTTTAACCGAGAATACAACAAGTACCTCAAGAGGTTTATAAAAGACTTAAAGAAATAATCAGATATTTATATAAAATGAAATTAAAAAAGATAGTAGAAGACTTGTACCAGCAAATGACTGGTCAAACAGATGACCATGAAGTAGAAATGGCCATTACCGATCTAAGATCATTAGCACACAGAGCTAGTCAATTAGCTGATCATTTTGAAAAAGAAAAGCCTAAAGATTTAGAAGGTTGGGTACAAGCCAAGATTACTAAAGCATCTGATTACATTGGAGCTGTGTATGATAACCATATGTTCTCTCCTGATCAAGATTGTGGTACTTGTGGTGATAATAGTGTAAGTGAAGGCGTAATAAAAGTGTTTAGCTATGCAAAACCCTATACCAAACCAGATGCCGCCCAGTTAAGAGTGAAAGCAGATAGCTTTATTACAAAGCTGCAAGCTAAAAATTATACAACACATACAGGATCTGATGTAATCTATTTTCCTGAATACAAAAACTTAGGTCCATGTTTTGGTGTAATGGCTGGTTCCGATATAATGATAATACAACCAATAGATTCAGACAAGATTTTTAAAGTAGGAGAGAGTTTGTTATCAAGATTTATGAGTGATGGCAGACTTGTTGGATATTTGCTTAAAGGTAGTGTAAATGAAGTAGCTAGCACTTGCTGTGGCAGATGCGGTCACTTCCATGTTAAAGGAACTTCATGTCCAAAGCCATTCCTAACTGGTAAAAGACACTGCAGAAATCGACCCAAATAATTGCTTTTACGCAATAAAAAGTTTATAGTAAGTTATATAAAATAATATGAAAGAAGGTTACATTAAAAAAGAAGATCGCAAGACTATACTGTTTCTTGCTGATGATCTAAGATTACCATCAGGAATTGGTACAATGACACGAGAGCTTATCGTAGGTAATGCTCATAAGTTTAACTTTGTTCACGTTGGAGCGGGTATAAACCATCCAGATGCAGGAAAGGTTATTGATGTGAGTGCTGATGTTGGTAAAGAAGTTGGTGTTGAGGATGCTAGTATTATAATTTATCCATATAATGGATATGGAGATCCTGACTTAATTAGATTAATACTTGAGCGTCATAAAATTGATGCTATTGTTCATTTTACAGATCCTCGTTATTGGATCTGGCTTTACAGAATGGCTTCTGAGATCCGGCAACGTATGCCAATCTTTTACTATCATATATGGGATGACCTTCCAGCTCCACACTACAACAGACCTTACTATGAATCCTGTGATCTATTAATGGGTATTAGTAAGCAGTCTGTTAACATTAGTAAACTTGTTTTAGGTAAAGGAAATTATGTGGATTTGGATTCTAATCCTCCAAAAGAAATGATTAGTAAATCTTTACCTAAAACTTGCTATGTACCTCACGGAATCAATCATGAAAGGTTTTTTCCAATTGATCGTCAAGACGAAAAAGTACAACTCATGCGAAAAAGACTCTTCAATGGAGCTAACCCTGAGTTTGTATTGTTTTACAACAACCGTAACATTCGTCGTAAAATGACTTCTGATGCTATCTTAGCTTTCAAATTGTTTTACGATAGTCTTCCAAAAATCAATACACCAGATGTAAGATTTGTATTGCACACACAACGTGTTGATGAAAATGGTACAGATCTCAATGCAGTTATTGATGTTGTGTGTCCTGACATAGCTCATTTGATTACTTTTACCGATACAAGGTTATCGACAGAAGACTTAAACACACTATACAACTGCTGTGATGCTGTAATCAATATTGCTTCTAATGAAGGTTGGGGATTAAGTAGTACTGAGGCTTTAATGACTGGTCGTGTATTGATCAACAATGTGACTGGTGGTTTGCAAGATCAGTGTCGCTTTGAAGATGAAAAAGGTAATTGGATTGAGTTTAATGAGGACTTTGCGACTAATCATGCTGGCAAATATAAAAAGCATGGAGTATGGGCAAAACCAGTCTTTCCAGCAGCAATCAACTTACAAGGTTCTATTCCTACTCCATACATCTTTGATGATCGTTGTGATATTCGAGATGTTGCTGATGCAATTCGCTATTGGTGGATAATGAATGAGGAGGATCGAGTAGAAGCCGGATTAGCTGGTCGTAAGTGGGCTATGTCTGAAGAAGCTGGTTTAACTGCTGAGCAAATGTGTAAGCGTTTTACTAAGGCAGTAGAAAATACCTTAGATAATTGGGTTGCTCCAAAGAGATTTAATCTGTATAATGTACAGAAGCAGATAGATAAATTTAAGAATAAAAAATCAGGAATAAGCATACAGTTATGAGTAAACCAACACTATTATTAATGGCTCCAGTAGCAACCGTATCAGGTTATGGAGCTCGATCACGAGACATTGCATACTCCCTAATCAAATCAGGTAAGTATAATGTAAAAATATGGAACACTCGTTGGGGATCAACTCCAATGAATGCTTTAGATCCTGAAAACGAAAAGCATAAAGGTATATTAAGCTGTATGCTGACAGAACCAAAGCTAGAAAAAGAACCTGAGATTTTTATTCAGATCACAGTTCCAAATGAGTTTCAACGATTAGGTAAATTTAATATCGGTATTACAGCTGGTATTGAAACTACTATAGCTTCTGCTCCTTGGATTGAAGGCTGTAATCGTATGGATTTGGTATTGACCTCTTCTGAGCATTCAAAGAATGTTTTACAGCACTCAGTGTGGATGAAACAAAATCAACAAACTCAACAACCTGAAGGAGAAATCAAATTAATAAAGCCTATTGAAGTTTTATTTGAAGGAGTTGATTTAGATATTTATCATTCTACAAAAGAAATTAATAAAAGTATTAATGATGAATTGTTAAGTATTAAAGAGAGCTTTGCATTCTTATTTGTAGGCCATTGGTTGAATGGTGAATTTGGAGAAGATAGAAAAAACATCTCAGGGTTAATTAGAGTCTTTTTAGAAGCGTTTAAAAATAAAGCTTCTCACAATCAACCTGCTTTAATACTAAAAACATCTTCTGCAGACTTTAGTGCGATTGATCGCGATGAGCTCTTAAATAAGATTCGACAGATAGTTGGTTCTGTAAGCTCTAACAACTTACCTAACATATATCTATTGCACGGTGATTTAAGTGATGAAGAAATGAACTCTCTTTATAATCACCCAAAGATCAAAGCTCACGTCAGTCTTACAAAAGGAGAAGGTTATGGACGTCCTTTAGCAGAAGCTAGCCTTTCACAAAAACCTATTATAGCAACAAACTGGTCAGGTCATATTGATTTCTTAAAAGAAGCTGTATTACTACCTGGACAATTGACTAATGTACACCCATCTGCTGCTTGGGAGAATGTAATTCTACAAGAATCTCAGTGGATGAGTGTAGATTTTGGATATGCAGCTAGTGTATTGCGAGCAGTGTTTGATGACTATAAAAACTATGAAGTTTTAGGAAAAAAGCAAGCTCGAGTTATTAAAAACGAATTTAGTCTGGATGCTATGAGTAAAAAATTAGAAGAAATTCTAAACAAAAGCATTCCAGAGTTTCCTCAACAAGTAGGTTTACAATTACCTAAACTTAAAAAAATTGAACTTTCTAAACTTAAAAAAACAGAATAAATGGCAACAGATAACAAAACAATGAGATTTTATTTGCTTACTCATTCTCCTTTCTCACACAACTTGTTGATTGGAACTTTAACAGCAAACGATATCGAATACCACTGGGATTATGTACAAAATGAAGAAGTTTACTCTAAATTTGTTGTAATCGGTGATATTAATCAGTATAATTTAATTAAAGAATTTACTCAAGAAAACAATGGCGCATCAATCAGTCTCGAGTACGGATCCTATTAAGATAGAGTGTCCGCACTGTAAATCTCCAGAATGCTTTGTGGAGACAGAAAAAGTAAACAATGAGGATGTTCATAGCTTCATGTGTATGGAGTGTGGATATACAACTACTTCTTTAAACAGAGTAGATTCTGACTTTGTTAAACAATATGAAGCTACAACAGCTGAACTTATTAAAGCTCTTCGCTGGATTGACGATCGTGGATTAGTATGGTATCCAATTGTACTCAACTTTCCATCTTTTGGTATCATCTTTCCTGATGGTACAAGTTCTGAGGATTGGAAGTGGATGGCTGCTCCTGCAGTAGATATTCCAACTGAAGATCAAAAGAAATATCCTATTCCAGGTCAAACTGACAAGTATTACACTCGTCGTATTGATATGAAGTCAGGTCAGTTATTTACTAATGATAAGTTTTACGATGCTTGTAAGTTTTTAGGATTTATCAAATCATAGTATGAAAATTAGTTACGCTATTACAGTTTGCAACGAGTTTATAGAAATCCAACGTTTAATCTCTTTTTTGCTTCAGAGAAAACGTAGTGAGGATCAAATCGTTGTGTTATTTGATGAAGCAAATGGTGACCCCGAAATAGAACAGTACTTACGTACACACTCTATTAATAGTGAGTTTGTTTGGCATAAAGGTGCTTTTGATAGACATTTTGCTGATTGGAAAAATAAACTCACAAACTACTGTACCGGCGACTACATCTTTCAAATAGATGCGGATGAGATGCCCGTAGATTCTTTAATCGAAAACCTACCCAGTATTTTAGAAGCAAATCCAGATGTAGATGTTTATATTGTTCCTCGAATAAACACCGTAGTGGGGCTTACAGCTGACCATATACAAAGGTGGGGATGGAACCTAAACGAAAATGGATTTATAAACTTTCCAGACTATCAATGGCGCATTTATAAAAATAAACCAGAGATTGTGTGGATCAACAAAGTCCATGAGAGATTAAATGGATACAAGCAATTCGCAGCACTACCTGCAGAGGTAGATTTTTGTTTAGAGCATCATAAAACAATAGCAAAACAAGAAAAGCAAAACGAATTATATGCAAAATTATAGAGAAGAAAGACCATGGGGTGCTTTTGAGATACTATATGTAGATGATCATTGCAAAATAAAAAGACTCACAGTTAATCCAGGTCAACAGCTGTCTTTGCAATACCATACCAAAAGAGAAGAACATTGGTATGTAACAGAAGGTGTTGGTTTAGTTACATGTGGTGGTGCTAGTTGGCAACTGGCAACAGGCATGGGCACTAATATACCTCGAATGACTCCCCATCGTATATCTAATTTTGGAGACACTAAATTAGTGTTTATTGAAATACAAACTGGTGACTCTTTTGATGAGGATGATATTATAAGAATACAAGACGACTACAATCGTATATAACAAAGATTATGATTATTTTAGTTACAGGTGGTACAAGTACAGTTGGCAAGCATTTAAAAAAGATAATGCGGCCACTATCACAAGCAATTTATCGTAGTAGTAAAGATGGTGATCTCACTGATTACAATAAAACTTTAGAGTTAGTTAAAGACTGCTCACCAAACCTCATTATTCACTTAGCTGGTGTTGTCGGCGGTATTCAAGATAATATCAATCGACCAGTTGAGTATTTAGAACAAAATTTATTAATCAATACAAATATAATTAAAGCTGCTCACGAGGTTGGAGTAGAAAGATTAATAGCTCTTTCAAGTACTTGTGCATATCCTGATAGGTTAGATAAATATCCTATGATCGAGGAGGATATATTTAAAGGGCCTCCTACTCCAACAAACTTTGGATATGCATACAGCAAAAGATGCATGATTAGCTTAATTGAAGCTTACAACAAACAATACAACACCAAATACTGTTATATTACTCCTTCCAACTTATATAGTGAGTTGGATGCTCATAAAAATAATAAAGCTCACTATGTCACTGCTTTACTTGATAAAATTATAGAACAAGAGAAGGTGGGAGGAACAACCATTAAGCTACTCGGTACTGGAAAGCCATTGAGACAGTTTACGTATGCTGGTGATGTTGCTGCTATAATTAGTACAATGGCATATGATGAGATTAACGAATCCTTTAACGTATCTAATCCCGAAACTTATACTATCCATGAGCTTGCTACTATCACTTTAGAAGTTTTAGGTAAGCAAGACTGGAAGATTGTATACGATACACCTGAATTAGATGGTCAGTTTAGAAAGGACGTGTCTATTGCAAAAATGAGAAGGTATCTGCCTGATTTTGAGTTTACAAAATTTGCAGATGGAATAAAAAAAGTCTATATTGAAAAAAAGAAACAATTACAATATGAAAAATAAAAAAGAAGAAATTCTTGAATCCATTAAGGGTTATGTACAAGAAATGCAAGCTAACAAAGTTTGGCGTGCTGGAGAGGACTGGGTTCAGTACTCAGGTCCTTATTTCAACAGTGACGAATATGTCTCTGCTGTAGAGACTTTGTTAGATAGTTGGTTTATTTTGGGTGAAAAAGGTCGTGAGTTTGAAAAACGATTTGCACCTCATTTAGGTAAATCAGACGGCATTATTGTTAACTCAGGTAGCTCAGCTAATTTACTAATGGTATCTTTGCTTAAAACAAAGAGAGGAGGAAATCTTCCTGCAGGTAGTAAGTTTATTACACCAGTAGTGTGTTTTCCTACCACAATAAATCCACTACTACAAAATGGATATGTTCCTGTGTTTGTTGATGTAGAGCTTCCAAACTTAAATCTAAATCTAGATATGGTAGAGTCTCTTCTTGAGAATGATAAGGATAAAGAAATTAAAGGTATTATTTTTGCTCACGTGTTAGGCAATCCTCCTGACATGGATCGTTTGATGGAAATAGTAAAAAAATACAACTTAATTTTTCTTGAAGATTGTTGTGATGCTCTTGGTTCAACTTGGGACAACAAGCCCTTAGGATCTTTTGGCAAAATATCAACTTGTTCTTTTTTTCCAGCTCACCACATGACTACTGGCGAAGGTGGTTTTGTTGCTTGCTCGACTGGTATACATCGAATGGCACTTGCTTCTTTAAGAGATTGGGGTCGTGCTTGCTATTGTAATACAATTAAGCCTGGTAATGTGGTTTGTGGAACAGCTTGCGGTATGCGTATGAATACGTGGTTCAAGAATTATCCAGAGATGACTTATGATCATAGGTATGTGTTTGATGAAATTGGATATAATCTAAAACCTACAGAGATGCAAGCTGCTATTGGTTTAAAACAAATAGAGAAGTTGGATATGATGCACGCAAAGCGAAAAGCAAACTTTAAGAGATTGTATAGTATTTTTGAAAAGTATATAAAATACTTTCACTTACCATATTCGTTAGAAAAAGCAGACACTAGTTGGTTTGGTTTTCTTTTAACAGTAAAAGATGGATCTCCTTTTGAAAAGAACGAATTAGTAGATTGGCTTGAAGGAGCTAAGATACAAACAAGATCCTATTTTACAGGTAATGCATTGTTTCATCCGGCTTACTCTGAGCATCCGGCATTTACTCATTACACCAATCCAGCTGAGATGTTTCCTATAGCTACTAAAACAACAAAAGATACTTTCTTTTTAGGAGTATATCCTGGAATCACTGAAGAGCAATTAAACTATATCGAAGAAGTTATAAATAAGTTTTTTGCAAAATTTGAATGAGCTATATAACCTTTAAAACAATAGGAGAGTCTGGAAACTTGGGTTCGCAATTGCAGCAGTATGCATCTTTGTATGCTGTTGCTAAGCAAACCAATAAGACTATTGTGTTTCCAGAATCTAGTTTGTCTATGGGTCATGGTTTTAAATTTGCAGAACTAGTTGATTTACCTATTCACACTGCTGCTGATAGTGAGTTTGTTGATTTTATAGACTTTCGTCCAAATGATCGTCTTCTTGTAGATAGTAATGTGTATGGATTGGATCCAAAACTAAACTACAACATAGTTAATAGATTTGATAGTTATTGCTATTGGCATAATATATGTGCTAGTGATGTATTTAATTGGGATTGGAATCCAATACATTTAAAAGCAGCTACAAGTATTAAGAAAAAGATATTACCTAAAGATAAAGAGCTAGTGGCAATTCATGTTCGTAGAGGTGATTATCTTTTACCACAACATGATCACTTTTGTAAATTAGATGTATCGTATTATAACGAAGCATTGCAAAGCTTTACAGACAACATAGAGCGTTATTATTTTGTTGTATTTTCAAATGACATACAATGGTGCAAAGAAAACCTTATTGAAGGTGACTCTGTTACCTTTATAGAACCAGGATCTGATTATGTAGATCTTATATTAATGAGTTTGTGTGATCATTTTATAACAGCAAATAGTTCTTATAGTTGGTGGGCAGCCTATAAGAGTAAAAATACTAATAAAACAATTATGTGTCCTACAAACTATCTGAAAGCTACTAGTCCGTGGTCACACTTAAATGGAAACTATTATCCACAAACATGGAAAAATATAAACAACCCAGTGATATGAAAAAAATAGTATATGTAACTGGTTGCTTAGGCTTTATTGGGTCTTATGTAACTAAAAAGTGTTTAGAGAGAGGTTGGTATGTAAAAGGAGTTGATAAAATAACCTATGCAGCTAACAAAGATTTATTAAAAGAGTTTAAAAGTTACCCTAACTTTTCGTTTGTACATTGTGATATAAACGACTTGAAATTTTTATATGATTGCGATTATGTAATTAATACTGCAGCCGAAACTCATGTAGGAAATTCAATAGCAAGTAGTGTTGAATTTGTGAAGTCGAATATTGATGGAGTACACAATCTTCTTGAACTTATTAAAAACCATAGAGGAGAGAATGCAAGTAAGCCTATCTTAATACATTTTAGTACAGATGAGGTATACGGCGATGTGTCTGAAGGAGCTCATTCTGAAACTGATATGCTCAGACCAAGCAACCCATACTCAGCAACAAAAGCAGCTGCAGATATGTTAGTAGTGGCTTGGGGTAGAACTCACAACGTTCCTTATATGATCATAAGACCAACTAACAACTATGGTGTTGGTCAGTATGTTGAAAAACTAATACCAAAATCCGTAAAATTGCTAAACATAGGTCGTAAGATACCTCTTCACAACAACGGTACACCATATAGAAACTGGTTACATGCAGACGATACTGCAGAAGCTGTGATGACTCTTATTGAAAAAGGACAAGTTGGTGAGATCTATAATGTAGCTGGTGGGTTTGAACAACAAAATATTCAAACTGTAAAGGCTATTATTACAGAGTTTAGTAAGGTTAAGAACTGGGAAGATTTTCATTATGTGGATCATTATGTGGATTTTTCATGTCATCGTCCAGGTCAGGATGTAAGATATGCTTTAGATGACGCAAAGCTTAGATCTTTAGGTTGGGAACCTAAGAAGGTGTTTGGACAGGAAATTGGTGGTATAGTGGATTATTATAAAAATAAATTTATATGGTAAAAACATTAGATGATTTAGCAAATCAATATCAAACCGACAAAGGTTCTGCATATGCTGGTGGTAGTAGACACGGCTATGCCAGTATATACGATCAACGTTATTTAAGTAAATGGAGAAATGAGCAAATTCGTCTTTTAGAAATTGGTATATCCTTAGAGCCTGCACATGGTGGCCAATCTGTCAATATGTGGTACGACTACTTCAGCAAAGCTCAAATATACACTATGGATATACTTAACATGCATTCCCATCCATGTATTGTGGATTTAAAAGATAGAGTAAAATTCTTTCAAGCTGATCAATCCGATCGTAATCAATTATCAGCAATGTACGAGTCGTTTGGTTCTGAGCAGTTTGACTTTATATTAGAAGACGGTTCTCATGAGCACAATCATCAAATGATTTCGCTTGGACACTTGTTTAAGTACGCAAAGTCAGGAGGTTATTACATATTAGAGGATATGTCTATACCGGACAATCTGGTATGTTGCATTAGAAATGATGATACGTACAGAGCAATACAAGAGCTTGCAGATACAGGAAAAATCAACTCTAAATTTGTATTACCGGAAGAAAAAGCGTATATTGAATCAAACATTAAAAATATAGAGATATACCCAGATATCCAGGATGCATATGCAGTTGCAATAATAACAAAAAAATAAACTATGAATACAAGAGAATTTAAGTGTGTAAAAATCCTAACTGACTTAATTGAGAATGAAGGTCTAGTAGGTATAAAAACCAGCTTTGAAGATGAAGGAGCTTTGTTTAACGAAACAATCCGTCTCAAAGAGGTTTGTAATCAAGCTAAAACTAAAATTACTTTAAAGATTGGTGGTCCTGAAGCCATTCGTGATTTAAAAGATTCAACAATCATTGGTGTAAAGGGTTTAGTAGCTCCTATGGTAGAATCTGAATTTGGTTTGAAAAAGTTTGTTCAAGCTGCTAAACTTTATATTCCTGAAGACACACTGTCATCAATCCAATTAAATGTAAATGTAGAAACAATTACAGCTATTGGTAATGCCCAAGCTATGTTAGATGCTCCAGAAGCTGGAGAGTTGTATGGTGTAACTGTTGGTCGTGTAGATTTAGTTTCATCGATGAACAAAGATAGAAACTATGTAAACGAACCTGAAGTGTATAAGATGGTTAAAGGTGTGTTTGCTAAAGTAAAAGAAAAAGGACTAAAGGCTTGTTTAGGAGGAGCTGTATCAACTAACTCACTAACCTTCTTAAAAAAGTTACACTCAGAGGGATTGTTAGATAAGTTTGAGACTCGCTATGCAATGTTTGATCCATCAATTACATTAAAAAATTTATCAAGAGCTTTATCAAAAGCTCAGATGTTTGAGTATGAGTGGTTGATGTGTAAGCACGAACTTTATACCTCAATGGCTAATCAGGATATTAAACGAATACAAATGATCCAAGATCGTATCAATCAATCTGTATCTTTCAAATAATGAATGTATTAGTTACAGGAGGCTCACGAGGAATTGGAAAGGCCATTGTGGATGTATTTGTCAGCAATGGCCATTCTGTATATTCTCCAACAAGAACAGAGTTAGACTTAACACAACCAGTAAACTTAACCAATCGTGAATTTGATATTGTCATAAATTGTGCTGGGATTAATCCTATTAAATTTTTAGATAGTATATCCTCTGATGAAGTTATGAGGGTGAATTACTATTCACCTTTGGAGATTATTCAACAATGCATTCCTTACATGATAAACAAACAGTACGGTAGGATTGTTAACATTGGGAGTGTTTGGATTGATACTGCTAAGCAAGGAAGGTTGGCATACAGTGCAAGTAAAAATGCTTTACATGCCTTAACAAAAGCAATCACTGCTGAGTATGGTCATTGGAACATTTTAGCTAATACAGTATCACCAGGATTTATTGAAACAGACTTGACTTTTAAAAACAATACGCCAGAAGATGTATTAAAAATAATTCACAATATTCCAGTTAGTCGTTTAGGTAAACCAGAAGAAGTGGCTAAATTGGTTTATCAACTCACGATTGACAATGACTATATTAGTGGACAAAATATCAGAATAGATGGAGGTTTTTCATGTACAACTTATTAACAATACAATCAAAGTTTTCAAATTATACAATTAACTGGGTAGAGAGTATTGAAGAAATAAAGCAGCACATTAGTGCAGACAATACTGTAGTTGTTGTGGATGAGAATATAGCACATCTTTACCCAGAGCTTTGTAAAAACATATCATGTATATATGTTAAAGCAGAAGAAGCTAATAAAACTCTAAAGATGGTTGATAAACTATCTAATATATTGATCAACAATAAAGCAAATATAAAAACAAAATTAGTAGCAGTAGGTGGTGGAATAATTCAAGATCTTGTTAGCTTTGTTGCATCAATATATTGTCGTGGTATTGATTATACCCTTATTCCAACAACACTACTAGCGCAAGTAGATAGTTGTATTGGTGGAAAGACCTCTATAAACCATGCAAATAGAAAAAACATATTAGGTACGTTTTACCCACCAAAAGAAGTACTAATCTACCCAGACTTTGTAAACACTCTTTCAAGAACCGATTACTTGAGTGGATGGGGTGAGATCTACAAGTTTTACATATTGCAAGGAAAAATGTTAGAGTTTTCTGTTGCTGATGTTAGTGCTCGAATCCAAAATGGTTTAAAATACAAAGCGAGCATACTAGCTTTAGATGAGTTTGATAAGAATGAACGTAAGTGGTTAAACTATGGCCATACATTTGGACACGCTCTTGAATCATCATCCAATCATAGTATTCCGCATGGACTTGGTGTGATCTTAGGTAGCATGATTGCAACAAGGGTAGCATACAAGATGGGATACAAAGTAAAGGATTACGAGCTAACTCTAACCACTGGAATTAATTTAATACGCCAAAGTGATTTAAAGCTTGAGAAATCGTGGTTTGATTTTAATGAACTTATTGAGATTGTTAAATCTGATAAAAAAAGTACTGGAGAGCTAACAATGATACTTGTTGGTGACGAACCAAGTTTGGTAAACATAAAAGATTTTAGTATAGTAAAAGAAGCAATAAACGAAGTCTATGAAAGTATCTGATTATGTTATTCAGTTTTTAAGGGATGAATACAAGCTCGATACCATCTTCACCGTATCCGGTGGAGGTTGTATATTTTTGATAGATTCCTTAGGACATACCGAAGGAGTTAAGTATGTAGCAACCCACCACGAGCAGGCAGCTGCAATAGCAGCAGAAGGCTATGCTCGTATGAATAATAAACTTGGAGCTTGTGTAGTAACAAGTGGTCCAGGAGGTACTAACGCAATTACAGGTACTTTGTGTAGCTGGTTAGATTCTATTCCAGTCATAGTTGTTAGTGGTCAGGTTAACAAAGAAATGACCACAGACTATACTAAACTACCTTTGAGGCAGCTTGGTGATCAGGAGTTTAACATTGTTGAATCGGTGAAGAACATGACTAAGTATGCTGTACAAGTAAATGATCCATCGCAGATTAGATATCATTTGGAAAAAGCTTGTAAGCTTGCAATTACAGGAAGACCTGGTCCAGTGTGGATAGACATACCTCTCAATGTGCAATCAGCTGACATCAATCCACAAATGCTAGAAGGTTATGTGGATCCTAAATTTATACACAGACCAATGTCAACTGATATCAATACTTTGCTAGAAAAGTGGAAAAGTGCAAAGAAGCCTTTAATGATTGTTGGTAATGGTATTAGATTGAGTGGTGGAGTTGAACAACTGCACAAGACACTAACCAAGACCAGTATCCCAGTTATATCAGCTGTTAATGGTAACGACTTAGTAAATGAAGATTATAGTCAGTATTATGGTAGATTTGGTACGCATGCTCAAATCTGTGCAAATAAACTATTGAGTGAGTGTGATTTTGTTATAGCTGTTGGTACTAGATTGTATGTAAGACAAACAGGATACAATTTTAAAGGATTTGCTCAACAAGCATATAAAGTTCATGTTGATGTGGATAGAGCTGAATTGGATAAGCCAACCTTGTTTACAGACCTGAAGATTCAATCAGATGCTAAAGAGTTTCTTGAAGCTATTTTAAGTTCAGAGTTACCAGTAGCTAGCAGAAGTTGGATAGATTTTTGTAATGATCTCAAAGCAACATCACCAAGGGTGCTACAGAGGCATAGGGAAAATGGTGACTATGTTAGTCATTATGCTTTTATTGAAGAGCTATCAAAAGTAATGCCAAGCGATCATCATATTGTCACAAGTGATGGATCAGCTAATGTAGTTACAATGCAGGTGTTGGATTTGCATGGAGATCAAAGACTCGTAACAAATACTGGATGTGCTCCAATGGGATATGGACTACCAGCTGCATTAGGAGCAGCTTCTCATCATAAAATTATATGTTTAGAAGGTGATGGCAGTCTTCATCTTAATATACACGAACTTCAAACAATGAAGCACTATAACCTACCTATTAAGCTAATACTACTAAATAACGATGGTTATACATCAATCAAGATATCTCAAAAAGCTTTTTTTGATGGAAGGTTTGTTGCATCTGAAAAAAATAGTGGAGTATCTTTTCCTAAATTTGAAAAAGTTATTAAAGCATATGAACTACCTTATATGAGTATTAATTCAAATAGCGCAATTCAACCTACACTAAATGAATTTTTATCTCAAGAAGGTCCGTGTGTACTAGAAGTGTTTACAGATCCAAACGAATACCATGAACCTAAAGTTGTAGCATCCTTAGATGCTGATGGTAAGTTTATTCCTGGTGAATTAAAAAATATACAATGGCTATCCTAAAAAAAGTCTTAATAACGGGTGGCAATGGTTATATAGCTAAAAGTTTAGCAAAAGGGCTAAAAGACTGTACTATTGAAACTGTAACAAGACAGGATGTGAATCTTTTGGATCAAAAAGCTTGTAAAGATTATTTTAACAACAAAGTATACGATGTAGTAATACATACTGCTATTGAAGGAGGAAACAGATTGCAATCTGAAACTTCGAGTGTTATTGATAACAACTTTATTATGTACCATAATGTTTACAAGTACGCAGCTCAACATGCTAAGTTTATTAGCTTTGGATCTGGTGCTGAAATAGGGTTACCTACAACATGGTATGGAATAAGTAAGTTGGCAATAAGATATTCTATGCTAGATAAACCTAATTGCTATAACCTTAGGATCTTTGCTGTGTTTGATGAGAATGAATTAGATAGAAGATTTATTAAAGGAAACTTGCAAAGATATGCAACTGAGCAAGATTTAATAATTCATCAAAATAAACGTATGGACTTTTTCTATATGGAGGATTTAAGAACTCTTATTGAGCATTACATTCACACAGACAATGTTCCTAAAGAGATAGATTGTTGCTATAAAGAAAAGTACACGCTTAACGATATTGCTAGCATAATCAATCGTTTAGGTAAAAATAGATTAGCGATATCAACCCTTCAGCCAGGATTAGCTGAAGATTACATTGGTACTTTCACAGATCTTGGTTTATCGTATCGAGGTTTGTATGATGGTATTATAAACTCTTATCACAACTTAATATGACTAAACCAATCACATTTTGTATTGCTTCTGCTAATAACGAAAAGGAATATACTAAACTAGTATTAAGGTCTTTACAAGATCACACAGACATTAAAAGACATGAGATCTTGGTGTTTATAGATTCAGACAACCAAAATACATATGAAGCATTGCTTGAGATTAAACAAAAGCTACCTAATCTTAGAATATGTAAAAACACTACCGGATTTCCAATAGGTAGTCAACGTAACGTCTCTGTAATGTTTGATGCAGCTACTAACGATATAGTATGTTATTTGCAATCTGATATGGTTGTTGGAAAGGATTTTGATAAACATATATCAGATAACATTAACGAGAATACTGTATTAGCTTGTGCTCGAATTGAACCACCATTGCATCCACCTTCACCCGAAAAGATTGTAATGGATTTTGGATTAATTCCTGAGGAGTTTAAATACGAAGAGTTTAATGCTTATGTTGATACATTGCAGAAAGAAAATAGACCCAACATGGTAGGTCATTTTGCACCTTTTGCAATATACAAATCTGCATGGTTTGATAAATTGGGTGGATTTGATACACAATTTAGATGCTCACGAGAGGATTCGGATACAATATTGAGAATGGATTTGTGTGGATTGGCTATGATTCAATCTTGGAATGCATGTGTATATCATTTTACTTGTATATCAAGTAGAGGTACCGATTGGTTTAAACAAAACCCAGAAGCTGATTATAAGAATGAATTACAACACCAAGCTGATCATCAAGAACTAAAAAGGTTTATTAGAAAGTGGGGATTTTTTGGACATCATCCTAAACCAGTTTACGATATTGCTTTTAATATTGATTTGGATCGGTATGCAGATTTAAACTTACTTAAATTTTTAGAACCTTTTTGTAAGAAGATGCATTTGAATGATGAATCTGTAGCACATCAACTCGCAAGTCAGATTGAATTTGAAGCTCACTATTATAGTAATCTTAGATGGAAGTATTCAACAGAACATTGGTTAAATAAACAACTACTATTTAATCCAACTAACTTTTTTGAAAAAATACAAGCAAACACTAAACCTAATACTGACGTAGTTATCTCCTTCAAGTATTCTGAATTTGTAAAAGGATTTAATGAGGAAATGAAGAAGGTTATAGAGAATATACACTCTATTGTGGCTGATACTGAGGTAGGTAGTTTTGCTTTTGGTCCATTGGTTATTGAGATAAAACAAAAACAAGACTTATCACAAGACTACAAACGAGTTTCTACAATAGATACTCTTTTAAAAATAGATACCTTTAAATTTGAATAATGACATACTTCTTACTAATGCCTGGAGATACAGAAGAGGATGCTCTTAACGAAGCTAATTTGTTAGGTGAAGCATCTTTTGGTGTTTTCTGGGCTGGTACTGGATTAACAACTCTCATGAAGATTGTTGACTCTCAGCCAGAAATACTACCTCTTATTAAGATACGTTCGGATATGTCTCCTAAGATATTTACTATAGAGCAGTTCTTAACTGCTATTGGTAAACTAAAAGTTAGAACACGATGAAACTATTTTACTTTTATTCACGTACAGATAAAAAGCAAGAGCCTATTGCAAAGAAGTCAGAGGAGTCCAGACTAACAGCAGCAAGATGGTTTGCAGCTACAAAGAGGCTATCTTTAAAATCCTTTTTAAAGCTATTTGGAGTTAGTAAGTAGCTATTTATATTTGTATGAAGATAGTTGTTACATCGTCAGGCAGAAAAAACAATAGAACTTTCACAATCGAAGTTCTAGATGGTCAAGCAATTATTCATACAGAAGCTGCTGATGGTGTAAAGAAAAGAGATGAGGTAGTTTGGAAACTAGCAGACTTATATGGTGCTTTAGATATTGAGATGATCGAAGCCAAACCAGCTGAGTTCAAGTTCACAGAGATTCCAAGCATCCCAGTATTAGAAGAAACTGAAGCAGATGACTTTTTTGAAGATAATCAAGAGTTTGTGTATGCTCGCATACTACAAGCTGTGGAAGAAGGTATTAGAGCTCAAAGAGATTCTATAAGATTGTTTGAGCTTAATGGTACTGGAGTGTACATAACCTCCGACAAGGATGATTGGAAGAATGGAGTACAGCAATCCCTTGAATACTTTATTGCTATAGAACAGTACGACAAATGCATAATAGCTAGACAGATACTACAAAAGTTATAAGTTACAATGAAGAAGGCAAGAACTAGAGTCTTAATGCAGGCTCAGATTGAGACTGCAATAAAGGTTACACGCTCCAATAGAGCTGCAGCCGAGTACCTTCGTGTAAGCTATAACTTATATAAAAGGTTTGCTAAGCTATATAAAAACAAAGAAGGTGTTAGTTTATTTGATGTACACCTTAATCAAGCAGGATCTGGAATATCCAAGACTCACGTTTCCAAGAAACGATTTCTTTTAGATGATATACTATTAGGAAAGTATCCACAGTACCCAAGAGAAAAGCTTTTACGTCGAATGATCATAAGTGGTTATATTGAAGAAAAGTGTAATCATTGTGGCTACTGTCAGAAACGTCCAATGGATTTACGTACACCATTAGCATTACATCACATTAATGGTAATCAAACAGATCACAGACGTGAAAATCTAGAAGTGCTTTGCTTTAATTGTTATTTTACCTTGGTAGGTGATTTAACCAAGACTGATATGAGATCAAAGTATTACGATAGACCAGAAGAGGTAATTCCAACTTCACAAGTTTTAGACTCAGACAAAAGTATGGAAGTTATGTCAAGTATGGATTTACTATCCGAAGAAGAAAAGATTGAACTACTTAAAAACCTAAACAACATATGACTTTTTTAAAGATTAAAAACTGGGAAAAGCAGTATATTCCAAATTATCGTAAAAAAAAGCACTACAAGCTTACTAAGTTTGTGGTTTTAATAATTCCATTTATTATTATATGGTGCTTAAGTTGGTTAAAAAACACTATATTAAGTGTTAAGATAAAAACAAGACAGTCAGACGTAGTATTAAAAAACATTATTGATGGTTTTGCTCATTTAATATACAATGATCCTGAAGTTGAAGCTGTTGCGACGAGTAGAGCTAAAATCTGTGCAACTTGTCCGTTTGCAGAAAAGTTTGGTTTATATTCTATTGTAGTTGATAATAAAACAAAACAAATACAAGGTATGAAGTGTGGCAAGTGTGGTTGTAATCTCAGTGCAAAAGTAAGAAGTATGGAAGATCGATGTCCATTAGGTAAGTGGTGAGTAAGAGAGCTAAACATATTGGCTTAATTGTTTTTCATAACGACTTAAACAATGAGAGATTTCTTGCAGAAGTGTTCAGACATTCTTTAGGATATCATTATTCTCAAGCTGCTAATTGTGCTCACATGATATTTAATAAAGGAGAGTACCTTGTGAAATCCTTTAAAGCCTCTGAGCAAGATAAAGCAAGAGCAGTTTTAAAGATACTACACGAGCATGACATTCCAGCAAAACTTGCACCACTATGAAAAAACTCTTATTAATTCTTTTGTTACCAACACTAACGGTAGCACAACAACGACCTCTTTATGACTCTGTAGCAATCGATAAAGGTATCTACAAAGTTATGTACAGTGAAAAGTTAGAACAACCTTTATGGGTTAAATATCGCGTTACTTGTTTAGATGGCAAGGCTCAACGTAATGGTATGGACTTTCGTATTGAAACTGAATACTTTACTTCTGATGATGCTGACTATGCAAACAATGAATGGGATAAAGGTCACTTAGCACCAGCAGCAGATTTTAATTGCAGTAAGATGGATCTTTGGAATACTTTTAGTTATGCAAACTGTGCTTTGCAACAAGAACGACTCAATAGAGGTTTATGGAGATTGTTAGAAGCTCAAGAACGTGAATGGGCAAAACAAGAACCAGTTTCTATATACATTAGATTAGTTTTCAAGAACTCAAAAAAACTAACTACCGGAGCCTCAGTGCCTTCCGGATTCTACAAAACAATTTACTTTGAAAACTCAAAAAAGACTCGTATATTTTATTTTGATAATGTAATCCCACCACAAGGCAAGACCTTCTGGGATTATGAAATAAAATAAACATGAATTTAGGTTACGCTTGTATTAACGTAGAATTACGTAAGAAAAAGATCTTTGCTGGTAGGACATGCAGGAAAGACACATTTCAAAAAGGAGGCTTAAAGTATGTAGGTGACTTAGGTGTACAAAACCTTCGTGACTTGCATCGCATACTTGAATGGAATGCTGCAAATGGTATTACCTTTTATCGCATAGGTTCCGATATCTTTCCATGGAGTAGTGAGTATGAATACAAAGACTTACCACAATACAAAGAGATATGTGAATTGCTTAGTGCAATTGGCAAGTATGCAACAGCAACTAACCAACGATTAACATATCATCCAGGACCTTTCAATATCTTAGGATCTCAGAAAGAAAACGTAGTACAACGTACAATGGTTGATTTAAGACATCATTCTGAAATCTTTGACTTGATGGGATTTACACCCTCAGTGTATAACAAGATCAATATACACATTGGAGCAGCATACAAAGACAAGTATGCTGTATTAAAGCAATGGTGTGCTAATTATCAGAAACTGGATGAGAATACAAGAAAAAGACTTACTATAGAAAACGATGACAAACCTAGCTTATTTACTACGTATGATTTATATCATGGCGTACATAACCACACAGGTGTTCCTATTGTGTTTGACTATCACCATCATAGTTGCAATCCTGGGGATCTATCTCACAGCGAGTCTCTCAAATTGGCTGTTGCAACGTGGCCTGAAGGTATTAAACCGGTTGTTCATTATTCTTCGTGTAAACAAATAGAAGATCCTAAAGCAAAAGTACAAGCACATGCTGACTATGTTTATGAAACTATTGATCTATATGGTCATGATGTTGATGTAATGTTGGAAGTTAAACAAAAGGAGAAGGCTCTGTTGGAATACAGAAAGAAACATGGTATATTAATTAAATAAAACAAATAATATGAATAACAAGTATTTTCAAGTTACAGTAAAGATTAAGCGTGAAGACGCTAAAGGCAAACTTAAAACAGCTACTGAGCGTCATTTAGTTGAAGCTCTAACAGTTACCGAAGCAGAAGCTCGTGTAGTTAAGTTTATGGAACAATTCCAAGAAGAGTATATGATCAGCTCAGCTACTGAGAGTCGTATTATTCAATTGATTACTCCATCTGAAACTCCTGATACATATGGCAAGCAATAATAGCATCCAAGAACTGGAACAACGCTATCCTGAGATTGCTCAAGAGTATAAGCGTATTGCAGCTGAACAATTCAACTTGTTTGCAGCTAAGATGCTTGATTATGGTAAAGGAAACATATCGGTTGGTACTAACTTAGAAACTCCTGAAGAGGTAAAGTTGTCGTTGACTGGATTATGGTTTCGAATGAATGATAAAATGAATCGGCTAAAGAATCTCGTTTTACTCAATCAAAAGCCAAATGTTACTTCAGAATCCACTACAGATACCTTTCAAGATATGTCCATTTACGGAATTATCGCGCAAATCGTGCAAAACGGGAAGTGGAAATAATCTCCCTGATAATCAGATAGTTATATAACTCCTTGATACTCAGGGAGTTATTTTTTTATTAAGCGGTTGATATTTAGATAAAGATTTGTACCTTTACCCTTATATAAAAACACAATAACTATGAAAACATGTAAAGTATGTGGATCTGAGATTCCAGCAGGTCGTTTAAAAGCAATTCCAAATGCAGTAACGTGTGTACAGCACTCAACAGCATCACCTTTTAGTTTGAACGTTGTTCAGCACGGTGAATTGGAAGATGATGGGTATCAGGAGTTTGAGATTATTCGTGATCCTCAAGTTGCTGCACAATTAGAACATTACAAGCAACAAGTTGGTAAATATCAATACTAATCGTATGGAACCTTTAGACAAAGAAGACTTTGACTTAACAAGTGCTAAGTATGAAGTAACTGGTGTTGAACCAATTTATAACTTTAAGAATGCTGGAAGTGGGTTCTTTTATGTTCATTTTGATAAAATGACAAAGCATCCATTTAAGCTTTCGTTTATTTCGTTTGTGGAGCATCTTATAACCAAAGATGAAAAACTTCTCAAGTATTTGGCTGGTAAAAAGTTTGATACTACATCACATGCTGTAGAAGATTTGTATGAAATCGGATATCCTGTGGTTAAGGAAGTGCAAGCATATATGGAGAAACTCAAAGAGTCTATTGATCCTCTTTTCTTAGAAAAGATGTATAAACTATTAGTATATCTAAAAAACTTTAACGACAATGAAAGCAAAGGTTACGACGACAAAGAAGATACCTAAAAAGATTATTGGTACAATAAATCCTACCGTTGTTGACACACTCAACGGTCATTACATGATAGTGGTTAATTCCACAAACAATGTTGATGGATGGTACAAAGTATCAGATACGTTTTCTTTTCATGATGCTCAAAAGCTCTTTGTGAGAAAAACCACACAAGAAGTATCAAGTAAAGATTGGTCATGGCAGATAAAAAACAGTAAAGGTACAGGTCATTACACTGTGACATTTGATAAGAGTGGCTGGAGTTGTGATTGTACTGGATATAGTTTTAGACGGAAGTGTCGTCATATAGATGAAGCAAAAACTAAATTAAACTAATATGGGATCAATAATGGATGCAATTGATTGTCCACAATGTGGCAATCCGGATGCAGTAGTAGATTACTATTACAAAACAGGAGAAGAATATACAATATGCGATAAGTGTGGATACACTCGTCAGTTCACTATTGTAAACCGAGAGGAAATCGGTAAAACAGATGAAGAGGGATTTGAGATCTTACCAAAGTTTGATCTTAAAGAGGTTTTTGGATCGGGATGCTACAGATTACAATATCGTGGTGATGTTGGTTATGAGCTTGGTACATTTGCTTTAGCAGGCAGTGAAGCTGAGTTTGTTAAACACGTTGAAGAAAACAAACAAAACATTGCTCATGCTGAGTACCATACCTTTGTAAATGGTCAGCTGAGTGATAAAATCATTTTAGTACAAGGAGAGTTGTAAACAATTAAAATTTAACTTATATTTATAAAACTATGGGAAAGTCAAAAAGTAAATTACTGCAAATTGAAACTTTAAAAGCTTGGTTAGAAGACATTAAACGAGGTAAAGGACGTCCTAAGCCTCAGAAAGATTACGTACGTAAATAATGACCTACTCAGAAGCACATAAGCGTGTTCAGGATATGGTTGCCACACAAAAGTGGTTATCAGATTTCTGTAGTACAACTAATCCAACTACAGCATTGTCTCAGTTGTATGTGGCACAGCTGTATAATGGAAAAACTGTAAACGCAAAAGGCTATGATGTGCTGTCTGCAGATGGTAAAAAAATACAAGTCAAAGCAAGATGGTGGAAGGATAAAGTTGGAGGACCAAGTGGTTCATGGATTGCTGGAACTGAAAACCAAGCTGACTTGTTTGTGTTTGTAGGATTCAATAAAGACTATGAAGTACTTTATTGTTTGGAGTTTGATGCTTCTAAGATAGAATCTTATGCTTCTTTTATAGACAGAAGAAAACCAAACTTACGAACATTACGTATTACAAAAACACTAATACGAAATCATGCTCCCGTCGTCTAGGGGTTAGGACATATCCCTTTCACGGATAAAACACGGGTTCGATTCCCGTCGGGAGTACAACAAGAAGTGGGGGAAGTCCGTATGGCACCAGGAGATAATAACAGATAGTTTGGTTATCGAGGGTCAGTGAAGCCACTCAGTCTTTACGAATGAAGTCAACGGGTGAACTATCCGCATCAGTAGTTGAGAGTAAAGGGGTGATACTAAAACTCACCAAAATAGTCAGGTGGCGGAATGGTAGACGCTAAGATTAACTCGCAAAGTTAATATTGTGTATTGGACGTAAGCGGACAATATGCAGAATTTGCTAAACGCTGGTGGTACGATTGCAATCGTAAATGGAAGAGAAAACCACAGATGGCATACAGGTTCAAATCCTGTCCTGACTACACGTAGCTTCAACCTGCTAAACGGTGGGAGAGGGTAACCAAGCCTCTCATAAAAGTAGAAACAATGTTTCCCCAGTTTCTTGTTCTGTGCACAGGAAGGGTTTATAAGGAGACACTTTTTCGAATTATTGACCTATTTATACAAAACAATAGATATGAAATTCGAAAAACAATGTAAACAATGCAACACCGCTATTGCAAAACATAAGACATTTTGTAATAGTAGTTGTTCTGCAAAATATAACAACACAAGGAGGGAAAAGAAACCCTATCCTTGTTGTAAAAACTGCAATAACCAACTTACAAATAGGTTAAAAATTTATTGTAATAACACGTGTCAACGTGAATTTGAACATAGAGAGATTATAATACCTAGATTTGAGTGTGGTAATGTTCGCGATCGAGGTACTCTGAGAGGTATTCTTAATAGATACAGAGGACACGTTTGCAACTCGTGTGGTATAACTGAGCATAATGGTAAGTATATTGTGCTTGAAGTAAATCACATCGATGGTAATGCATACAATAATTTTCCTACTAATCTCGAACTATTATGCCCAAATTGTCACTCTCAAACGGATACATACAAAGGACGTAATATGGGTAGTGGAAGAAAATCGAGAGTTGGTTTTGTAAAATAAAAGTTGTATCTTTCTTTACAAGCTTCTGTAGTTTAGCAGGTAAAACAACTGACTTGTAATCAGTAGTCCTCAGTTCGATTCTGGGTGGAAGCTCATCCCCGCTACCGAGGGTAGGGTTGATTAGGATTGAGTGGGTTGTGAAAGATCAACTAAGTAATGCTAATCGTAAAAGCAGTTGTCCACACCACCATCTGCTGCTTTCCCGAAATTCACTAAGTGTGAGTTCTTTGACATAAAATAACGAAAGGAGAAATAAAAAATGGAAACAATGTATTTTATTTTAGGTATGCTCTCGATTGTAGCAATTGCTTTTATGGCAACTATAATTTTGGGTATGGTTAAGATTACAAAATTGTTAAAAATAATCAAAAGTCATGAACAGTGGCAATCACATCATGACCGTGAAATAAACGATCGATTTCGAGAACTTTATCAAGAGATAGATCGTAGATTAGATAACATGGAACGTCATGGAAATGATCACATATCAGCCTTGCAAAGGGAATTAGATAGTAGGTTTAATGAAGTATATTCCTATACTGATTCACGACTTGACAAGTTAGCTGATAAAACGCTTAAACAAGAAAAACAAATAATTAAAGGATAAACAAACATCTCAAAGAACTCACACTTTTAAAAAACAATAGGTTATGAACAAACATAAGTTTAGAAGAGCAATGCAAAAAGTTGCTCTTAGGATTACGAGAGCAATGAGCTACGAATCCAGTAAGCAAACGCATAGTGAGTATGATAGGGAAAGCTATGCAATCTGTAATAAGCTAATGCACGATCCGGATAGTGTACTACTCATGTCACCCATCTCCGGAAAACGCTATATCAAAAACGATAAGATACAAATCTTTATTATTCTTGAAAGAAGCATGATTACTATAGTAAACCATCAATACAGTTACAATATAGATGTCTGGGGTAAGCCTATGCATCGTATTGAAAGATTGTTTGATGTGGAAGTAGAAAAACGTAGAGAGGCCATGGAAAGTGAAATACGTTCCAATGTAAAGCACTCTTTGTCTAACATATACAAAACACTAAAGCATGAACAAATTTAATAAATTATTTTACAGTGGGTTAGGATCAGTATTACTCTTTGTTGGAGCTGGGATAGCTATTTTTGGAACATTGATATCTTCTTCGTATAATGAGAAGGTAGTGATACCAAAAGACAATCAAAACATATTTCAAACTCCAGTACAGGATACGGTAAAGCCAACAAAGGTTAATGTAATAAAACCAAAGTCACGCAAAAAAGCAATGGTAATTGATACTACTAAAACAGTTATTGTAATAGACACAACTAAACATGAAGAACATATTTAAACTAATTGATATTGCTATTTGGTGCTGGGTAGTGTACAATTTAGGATACGCAACCTTTACACATACCGATATAACAAAGCTGACAGAAATAACTGGATTCAATCCAACTTGGTGGATGGTGTTCATGATTAGTTCGTTATATGTTCACAACTTAAGCAAGACACATGACAAATAAGTTACAACAACTCCAAGAGGAGATAGATAAATACCAACAGCTTTTAGAATCAGATCTCAGTGAGGAAGAAGTAAATCACATACTTTCAAATTTAGATAAACTAACTGCTGCTTTGGAAGAAGAATTAATAAATGGTTTTGATAATAAACTAGGAATACAAGATGACAATGAAGAAGCTTAAAGAGGCATCACTACTGTTTGTAATACAAATTGTATTGTATGGATTGCTTTGTGTAAACTATAGAGCGGTAGCATTAGCAGATTACCATGAAGCTGCTATTTCTGATTTTGCAATAGCAACTATGAACTTTTTTGTAATACGAAAGATTGCAAAAAGCGAAGAAGCATTCCATCAATGGATGGGTTATGTTTTAGGTTCTGTAGTGGGATCTTATTTAGGAATCTATGTTTCAGTATTACTTAATGCTTAAAACTATGAATAAAGAAGAAGCAAAAGATGCATTAATAGAATTATTGTATGGTCAAGTAATAGACTTATCAATGATGTCTAAAATTGAGTTAGGTGATGATGTTACTGAAGAAATTAAACGACTTAAAGCGATTATTGATGAAAAAGAAAAACATAATTAAAATTGATTTAAGCGGTTGTAAAAACTGGAATGAAGCTCAAAAAGTAATTGAGTTAGTTTCATCAGGTAAAGTTAAAATTAAAATAGAGAAGTTATGAAAACAAAACTAGCAGAAAAATTAATGAGTATTTGTGCTCCAAATGCTCCATTAGAAAACAATCACAGTTTAGACAATACATTTGGTATTGACAATCTAACTGAAGAGCAACGTATTCAAGTAGAAGCAGAACTAATCAAACATTTTGACTTTGAAAGAATCGTATGGATGGACCTACCATCAGGTCTTACAGAAGATAAAACAACACCAATTGTTGCGAAGAGTATAAAAATATCAGACGACGATCCTAAATACCCAGGAAAGGTTGGATATGTTTATAAGGTATTATTTACACCAAAAATATATGATCCAAAATCATTACATGAACCAGTAAAAGATGGTTGTGTATTTGCTCCTATTATATACAACCCAGAAACATTTGAACCAAAACAAAGTATTACTTTAACTTGGTCACCTGAGTTTCCTCAAGATATTAATGCTCCTAAGAGAACATACGAAGATGATAAACAAATGATTCGCGATATGTTAGAAAAGGTATTAAACAATCCTGAAGAATATAGACCGGAAGGATATAGAGGATGTATAGTTAGATTTGCAGCAGTATAAATATAGAGTTATGAACACAATAGACTATAGGTACCAATCACTCCTACAAGATATCCTAGACAACGGAATACAAAAAGGAGACCGTACAGGTACAGGAACACTCTCAGTATTCGGAAGACAGATCCGTCATAAAATGAGTGATGGGTTTCCTTTACTCACAACCAAGAAAATGGCTTGGAAACAAATTGTAACTGAATTGTTATGGTTTTTAAGAGGAGATACAAACATTAAGTTTTTAGTTGATAACGATTGTCATATTTGGGATGGTGATGCGTATAAGAACTATTTGAAACATACTATATCTGGAGTAGAGGGAGGTTTAGATAGAATTGCGGGTTATATGGATGGTTGTTTAGTAGAATTTGACGGTCACTATGAACATTTTTCTACGAATCCATCATTTGCTTATGGGTTTAGACCATATTCACAAGAAGAGTTCATCAACAAAATCAAAACTGATGATGAGTTTGCTAAGAAGTGGGGAGAACTCGGAAAAATTTATGGGTACGGTTGGCGTAATTGGAATGGTAAAACAGATGATGAACTTTATGAAGATTATTTGAAAAAAATTAAATAGCGTCAGTATTTTTTCCATTTATTACCATATTTATATATAGTAAACAATGGAAACTATATGGACTATAAAAAAATACACGACAAAATAATTGAACGAGCAAGAACGAGAAAATTAGAAGGATATGTTGAAAAACACCACATTATACCAAAATGTATGAATGGCACTAATGAACCAAATAATTTAGTGGAATTAACTGCTAGAGAACATTTTTTAATACATTGGTTATTACACGAAATGTATCCTGATAATACTGATTTGAAATATGCTTTTTGGTCTATGTGCCGTAAGTCAGATAACCAACAGAGATATAAACCATCATCAAGGGTGTATGAATATGCTAAACACAAAATGTTAGAAGTGTGGGTGAAATTTAAACCATCTGATAATCAGATAAATTCCATTAAAGAAAGTTTAACTGGGACTAAATGGTATCATAAACCTGATGGGAGAAATTTACGAACATTTCCAAATGACCCAAAAATCACTGAAGAAGGATGGTTATCTGGTAGGTTTGGTGGTAAATCAATATCAGATAAAGCAAACAAAGATAAGGAGAAAAAATACGAAGGGAAGAAATTACCATCCACATCAAACAAAAGGTGTTCAATAGATGGTGTTGAATTTGAGTCGGCTAAAGCCGCTGCGGACTTCCTTAATATGAATGAGTTTTCTATTAGATGGATATTACAAGGTAGAGGTAGATCACAAAAACATAAAGAGAAGTATAAAAATTGGTATTATATAAATTAATTTTATGAATAAAACTAAATACAAAACCATAAATGAAAAGTCAAAAAGTGTTACTGATGGTTTAGGTAAAAAAATTGATAGTGGTGTTAGAGAATTAGTTGTTTTATTAAATTACCATAATATTGGAACAACACAATCATGTTGGGGTCATAAAAGTTGGGGTCTACCATATCCTTGGATTGATATTAATCAAAAATATCTTGGTGATTTGTATAATATTATTTCAGATTTAGATATTGAAACTGAAGAGTTGGATGATACAATACGCATATTACCAAACCCAAAAAATTTAATTGAGGGTAGGGAAATATTTAACAAATTAAAAAATAAATTAAAAAATTATGAATAAGATATTATCAAAAGAAGAGTTTTTACAAAAATTAAAAACAGATAAAGAGTTTAACGAAGAGTTTGGTAGTAAAGGAATTGACCAAATTTCAGAGTTAATTAAACAATTAAAAGATACTCCTGATTCTAGGCGTATGGTTGTGAATGCTTGGGCAGTCCACGATTTACCAAATATGGTACTTCCACCTTGTCATTACGGATTTCAAGTTTATACAAGAGAGTTGAGTTTAAGGGAAAGAAATCTTTATTGGTTTAGTAATAGCGGTAATACTGTTTTCCCAGAAGGTAATATTGACGATGATAATTTAGACAAATTAAATGTTCCTAAACGAGCAATCTCTTTAATGTGGAATCAACGTTCAGTAGATACATTCTTAGGTTTACCATTCAACATTGCTTCTTATGGATTACTATTAGAAATCCTTGCTAAAGCAGTTAATATGGTTCCTGATGAATTGATTGGTAACTTGGGTGATGTACATTTGTATTTGAATCATGTTGAACAAGCAAAAGAGCAGATTGGTAGAGAACCATACGAATTGCCAACCATAACATTACCATCATCACTACAACCTG
>Ga0222713_10000052_pt1 | contig 114222 bp, 109 predicted proteins | sample C33_649DmetaG_FD_165061 | JGI IMG/M metagenome (GOLD analysis project Ga0222713, IMG submission 165061) | Estuarine water microbial communities from San Francisco Bay, California, United States - C33_649D | ecosystem: Environmental > Aquatic > Marine > Unclassified | place: USA: California...
GCGTATGATTGAAAATCAAAACAATAAAATATACATTATCAGCCAAGAAAATTTGAAAAAGTTGATAGAAACGTCGAAATTTGATGATTATAAAGAGTTTTTTATCGACAATTACTAGGCAACATGCTAAGAAAAGACATCTTCGGGAGTTCTCAACAAACTGACAACACCGACCGAATCAACCGAATTATTGCAGGCACCGAAATCAATGGAGACCTGACCTCAGACACCAATATTCTTCTAGATGGAGAAGTCAATGGCAATGTATCTTGTGCGGGTCGAGTAATCATTGGATCTTCTGGAAAAATCAACGGCAATCTCGTTTGTGTAAATGCCGAAATCGATGGTGCAATGGATGGGCAGCTCATTGTAGAAAACTTATTGGTTTTGCGCTCAACAGCTCGCATAAAAGGAGATATTCAAACCATGAAATTGCACATTGAAGAGGGTGCATTTTTTGAAGGCGCATGTGTCATGCGTGCCGGAGTGAGTACCCAAAAATTAGATGCAGAGCCTGCATTTGATGAGTAAAGATAGCTCCAATCCATTTCTCAGACTCAGCACAGTTGCTATACAAATGGCGGCCGTTATTGGCTTATTCACCTGGTTAGGGGTATACCTAGATAATAAATATCACTTCAGCTATTTGTTTACCGTTATTTTAGGGCTAACGGGTGTTGGTATTGGTCTATATTTGGTTATCAAAGAAGTACAACAGCTTGATAATGAAAACTAAATTGAATAAAACCATCGGCGTCTGGTCTTATTTAGCAACCTTAGGCGCAGTACATTTTGTATTTGTTATCCTACAAACCACTGATGTTTTTCAAATTGATTTAAGACAAATGCTTGTGGTTCAAAGTGCGTCTCTACTGCTTTTGCTACTGAGTACGGGCATCTTATTTGTTAAAAAAACAGCTGATGTAACTTCACTGACTTTTCGTTTATTAGTACTTAGTGTAACGCAACTTCTTGGTTACCTTTCAGCCTGCTTGGCGCTGATTTATAGTGACCAACCTAACGAATTGGTATTATATTTATTGGGCTTGTCTTTGTGTGTCTTAATCATGCAAACAAGCTACCTTGTTCGCCGACTAAAATGATAAAAGAAACTCGATCAATAGCCTAGCTAGTGGTTCAAATGCAGCAAAGCTCAACTCTTGGGCCGTATCATAAATGTCATGATAATTCTTGTTGGCTCCCATGGTATATATAAAAAAAGAAGGCACACCTCGCTGTGTAAAAAAATAGTGATCTGAATTAGCTGCCGGCCCTCTAGATTTTATTTCACTTACAAAGTTGCTGTTCTTATTGATCTTATTTAGTAATTGAAATTCTTCATTAAAAAGCGTAGCATTGACAACCGTAATACCTTGCTCCCCACTACCCATTATATCTGTATTGAGTAAAAATTTTATCTGATTTAGGTCAATGAGCGGATGGCTTACAAAATAATTCGAGCCAACAAGCCCTGCTTCTTCACCACCAAAGGCAATGAAAATATAATTATAAGCTTCATTGCGTTTTTTGGTCAGTTCATGGGCAATGTATAGTAACATTCCCACCCCTGAGGCATTGTCATTGGCTCCAGGAAAGTAGACCTCCTGGCCCATTTTCCCGAGGTGATCATAATGCGCCGTGAGTACAATAAATGGTTTTTCCTTCCATTTTTTGGCAGCTGGCAAATACCCAATTACATTGCTCGATTCAAAATGGGGAATAAATTTTGTATCAATGTAAAGCTGTGCTTGAAGGGCATCTTTTTGTATGGCACTAGACAGCACCTGGATGGCAGGATACAAACCCTGTTGTTGACTTACAGACCAAGTTAGTTTTTTTTCAATAACCTCTATAGTTGGGGCAAATTGCTTGAGTTCCTTCAAACGTTTTTTTAAAACTTGGTTGGTATCTCCTCCGAAGCCAAACGTTTGTACTACCAAAATGCGATCTGCTGGACAGGGTTTGAAATTTTCAACACCTTTGTATAGCGTTGGTACACTGCAATAAACAATCTTGAACCTAAACTCTTGAATGCCTGCCGAGGCTGGATCTACTATGAAATCTACCCCTGGAATCAAGGTGTCTTGGTCCAATATAAAGTTGCATCTACCAGGAAATGTTTGAACGGGAAAAGTAAAGTATTGCTGATATTGTTTTGTAAGGCGCTTGAGCCCGATATGCTTGAATTCTTTGGCAATATAATTGGCAGCTTTTGGAGCGCCTAAATCTACATAGCCTCTTCCCGAGAATTGCGGACTACAAAGTGAATCAATGAATTGTCGGTATGGATAAACTTGAGCAAAACTACATTGAACCCATAGAATAAAGGCAAGCCTAAGCTCCAGCCGCATGACGACGACAGATTTTAAACAAGAAATCTTCTACGATTTCTGATTCTGTATCCCAATTATGAGTATCAGAGAGTTCTACAAGCATATGTCGAGCAGCATCCATAGATGCCAATTGGTCTAGTTGTTTGATATTTGCCGAAAAATCATCCGATGACCCATCAAAAAGCTCATTGATAAATTGGAGCTTCTCATTGAGTGTAAATGCACCTATCAGGCTATCGAGTGGGAATACACTACGGTTATCTCTTATGTTGGCCTCCATTTCAGCCATCCAGATGGGTTGGTCAGCAGAAAATTCAGGGGCCCAAGTTGTTGAGCTTGATTCTTCAATATTTTCTTCGATTTCTTCCTCTACTTCTTCCTCTGCTTCTTCCTCGGCTTCGATTTGTAAATCATCAACAACTACTTCTTTCTCTTCCTCAATTTCCTCTTCTTCCTGAATTTCCTCTTCTTCCTGAATATCCTCCTCTTCTATACTTTCATCGATTACTTGAATTTCTTGATCTTCTTCCAAAACGTCCTCTTCTTCCAAAGAATTTTCATCTTCGGCAGTATAAGTAACTTCAAATTCGGGTTCAGTAAGTGATCCAAAAAGATCAATCGGCGTTTCAATTTCAGTTTGACGTATGCTGGCCGAAACAATTGGTTCTTTGACCCCAAGTACGTTGCTTTCATAAATTTTATATCGCAAAATAACCAGGCGTTCATAAAGTTCTTTGGAATCTTCTACCAATAATTCCATATCCTCAGGGGTCAAAGCACCAGATTCTAGTTTTTCTACACCATTTTGAAGGTGTCCAAGGATTGTTTTCATCATTAGTGAGGTACTTTTTTCTGACATTGCTGATAACTTATTAATTTCGTGGAGATAGGTTGCAATATAGCAACCGAACCAAAATTAGAAAACATTTCACAATCTCATTCAACCGCACTATGTTTTTAGAACAATTTAATAAAGAAAATTCGAAGCAAGGTTGGATAGAAGTAATATGTGGATCCATGTTTTCGGGTAAAACTGAAGAACTCATCCGTCGATTGAAAAGAGCAGAATTTGCAAAGCAATCCATCATATTATTCAAGCCTGTCATTGACGACCGCTATGACGCGCAAGCAGTGGTAAGTCATCAGGGTCAAAGTTGGAAGGCAATTCGGGTTGCTTCGGCTTTAGCGGTCCTTGAACATTGGAATGGCGAACACATTGTGGCCATAGATGAGGCTCAGTTTTTTGATTTAGAAATTATCGAAACTTGCGTGCAATTGGCAAACCAAGGGGTAAGGGTAATTGTTGCAGGACTTGACATGGACTACACCGGCAAACCCTTTGGCCCCATGCCCTCACTGATGGCAACAGCAGAATTTGTGAGTAAGGTACATGCAGTTTGTGTTACTTGCGGAAATTTGGCTCAGTACTCTCACCGTACTGTTTCGCAAACCGAACAAGTACTTGTTGGCGCCGTAGAAAAATACAAACCGCTTTGTCGGACCTGTTTTATTAAAGCCACTGCATGAAATTAGATCTGCCCATCTCACAATTTGCTCAAATCATCAATGCAGAGGTGTCGAGTATGCCATCAAGTGGCCGCATCCAACAGGTGGCTTATGATACCCGCTTGATTACCAGTGGCGAGGAGCTTGTGTTTTTTGCCTTGCAAGGCCCTCAGTTGAGTGGTCTTGAGTTTGTTTCAAGTGCTTATGAGAAAGGGGTCCGTTATTTTGTGGTGGAAAGCCTACCCTCAGAACCATTAAATGACGCTTATTATTTCAAGGTTCAAAATTCCTTGGAGGCCTTGCAGCAATTGGCTGCTTTTCATCGCAAGCGTTTAGAGTATCCAGTTTTGGCCCTAACCGGGGCTTTAGGTAAAACCACAATCAAAGAATGGATATACCATTTACTGACACCCGCACTTAGGGTATACCGCAGCCCTAAAAGTTACAATTCCCAGCTAGGCGTAGCCCTATCGCTGCTTGAGCTTCCTTTGGTAGGTGACTTAGGGATTATTGAGGCTGCTATTACCAAACCCGGTGAAATGGAGCGCTTGGCTCGGATGATTTGTCCAGATTTTTGTGTACTTACCTCGCTTTTTGCACCATTTCGACACGAATTTGCTTCAGATGAACAATATATAGATACGCTTCAAATTTTATCTCAAAACTCCAGATGGGTAATCGATCCGACTACAATAGAATCTACAGATAATAGCGAATTTGAAGCATTGGCCAAGGCGATTCCCTTTAATGACCATATTAGACGTCATAATGCAAGAATGGCATTGCGCTGTGCACTTGAGTTTCATCAGTGCTCGGCAAATGCAATAAGTCAACTTCCAGTTTTGGCCAATAGGTTAGAAATTATTGAAGGCCTTCATGGTGCGCAACTTATAAATGATACCTACAACCTTGATCTTACAGCTTTTCGCGCAGCGCTTTCTTTCTTGAAAACTAGTGCAATAGATAAACCAAAAATGGTTTGTTGTTTTATACCTCAAGCAACTCCAACGCTCAAATCAAAATTGATCCAATTATGTGCAGAAAATAGCATTGAACAGTACTACTTTTGGGAGGAAATGCCCACTGATCTTCCCCTATTAGATCACCATTATGTGCTTATCAAGGGCGACGTCACATTATCTGAGCAATTACTGTCTAAATGGCGTAGAAAATCGCATAGCACCACAGTAAGCTATGATTTTTCGGCCCTACATCATAACATCAGGCAATACCAGCAAATTTTAAATCCAAAGACCAAGATTTTGGCGATGGTCAAGGCTCAGGCATATGGTGCAGGGTTACTTCATCTTGCAAAGCAGTTGGTAAAAAGTGGTGTGCATTATTTAGGTGTAGCCTATGCCGATGAAGGAGTCTTGCTCCGCGAGGCCGGGATCAACGTTCCGATATTAGTTTTAAATGCAGAAGAAAAAGGTTTTGATCGCTGCATTGCTTATGAGCTAGAACCAGCAATATATTCACTGACGCATCTCGACTCATTTATTCGAGCTTTGATTGCCAATCAAAAAAAGGCTTTTCCAATACACCTCAAACTAGATACAGGAATGCATAGATTGGGCTTTGGCCCATCTGAAATTCAACAAATCATTGAAATCATCAGTGCCCAACCTGAAGTTGTCATAAAGAGTATCTACAGTCATTTGGCGTGTGCTGATGAACCTTCAAATCCAATGAATGCCTTACAGCTCGCAACTTTTAAAAATTGTACTGATCAATTACAATTGGCCCTCCCATACGTGGTGCACAGACATATACTCAATTCTGAAGGAGCGGCGTATTTTCCAGAAGCGCAATACGATATGGTCCGTTTGGGGATCGGACTATTTGGAGTTCATCTAGACCCAGAAGTGGAGAGTAAGCTCAAACCAGTAATGAGTTGGAAAAGTCATATCTCACAACTCAAGCACCTCAAAAAAGGAGAATGTATTGGTTATGGGTGTTCGGATAGGCTAAATGCAGATACGCAAATCGCGATCATTCCTGTAGGATATGCCGATGGTTTTAAGCGCAATTTGAGCAATGGAAAAGGTGGGGTGTATATCGATGGCGAATTTTGCCCAACGATTGGCAGGGTTTGTATGGACATGATCATGGTAGTGGCTCCAAAAGCAAATTTGCAATCTGAGGTTGAAATCATAGGCCCCAATCAAACACTTACAAATTTATCGAACCAGGCTCAGACAATACCCTATGAAATATTGACTAGTATTTCCCCTCGAGTTGAACGTACCTATATAAATGATTAAATTTTTTACATTGCATTAAATGGAAAGTATACAAGACCAACTTCTGCAGCTCATTAAAGCAAAACTTCCCCAAGGGGAATCATTGGGCAATGTACTTAGTGATACTTTGCACATAAGCACTGATGCTGCTTACCGGCGTATGCGCAATGAAACTGCACTTACCATAGATGAGCTCAAAAGATTGTGCAAGGCTTTCGATATTTCTTTCGATTCATTGATTCAATTACAAAAAACCAATGTCATTTTTCGGTATACGCCCCTAAATGCCTACGACTTTTCATTGGAGTCTTATTTGGAAGGTATCCTTGAGGCATTCGAGCGACTAAAGCACCTCGAAGACCCCAAAATCATGCTTACGATCAACAATACGCACTTTTTTCAGCTCTTAAACTTCCCGCAATTAGTGCGCTTTAAGTTGTTCTTTTGGGCCAAAACACACTTGCAAATCCCGGACTATAAAAATGTGTTGTTTCATCATGAAAAAACAACCGAACGTGCCTTTGAATTGGGGAAGTCCATACTGCAAGCTTATAATACCATCTCTTCAGTAGAAATTTTCGACCCAGAGCTTATGCGTGGGTTTCTACGACAAATATTGTATTATTTCAAGTCAAATCAATTTGAAGACCCAAGTTATGCCCTTTTTCTTTGCGATCGATTAATGATGTTTTCTGCCCATCTGAGGGCTCAGGCCGATTTGGGTAAAAAGTTTATTTATGGGACTCAAGCCCCAGCAAGTGGGAATTCCTTTGAAATGTATTTGAATGAAACCATCAATGCTGACTCTGCATTTTATTATGAAAGTAGGGGCAAGCAAGGCTTGTTCTTGTCTCATAACATTATGAACTATTTGCAAACAACTGATCCTCAATATGTGCAGGATGCCAAGCAGGTCATAGATAAGCAATTGGCCAACTCTAGTCTGATAAGCCTTGTCAATGAACGCGAACGCAATAATTTCTTCATTGAGTTTGAAAAAACAATTCTGAATTTTCGCAAGAAAATCGAAGCAGATATTCCGGAAATGGACTAGCACTTGCGTTTTTCGCAACTACCTAAATTTAGTTTCCGATATTCAGTTTTGATTGGTAGGGAATAAGGGTCAACTTTGTATCATAAAATTTATAATTATGAAAACAAATCAATTTAAACTATCAAGCTTGCTAGTAGCGATCTTTTTAGGCCTCGGTAGCTTACTTGCCCAACCGAACAATACAATTGCAGTTTCAAATCCGAACATTAATTCCTTAACTATCAAACCAGAGTCTGCTGCTAAAATGATGCGTTTGGAGCTCATCAAAATCAATAAATATAAGGTCTATGATGAATTTGATATGAACGAAATCATCAAAGCTAAAGAAGAGTATAAGGTGGGCTGTTATGGCCAAGCTTGTTTGGCCAAACTTGGAGAAGAGCTCAAGGTAGATTATGTCATGTCGGGTTCAATTGATGGTCTGGGCAATAAAATTGTCGTTACTATTAAAATTATTGACGTCAAAGGGCAAGCCTTGTATAAGTCTGCGGTGCGAGAATTTGACAATCAAGAAACTGAAATTCAACGCATGATAGAAATAGTGCTTTTTGAAATGCATGGGTTAACCGTAGATAAGGTGCTTAGCGATCGCTTGGCATTTAAGAACGAAATCATCACATCTAACAACGTTGGTAAGGTCAATAATTCGGGTCCACGAATCGGCGGGGCGGTTCTGACTGGCGATGTAAGAGATTTTGCCACTAGAGATGTGAAATATGGTGGTTTAGGCATTCAACCATTTACTTCCATGATTGGTTATCAAATAGAAGGCCAGTATGTAGGAACCGAAAATTTCTCTGCACTTGTTGAAGGAATTATTAATATTTCTGGACTTGAACAAAGTCAGTTCATTCCATCTTTCTCTTTGTTGAATGGTTTTAGATTTGGAAAAGGAAATTATGAATTCGCTTTTGGCCCAAGGTTTGGTATTTCATCTACCTCTTATGGGTACTTAGATCTTGACGGTACTTACGGAATTGAAAACAGATATTTTACAGCACAAGAGTGGGATATCTATGCCAATGAAAATAATATCCTGGACCAAAACAACAATATCTTGGCCAACCCTGGCTTTGAAACACATTTTGACAAGGATGGCGCCAAACGCTTGAGCACGTCTTTCTTGATTGCTTTTGGAAAAACTTTCCAAGCGGGCGCACTCAATGTACCGGTAAATATTTTTTACAGTTCACAACGAGGTGGCGGATTCTTAGGGGTTAACATGGGTTTCAATGTTCAAAAAAGTAAACAACCAATTAATAAGCAAAGTCCGCAACGTTATTATTAATTTTGCGTATAACTGAATTTTAAAACTATGAAATCAACTATATTCTTTAGAATTTGTTTGATGCTCACACTTGGCTACTTCGGTAGCCAAAGTGTTTTTGCTCAAGCACCAAATACTGCAACGCCCCTAACTGATACCACCAAATATATTGTCACCAAAAACGATGGCAATGAATTCGTTGGATACATCCTTTCCGATGACGGCCGAGAAGTACTCATTGAAACACAAATGTTGGGAAAGGTCTTCATCCCTAAAAGTGATATCAAATCGATTCGAAAATTGGATTATTCAGAAGATGTACAAAAAGACGGTGAGGTAAATAGCCCTGGGGTGTTTACCACACGTTATCAATTTACCACCAATTGCTTTCCGATAAAAAAAGGAGAGAATTATGCCATGGTAAATCTTTATGGTCCGGAAGTACATTTTGCGGTGCACAAAGATTTCTCTGTTGGTGTGATGTCCACATGGATTGGTTCTCCGATTGCCCTTGCGCTTAAATATACTCGAGGCACCGCAAATCCAAAAATCAATTATGGAGTTGGGGCTTTACTTGGCACTTCCGGTTACTTAAATTCGGGCCGTGGAAGAGGAGGTTTGTATTGGGGAATGGTCACCTACGGAGATCGCCGTTCAAATGCAACCCTATCTTTGGGATTCGGTCATTTCAATGATGGCAATGATTATACGTATCCGGTGCAAATTCTTACACCAGGTACGTATGTTTCTATCAATGGGGAGTATCCTGATATTCCAATCCAAGGAACTACCGAATTCAAATCAGGAGTAAAATTAACTGCGCCAATCATAGGTTTGGCGGGTCAAACCAAAGTGGGTAAAAAAGCTAGTTTTATTTATGATTGTATGTACGTTATGGCAACCAACAATACCAATAATGGAACACAAAATATTGAATACCAATACGATCAGAATAGTTGGATCTTACAACAAGTAGTGGTGGGCGATTGGCAAGTGGTAAATCCTCAACAAAATATACTGATTATTATGCCAGGCATGCGTTTTCAGCGTACCGAAAGTAAGGCCTTTCAAATTAGTTTGGCAGGTGTAATTACTGACGGGAATTCTTTCCCATTGCCGATGGCAAGTTGGTTTTATAAATTTTAATATCGTAACATGAGCAAGTTGCTCATTTTATTCATTTTTCAGTCTTGGTGGCTATCGCTATTGGTAGCCACTGTTTTTTTTCTTGTTGTCATCATTTTTATTCGCCGCAGGGTAGAAACTTCAAGGCGAAATCAAGTGCGGTTGGAAGTAAAAATTGCCGAACGAACAAGAGAAATTCGTTTGCAAAAAACCAAAATTGAAGAGCAAAAGCGTCTTTTAGAGGAAGAAAAAAACAAGGTTGATGAGCAACAGGCACTCTTAAAAATTGAAAAAGACCGCACAGAGCAATGGCTCCTGAACACACTGCCTTCTCAAGTCGTCATTGAACTCAAACGAAACGGCAAGGTAAAAGCACAAGCTTTCAAACAGGTTTCAATCATGTTCACAGACGTGGTCGGTTTTACTCGAATATCTGAGTCGATGAAGCCGAGTAGGATAGTATCCAAATTGGATATATTATTTCAAAAGTTTGATGAAATCATTCAAGCCAATAATCTTGAAAAAATCAAGACGATTGGCGATGCCTACATGTGTGCAGGAGGTGTTCCGGTTGAAAATTCAACCAACCCAATTGATGCATGTTGTGCAGCACTTCAGATACAAGCCTTCATGGATAAACTCAAGTACGAAGCGATCGCAGATCATGAAGATTATTGGGAAATTCGGCTAGGCATCAACACTGGGCCGGTGATTGCTGGAATTATTGGCAACATTCGTCTTGCTTACGACGTTTGGGGGTCATCGGTGAATTTGGCGCAACGTATGGAAATGCTTGGCGAACCCGGTAAAGTGACTATTACGGGCAATACTTTTCAGCACATTGAGCCTTATTTTGAGTATGAGTATAAGGGCAAGGCCCTTACCAAGTCTCGGGTGAAAGTGGACATGTACGAGGTGCAGCGTATCAAACCTGAACTTTCGATCAATGGAGAAGGTCTTTATCCCAATACGAGGTTTGAAGAAATTAAAAAACTCCATCATTACAGCTCGATTAAATATTACAAAACCGAACATTATGTGATGGGCATCCTTAGAAAAAATCTTTCTGAGAGCTTGTATTACCACTCCATTAACCACACCAAAGATGTGGTTAAATCCGTAGAACGCATTGCACTTTTAGAGGGGGTAACCGACGAAGGTCTCTTTTTACTAAAAACAGCAGCACTTTTTCACGATGCTGGGTTTATTGAGCAATATGACCACAACGAGGCCATAGGCGCTCGAATGGCCCAAGAAATTTTGCCAAAATATGGCTATACTGAATTGCACGTCAAGACGATTGTGGAGCTCATCCATGCTACAGAAATACCACAGCGTCCTATCAATAACTTACAAGAAATTATTTGTGATGCAGATCTAGATTATCTCGGTCGTGATGATTTTGAAGAAATAGCAGACAAATTATGTCAAGAATTGATAGAAATGGGCAAGATAAAAACTCGCAAAGAGTGGGATGAAATACAGGTGAAATTCTTAAGTCAGCACCTGTACTTTACTACGACTGCAATTCAATCGAGACGTCAGAAGAAATTAGAAAATTTAGAGCTTGTCAAAGCGAGATTGGCCGCAGGTAACTACACAGACTAACCCAAATTAAAGGGTTTTTACATTGCGATGCTTACCAGACTTATTTTTCGTTTGAATCCGATAATTATAGGAGCAATTCATTATGGCTCTGTTCAAAGATTCAGGGCTGTGAATACGTTGGTCGTACATGTAGGCTAATTCAACGCTGTGTGGCCCATCAAATGAATAAGCCAAGCCAAAATTCCATCGGATCCGATTCAAATGATATCCCACTTGACCATCCATTGGGCCTGTAAAAAACTCTGCTGAGAAATTTGGTTCTAGTGCCGATTTTTTCGGGTTGTACGAGACCGTAGGTTTGATTCTCAATGCTTGACCAAATTCTGTTTCAAAATTACTGGCAAGTCTGTTACTAGAATATTGGTAACGCAGCCGCAAACCTAATTGAACCCTTTCTATTTCATGACTCAATTGAAGATTGCAATTCAAACGGTGTTTGGTCACAAAAGTCCCTGACTTAGATTGATCGGCAATGATGCGGTAATCAATTGACGGCCGCAGGTACTTATTAATTTTATATTTATATGACACTTGTGGAAACACTGTACTAAGGCCTTCAGCATCAAAACGTGTACTAAGGTCAAGTCCAATGTATTGTTTTTTGTCAATTTTTAGGCTAATTCCAGCTTCATTCCATACCTGAAACACGGTGCTGTTTTGCCCAAGGCTCCCAAAAGCAAGAAAAATAAATACGCCAATAATGCACTTCATTATCTCAATACGATAATTTCACCGAGATCAACGGTATTGTTTTTGCCAACTTCAACGGTAAATTTTGCAGTCGGTTCTTTGGTATAATAGTCGTCGTCATTATTGGTCACAGAATTGCCAGTATGAAAGATTTCATTGTAAGCAAAAACTGTGTAAGTACCCGGGAATAAATAATCGAAACTAAACGACCCATCGTAATTGCATTCAATTTTATCGTCAAAAATGCTGTCTTGGGTGCCATAGATGATATAAACATCTTCTGTGGCTGCCGGATAACTTACCGTTTGTGATAATACACCGTTGATGTACAGTTTTTCATTGATGGTCAGTTTGCCAGTAATTTTACTCCGACCACCAACGCCTTCATATTTTTTACAACCATTCAAACCAAAAAATAGAATGGTAAGACTCAAGAGTAAAATGGACCTTTTCATAATTTTTTTTTCGCAATGTTAACAAAAAAACAACTTTTCACAAGTTATTGCGTCTATTTGTTTGGATAAAAATTGATATTTAAGTAATATTGGTACCGCTAAACCAAGCTAAATGAAACACTTACTACTCTCTCTTCTTTTTAGTTTCCCGTTTCTTGCGTTTTCGCAAGTTGTCATCAATGAATATTCATGTTCAAATGTAAGCGGGCCTACCGATGCTTATGGCCAACGCGAAGACTGGATTGAGTTGTATAATACTACCGGAACTACCATTGACCTTACGGGTTGGTATTTATCAGACAAGGCAAGCAACCTCACCAAATGGCAAATTCCGAGCGGTACGATTGCGCCAAACGGTTTCAAAATGGTTTTTTGCTCCAAGCGCAATACCGTAAACGGTAATGAATACCATCCAAATTTTAACCTTTCTCAAACTTCGGGAGATTGGATCATACTTTCAGACCCGGCTGCTACCGTAGCAGATTCTTTTAAAATTGTACATCTGACCAAATCTAACCATTCTGTTGGTCGTTCAAGTAATGGTGCCAATGATTTTAAGTTATTTACAACCCCCACTCCCAATGCAAATAACGTAGGTGGGGTTAATTTTTACCCCCCCAAGCCTGTATTTAGTTTACAAGCTGGTTTTTACAGTGGCCCACAAACCGTAACCATTACCTGCGCTGACCCTACTGCTACGATTCGCTATACTTTAGATGGTACGGATCCTGTAGCTTCTTCCACAGCCTATTCCGGGCCGATATCAATTCCCACTACAAAAATCTTGCGCGCGGCGGCCTTTGGCACCACCTTGACATCATTTATTGAAACCAATACTTATTTCATAAACGTGAATCACTCCATTCCGGTGGTTTCTGTATGTAGCCAAGGGGTATACTCACTTGTGGCTAATGGGAGTCAAAATCCACCAAACCGCATTGGTTCTTTTGAATTATTTGAACAAGACGGAACCTATATCGATGAGGCAGAAGGAAACTTCAATAAACACGGTAATGATTCTTGGGCTTATCAACAAAGAGGTTTTGATTTTATTTGCCGAGACCAGTATGGACACAATGGAGACATTGAACATTTAATTTTTCCAGAACGGACACGAGATGCCTATCAGCGCCTGATTCTCAAACCGGCGGCAAACGATAATTATCCTTTTTCCAATGGTGGCGCCCATATCAGGGATGCATATGTACACACCTTGTCTGATAGAGCAGATCTAAAATTAGATGAGCGAACTTGGAGGCCATGTGTGTTATATCTAAATGGCAATTACTGGGGTGTATACGAAATTCGTGAAAAAGCTGATGACCACGACTTCACGGACGAATACTACGACCAAGGGAAATACGACTTGTATTACCTCAAAACTTGGGGAGGCACTTGGCAAGAATACGGTTCTCCAAATGCAACACCGGCCTGGAATAGCCTCAAGAATTTTGTGGCCAATAACAACATGGGTAACCCAGCCAATTTTGCCTATGTAGATAGTTTATTTAGTTGGAAATCTTTGATCGATTATTTTGTTCTCAATTCTGTTACAGTTACTACAGATTGGCTCAACTGGAATACCGCATGGTGGAGGGGTCTTGACACCACCGGTGACCATAAAAAATGGGGCTATGTATTATGGGATTTAGACGCAACCTTTGGCCACTACATCAACTATACTGGCGTGCCAAGTACTCTACCGAATGCAGATCCATGTAATGTGGAAAATCTACCTAACCCAGGAGGTCAAGGCCATACGTCAATTTTGCAAAAGTTGATCAATGAGAATCCGATGGTAGAGCAATATTACATTGCACGCTACGTTGACCTTATGAATACCAAATTATCCTGTTCTTTCATGATTCCGCTTTTGGATTCCATGCTTGCAGAAATTGAACCCGAAATGCCCGCACAAATTGCAAAATGGGGTGGCTCGATGACTACCTGGCAAAATAATGTGCAGGCCTTGAAAAACTATATCAATACCCGTTGTACTGCCCTTACTCAAGGCTTGATAGATTGTTATCAGTTAACCGGGCCATTTGCCACCACCTTTGATGTAAGCCCAGCTGGAGCGGGACAAATTAAAGTCAATTCAATTTACCCACCAAACTACCCTTGGACGACAGATTATTTTGGAGGTATTCAAACTAATGTTGTTGCCAAACCAAATCCTGGGTTCATGTTTAGCCATTGGACGATCACCAATGGGCCAATGGGGCTTGCCAATACTTTAGATTCCAATTTTGTAAATATCAACGGCCCTGAGACGATTGTGGCGGTTTTTGTACCAGATGTTCCTGATTTAGATGGGGATGGGTGTTTAAATGTCGACGAAATTCTTCTTGGCACAGATCCAAACAATCCAGATACTGATGGCGACGGTGAAAATGATTGTGCTGAAATAGGCAATGTAGGCTCTCCTCTCGACACCGATGGTGACGGCATCATCGACGCCCTCGAGTCGTCTATTTTTGATACAGATGGTGATGGCGTGATGGACGAAATGGACCCTGACAATACCAATCCATGTATTCCAAATCCAAATGCTGGACCTTGTGACCAAGATGGCGATGGGCTTACCAATAGTCAAGAGGCTACCGCAGGTACCAACCCAACCAATCCAGATACCGATGGCGATGGCATCTCTGATGGGGCTGAAATCACCAACGGATCGGATCCGCTCAACCCTTGTGACCCTGATGATACCTTGCCAGGCTGCCAAATTGACTCAGATTTTGATGGCCTCACTGATGCACAAGAAGCAATTCTAGGCACCAATCCTAATAATCCTGATACCGATGGCGATGGCATCAATGACGGCACAGAGGTGGCCAATGGCAGCAATCCATTAGATCCTTGTGATCCGGATGGCAGCAGCCCTGAGTGTGCTACAGGAGTATTCTTCCCAACTGCTTTTTCTCCGAATGGCGTTGGTAACGGCCTCAATGAAGTTTATCAGATCATTGCCGGCAAGGATGTAGCTTCGTTAAATTTCAAAGTTTTAGATCGTTGGGGGAATTTGATTTATTCTTCTACCAATAAGCAATTCAAATGGGATGGCACCTACAAAAGCAAACCATGTAACAGTGGTGTATATGCTTACATTTGTGACGTTACCTTTGAAAACGGAACCACTAAAAAATATACAGGTAATATTACCTTAATCCGATAAGCAATGAATTTGAAAGGAACACTCTTAAGTGCATTGCTCCTGGCGCTGGGTCTTTTGAATTACGTTGGGGCTCAAGATTTTCATTTGACCCAAGCAGATCGAACTATCTCATTTTTAAATCCTGCTTTTGTTGGTACCTACAGGGGCTATGAGAAACTCACGCTGCTCAATCGCAATCAATGGATAGGTTCAGGAACACAGTTCTTAACTAGTTATGGCATGGCAGAATTTACTGCTGGTCGTTCTAATCAAAAGAACCGTGCTTATGCTGGAATTGCAGCGGCTTTCAGTAATGACGTAGGTGGAGATTCTCGCATGACTCAAAAATCATTCGGAATCAATACCTCAGGGCATATTCCGCTGGCAAAAGGGCATTGGCTCGATGCCGGATTACAAACTGCCATTCAACAACGTTCAGCAGACTTCAGCAAGTTATTGTATTATTCTCAGTGGAATGGGTCAAGCCTAGATCCGAGTGTTTTTTCTGGAGAAGAGAATGATTTTGCAAATTTTGCTTTCGTAGATGCCGGTCTAGGTCTTGCCTACAGATACGAACCAAATTCTCGAGGAGAGCTCCGAGATGGTCAATGGTCTATTCAAACTGGGCTTTCAATCCAACATGTAAACCGTCCACGCTTGCAATACAATACCTTATCGGCAGATCGCCTTTATCAAAAATTTGTTGGCTTTGCAAGCTTTACACTGGGTCTCAATGAGGTTTCAGCAATGCATATTTCCTTGACCCACCTCAGGCAAGGTGGTCATAATGAAACCATGCTAGGAGCTATGTATCGAATGCAATTACTTGGAAGCTCGCAGATTACCAATGAGGTAAGCACAAAATACTTGACTACCGGTCTGTATTTCAGATCTAGTGCAGCTATAGCACCATATTTCTCCATAGATTTTGGTGCTTTTGACTTAGGGATGTCTTATGATGCAGATTTGGGTTCAGCTTCCGCTGCTTACAGACATTCAATTGAGGTGAATGCTGCCTACACTTTTACTAAGAAATCTGCATTTAAAGGTAATCGTTTGCGCTAAGGTGCTTTTTCCAAAGTTCTGCCTGCTCCTTGTTTAATACCCTTGGCATTTTATTTTGCCCGCCTAATTTACCCATACTCTCCATAAAATCGTAAAACACTTGGGTGGGGAATAGTTTTATTTTTGGCAAAGGCATACTGTGTTTGCGTACATACGCATAGTCGTCATTGATCTTTTGTAATTGCCTATCGATGGCTGAAATAAGCTCATCGGCATCAATTTCTTGATCACAACCAAGGCACCAACAGTGCTGTAAGTTTTGCTCGTCTGCATGTATGGTGTATTCTGAAATTGACAATCCTTCCTTTTTACAAACAAAAAGCAAAGCATTATTGATATTGTCTAAAGAGAGATGTTCACCACAAAGGCTCAAAAACTGCTTGATGCGGCCCGTTATTTTTATTTCATGGGTAGTGGTGTCGATAAATTGGATGAGGTCGCCAATCATGTAGCGCCAAAGCCCTGCGTTGGTGGAAATAACCAATGCATAATCTATCCCGGGCTGAACTTCACTAATGGTATAGGCCTGATATAAGTCTATAAGTTCACCAGAAGGTGTAAAATACTCCGTATTAAACGGAACAAACTCGAAGAATATACTATTGTTCATCAGTAGGGTCATACCACTGTTTTTGGGACTCGTTTGGTATGCAAAATATCCCTCACTCGCCAAATAAGTATCGAGTAAAATGACAGGACGACCGGTAAGTTTATTAAGTCTTTCAACAAATGGATCCATGAATACACCGCCATGCACATACACATGAAAGTTAGGCCAAATGTCGTGGATACTTTTTAGTTGATAGTGCGAAACAATCTCTTCAATTAACAGCACACACCAACTCGGGATGCCGGCCATAATACCAATATCCCAGTTTGGTGCTTCTTTTACCATTTGGGGCAACTTGGCTTTCCAATCACTGAGGTTAGTTATCTTTTTGTTTGGTTTTGTGAAGGGGGCTGCAATGAGCGAGGTATGCTTTTTGAGGATTCCGCTCAAATCCCCTTCGTAGTGTTGATTGATTTTTTTTAATTTGGTGGAGCCCCCAACTGCCAGCATTTTAGCATTGTAAAACTCATCGGGTAGGTTTAATTCGTGCAGGATAGAAAATTGCCTTAGAGATAACCGCTGAAAAGACCTGATCATTTCAGTACTTACTGGAATGCGTTTGCTTGGTGATCCTGTTGTACCGGAGGATAGTGCAAAGTATTTTATTCTCCCTGGCCAAATATGATCCTTCTTTCCCTCAATCGTTTCCTTCAACCACCCTTGATAAAATGCTTCATAATCCGTAATAGGAACAGTGCGTTGGAAACGCGAAACAAAATCATTTTTTGCCAGTAAAGACTTGAATTGGAATTGAATTCCGAAAGCGGTTTTTTTAGAAGATTCAATGTTTTTGCGTAGCGCTTCGAGTTGTTGTTTGTAATCTGCCCGAGTACGGGTTATCCGCTTGAAACTTATAGCGGTACTACGTTGAATAAGCTTTCCAATTATAGCCATTTAATTCATAGCCGATTAGTGCAGGCTTCACACAAAAATAAAGAGAAAACAAGTGCGTTCTTACTACACTTTATTTTAAATTTGTAAAAAACTCAACTATGCAGACTAAAACTTTCATCGTTCCTCATGATTTCACTGCGGTGGCCGATATCGCCCTACAACATGCCATTGCAACTGCCAAACCGCTAAGCGCCCAAATACAGGTACTGCACGTTGTTTCTAAGGAAACTCAAATTCCTGAGGCCTTGGCTCAACTTGAGAATATCATTGGCAAGTTTGAACATGAAGGAGTGCAGATGCACCCAAATGTGCGCATCGGAAGTATTTTTGAAGATATAGGCGCATTTGCGGCTGAGCACCAAGCAGAACTCATCGTTATGGGGACTCACGGCGCACATGGTTGGCAACATATTACAGGAAGCCATGCGCTCAAGGTTGTAACTAGTTCTCAAGTTCCTTTTGTCATTGTGCAAGAAAAAGCAGTAAAACCAACCGGATACGATTCGATTGTTGTCCCAATGGACTTACATAAAGAAACCAAGCAAAAATTATCCATTGTTGCAAATTTGGCTAAGTACTTTAATTCAAAAGTTCATGTAGTTACTCCTGCTGAATCCGATGAATTTTTACGCAATCAAGTAAAATCCAATATTACATTCTCAGAAGGATTTTTCAAAGATCGTGGCATTGAAATGACCAGCGCAATTGTCCCAAGTGCTGGATTTGATAAAGAAGTGGTCAAATACGCAGTAAGTGTAGATGCCGATCTCATTGCAATTATGAATCTTCAACGCAATAGCTTGGTTGCGGCCTTAGGTAGTAACCACGAACAATATATCATTACAAATGATGCTTTGATACCAACCTTAATTGTGAATCCGATTCACTTAGGTTCTGATTACAGCAATATGTTCTCTATGTAAGCATGCCAAAACTCACTTCTCTCAAAGAGTTTATCACAGAAAACCAGAAAGATTTTAACTATTCAACCTCTGATCTTTCTTGCTTACTAAGAGATATTGTTTTGGCAGCAAAAGTGGTCAATCAAGATATTCAAAGAGCGGGCTTACTTGATCATGTTTTGGGAGCTCAAGGCGTGGAGAATATCCAAGGAGAGGCCCAACAGAAGCTAGATGTCTTGGCAGATCAGGCTTTTATCAAATCATTTTTAGAAGGAGGAGTGGTTTGTGGTATCGCATCAGAAGAAAACGAGGATTTTTTAGCCTTTGATGCTACATCGTCACAAGCAGCCAACTATGTGGTTTTGTTTGATCCACTTGATGGTTCTTCAAATATTGATGTCAATGTCTCGGTGGGCACGATATTTTCTATTTATCGCCGAATTTCGCCCGTAGGCACTAAAGCAACTTTAGAAGACATGTTGCAAGCTGGCAACAAGCAAGTCGCCGCTGGATATGTATTGTTTGGTTCTTCTACCATGTTGGTATACACCACAGGAAATGGCGTCAATGGCTTTACCTTAGATCCAATATCTGGCGAATTCTTTTTGTCTCATGCCAACATGCAAATGCCTTTAAATGGCCGCTTGTATTCGGTCAATGAGGGCAACCTCAATGATTTTGACCCCCAACTTCGCGCTTACTTAGCATATTGCCAATCAGATGTAAATCAAACAGGCAAACCCTATTCTGGCCGTTATATTGGTTCTTTGGTTGCTGATTTTCATCGCAATTTAATCAAGGGAGGCGTTTATATATATCCTGCAGTGCCCTCAGCTCCTAAAGGCAGATTGCGCTTGCTTTATGAATGTAATCCTTTGGCCTTTATTGCCGAACAGGCTGGAGGCTTGGCTACCGATGGCAATCAGCGGATATTAGATATCGAACCCACTGAACTTCATCAAAGGGCAGCCCTTTATATTGGCTCGAAAGAAATGGTTGAAAAGGCTATGGGCCTAGTTTAAGACCTTGCCTTGAGGGTAATGGTATAATCCATCTCAACTACACTTGCTCCTGGATCTTTGTTGTATTTGACTTCGCGCTTGATGCGCTCTTTGATATCGTTTATTGTACGATCATCAATACAGGTAGTTACAGATTTTATACTCCTTACACCAATTACTTGCCCGTCGGCATTGACTTGTACTTTGAAACCAATGCGGCAATCAAAATCACTTTCATACTGAGGCAAACTTACGTTATTAAGCCTCACGCGGCCCTTACCGGACCCACGACCATTGCCAATGCCATCGCCGTCTCCATTGCCATTACCAGGGCCGCCAAAAGGCCCATTGCCAGAACCGTTGCCACCGCCGCTCCCGCCATTACCAAACAGATTGGTTGTTTGGGATGTGGTGGATGTGTTGTTGGTACCATTCGGTGAATTATTGTTATTGGAATTGCCACTGTTGTGCGAAAATTCTCCGTTTGATGACGTGGCAACCCTTTCAGATTGCTCTGCAGGTGGTGCTATTCTGCCAGAACCCGGCGTGCCACCCCCACGAGAGCCCCCCGCAACATCCTCGAGCGCAACATTATCAATTTGAAATTCTTCAATAACTTCGTCTGAACGCAAGGGTGGGGTATCCACCAATTGATCTGGCCTTGCATCGAAACGTATAAAGAAGGTGACCACCAATAAAAAAAGCAACCACAGCGTACTATAAAATAAAGATTTTTTAGCGTCTTGTCTGGCCTGAAGAAAATCCAATTGAAGTTGATCCATGATTCGAACTATATTAATTATTAACCTTCCTTGGTAGCGATGATCATTTTAAGGTCATTGAGCATACCAATCTTGAGAAGGTCTACCAATTCTTGCACTTGTGCATCATAAGGCAAGCGTAAAATAACGGTATTATCGCCTAATTTTTTGGTTTCGCTGATCAAGATACCTTCTATTTGATCCAAGGCAAATTCATCATTGTTGACAAAAAAATGACGTTGTTGGTTTTCGTCGAATTTCACCGTCAAGGTGACGTGCTGCTTTTGTGTTTTTTCATTGGCGTCTGACTTTGGAAGAGGCACCTTAATGACATTCGGGTTTGCCAAAGTAGAGATGATCAAAAAGAACAACAGCAAAAAGAACATGATGTCGCTCAATGCAGAGGTAGCTACTTCTGCATGGAATCTTTTATTTCGCTTTATTGCCATCTTTTGGGTCAATTAGTTTCACAAACTCCAGATTGATTTTTTGAATTGCGAGGGCATAGTTGTCAATGATCCCATTCAAAATATGGTAGGCGGTAAAAGCCAAAATACCCACTACCAAGCCTGATCCAGAAGAAATCATTTTTTCGTACAAACCACCAGAGATATTACCAATAGAGACATTCTCAGAAATGGAAATGTTGTAAAATATTTTAATTACCCCTGAAATGGTACCAATGAATCCGAGGGTAGGGGCAATTCCAGCAATGACACCTAAATGATTGACATTTTTCTCCATCTTACCAATTTCAATATTGGCAATTTTTTCCATGTTGGCTTCGATTTGTGTTACTGGCCTTCCAATGGATTGCACCCCTTCTTTAACAACCGTGCCAAATGCTGTTTGATCTCTATTGACAACATCTAAAGCACCGTTCATATTACCGGCGTTGAGTTGTGTTTGTAACTCATTGAGCAGCATCATGTTTTGTTTTGTCATGCGGCGGATATACAAAAAACGCTCAACTGCAACATAGGTAGTGTAAAATAGAAGCAGAGCGATTGGAATTAAAAAAACACCACCCTTCATTAAAAAGTCTATGGCAGAAATCTCTTCAACTGTTTTGAACGATTCTTCACTTGCGGCTGTTTCTACTTGTGCGTTAAGTAATCCTGTACCCATTATAAAAATGGTTACTAAAATGTGTTTGTTTGTATACTTCATCATTGGGTTCTAATTTGGTTCGATAAAATTAGCAATTGCCCTTAGGCAAGTTTTCATTGGCGATTGGAGATATTCACACTCTATTGTTATTTATAACGTTGAATTTCTAAAAGGTCACAATAATTTTCCTTGAACTTATTACTTTGCTTAATTTTGCAGCCCCACATGGAACACAACACCTTTATCAAATCCCTTGCCAAACATCCGGCCCTAGACCGCAGCGCAGCAGCTCTCAAGGCCAACGATGCCCGCTTGCATTGGAAAGGATTGGTGGGTTCTGCTAAATCTTTGATGTCCTTAATGGTAGCAGGGCAAGTACCGGGAACACATCTATTCATTCTTTCAGACAAAGAAGAGGCTGCTTATTTTCTAAATGATTTTGAAGGGATCTTCCCTGAAGATAAGCGTATACTTTTTTACCCAGCTTCATACAGAGTTCCGTATCAACTAGAGCAAACTGATAATGCCAATGTTGTTGCAAGGGCTGAGGTACTTGAACAATTAAGCGATCAAAAAAACACTTGGATTATTAGCTATCCTGAGGCATTGTTTGAAAAAATACCAACAAAGAAAAATTTAGTCAAGCATACCATGCGCTTGGAGGTGTCCAAGACCTACAGCACGGATTTTCTCAATGAGCTGTTGCTTGAATACCATTTTGAACGAGTCGATTTTGTATATGAGCCGGGCCAATTTTCTATACGCGGAGGCATTCTTGATATTTTTTCCTATGCCAATGAAAATCCATTTCGCATTGAATTTTTTGGAGATGAAATAGAGCGCATTTGCACCTTTGACCCCGCAACGCAACTATCAATTGTTAGTCATCAGTTTTTTAATGTGGTGCCAAATATCCAAACAGGCGAAAGTCTTCAAATACAAGAAACATTTCTAGGATTTATTGGCCACAATGCTACATGCTGGTTTTCAGATGTGGCGCGCACCTATGAAGTTTTAAAACGGGAATACGAGCGCGCCGTAGAAATACATAGCCAACATGAAGGCCCTGTGAGTTACGCACTTCCTCAAGATAAATTCTTTTCACATTTAGAATTTGAACAGCAGCTACTAGCACACCGCACCGTTGAATTTGGGCCAATATTCAAATTCGATGCCACACATCAAGAGCAATTTGATTGTCTTCCTCAGCCAAGTTTCAATAAAGATTTTGAACGACTTCATACCGATTTAATGGCCCGAAAGGCCGAGGGCTACCAAAATCTAATCTTTTCAAATCAGCCAAGGCAAATTGAGCGTCTTTATCAGATTTTTAGTGACATAGGCGTGGAAGGTGAATTCAGTGCGATGCCCTTGGCGCTACATGAGGGGTTTATATTTCCAAGTCTGAAGTTGGTTTGTTATACAGATCACCAACTCTTTGAACGTTATCATCGATTTAGGTTAAAAGAAGGGTTCAGGCAAGCCAAGCAGGCCCTGACAATCAAAGAAATCTATCAGCTTCAAAAAGGTGATTACGTCACACACATAGATCATGGTGTTGGCCAATTCTCAGGGCTCGAGACTATTGATGTAAATGGTAAGCCTCAAGAAGCAATTCGGTTGGTGTATAAGGATGGCGACGTACTTTATGTGGGTATACATTCCTTGCACCGCATCTCTAAATTTACTGGCAAAGAAGGCAGTGCTCCAACACTCAATAAATTGGGATCTCAAGCTTGGTCAAACTTAAAAAACAAGACCAAGAAAAAAATTAAAGAATTGGCTTTTGATTTGATCAAGCTTTATGCGCAGCGACGTAGCAAGCCTGGTTTTTCATTTGCACCGGATAGCTATCTGCAAAATGAGCTCGAGGCTTCATTTATGTTTGAGGACACCCCAGACCAATTCAAGGCAACCCAAGATATCAAAGCAGACATGGAAGCCCCTCGCCCCATGGACCGTTTGGTGTGTGGAGATGTTGGATTTGGCAAAACTGAAGTCGCTATTCGCGCTGCTTTTAAAGCCGTTACAGACTCTAAGCAAGTAGCTGTATTGGTCCCGACAACCATTCTCTCATTACAGCACTTTCGAAGTTTTAAAAGCAGGCTTGCGAGCTTTCCAGTGACTGTAGATTACATCAATCGTTTTAAATCTGCCAAAGAAATCACCGAAACGCTTAAAAAATTAGCTGCCGGGCAAATTGATATCTTGGTAGGCACCCATGCCTTGGTGGCGGAGCGTGTTAAGTTCAAAGATCTAGGTCTGATGATCATAGACGAAGAGCAAAAATTTGGCGTGGCCGTCAAGGACAAACTCAAGACACTACGTACTTCTGTTGATACCCTCACCCTGACTGCCACACCTATCCCTAGAACCTTGCAATTCTCCTTGATGGGCGCGCGAGATTTAAGCATCATCAATACACCACCACCAAACCGACAACCTGTATTGACTGAAATAATTTCTTTCAATGAAGAAACTATCCGCGATGCCATTGCCTATGAGGTGGGCCGAGGGGGTCAGGTATTTTTTGTGAATAACAGACTTTCTAACATCCGGGAGCTTTCTGGTATGATACAGCGCTTGTGTCCTGGGGTAAGGGTTGGGATTGGCCATGGCCAAATGGACGGCAAACAACTTGAAAAAGTGATGCTCGATTTTATTGAAGGCGCCTATGATGTTTTGCTTGCCACCACGATCATTGAATCTGGGATTGATATTTCGAATGCCAATACCATTATCATTAACGATGCCCATCAGTTCGGATTAAGTGACTTACACCAACTGCGTGGTAGGGTAGGCCGCAGCAATAAAAAAGGATTTTGCTACCTGATTGCACCTAAGTTCAGCATCATGACCTCAGAGGCGCGCAAACGTCTTGAAGCACTTGTCCAATTCTCAGATTTAGGATCTGGATTCAACATAGCCATGAAAGACCTCGATATTCGCGGAGCAGGGAATATGCTTGGCGGTGAGCAAAGTGGTTTTATCGCTGAAATAGGTTTTGAGATGTATCAAAAAATTCTCAATGAGGCCATGGAAGAATTGCGTCAGAGTGAATACAAAGAACTTTTTGACGAGCGTGTTACAGACCAATTCAATGGCTTTGTACAGGATTGCATTTTTGAAACTGATATGGAAGTTCGTATACCAGATCAGTATGTAAATCAGGTGGCTGAGCGTCTCAGTTTATACCAAGCACTTGACAACCTCAAAGACAAAAAAGCTCTCGATAATTTTAAAGAGGGACTCATAGATCGTTTTGGCCCTCTGCCAAAGGAGGTCAAGGAACTGTTGTTTTCTTTTGAACTGCGTTGGTTGGCCCAAGCGCTTGGTCTAGAGCGGTTGGTCATTAAATCTGAGAAGTTGCTAGGGTATTTTATTGCCAACCCACAATCGCCTTTTTATGAAACTGCTGACTTTCAGCACATTTTGAGTAGCATCTTGGCTCAGCCTTCAGGCTATCGCTTGGTGCAAAAAGATGATAAATTGCGCCTGGTCATAGAACCAATCCGCCATATCAAGGACGCATTTGAAAAACTTCAAGTGCTACAAAAAGCATAGCACATATTACATTCTTAACTTAAGTCAATAAGATTTATTTCAAAAAGAATGCAACTTTGTGTGTAATCATTTGTTTTACTAAAAAAATAATTCTTAATAACATGAAAAATTTAGCAATTGGAATAGTTGGCGCTTTCGCCCTTTTTTCATTCGTAGCAGCTGAGGCTGGTTTGTGGTCAGTTGATGGTGCGCACTCTCGTCTAGGCTTTACTATTTTACACAATGGCATTACTAAAGTACATGGTAATTTTACGAAATTCACCATGGAAGTAACTACACCAAACCAAGACTTTAACGGGGCAACGATTATTCTAAACGCGGAGGCTTCTTCAGTCAATACAGGTATAGAGGCGCGTGATAACCACTTGCGCACTGCAGATTGTTTTGATGTAGAAAAATATCCGAGCTTAGCTTTTAAAAGTACTTCTGTGAAGGAAACCAAAACTAAGGGGACTTATACCATTGAAGGTGACCTTACCATGCATGGTGTAACTAAAAGCGTTGTAATGACTGGTGTGCATACAGGCAATAGTAAAAATTATAAAGGCACTCCAGTAGCTGGCCTGCACATTACGGGTGCGGTAACGCGTTCTGCTTTCGGCATGGGAGAAGTGAGTCCAGGTTTGGCTGATGAGGTAAATCTTGTTGCGGATTTGGAAGTAGTTCAAAACTAGTTTACCAATGAAATCGGCAGTTTTTTATCTTACTTTCCTTTTTAGTTTAACTGCTTTTTCTCAGGCATTTAAACTAACTGAAGGATATAAAATTTCTTTTTCAAATCCTGATGTAAGTGGCACTTTTGATGTCATGAGCAGTTCGTCCTTGTATTTTGACGAAGCTAAATTATCCAATTCAAAGTTGAGCTTTAAGATCGAAGTCGCCTCTATCAATACTGGCAATGGATTGCAAAATAAACATGCCAGAGGCGAAGAATGGTTTGATGCCGATACATACCCATATATCGAATTTACTTCGACCAAAATTGAAAAATCAAATGATGGTTATAAGGCCATTGGAAAATTGCAAATGCATGGCATAAGTAAAGAGGTCAGTATTCCATTTACTTTTTCAAGGAAGGGCAATAAAGCAACTTTTGTTGCTAAATTTAGCGTAAATCGATCCGATTACCAGATTGGCAAAAAAAATAGCGGGGTTGCTGAAACGATCAAAATAAATGCAAGCATTCCTGTGGTAAAAAAATAAAATATGACAAAGAAAATAATTTGGGCCTTATCTTCAGGTCTTTTAGCAGGTGGCGTTTCTTACGCCTATGGTGAAATGATTGAATCCCAACTCATGGAAGATTATTCCAATGTTGTTCCTACCTTGGCAATTTTTATTTCGTGCACGATTGCAACAATCTTGGCTACTTTCGGCCACTATTTAGCCATCAAGGTGCTTCCAAAAATAGGCGAATTTATTTTTGCCTTTTTATTTGCAGGCCTCTCGACAGCAAGCTTAATTGGAGTATTGGGTTTTACCTTTACCGACGGCTCTAATGAAATGCATCAGTTCATTTTTTATGGATACGCGATGCCTATGCATTTCTTCCCATTTTTAGCTTGGTACGTTTTCAAGCCGATATTTGAGAAAGATTAGCCATTATTTGGCACAATACTTGAAAGGATGCTTTGGCATCCTTTTTTTTTGAAAAAATGTGGCAAAATGACAACGAAATTGGGGAATACACGTATTATTTATGATGGTATATAGAATTACATTCTTGATTTTACTCATCGGATTTATTTATCCGACGTCATACCATGCTCAGTTGATTACCAACAATGCACTCAACCCCCAAGGTTTGGTTCAAAATGTATTGCTTGGAAATGGCGTTACGGTCTCAAATGTGACTTACAATGGGAGCCCTGTAGCCATTGCACAATTTACAGCGGCCAATACAAATCTTGGTATCAATAGCGGCATTGTGCTTACCACCGGTACCACTTTACCCAATGGCAATGGCCCACAGGGACCTAACAATGCTTCAGGAGCTGGGGTCGATAACAATATGGGCGGGTTCAATTTACTCTCTCAAGCCATTAATGGAACGCCAACCTTTAATGCAGCAATCCTGGAATTTGACTTTGTGCCTTATGCAGATACAGTTCGTTTTAAATATGTCTTTGGATCAGATGAATACCCTGAGTTTGCCCCGCCTAATAATACAACTTATAATGATGTTTTTGGATTTTTTATTTCCGGCCCAGGAATTACGGGTTTTCAAAACATCGCCAAGCTGCCAAATGGCGCTGTAGTTTCTATCAACAATGTGAATGCCATCACCAATCCCTTTTATTTTGTAAATAATGGCGACGGAAATACAGCCCCGTACAACCAAAGTGCACAATATATTCAATATGATGGTTTTACAAAGGTACTCGAGGCAGTATCTCAAGTGCAATGTGGGCAAACTTATCATTTGATTATTGCCATTGCCGATGTGGGCGACGGCCAATGGGACTCTGGTATTTTTTTAGAAGCAGCTAGTTTATCTACCATAACTCCAATTGAAATAAGCCATACACTTTCTCAACAAGTATTTACCAACCCTGATTGGATGGCAGAAGGTTGTGTAAGTGCAACCGTTACACTAGAACGCCAAGCCAACACCAATCAGGCACTGACCATTCCTATCCAATTGAGCGGCACAGCTACCAATGGCCTTGATTACTCTGGAGTGCCTGCCAGCGTCACATTTAGCCCAGGACAAACTACTGTTAGCTTCACGATAAATTCATTACCAGATGCAATTGCCGAGGGTCTAGAAACCCTAACGCTTACCTTTCCAATTGCCGACCCGTGTGGAAACATCACTCCACTCGTTTTAAATTTATGGATACAAGACAACCAACCGCTTGATTTAACCTTGAATGCACCTCCAATCGCTTGCCCCGGCGACCCAATAACCATTAGCGCCCAAATCAATGGGGGCCTAGCTCCTTTTATTTATCAATGGAGTACGGGGCAAAGTACGCAGAGTATCACCCTTTCGCCTACGAGCAACCAAACAATTTGGTTAGCAGTAACAGACGCTTGCTTGGGGGCGCCTACCTATGACACAATTTTAATAAGTGTCCCAAATTTCACCCCAATTTCACTTCAAACTAGTGCGGATATTGTGGAAATTTGCCCCAATATACCTGCAAATATTGGTGTAACCGCCCTAGGAGGGACGGGTCAATACACCTATTCCTGGACCACCAATGGTTTATTTAGTGGTAATGGTGATTCTTTACTAGTGATTCCAAATGCAACTACCACTTACCAAATTGAAGTAACGGACAATTGTGGCAATTCGGCTCAGGACTCCATTACCTACAGCATATTGAGCCCACCACTTAGTGTACAAACCAATGGACCTTTTCAAATCTGCCCCGGAGATTCTGTGCAATTGAACGTGAGTGCCAGTGGAGGCTACGGGACTTACTACTATTTATGGTCAACACAGCAAAGTACCCCACAAATTACCGTCGCCCCTCAAAATTCATCATCCTATTTTGTTCAAGTATCAGATGAATGCCAGACGTTTACTGTTTCTGCGGTTAGTCAGGTACAGGTGGTGCGGCCAATCGCCAATTTTTATATCCTAGAACAAAGCCCGATGCAAGGCCTACCCGTTCAGTTTGAAAATGCCTCTGTCAATGCTTGGTCTTATACTTGGTCTTTTGGTGATGGCAATGGGTCTTTTTTGGTGAACCCAAGCCATACCTATGGCAATTCAGGCCCTTACGAGATCACCTTGATTGCCACCGATCAGCAAGGATGTATCGATAGTATTTCCAAATGGATTGACATTGCACCCGAACGGTATATTTATCTTCCGAATTCCTTTACTCCAGACGGTGATGGCCTCAATGAATACTTTTATGGCCGATTTACCGGGCTGATGAGTGCGCGATTCTATATTTATAATCGTTGGGGAGAGCAAGTGTTTTTCTCTGATCAGCTGAATTTTGTTTGGGACGCCACCTACAAGGGTACTCCAGTTCAGGATGGTACTTATACTTGGTATCTCATCTATGAAATTAAAAAAGGCATTTTTGAAGACCTTTCAGGTCACGTGAATGTGATCCGATGATCTACAAACTAGAGCTTATTCGTTAGAAATAATTTCAAACAACTCATTGAGATTTGGAGAAATGATAATCTCTATACGGCGGTTTTTTGATTTATCAGAGGGGTCAACAGGATGGAATTCACTTCTTCCTGCCGCCATGATTTGAGTGGGTGCCATGTTGGAATTCGCTAACATGAGTTCAACAACTGAGGTGGCTCTTAAAACCGAAAGTTCCCAGTTATTTTTTGGCGAAACACTGCTGTTCAGTTTGTCTGTATCGGTATGCCCTTCTACGACAATTTCGAGGTCGCGTTCGGTTTCTAGTACCCTTGCAAGTTCGACAAGGGCTGACTTCCCTTCTTCTTCAATTTTTGTAGATCCTGAACCAAAGAGCAATTTGGCTTCTAGACTGACGTAAATTTTACCGTTTTTCTGTACGACGGTTAAACCTTGATTTTCAAAATTGCGCAAGGCATTGGCAACACGCGCTTTGAGTAATTGAATTTTTGCATCCTTCTTGCGAATGGCTTCTTCAAGTTCATTGACGCGTTTCTCTCGCTCGACAAGCAAGACTTGTTTTGCTTGCAATTCCTGATCTAACTTGAGCAGTGCATCCTCTTTACGTTGTAATTCTTTTGTTTTTTGTTCGAGCTCCGATTGCAAGGTTGCGGTTTCTTTGGCACTTAAATTTTTAAGTTTATCAAAAGAATTTTCTAGGGTGGCATATTGCGCTTCAAGGGTTTCTTGCTCTCGTTTGAGTAATCGAATTTGATTGCCAAGATTGTTAGTATCTCCGCGCAAGCGGCTTACTTCTTTGGCTGCGATATCATATTTGGTTTGAAGGTCTTTGGACAACACCTCATAGTCCGAACTGCTTTTTTTGTATTTGGCCAATTCTTCACTACAAGTTTTTTCACGCTCTAGTAATTCATTGTATTTCTTAGCGGGTACACAAGAGCTAAAAACATGGATTGCAAAAACGGAAAGAAGGAGCATTTTTTTCATAAGGTCTGCTTTTTTACAAAATTGCTTGTTATCTGAGTTGACTTTTTGCCTTTTTTATGTTTTTATAAACACTAGATATTGCATAAAGTAACACATTTCATCGATTTTTAGTCCAACGCGACTGAATTGCTTAACTTTGCCATATGAGTTCTAAGGCCCATCAAAAAAAGTTACAAGAAGCACAACAGTTGCTCAAAAGCAGTGACAACAATGCGCTCAATAGCGCCCTTGCTATTTATAAACAATATGGCACTCCTGAGGTTTTGCCCTTGATTTTCGAAACCTTAAAAACACAGGGTCGGGCCGAACAACAACTCATTGTTGGATTTCTATCTGATGTAAATGATATTAATGCCGTGGATGTTTTTATTGATTATTTACAAGATCAGACAGATGCCACTACAAGAAAACTGATTCTTTCGGCCATTTGGAATTCTAAACTTCCTTTTGATGAACACCTTCCATTCTTTGTCATGTTGGCTACCCAAGGAGATTATCTTGAGGCATTAGATTGCCTGACGATTATCGAAAATATGGCTGGGCCATTTGAAGAATCTCAACTTTTAGAGTCGCAATTGTTGCTCAAAGAATACATAGAAGATCGTGCCCCACAGAGCGATCAAAAGGCGCAAATTATGAGCGAAATAGCCTTCTTTATTAAAGAACAAAATGAAGGCATTGACGCAGATTTACTCATCGATAACGACTAAGCAATGAGTTCAATAGCGCTACAATCAATGACAGGTTTTGGTAAAGCAAACGGCCAAATCAATGATAAAAAAATTTCCGTAGAGGTTCGATCCTTAAATTCTAAGGGCCTAGATTTGAACTTAAAAATACCAGCTCAATATAGAGATCTAGAATCACCCATTCGCAAAATAATTACATCGCAGCTTGTACGCGGTAAAATGGATTTAAGTATCTATATAGAGAGTCAAATTCAAAGTGATAACGGTCAAATTAATGAAAAGGCAGCCACGGCATATTTTGAGAAATTAAAGTCACTCAACGAGCTCTGGGGTACACAAACCCAAGATTATCTTTCGTTGGTATTGCGCATGCCAGAGGTATTGAATGGCCAGCAAGAAGATATCTCAGATGAAGAAGCTGCAGTTGTACTCTCACTAGTTGAAAAGGCCTGTAGTCAGCTGCAAATTTTTAGACGTCAAGAAGGTCAAGGTTTGGCACAAGACCTTAGTGCTAATCTGGGGGCCATTAAGTCAGAATTATCAGAAATTCTACCCTTCGAAAAAGAACGTGTGCAGCAAGTGAAGGATCGAATTTTAAAAGGTTTGGCTACAATTGATGAAACTAGGCTTGATGCCAATCGACTTGAACAAGAAATGATTTACTACGTTGAAAAGTTAGATATTTCTGAAGAGAAGCAGCGCTTACTTCAACACATGGCCTATTTTGAAGAAACAATAAATCAAGAGGCAACTGGTAAAAAGTTAGGGTTCATTGCTCAAGAAATGGGAAGAGAAATCAATACGCTAGGGAGCAAGTGCAATCATTCAGAAATTCAACGTCGGGTGGTAATCATGAAAGATCACTTAGAAAAAATCAAAGAGCAGGTACTAAACGCACTTTAATATATGGCAAATCAGCTCAGTATAGTTATTTCAGCACCATCCGGAGCCGGTAAGTCTACAATTGTAGGTCAATTATTAAAAGAATTTCCTCAATTGGCATTTTCAATATCGGCTTGTTCAAGACCACCACGTGGAGAGGAACGCGACGGTGTACATTATTATTTTTTGGAACCCACCATTTTTGAACAGCGCATTAAAGAAGAGGCCTTTTTTGAATGGGAAGAAGTATACCCAGGGATGTATTATGGCACCCTGAATTCAGAATTGGAACGCATCTGGAACAACGGAAAAATAGTGGTTTTTGATGTTGATGTTTATGGTGGACTCCAAATTAAATCAAAATTAGGCACCAAAGCTTTATCTATCTTTATCCAACCCCCAAGCCTAGAAGTACTAGAGGAGCGCTTGCGCAAAAGACAAACCGATTCGGCTCAAAAAATCGAGTTACGTCTATCTAAAGCTTCCGAAGAAATGAGTTTGGCCTCTGGTTTTGATCAGGTGGTTGTCAATGATGATTTAATTCAAGCCATTGCGGAAGTTAAAAATCATATTTTGCAATTCATATCTCAATGAGGATAGGGCTTTATTTCGGTACATTCAATCCCATTCATGTCGGGCACCTGATCATAGCTAATCATATGGCCCAACACCCGCAAATCGATCAAATTTGGTTGGTAGTAACACCTCAAAATCCGCACAAAGAGAAAAATTCTCTTTTGGCTGATCACCTCAGATTAGACATGGTACGAGAAGCAATTTATGAGCACCCTCATTTGCACGCCTCTGACATTGAATTTAAACTGCCTAAGCCAAATTATACCATTTCTACGCTCACGCACCTCATTGAAAAATATCCAATGCACGAGTTTAGCTTACTTATTGGTGAAGATAACCTGCGCACCTTTCACAAGTGGTATAATTGGGAGCAGATCCTTTCAAAACATAAGATTTTTGTTTACCCGAGGGCTAGCCAGAGTGATGTGCCTTCTAAAGTTGAAGCCTTGAACCTTGAACACCCCCATATTCATTGGATCAATGATGTGCCTATATTGGGCGTAAGTGCTAGTCAAATAAGAGCACGTTTAGCCGCGGGCAAAGATTGTTCTTTCTTACTTACCGAGAGGGTCTTTAAGTATATACAAAATGGGGGGCTGTATAGAAAAACTGAACATTCAAAACAATAAAAAAGGGGAGCAGAGCCCCCCTTTTTTCAAGTAAGCATTTTGAATTATAGCTTTATAAATTTTTGTCTCTGGGTTCCAAAAGCATCCGTAAGTTCTACCAAATAAGTACCTGAAGCCAAGTTCGTTAAATCAAAATTTGCTGTAGCTTCTTGGGTTTGAATCTGTGTAAGTGTTTTGCCATTCATATCTTTAATAATAATGGAAGATAAACTGCCCAACATCAATCCGGTGACTTCAATGGAATTTTGTGCAGGGTTAGGTTGAACTCCAAGAGGTTGAACAACTTGTTCGATGATTCCACCTGACCCTACTACAATTTTGTATCCGTCAAAAGATACTGTCTGAGTAATTGGTGTTGGTGGAAGACCCGGCAGTAAAACAACCAAGACCGTTGCAGTGACATCTACAGTTACAGGAAAAACAGCAACAGAATCAGTGGTTCCAAAGATATTGGCACAGCCATTGGCACCACCTTGGTAAGTACAAGAACTTACATTACAAGCATAATCGAAACCCGGAGGAAGCCCTTGCATGGCATCTACCGTAAATTGTTGAATTACAGAGCCAACAAACTGTCCGCTTGGATCAATTTCAGGGGTTACCGAAGCAGGTACTTTAAAATTGATATCCGTTGAATAGGCTACATTTGGCAAAGCGGGCGGAAGATTTTGAGTGGTATCTGGCCAGATGCCATAGGTCGAATCCACAAAATTTGCACCTGGTGTACATGACTGCCCCCAAGAGAAAAGGTAAGTCATTGTAAATAAAGAAGAAAGTACTAGTTTTTTCATGGTGAGTGTTTAATGATTGAGGTAAATGTACAACTATTTTGAATTTAGTGTACTGGTAATTTTACCTACACTTTTTTATATTTTAAGCAATAGAATCCTTTAACTAACTTTGTGAGATGGTATTATATAACGTAACAGTAAGTATTGACCCTGAGGCTGCAATAGAATGGCTCGATTGGATGCGATCTAAGCACATCCCCGATGTTTTGCAAACGGGTTGCTTTTTAGAGTGTAAACTTTCACGAGTTAATGGTGAAGAAGAAGGTGGGCAAACCTATGCTGTACTTTATTTGGCTAAAGATCAATTGGCATTGGATCGATACCAGCAAGATTTTGCACCCGCTTTGCAGCAAGAACACTTGTCGAGATATCAAGGAAGATTCGCAGCTTTTCGTACGACACTTGATGTCATTGAAGCCTTTGTGCCATGAATGTAAAACCCAAAAAACAACTTGGCCAACACTTTTTAAAAGATGCCGGCACCTGCCAAAAAATTGCCAATCAAATCATTTGGACCGATCAGACGCGTAAGGTCTTAGAAATTGGCCCAGGAATGGGTGCGCTTTCGAAATACTTATGGGAAATTCCAGAAATAGATTTATGGTTGTTAGACGTGGATATCGAATCCATAGATTACCTTAGATCAAATTATCCAAATCAAGCTGATCGCATTCTTTTTGGCGACTTTTTAAGGTTAGACCCCACCTCGATTTTTGGACAAGATTCCTTCATTGTAGTGGGTAATTTCCCATATAACATATCCTCACAAATACTATTTAAGTGCTTGGAATTCCGCAATCAAATTCCACAAATCATGGGGATGTTTCAAAAGGAAGTTGCCATCAGGGTGGCACAGGCTCCTGGCTCAAAAGAGTATGGAATTATAAGTGTCTTGCTACAAACATTCTATCAAATTACCTATTGTTTCACCGTTGACGAGCATGTTTTTATTCCACCTCCTAAGGTAAAGAGTGGCGTCATACGATGTGTGCGCAACGACCGAAATGCGCTGCCATGTAATGAAAAACTATATTTTCAGGTAGTTAAGTTAGCTTTTAATCAAAGAAGAAAAACCTTGCGCAACTCGTTGCGTTCCTTACTCAAGGATGCGCCATTGCCTCAAAAATTTGAGCAACAAAGACCTGAAAGGCTAAGCGTAGAAGATTTTATTGAACTGACGTGTTTTATTGAAAGCCTAGTCAATAAGGACTAAATCCATCTTGGGTTCCTTCGCCAATTTGCTGACCTTTACGAAACAACTTCTTACTCACTAGTTGTCCGTTTTCATTGTAAGCAAGCATGTAGCCATCCTTGAGTCCATTTTTGTATTGAATCTCATATACCAACCTTCCGTAGCGGTCAAATTGTTTGAAGGCTCCGTGTAGTCTGCCATAGCGGTATTGGGATACAATTGTAGGCACCACTCCTCCCGGATAATAATTGATCCATGTACCATGCTTGAGCCCATGGTAGTATTTACCTGTTTCTTTGAGTTGAAAATCGATTTGTGAATAGGATTCAAAAGATCCATGCAAGTCGCTAACTGTTTCTTTTAGCCCCATAATAGCTATGCCATCAGCTAGGTTCGTTTGTGTAAAAACTTTGTAATGCTGTTTCTCTTTTAAGCGGCCATTGCTGTAGTAGCTCAGCCATTCAGAGACTTTAAAGCCATCCTTGTAAGTTCCCTCTAAAAGTAAAATGCCATCAGGTGAGTATGACTTCCAGACTCCATTGAGCTGCCCCTCTTTAAAAGTAGTTTTGTCCTTTAAGCGTCCACTTTCCCAATAATTAAGCCACTCACCCTCTTCCTTTCCAGCATGATATATACCCGACATGAGTAGGGTGGAATCTTCATACCATGTTTGCCAGAGTCCCGTTCTTAAATCATTTTGATAGTTTCCTTGGCGGTAAAGTGCTCCATTGGGATAGTAATAGATCCAATTCCCCGTACGTAAGTCTGCTTTATAGTGGGCCTGATAGGATAATTGACCATTTGAAAAATAGTAATGCCAAACGCTATCTTGTTTGCCATTATCAAAATAACCCTGCATATCAAGTTGGCTATCTTCATTGAACCATTTCCATAACCCTTGTTTTTGTCCAAGAGCATAATTGCCATAAGTGAGTGTATCTTTTCGATTGAGCATCACTAGGTAGATACCATGCAATGAATCTGCCTGATAGCCCACGCGTTTTTCAAGCATGCCGTCAAAGCGATAAAATTCCCAAAGCCCATCCTTTTTGCCAGATTGGAAGAAACCGCTTACTGATAGCACACCATTGGCAGTACGTTCTTCAAATGGCCCAGTTTTTAAGCCATTTTGAAAGGTATAGTATTCCTTGATTACACCATCTATATAGTAATTGATGATTTGTCCATTGCCATCTTTGATCGTCTGTTGATGCAGGCTATCTTCTTTCCAAAAAGCCTGGAGGTAGACCGTATCATTGCGTACGATTTCAATTGATTTATGGTGACCATCCTCGTAGTAATAGTGCCATTCACCAACCGGACTACCAAGTTCAAATTGCCCCGACACCAAAAGTACTCCCTTCGCACTGTATTCTTTGTAGGAAGAGTCAGGCACATTGAACTTAAAAAAGGACTCTTGCTTAATTTGCTTTGACGGGTAGTACTGTATTCTTTTTCCGTGTAACCGATTTCGGTAATAATTGGCTTCTTCTTCAAGTTGGCCATCATAGGAATAAAATAGCCATTTACCGTGTTTTTCTGTTGTTTTAGGGGTGGCTTGGCTTGTAAAATAGGCGCCAAAAGACTGCAGGTGTTTGTTTTGTGCGTCCCAGTAGATCCGAACCTTCGGACTAAGATTTTCCTTGAGCACCTGCACCTCTTGTGCGAGATGCGACTGCCACATAAGCCCGAATAAAAATAGGATGTAAATGCGCATAAATTAAAGGATACTTCTCAAAATAAAGAAAAGGCCAAAGGCAATAAACGAAACCCCAATCAATTTATTAAGGGCTTGTAGGAGGCCAACAGTCACTAAGTTTCGAATTCTTTTTGCCGCAGCAATTTTAATCATATCGATGGCAAAGAAGGTGAGCAATACAATTCCTAAAAATAAAAACAAATAAAAATTACTATCGGCATGGCTCTCGTGCTTGGCAACCGATACCACACTCAGCCAATAAAAAATGACCAATGGGTTGGCAAAATTCAGAAGGAACCCTTTGGCAATAAGTAGGCCAAAGTTCTTTTTAGGATCCGGACTCTCTTGTAAGTGATATTTTTCAGAAACTTCTTCCAATTCTTGATCACCGTCGTGAATTTTGGTTTTTTTAAATAAATTGACAACGCCATAAATAATAAAAATTATACCCCCTATACGGTCAAATAATTCTTTGTTCTCTCCTGAAAGTAAAGAGTTGATTTGTTCTACAAAAAGAACAGCTAAGAAAATATAAATGATATCACTAAGTATAACACCCAAATCTATTGAGAGTGCACTCCTGATCCCTTTGGTAATACTTTTTTCAAGTAAAACAAAAAAAACCGGACCAGGCATCAGAGAAAGTATGAGTCCGATAGTCAAGGCGTGGAAAACCATATCCATTCAACAAATTTAATCTTTAATAGAAATGAAAGTAAAAGAGTTGGGGAATGTTACTTACATGGAGATGTTTATTTCGGGAAATGCACTAAATTTGTTGCTCAATTGAAGAAATTATGAAAACATTGCGTGCAAACCAAAAGCTTGAAACAATCATTGCCAACATAGAAAAAAAAGGTCTTGAAGCTCCAAAGCTCATAGAGGATTTAAAGGAACTTCGTGAAATGGCATTACTTGAACAAGACCCTTTGGTTGTCAAGGTTTTGCGTCTTACCTATGAATTCATTCAAGAAAATGAGTGTTTTGATGTAGAAGCACAATACGAAGAGGATGAAGAAGGCAATGAATACCCTATAGAGATCGAAGATCAAGAAAATCTTCTTTATTTGCTCAATTTGCTTAAAAATGCGGAGCATAAAATAAATCGCGAAGAAATCAAAGATTATCGTTCAGCACTAAAATTAGAATTGTATTAAGCAACCAAAAACACCTTGCATACGTTCTTGTAAAAAGGACAATGCATTGTTCATTTTGGTTTTAATTATCTTGCAGAAAAACCTGGAATTCTATTCCAGGTTTTTTTTATGTACAAAATTGACAGTATTCTGCTTTTGGATTGTGTTCAAATGGAATAGAGGGGTCTAAAAGCATATTTACCAAAGATTGAATCCCTTCGTTGAATAGTTCTGGAACTATGCTTAGGTCGGTGTTTTTATCATAGGAAAGGATGAATTCTTCTTGACTATTGATTAAGGATACAATTTTGGCTGCTGAGGGCAGCATGCCATATTTGCCTTGGAACAACATTGTATAAAGGCAAAGTTGAAGGCTGTGTTTTGGTTTAGTCAGGTTGGTATAGGCATCATTTTTTGCCTGCATTTTAACTTCTTCAGGTTTTACCTTCCCTGATTTATAATCAATAACTCTGTAATGCTTGTTTCCTATGCGATCAATTCTATCAATATAGCCAATCAAGTGTACGGGAATTTGACTTTCTCCAAATTCAACCAATTGGGTAAGTTCTAGTTTGGCCTCAAGTTGCTCTATATAAAGCGGTTCGGTTAATTGAGAAATAAAATCGAGGTCATTGATGAGGTTTTGTTTGGTGAGGTCTAGGGCCATCTCAAAACTCAACATGTTCTTACCCTGCTCAAATAATGCGGCATTTTGGTCAAAATAATCCAAAAATTTTTGCCGCAAAATAGCCGGAAAACTAGTAATCATTTTGGCAATATCTTGTTTGGTAACCGGTCCCGGTGCTGGACTTTTTTGATTGCCGTATTTATCCTTTTGTGCAAATGGTGTGTACAATTCCTCAAGACAGGCATGGATGAGAGAACCAAAGGTACTGGCTTGGAGGTCTTCTTCTACTTCCTCATCTTCCCCAAATTCAACTACATATCGGTAATAAAAATCTAGAGGGCAATTTGCAAATTTACGCAGTGCCGATGCCGATACCCCTTTTTGAAAATAATTCAGGATGCGTTCTTGAATGGCTATAGTTTTGGGGACACTGGTATGGACTTGCTGTTGTGTAGCAGATGGAATTTGATAAAAATATTCTTGCCACTTGACCTTCGAATTATTTGCCCGCCATTCCATTTCTAACTGAAGCAAATACCTGCTTTTCTCTTGACTACCAAGCACTTCACTTGCCGATGTATAAGTAAAGGTAAGTTGATTGGCATGGTGAAGAAGTCTGTAGAAGTGTTGAGCAAAAAGACCTTGTTTGTCTCGGTTGTTGGGCATTCCAAATGCGCTTCGTAGATCCATTGGAATGATACTTTGAATGGGGTTATTGGGCGGCAATTTCCCTTCGTTCATTCCTAATACATAGACCTGATCAAAGTCTAAAAGTCGGGTTTCAAGTAATCCGGTGATTTGAAGACCTTCAGTAGGACTTCCTAGATAGGCTAAATGTGTGCGTGTCCAGTGTTGGTAAAAGAGTTTTTTGAAACTTCCGAGTTTCATTTGTGGAAACGATGCATCAAAAAACAGTTCAAACTGACGACAAGCCGTTTCAAAAGATAGAATTGCAGTACGTTCAAAATCATTTGCCTCTGGAATGCATTGCAATAAGAAGGCATTCATTTGCCTCAAGCAAGCAAGCCCCTCGGCCCAATTCTCTTGCCAAGGCTTAGAAAGTAAGGCAAGTAAGGCAAGGATATTTTCAGGCAAAGGTAGTTTTTGGGTATTTTGAAAAACCCTGTTAAATTGGATAGTTTGTTTTTCAACTTTTGCAAGTTCTTTTTGAGTTTGTTGGTCAAATGCCAACGAAACAAATGCATGATGGCAAAATCTTTGAAAGTCTTTGTAATAGCAGGCTTGTGTTTTAAACTTTTGCTGATTTTCCTGAAATTGAAAACAAAGATCAATCCATGTGCGCATAGGGGTTTGATCTAAAGGTAGCCCCAAGGTAATATTGGCTTGACCAACCTTTTTTGGAATGTTGCGAATTGCGGCGTGTACCAAAGATTCATCAGCCAATAAAACGAGCACCTCACCCCAATTACTTGTGGCAAGTTCACTTAGTTCGGTAGCCAGCACTTTGACCTGACCAATATGCTGTGCACATTCAATGACTTTTACATCATAGGCCTTGTTGGCAAGGTTTTGGATTAAATTCGTAGGCTTAGGGAGTCCGAAAAAAGCATTGTTTTTGCGTTGAAAATGCCCTGCTTCATGGAATTTATTATCGTAATAGTAGGTGTCTGAATCGATGATAAATTCTGCCTGTTTTTTATCAATAAGGTGCTTTATAAATTTTTGTTCGGCCAAAGAAAGCGCATTGAATCCTGCAAATATGAAGTATTGGTCCGAGTCAAAAAATGTGGCGGGTTGTTGGGCAAGTTGCCTGTATGCCTGGGCTTTGGTGCAAGTATGGGCTTCACTTAAGACCTGTTGTAAGCCGCGATGAAGTTTAGGAATCATTTCCCAAAAAAGCATGAATTTTTTTTGAGCATCAGAATATTCTGCCTCCTCTATTTGCCAGCTCTCTAGGGCTTTGATAGATGCCAAATTCTGGTAGAGTTGTTGTTCGTCGATTAGATACCTGTCAATGTCGTCAAAGTCAGAGAGCATGATAGGCCCCCATGACAAATAATCATCAAATGTCAGCGCTTGCTCTTGGACCAACTCTTGGTAAACACCATACAACATGAGCAAAACCTGAGTTGGATGAGCAATGCGCTTATCACAGAGACGCACTACCCACTGATCAATGGTATAAATTTGAGGTGAAATTAGTGGCCCACTATTTAATTTGAAGAGTGCATTGCTGAGGTGTTTTTTAGCCCGTTCAGAAGGAAGGATCACAAAAAGGTGCTGTGGCGAAAACTCTTTTTGTAAAATAGTGGAAGCAAGCTGATCTAAAAATTTCATTTTATGGCTCATTGCAAGTTAATCAAACCATACTTTTTCAAAGAAGGATTGAGGCCTATTTGAATGTAAGAACTTATTTCCACCATAGCATTTTACGACGGCAAAATAGGTGTCCGAGAAAATTAATTGCACATGATTTAAACCTTCGGGGTAGGTATCCGAAAGACCTTGATAAATCTGTGTGCCATTGTCGAGTGCCTTCTTGGTGATCTTACCTGAAGGAGGTGGATTGATATAAATTCGTGCGATTTGATCTTGTGAACTGAGTGAATCCATGGGGTATATAGTTACCTCATAGGTGTTGCCCTGGCCCAATTCTCTGTATAGATAGCGGGTCGAGCCATCTTCTTGATTGATTCGAATAGGTTTGCCTGGAAATTTTGCAACCAAGCCTGTCGGGGTGTCAATTTGGATGTATTCGGTAGATTTTTGAAGCTTTGTTTTGCTGGCAACTGGCACGCTGCTAATTTGCCATTGTACTGGCCTAATTTTGTAGCCCTTGTAATGCAGTAATTGAATAAGCCCCCCGTCTCCTCCTAAATGACCAGCCCCCACGGCACAAAAAAACGATTCGTTCAATTTGAGCATTTCAATGAGTGAATCACGGATGTGTAAATTTCTATTGACAATAATTTGCTCGTACAATCCTTCTTGAACAGAAAGATAAGATTTCATAAAACGGTTCAAAGCTTCAAGATCACCGCGCAAATACAATTCAAGCATTTTATCTTGGGTAAATGAATTGATTTGGTTATTGAAGACATCGCGTTCATATAGTTTGAAATTGATGGCCAAAGTATATTGATCTATAATGGTTTCAAGGGCCCTAACAGGCTTTCCGAATTGCGCTGCCAATACTTGAAAATAGGCATCTAAGAACTGAGGCATGCCATCTTCTGAGCCATAGAGTGTCTTGGAGCTTTCTTCGGAATTTGTGTAAGATTTTCCTTGGTCGTCAAAGCGTGTTTGGGGAAGTTTATTGCGCGTATCGAATTCTGTAAAAAGTTGATAGATATCAGTTTCAAGAATAACCTTACTGGCTTTATCAAAGGCAATATAAACACTGTCCGAAAGTGCAAAAAGTGCCCGGTCATTGGCATGTAACGTGCCAAAAAGGTAGGATTTAAGCTGACTATTGGGGTGGGTTATTTCCCAGAGCAACTCTTTTTCTTGAGGGCCACTTTGGGCGGTTCCTAAAATAGGTAGCAGAAGCAAAAAGGATCTGAAAATAAAGCGCATTATTCAAAAATAGTTAAATAAATACTCGCTGTATGTGATTTTCAGTATAGGCGTAGGCTAAATAAGCCAATGAAGGAATTTCTTTAGTTAAAAGTATAGGCGACTTTCGACCAAGTGCTATTTTACCGTGGGTGTCTTGTAGTTCCATGGCCGCTGCCGCATTGATAGTAAGGGCATTAATAGCCGCTTGTGGAGTCATCTTCATTTTGATACATGCCAAAGATAAAATATGCATGAGGTCATAACTTGGCGCCGAACCTGGGTTAAAATCGCTGGCCAGCGCAACAATAGCGTCGGCATCCATAAGTTCATTAGCGGCACCATAAGGAATCGAAAGAAAATGAGAACACCCTGGTAAAAGCGTAGCAATACAAGTACTCTTGGCTAAGGTGTCGATATCTATTGCATCTATTTCTTCGAGGTGGTCTACCGAAATGGCACCTTTTGAAATAGCAGCGGGTACACCACCAAGCACAGAAAACTGATTGACATGCACTTTACCTTTGAGCCCATGCTTAGCGCCGGCTTCGAGCATCATATTCATTTGCTCCACACTGAAATAACCTCTTTCACAAAAAACATCAATGTATTGGGCCAAGTTTTCTTTGGAAATTTGAGGCAAGACATCTTCAATCAGCATATGTAGATAACCCTCAGGATTATTCTTGTATTCAAGGGGCAAGGCATGGGCACCAAGAAAGGTTCCTTTGATAGCAATCGGAAGGGTTTCTTTTAGTTTTTTAATAACTCTTAGCATTTTTATTTCGCCTTCGGCACTGAGTCCATATCCTGACTTGATTTCTATGGCTCCGGTGCCTGCAGCAATCATTTTTTCGATGCGTGCAATAGCTGCAGTGTAGAGTTCATCTTCAGACATATTTTGAAGTTTGGCAGCCGAGTTGAGTATGCCACCACCTCTACTTGCAATTTCTTCATAGCTCAGCCCGTTTATCCGATCCACAAACTCTTCTTCACGGCTAGTGGCAAAAACCGTATGGGTATGAGAATCAATAAAAGCAGGAAGCACATAACAATTGGAGGCGTCAATTACCTCAACTTCTCTCCAGTCAATTATTGCGGGAAATTCACTCATTGGGCCGTAGGCAATGACCTCATTATCCTCTAGGGCCAAATAAGCATTTTCTAACACAGGTAGTGTTTGCATTTGCTTTCCTCGCCTTACTGTTGGCAGCTCTTCACCAGCCTGTACAAGGCCTTTGATGTTTTTTATAAATTGTTTACGCATAGGGATATTCACTGTAAAGATACGGTCAATTTCGACTTAAATTCGCTGCTTTGAAACAAAGAATTAATCTCATGAAACACGATGAACTCGGCAAATGGGGAGAGGCTTATGCCTTAAATTACTTGCTCCAACTCGGTTATATACTGCAAACAAAAAATTACCGCTTCAATAGGATGGAAATTGATTTGATCATGACCGAGGGGCAACAATTAGTGATGATTGAGGTTAAGACTAGGCATTCAGCTGAGTTTGGTGAGCCATGGCGGGCTGTCAATTATGGCAAGCAAAAGCAAATTATTAGGGTGGCCAACTATTATACCAAAGCCATTCAATGGCCCCACGAAGTACGCTTTGATGTAGTGTCTATTGTGCACAACAGTAACCACACAGATCTTACGCATATTCAAAACGCCTTTTATCCTCGCGCCTGAGTCATTGGACTACACATGCAAAGCACGGTCAGCGGTAGCGGCAAGGGCGGCTTCTTTGATTGCTTCAGAGTAAGTAGGGTGCCCGTGGCAAATGCGTGCAATATCTTCAGCTGAGGCGCGGTATTCCATAGCTGTCACGGCCTCCATGATGAGGTCAGCTGCTCTAGGGGCAATCATGTGAACACCTAAAATTTCATCGGTGGTGGCGTCGGCTAATATTTTGATAAAACCACTGGTATCCATACTGGCACGCGCCCGTCCCAAAGCCTTGATTGGGAAAGAACCTGCTTTGTATTGTCGCCCTGAAGCTTTTAATTCTTCTTCAGTTTGACCAACTGCTGCAATTTCTGGCCAGGTATAAACGACCCCAGGTATGAGGTTGTAATTGATGTGCGGTTTTTGCCCCGCAATTTGCTCGGCTACAAAAACGCCTTCTTCTTCGGCTTTGTGAGCCAACATCGCACCACGCACCACATCACCAATTGCAAAAATATGTGGTTGTGCAGTTTGAAGGTGGTCATTGACCTCAATTTGGCCGCGTTGGTTTGTTTGCAGGCCTGCGTTTTCAAGTGCTAAACCTTCGGTATATGCTTTTCTACCTACGGCAACAAGGCAGTAATCCGCTTCTAAAGATACTTGTTCACCCTTTTTATTTTCAGCCGTAAGCACGACACTTTTACCCTTATTTACAACGCCCAATACCTTGTGTTCCATATGGAATTTGAAGCCCTCTTTCTTAAGAATTTTGGTAAATTCTTTGCCAATACCCGCATCCATGCTAGGTAAAATACTAGGTGCAAATTCAATTACTTCAACGCTTGAACCCAAGCGCGCGTAAACAGATCCGAGTTCTAAGCCGATGACACCACCGCCAATAACCAAAAGCTTCTTTGGTATTTCAGTCATGTTGAGGGCCTCCGTAGAGGTAATGATTCTTTTTTTGTCGATTTCCATTCCAGGGAAATAGTTGGGTTTACTTCCCGTGGCAATGATCACGTTTTTAGCATTAATTTTTGTTGTTGTTTGGCCAATAACTTCAAGGGTGTGAGCGTCTACAAAACGACCTAGGCCATGTAATACGGTGATCTTATTTTTATCCATCAAAAATTTAACACCTGCACAGGTTTGGGAAACAACTTCATTTTTGCGCGCAATCATTTGACTCAAATTAGCTTTCAGCCCTTTGAGTTCAATTCCATGTGTCTGAAAATTATGTTGTGCATTGTGGAAATGCTCCGAAGAATCTAGGAGCGCTTTTGATGGAATGCACCCCACATTGAGGCAGGTGCCTCCGAGAGTGTTGTATTTTTCAATCAAGGCTGTTTTAAGCCCAAGCTGAGCACAGCGCAAAGCGGCAACATAGCCTCCAGGCCCTGAACCAATTACTACCACATCATAAGTTTCCATCGCACAAATTTTTTACAAATTTACTGTTTGTCCACGAACAACCAAAGTCTTAAATTTGCGTTATAGTACTGTGGTTCACTTAAGAAACTTTCTTCTAGCATGTTACCTCCTGATTTTCGGGCAAGGATTTGCTTCGCATATCATTGGTGGTGATATCTATTACAATGATCTAGGGAACAACAATTATCGTTTCTTTATCACCCTCTATCGTGACTGTGCTTCTACGGGAGCCCAATACGATGACCCTCTATATTTGTCCATATTTACCCAAGGCAATGTACATTACCAGACAGTTCAAGTGCCTTTTCCTGGGTCGGTGATTTTGCCTATCAATTTTAACAATCCTTGTGCGACTCAGCCCTCGGGTATTTGTGTAGAAAGGGCAACCTATCAGGTGGTGCTCAATTTACCGCCGATTCCTGGAGGTTATACCGTTTCATATCAGCGCTGTTGCCGTGGTCCGAATATCACCAATTTGCAATTTCCCGATGACACCGGGCTGACGCTAGTAGCAACCATACCAGGGCTCAATACCAATGCCTACAATAACAGCAGCCCAAGATTCTCTAATTATCCTCCTGTATTGTTATGCAATAATGATCAGTTGATATTTGATCACGTTGCTACTGATCCCGATGGCGACCAACTAGTGTATTCGTTAGTTACGCCAAATGCCGGCGCCAATTCAGGCAACCCGCAACCTTTGCAAATGCCTGCACCACCATATTTTCCGGTAACTTGGCAATCAAATTTCAGCGCAGCCGTGCCTCTAGGGCCGGGCTCCTCCACAACCATTGATCCCAATACAGGAATCCTTACCGTGAATCCAAATTTAATTGGCTTGTTTGTAGTTGGGGTGCGCGTTCAAGAGTACCGCAATGGCCAGTTGATTGGTCAAACTGTACGCGATTTCTTATTTCGAGTCTTTGATTGCAATATCCAATTAGCTGCAATTCTTCCGCTCCAAACACAGTTGCCGAATTTCAATGGCTATTGTGATGGCCTCACCATCCAATTTGACAACCAATCGTTTGGTGGTACAACCTATGCGTGGGATTTTGGAGTTCCGGGAACCAATACGGATGTCAGCACTCTTTTCGAGCCAACTTATACCTACCCAAGTTCAGGTACTTATACCGCACAGCTGATTGTCAATCCTGGACAAAATTGTACCGATACAGCATATATTCAAATTATTGTCAATCAGGAATTGAGTGTATCTTGGTCTACGGTGGATTCACTTTGTTTGGAAAATAATAGTTTTGATTTTACGGCACAAGTTTCTTCTCCGACGGCCAACCTTACTTGGCTATTTCCATCCTCAGCTTCGGTGCAGCAGGCCTCCACAAGTACGGTTTCTGGCGTTAATTTCAATTTACCAGGTTACCAAGTTATTACCATTGAAGCCAATACAAGCTATTGTCAGGCCTCCTTCTCAGATTCGATTTTCATCCATAATGACCCCATTGCAGGCATTGCTTTGCCATCCCAAGCGTCTTGTTTGGGTTATACGCTTACCTTTGGCAATACATCTCAAAATGCCAATCTCTACAGCTGGGACTTTGGCAATGGTTTGGTATCTAATGCTGTTAATCCAACCATTACCTTTCCGGGCCCTGGTATTTACCCAGTTACACTCATTGCTGGATCTGCTCCTTTTTGTTTAGATACCACGCAACTTAATGTGACGATCAATGATCCAATTACCTTGGCCATGACATATTCTGATTCCCTGTGTATTGATGAATTTTACACCTTTGACGCACAGGCAAGCGGCCCTACCGGAACTACTTTCTACTGGGATTTTGGCCCCAACGCCACCCCCAATACGAGCACCCAACTTTTGGGTAATACAGTACTTTTTAACCAGAGTGGTTTGCAACAAATTATGTTGATTGGCCAAAATCCGCAGTGTGCTGACACGCTCACCGAAACCGTACATGTTTTTGGCCATCCAAGTATCGATTTTATGATACTCAATGCCTTGCAATGCGCACCTTACGAGGCGCAATTTATCAATTTAAGTCAGATTGAAGTGCCCACAACATTTATTTGGAATTTGGGCGACGGCACTTCAGCTCAATCAAGCAGCGTATCCCACATTTATTACCAACCTGGTAACTATACCGTTTCATTAACACTCATTGAGCAATATGGTTGTTTGGATACCTTATACATGGCCCAACAAGATTTAGTCACAGTTCATCCATCGCCCATTGCTGGTTTTAATGTCAATCCATCAAAAGTTGATGTTTGCCAGAACGAGGCCACGTTCACTGATGCTTCTATTGGCGCAACGTTATATCAATATTTTGTTGAGGATCGCAGCTACCAATACCACACTGCAAATTTTGTTCATGCCTATGGCCGTGGAGGCACAGACTACCCCATGCAAGTTGTAGCCAATGATTTTGGCTGTACGGATACAGCCTACGCCACTGTTGAGGTAGAGCCTTTTAGCATTTATGCGCCTAACACATTCATTCCTGATGGCAATGGCCGCAATGATGTTTTTAAAGTGGTAACAGATTTTGGAGTTACAGATTGGTCTTTAGAAATTTTTAACCGTTGGGGCGAGCGTGTTTTTCAGTCAAGCAATCCAAACCAAGGTTGGGATGGAACTTTTGAAAATCTTCCTTGTCAAGATGGGCAATACAATTATGTAGTAAAGTTTCGGCCTTGTCATGAGCCCTATATTCGCAGACAACGAGAGGGCGTTATCAATTTATTGCGCTGAGTTAGACCTTTAAGCGCAATTTAAAATTTTGCCCTAAGTATACTTTTCTTACCTGCTCGTCAGCGGCCAATTCTTCTGCTGTTCCAGACTTTAATATTTGACCTTCAAATAATAAATAAGCTCGGTCTGTAATGGAAAGTGTTTCTTGTACGTTGTGGTCGGTAATGAGTATGCCAATATTTCGTTTCTTTAGCTCCCAAACAATAGATTGAATGTCTTCAACTGCAATTGGGTCTACACCGGCAAAGGGCTCATCTAGGAGAATAAATTTAGGATCTGTAGCCAAGGCCCGGGCAATTTCTGTGCGTCGCTTCTCACCTCCGGAGAGCCTATCTCCGATGTTTTTGCGTACATGTCCTAAATTGAATTCACTCAATAGTTTTTCCAATTTAGCATGTCGAGCCGCTTTGTCTAAGGGGCCCATTTCCAAAATGGCCATGATATTATCTTCAACACTCAATTTTCTAAAAACCGAAACCTCCTGAGGTAAATAACCTAAGCCAAGTTGGGCTCGTTTATACATAGGAAGTTTGGTGATATTTAGTTCGTCGAGAAAAACTTCACCTTTATCAGGTTTGACCAGGCCTACCATGGTGTAAAATGACGTGGTTTTCCCGGCGCCATTGGGCCCCAATAGACCAACAATTTCACCCTGGCTCACCTCGATATTCACGCCATTAACTACTGCGCGTCCTTTGTAGGACTTACAAATATTTATTGTGCTCAATTTCACAGGCCCAAATTACTAAAAATTTAAGGAGTAACGCGCTTTGATTCCAATAGGGCTCATGCTATCTATGTGATGGGTTGCGCGGTAAACAAAGTCAATGCGGATTACTTTGAAAATATTTTCAATACCTATACCAAATTCAATGTAAGGGATGCCATTGAATGGTCGCACAAAGTCGGGGATCAACATTGCTTGATTGTTCTGCTGGGATAGACTTCCAAGCATGATGCGCTCAGTGGTGACTAAGCGGATTTTCGTTGCTTTAACCAAAGGAATTCGATCAAAAACCAGGCCCTCCCAGTGGTTTTCGGCAAAGGCAATCAGGTAGCGATCGCTCACAAATTCAATGAAGTTGACCATATTAAAAGTGCTGGTCAATAGCCATAAAGATTGGTTTCCTTCGTGCACTTTTAAAAATGGATAGGCCGTAGAACCGTGAATATAACCAAGGCTAAAGCCATAGCGCATCCGGCCAAGGGCACCTAGTTGGGTATTGTGCTCAAATTGGAATTCATATTTTTGATAGTTGTATTCACTGCCTAAAATTCCCTTGACACCAAAAATCCCTTGGAACGAGAAAATTGGGTAGGGGGAACGCAAAGCCGTTCTATCAAAAGAACCAGAAAGGAATTCCTCATCCTTTGTCCAACGCACACGTGTTGTGAATTCTGTAGTGGTAATATGACTCAATGCGATGGTATCGGAACCAACCAATCTTTGGTAGGTAGCCAAGCCTAGCGGCGTTAGATTTTTCCATTCTGCTCCTGCAAATACAATCAGGTCTTTTTTGATGTCCTTTTCTAGATTCAGCCCGGCTTTTTGAACAAAGGTGAGTTTGTCAAAAGGGGCGGTGCTGAGAAAAGTTACAAACGAAGTGCCCATGGATGCAGCCGTTGGTGACTGGCCAATTTGTTCGATGTCGTAATTATAGTAAATATTGAGCATGCCGCGTTTCTTGGGCGTCAAATTATATCGAACACGAACGTTGTATTTCAATTTTTGATCTCCAAAACCATAGGCAATCCTACCGCCCAATTCCAGTCTTTTTGAAAAGTCGTTAGAGGTGCGAAGGGCAAGAGATGTCCGAAATTGTTCAACAGGATTGAAACTTACGAGAGATGCTGCCGACCCTAGTTCTATTTTGCGAACAGGCCAGTATCCTGTAGTAGCAAAGTAGGTGAGTTTGCGCATGTTTCGGTAATAGGATAGTGTTTCTAATGAATCTATCATTTGCTGAATTTGCGCCTCAGTATGGCTGAGTGCGACCGGCCTCAAGGCCTCCCATTGGGCAGCGGTTTTAGTTTTGGCATCTGTTGAAATTTCTACGTTATTTTCTGTACGATAAAAAGTGGGCGCTTGAGGCTCATTGATTGAGAAATTACTTCGTTGGCTATACTTGCGCCCAACAACTCCCGGAAGTTTAGATTTTTCTGTCAGCTTAAAGGTGAGCAACATGCGCTCCTCGGTCAACATCCAAACTTCTTTTTGGACTTGTTCAAAAGCCTGTTCAAAGTAAAAATTATCAATGTAATTGAGGTTTGCCCCAGGGGCAATATTGGCTTCAATGCGCTTGACGGCATAGGTCGTGTCATGGACCCACATATGGCCTGTAAAAACCAAGTCTCCGGTTCTCTTGGGTACAAAACGAAGTTTGTAGCACCAATCGGCATCAATATAGGTTGAATCGTCTAGATAGAAGTTGTAATAAGACCTCGCAAATGTGGCCAATGGACTAATGAAAGACTTATTGAATAAATCGTAAATATTATCATAGATGTTCAATTCTAGGTACATGTCACCTAAAAATTGGGTCATTTGCATGTTATCTACTCCTGTCAAATGGGTGGCTTCAATGACTTCTTTTTTGAGTTTAGGATTTTTTAGGAAGTAATAGTCCGAAACAGTTTCCGATAAAATAACAGGTAAAAATCCTTTGTTGTTGCTATCTGTCTGCAGGTAGTCGTTGAGAAGATCCAGACGTTCCAAGCGCTGGTTACTGAATAGGTTTGTATCTAAATTACAGGCATCTAATTCGATTTTATTGTAGAGATGGTAGGCATAGGCACTTAGTTTTTCCTTGTTGTTGACATCCTTGTAGGTCATCATTCGCCGGTGTAATTGTGCTCCTTTGGATTCGGTGGGTGCTTTGAGTAATATTTCATTTATCTCTTTGTCTTGTGAAGGCATCTTCACATTGAGCTGCGTTACCTTATCGGCGCTTATTTTATAACGCTGTGTTTGGTAACCTATTAATCGAAATATGAGGGTGTCTGTAGGGTAGTAGGTGCTCAAAATAAAATTACCAAGCGAATCAGATTTGGTACTCATTTTGCTATTTTGGTACTGAATAAGGACGTCGCTCAGAGGTTCTCCTTTTTTATCGCTAACGCGCCCACTCACAACTGTTTGTTGTGAAAACAAAAGGGTATGCCATAACCCAAAAATGAACAAGCCCATTAGCTTCATGAACGCTGTTCTTTTCTAGCTACTCTTTTGGCAATTAGGATACTCAACTCAAAGAGCAAGTAAATGGGAATAGTCACAATCACCTGAGAAATAATATCCGGAGGTGTAATTATGGCTGCTAATACCAAGATAATTACTACTGCATGGCGGCGGTACTTGATTAAAAAATCTGGTGTAAATAGGCCAATTTTGACAAGTAAAAAGGTCACAATTGGAAACAGAAAAAACAAACCTGTGTAAAATACAGTGGAAAGAATGGTGCTCATAAACGAAGCAATCGTAATGTCATTGCGTATTTCTGGACTAATTTGAAACTCTCCAAAAAACTGTACACTGAGCGGTGCTACTACAAAATAGCCGAACAGTATGCCTGTAAAGAAGAGCAAACTGACATACAACACTATACCCTTGGCCATTTTTTTCTCATTGCCCTTCAGTCCGGGCTTTACGAAGGCCCAAAGTTGGTAAAAGATGAATGGGAATCCCAATACTACGCCGCCCATTACACTCATCATCAAAGCATAGGAAAATTGTCCTGAAAGGGTAGTGCTTTGAAAATCGATATTGATTTTCTCAATACACACGCCAAAATAACGACACATAAGCTCAAAAGTAACGAAGTCGGGCTGCATCATATTGAGAAAAACATTTTCCATAATTTCTCTCTGAAAAACCCATATCAGTATGGCGAAAAAGATAATGACAACCGCCGAGCGAAGTAGCCTCCAGCGCAATTCTTCCAAATGATCTAAGAACGACATTTGCTTGTCATCTGCCATGGGTGTAAAGTTACTTAATAATTATAAAATGCAGTAGTAAAAGATGAACGTAAATTGATTACGATCTTATGTGAGAACTTTGATCTATCAAAATCAAAAAAGCCATGAAAAAAAGATTTATCATTCAACACATTTGGTTCAATAATCAGGATGCAGATGTGACTATTGTTGGGTTGATGCAAGAAGATGTACTTACTTATGAGTCTAAACTTGTTATTAAAATGTCTCGGCTAAACTCGGTTATTTCTGCTTGGCAGAGACAAACCAATCAAGAAGCCAGTGATTACATGTGCCGTTTTGAATTAGGCTTTGTGACTGAATATGAAATATGCTTTCCAAGTTCAGTACAATGTGCCCTTGATTTGTCTGAATTTTTAGACCAAGGTCAAAGCTGGCTCAAGCAGATTGTAGCTTGAAAGATTTAAGGCTGAATGAAAACAGTTTCTTCGTTGATTTTTTCGGCTTCAATTTTAATGATGCCTTGGCCTGTTTTGTTGCCTTTTTGAGCTTTGATATCTAGAACAGCCACCCCAGCCTGCCCTAATTGATACAACTCGTTGTAATTAAAGGTAGCTAGTCCGTTAAGGTTGGTATAAGCAGTATCAAAAACAGCAACTTGTTGCGGTGTTTGTTGCGTATTCGTTCCATAGAGAACAACCATGGCGTTCGAAACACTTGCGTTGGCTTCGTCCTTCACGTAGATATGTGCTATTGTATCCATTTTCTTGCGGCAAGAACTTAAAGAAACAAGTGTCGATGCAGCAATTGCAACTAAGAGAAAATTTTTCATAAGGATCAGTTAGGTAAATAGATGGTTTCTACGGCAGTGGTATGTACTTTGGCACGTGTGTAGCCGTAGGCTGTTTTGTTGTTGTATTTGACAATGATATCAAAATAACCGGTTTTGTTACTTTCCCCAGCGAGGGTAAAGTAGGGATCCATACCAAAAGTGGTGAAACCCGATGAGTTCGTATAGGTGGTGTCTACATAAGCCAAAGTTGCAGGCGTAGATTGTTGGTCACCAATAATAATCACTTTGGCGCCATCAATCAATTGGTTAGATGAAGATCGAACGAATACCTTGATAATGGCAGGATCTTTAGGCTCACAGCCCCCAAGTAGGATGAGCAATGAGAGCGAAAAAAGGCTTGTAAGTATAGTTTTCATAGGTAAAGAATGTTCCAAATTTACACTTAAATTTTCAAATTGTAAAACGTGTCATTGAATCTGTTATTGTACTTGAAGTAATACCTGATTGCGTTGTTGTTCGGTAATTTCTGCAAGGGCTTCGCCGGTCAGTCCAAAGTAAAATCCCTTGACTTTGATTTGCATCACTCCAATCTGCCCTGCTTTGTAGAATTTAGTCAGGTCAAAATAAGCCTTACCCGATGCATCAGAAACGGTACTGTCTTGCACAGCAATTGGGTTGTGCAAGGTATCGGTGGGTTCGGCCACCAACCAAACCTTGGCCTCGTTGATTACAGTTCCGTTGGCGTTGACTACTAAAACTTCTAAGGTCGTTGGTGGTGTTTCTTTACAGCCTAGAACAATAAAAAACAAAATTAGGCTTGGTATAATTGCATAAAGTCTAGTATGAAAAAGCTTTATTTTCTTGTACATTTGCATTATACGGGTTCAGTTTTAGTTCTTTAACAACAAAACAGCCCAAAAGGTTACACTTCTTCGGTTAAAAGTCAGATGAATATAGAACAACTAGCGGCGGAATTGGAAAGTGCTGCACCTCATGATGAGCAGTCTCTTGAGCAATTCAGGATTAGATTTTTAGGATCAAAAAATGTATTGAAAGATTTGTATGCGGCCATCAAGGATATTCCCAATGAACAAAAGCGTTCCTATGGGCTGCAAGTCAACGCACTCAAAGAGCGCGCTGAGCAAAAATTTCTTGAAGCAAAAACCAAACTTACCACCGTTAATACGGGGATTAAAAAGGAAGATTTAAGCAAGCCCTCTGCAGATACCAAAGTTGGTGCCCACCACCCGCTCTCCTTGATTCGCTCAGAAATCTTAAGCATCTTCAAACGCATTGGATTTGAAATTTCTGAAGGCCCAGAAATAGAAGATGACTGGCATAACTTTAGCGCTCTGAACTTTCCACCCGAGCATCCGGCACGTGACATGCAAGACACTTTCTTTATTGAGAAGGGGACCAATGAATTGGCATTGCGAACTCACACGAGCAGTGTCCAAGTAAGAGTCATGGAACAACAAGAGCCTCCCATCCGCACCATTTCTCCAGGTAGAGTGTACCGTAATGAAGCCATATCTGCAAGAGCACATTGTTTTTTCCATCAAGTCGAAGGGCTTTATATTGATCAGGATGTTTCATTTGCCGATCTCAAACAAACACTCCTGTATTTTGCACAAGAATTGTTCGGTGCACAAACACAAATCAGGCTTCGCCCCTCATATTTTCCTTTTACCGAACCCAGTGCTGAAGTAGATATTTCTTGTACTTTGTGCGCTTCAAAAGGCTGCAATGTCTGTAAACATACGGGTTGGCTTGAAATCATGGGCTGCGGAATGGTAGACCCTAATGTATTAGAAGCTTGTGGTATTGATTCTAAAGTTTATTCTGGGTTTGCTTTTGGAATGGGGCTAGAACGCATTGCACAACTCAAATTTCGAGTGACCGATCTACGCCTATATTCCGAAAACGACATGCGTTTTTTGCGTCAATTTAAATCAGGCATGGCATGAGTTGGACACCCATTCAAACGGCCGCAGAATGGTCACAAATATTAGCAGCTTCACATCAGATGCCGCAGATAATTTTCAAGCACAGCACGCGTTGTTCTATTTCTTCAATGGTGTTGAACCGCTTTGAATCTAGCGACTTATTTGTGCAAAATTTATGTCCTTGCCATTACCTCGACTTGATTGCCTTTCGTGAGCTCTCAAATTTGATAGCACAACAAACTGGCGTTGCTCATGAGTCACCGCAGTGCATTGTGCTTGTAGATGGCAAATCGATCTATGCAGAAAGCCATGGTTCTATAGATGCCAAATCAATACAATTAATGCTTAATTGAAATGAAAAAAATATTAATCTGGGTTCTTGTATTGGGTTTGTTGGCTGGTTTGATCGCTCCTTTTTTAAGTACGCAAGAAGCTCAATATGATCCTGCAACTTTTGGTTTCAATGAGAACCTTGCAGTAGTATCGGGTCAGGTGGTGAAAATTCCTCTTGAAATTGAAGAACACAGTACAGCCTTGACGCTTTCTATTGCAGATTCGGTAGTTTTAAAAATAGCCAATCCGAAAAAGAAAGAGGTTTACTTACTCGATACAAAAAAAATGAAATTAGGTGCCTACTTACTAGAATTGAAGGTAACTGATGCCAATCACAACCGATTTTCGACACAAAGAAATTTGCGCATCCTCTCGGCGGTGAAGCCCCAAAGATGGACCCTCAAACTAGGCACTTCTTATGTACACGACACTAAAAACTATACCCAAGGACTTTGTTTTTACAATGATCAATTATATGAATCTACCGGAGACCCAAATCAGGATGGAAGTTCTATGGTTGCCAAGATTGATATTGAGACTGGTGCGCCTATTCAATCGAATGGACTAACGTTTAAAAAACAATTAGATGCCACAAAATTCGGCGAGGGGATTGCCATTCTAAATGGTCAAATTTTTCAGCTTACTTGGAAAAACCAGCAGTGCTTTGTTTATGACCTTGAGACCTTTGAACTAAAAAATGAATTTGCTTACAGCGGTGAAGGTTGGGGCATTTGCTCAGACGGCAAACATTTAATCATGTCTGACGGCACTGAGCGCCTTACTGTTAGAGATCCAAAAAGTTTTCAAGCGTTGCGCACTATTGAGGTATATACCGACCAAGGACCCTTGCCTCAGCTCAACGAACTTGAATATATTGACGGACTCATTTACGCCAATATTTACACCACAAACTTTGTGGCGGTTATTGACCCTCAAAACGGGAGTGTCTTGGCCTTAATTGATGCATCTAACTTGGTAGCTGCTGCCAAAGGAACTGGGGAAGTGCTCAATGGTATTGCGCACAATCCTAAAAATGGAAAATTATATATGACTGGCAAATATTGGCCAAAACTGGTCGAAGTCAGTATTATCAAATGATGAATATGGAAAATCAGCGCAAAGATTGGTCTGAGATCAAGAGCAATGACAGTTGGTCTATTTTTAAAATTATGGCTGAATTTGTCGAAGCTTATGATAAAATGGCCAAAGCAGGGCCTTGTGTTGCTGTATTTGGTTCGGCTAGAACCAAGTCTGACCACCCACATTATCTTCAGGCTGTAGAAATTGGCGAAAAATTAGCTCGTGCAGGCTACGGAGTAATCACAGGTGGAGGCCCGGGCATCATGGAGGCAGGAAACAAAGGCGCCAAGCAGGGAGGAGGCGTATCTGTAGGATTGAATATTGATTTGCCTTTTGAACAATTCCACAATCAATACATTGATCGAGACCATTACCTAGAGTTCGACTATTTTTTTGTTCGAAAGGTCGTTTTTGTTAAATACTCTCAAGCGTTTGTGATATTGCCGGGTGGTTTTGGCACCCTGGACGAGCTTTTTGAAGCCATGACGCTAGTTCAAACAAAAAAAATAGCGCGCAGGCCCATCGTTTTGTTGGGTAAAGCCTTTTGGTCTGGTATATTCGATTGGGTTGTTGAAACACAACTCAAAGAGGCCTACATTTCAGAAGCGGATTTGTCCTTGTTTAAAATAACTGATTCTACGGACGAAGCTCTTCAGTTCATTGAAGACTTCTTTAGTTCTCATGCCCTTTCTCCAAATTTCTAAGCATATTTGTACTACACTTAAGTATCAACCATGTTGAACAAAATCAAAAATATACTTCGTTTAATGCTCGCCTTTGTGAAGACCAAGCACTTTTGGAAGCATTTTGGATTGGTGATATTGTTTTATTTGGTAATGGTGCTAGCTACGATTCTTTATCTTGATTTTGCAACCAATCACGGTCAGAAGATTGCAGTTCCAAATTTGGTTGGGATGTCCGCATCAAAAGCCAAACAGCGTATTGAAGAATTAGATTTGACCTATCAAATTTTAGATAGCATCTATGATCCAAAACTTCCTGAAGGTACAGTAGTTGAACAATTGGTCGAACCAACCTCACTTTCTCAGGTCTATGTAAAATCAGGCAGGTCTATAGGGCTAAGGCTTTCCAAAAAAAGCCAATTGGTAGAAATGCCTAGCTTAATGCACAAGCAGGTGCAGTTTGCCCAAAGCATTCTAGAGCAGCGAGGTTTGCGTTATATGATTCAATATAAACCTTCAGCCGAAGCCAATGGTTCGGTTCTTGATCAGCGCTATAATGGCAGAAGAATTAAAGAAGGGGAGCGCATTCCAATCGGAGCGGTGGTAATATTAATTGTGGGCCAAAATGATGAGGCTGAGCCTATTGCCTTGCCTAACCTGCTTGGCCTTACCATGAGTGAAGCCAAACAAATTTTCGATACCTTAGGTGTTGGTGGTTATACCTTTATATGCCCAGATTGCCTCACGAGCCAAGATTCAGCAGGGGCATTAATTTTTTCACAATCTCCAGAATATATTGAAGGAACTACCGTTTTTAAATCAACACAGTTCATACTCTCCATGCAAAAAGGAGGAGGAGGTCAAAACCCTTAACCCATGATGCGCACCTTATTTTTTATAATATTTTGTTCGATATTTCAATTTTCTTGGGCTCAGGGCATTGAAATGGGCCCCGTAATGCGCAACTACTCCCTGGGTAATTCAGCGCAAAAATTAAAATCGGGCACAGCATCCATTGACAGTACTTTTTATTACACTTCCGATACACTTAATTTGCCTTTTTTTGACGAGTTTTCTACCGATAAGTTTCAAAAATACACAGCCCAATTCAATGATCCAGGAGTGAGTTCTGCGGTATTTTATCAATTGCTAGATCCGAACACCTTACAAGCCTTAGATCCAGTTTTCACTTATACAGATCAAGCAACCTTTCGTCGCATCTTTGATATCAATACAAATACTTATTTTGATTCAACCTTTGCAACCACATCTGTTAAAGTAGCTGATTTTTCGGCCTATCCACTGAGCTATCAAACCTTAAATCTTTACCCGCCCTATTACATTTATGATACCATTGGCATTCCGGATTTACCCGATACTGTTTGGGTCCAAAACCCGAGTTTTTATCAAGATTCTGTGCGTATTTTCTTTTCAACACTCAACGATCCAGCTTCGCTTTGGCTCGATGATGATGCCTATTTAAACCGGCGCTTTGGCGTTTTGCCGCGTTCATTAGGAGTAGTTACTTTTGATGGTCTTAATTCCAAGGGGTATCCATATGCCATAGGCACTACGCTCACCAATACTGCCGATTATTTGCACTCCAAGCCTTTGGATTTAGCCGTATACAATGCTTCAGATTCCTTGTATTTTTCCTTTTTAGTTCAGTGCGAAGGATTTGGTGACACACCAGAACCAACAGACTCATTGCGTTTGGAATTTTATGCCAAAGATTTAGATCAGTGGCAACAAGTCTGGTCTATAGGCGGCGATACCACAAGTCCTTTTAAAGTGGTGCATATCCCTATTACGGCTGCCAAGTATTTCAAAAGAGGCTTTCAATTCCGCTTTAGCAATTATGGAGCCCTTTCCGGGGCACTTGATCATTTTCATATCGATTATGTACATCTCAGAGCCCAATCTAACTTTGCAGATACACTGTTCAAAGATTTTGCCTGGGTATACCCCATCAACACCTTATTGCAAGATTACACGGCAGTGCCATGGGATCATTATAAAAACTCACCTAAGCCGTTTTGCGATGATTTCTCTATTACAATCCACAACGGCAGCCCTAGCCCTGAGAACAATCAGATTGCTGCCCAATTCACGATAAATCAAGGCGGGACGCTCCAAAATCAATTCTCTATTGCCGGCAGTCTCTTGTCTAATGGTGATTTGAATTACCAGCCCAATACAACCTACACCTCCTTTCACAACCTGAGCAGTCTTGGTTCCTTTGATACGAGTGCTGGCGCAAACCAACAAGTGTTTTTAGTTACAGGGCAAGTGAGTGCCCAATTTCCTAATCTTGATATCAACGATACCACTAGCTTCTACCAATCTTTCTATAATTTCTACAGCTACGATGACGGCAGTGCAGAAGCTGCTTTTGGCCCAACAGGAGTGCAGTCAAGGTTGGCCGTAGAATTCAATGCTTATGAGCCTGATTCCTTGGTCGGGGTGGCCTTTCATTTTGTGCCTTCAGTGACTGATGTGTCCAATAAACTTTTTTTACTAAGTGTTTGGTCAAATCTAAACGGGCATCCAGGAGTTTTACTTTACGAAGACGAAGTATTTTTCCCAAGAACTCCCCAATATGCAGATGACAGAGGCATCTTCATTCCATACTATTTTACCGATACTCAGAAAGTGAGTGTTCCAACTTCCTTCTTTGTCGGTTGGCGCCAGTTGGATGCCGAACGATTAAATCTAGGACTAGACCGCAACATTGATCAATCGGATAAAATACAATACAGTGTAGATGGTGGCTTTACGTGGTATACCAGTCCATATGCAGGGTCTGCGATGCTTCATCCAATATTTTCCACTGCCTTAGATCCTAGTCTTGGTCTTTACTCATCCATAGATAAACCCTTGGTTTGGTCAGTGTATCCGAATCCGGCCTCTGGTTTGTTGCATGTCAATATGCCCGCATCTATGATGGGTAGCCGCATCGAACTGCGTGATCTATTTGGCAAGCTATGTGTCGAGCAGACTGATCCAATTTTTGATGTGTCAAGCTTGCCAAATGGAGTATATTATCTGCAATGCCCAAATACCAATCTTCAGGTCATTAAATTAGTTATCAATCACTAATGATCCACAATCAAGATATTGAGCAAGAAGCCGAAGAGGCAGATTTATTTGAACATTATCGATTCAAAGCTGACGCAGGCCAGGAGGTAGTGCGTATAGATAAGTTTTTAATGGATCGCATGGCTGATACCTCTAGAAATAAAATTCAGGTTGCGGCAAAAAATGGCAACATTCATGTCAATGGTCAGGCGGTAAAGCAGAACTATCGGGTAAAGCCTGGCGATGAGATCGCCATTGTATTGCCATATCCAGTGCGTGAAATAGAACTCATCGCTCAAAATATTCCCATTGAAGTTGCCTACGAAGACAACGAATTATTGGTCGTCAACAAGCCTGCCAATATGGTGGTACACCCGGGCTACGGCAACTATTCTGGAACGCTCGTGAATGCTTTGGTTTATCATTTTGATCAATTACCTACGCGGCCCAAGGATTATTTTGGCAGGCCAGGTCTTGTTCACCGAATCGATAAACATACCACTGGACTACTTGTCATTGCCAAAACTGAACAAGCGCTCAACGACCTTGCCAAACAGTTTTTTGAACGAACCACCCAAAGGCATTACTACGCTTTGGTTTGGGGAGATATCAGCGAAGATGGCACCATTACGGGTCATATAGGCCGCTCACTAAAAAACCGCAAAGTAATGACGGTATTTCCGGATGGCGAGTATGGGAAACCTGCCATCACTCATTATAAAGTTTTAGAACGTTTTGGATACGTTACATTAGTGGAGTGTAAGTTGGAGACGGGCCGTACACATCAAATCAGGGCACACATGCAGTATCTAGGGCACCCCTTGTTCAATGATTTGGAATACGGTGGCAACCGGATCCTGAAAGGAACCAAAACAACTGCCTATGAGAGGTTCATGGCCAACAATTTTGAATTGCTCCCCGGGCAGGCCCTTCACGCCAAAACATTGGGTTTTGTTCAACCAATTTCGAAGCAATATTTGGAGTTTGATTCTAAGCTCCCAGAAGGCTTTGAGCGCTTATTGGAGCGTTGGCGCACCTATTGTTCGGATTTTAAATAAAAATTCTCTATTTTTGCTTTCCTTGGTATAGTATCAAGCTTAAACTACGCTTTATGAAACAATTATTCATTGCCGCAATCTTAACCCTTTTCACCGCTGCAATTGCCCAAGGGCAAACGGCTCCAGACCCAAAATTTGTGCGTCAAGCAAATGAAGTATTTAGATCCGGCAATTATTTTGAAGCCATCAATATCTGTCAAGATGCCTATAAAAAATTAGGAGCAAGAGGCTCTTTACGTCAAAAAGGCGATATGGCCTATAAAATTGCTGAATCTTACCGTGCGCTAGAAATTTACGACAAAGCAAACGATTGGTATGGCACCTGTATTGAATTGAAATATTTCGATGTGGTTCCAGAAGTTTATTACTACAAAGGCGACATGCTGCGCATGATGAAAGATTTCGACAATGCGATTAAAAGCTACCGTGAGTTCAAAAGAATTGCACCTAAATCTCGCACCAAAGAAGCAGATGATGCGATCATGGCCTGTGAGAAATACAAAGATTTCGATGATTTTGAAACTTCGCGTTTGATTGTAAAGCCCGAAGTTAAAATCAATACCAAGCAAATGGATATGGCGCCTTCTTTTATGGATAAAAAGGGAAAGGTGATTGTATTTAGTTCCTCTCGCGATGAAAGTACTGGCGAAAAAAGAGATCCAATTTCAGGCGAAAAATACATGGATTTGTATATTGCTGAATACGATGTAAACGGCAATCCAACGAATGTAAAGTCTCTTGATACCCGAGGGGTCATCAATACAACACAAAATGAAGGGTCGGCGGTATTTGATGCAAAACGCAAGAACATTTATTTCACGCGTTGTCCCAATGCGGAAAAAATGAACTTAGGTTGTGAGATTTGGACTGCAACAATCAGTGGAGAAGATTTCGATGATCCTAAAAAAATTACACTAACTGTGTCTGACACCATTTCTGTTGGCCATCCATGTTTATCTCCAGATGATCAAATGCTCATTTTTGCTTCAGACATGAAGCAGAGCCCTAATGGTGAAAAATCTTTTGGCGGCAGAGATTTGTGGTACGTTACTTTTGACAAGCGTAACAAAGTATGGGATTCAGTACCGCACAACATGGGTGCGATGTTCAATACCGCTGGTAATGAACTTTTCCCGTCTATGGGCCCTAACGGAAAACTTTACTTTGCCTCCGACGGTCTTCCAGGAATTGGTGGCCTTGACATTTTTGTTGCCGATAAAGTAGGAGAAGAAAATAAATGGACTGGTGTAAAAAATTTGGGCTACCCATTCAATTCTCAGGGCAATGACTATGGCATGGCGGATTTTGACGGCAAATCGGGCTTTTTTACCTCTGAGCGCAAAACAACAAGCAACCAAGAGTACACTCCTGAAATTTGGAGTTTTACTACACCTCCAAATTTATTTGATTTGCGTGTTGCTGTTTATGAATCTGGTAAAAAATCTAAGAAATTGGCTGGAGCGAAGGTGTATGTTACCGTTTCTGATGGCACAAGCTGGGAAGGTGTAACAGATTCGAAAGGTAAAATTATTTGGAAAGAACGCCCAGATAAAAAAGGCAGATACATTCTGACAGGTAAAGAATATACCTTAAAAGCCGAAAAGGAAGGATATTACGAAGATAAAAAAGGCGCTCGTATTTCTACGGTTGGTCTTGATCAAAGTCAGAGTTTTCTCATTGAAATGCCATTGCTACCTGTAGGTGAAATTCGCACCCCTGAAGTGCGTTACGTATTTGATCAGTGGGTTTTCATTAATGATGCTTCTTGTATGTCACTAGATTCACTCAAATTCCTTGACAGTATGCTCAAAGAGTATCCAAATGTAACCATCGACTTGTTCTCACATACCGATGCACGTGGTGGTGATAACCGCAACCAAGTGCTTTCAGAAAATCGTGCGAAGGCGGTGTATAAGCATTTGGTAGAGAATTGTGGCATTGACCCACGCCGTATTCGTCCGGTTGGTCGTGGCGAAGCTGAGCCGGCAACTTGGGTGGATGAAACAGGTAAAACTGTTGTGCTCACCGAAGACTACATCAATCAATTCAAAGCGGATAAAGCAAAATATGAAATGCTCCATACGATCAATCGACGTACTACGGCAAAAATTACCAGTACAACTTTTGATCCGAAGACAGCTCCAGTTGCTGATCCTGAATACAGTAAGTTCAAACAACTTCCAAGATTATAATTGAAAGGCGTCGCAAGGCGCCTTTTTTATTTCGGACATGAGACGCTTATTACAGAAAATAATATTCTTTTTTGAACTTCAGTCTTTTGGAGTTTGCGAATGGTGGGCACGTAGATTAGGCATACGAACCAATAAAGTCAGATTGGGCTTCATTTATTTTAGTTTCATTGGTCTTGGATCTCCGGTGCTGTTGTATTTGATCATGGCATGGATACTAGAACACAAGCATTATTTTAAATTCAAGTCAAAGCGCAAACAATCTATCTGGGATTTATGAGAATATTGATTACCGGTAGCAATGGATTATTAGGCCAGAAAATCACAGCAATGTGTATGGCCAAAAAGCTGGAATTTTTAGCGACCTCCAGTGGCTTAAATCGTTTTTCTGTATGCCCAAAGGAGCGCTATCAAACCCTCGATATCACCGACGAACAAAACATCCAAGAGGTAATCAATCAATACAAGCCCACCCACCTTATTCATACAGCGGCAATGACCAATGTGGATCATTGTGAATTGCATCCTGAAGCTTGTGATTTGGTGAATCGACAGTCTGTTCAGATGCTTGTCAAATATTGTATTTTAAACCAAATTCATTTTCAATTACTTTCTACAGATTTTGTTTTTGATGGCCAAGATGGCCCCTACCGAGAGGAAGATCAAACCAAGCCCTTGAGTGTATATGCCCGCTCAAAAGTTGAAGCCGAAAATATTGTTCAACAGGCCAAAGGGCTGAGTTATTCGATTGTTCGTACGATTATAGTTTATGGCAAGGGCGAAAACCTTTCAAGGTCTAATTTAATTTTATGGGTAAAATCAGCGCTCGAAAAGCAAGAGCCCATGCAAATTATTGACGACCAATTCAGGGCGCCCACTTGGGCCAATGATTTGGCTTGGGCATGTTTGCGCATATGTCAGCTAAATGAAAGTGGTATTTTTCATATTTCGGGACCCGAAACTTTCTCCATATATGAGATAGTAAAGCGCATAGCAGCTTATTATAAATTGCCGCTAAATAATGTGAAAAAACTGAGTAGCCAAGAATTACAACAACCAGCCAAAAGACCTCCGCGCACAGGTTTTATCTTGGACAAAGCACGAATAAGGCTAGGTTACGATCCAAAAACCCTCGAACAAACACTCTCTGAACTATAAGTAAATTTGAGATAAATGCTTAAATTAGTTGATTAAGTTATGACAAATCAAACTAGCAACGGTTGGGGCTCGCGTATTGGCCTCATATTAGCAATGGCAGGAAATGCTGTTGGTCTTGGAAATTTCTTACGTTTTCCTGCTCAGGCAATCGAAAATGGCGGTGGTGCATTTATCATTCCGTATTTGGTTTGCTTTTTACTCATGGGCTTACCTCTATTATTCGTAGAGTGGGGCATGGGCCGTTATGGCGGAAGGCATGGACAGCATTCTACACCCTTTATTTTTGATGCCTTAGGAAAGGCTCCATATTGGAAATACTTTGGTGTATTTGGCATCTTTACCAATATTGCGGTAGCAGCGTTTTATTGTTATTTAGAGTCCTGGGCCTTGTCTTGGGCCTACCATTCGGTTGCTGGCACCTTTGACGGCATGACTCAAATTCAACTCAAAGATTTTTTCACCAATTACATCGAACTTGGAAGTAATCAACCGGTTGTCTTTTGGATGATCTGTATCTTGATCAATACGTTCATACTTTCAAGAGGAATCAGTGGGGGTGTTGAAAAAGTGGCAAAAATTGGTATGCCTTTATTGCTTCTATTTGGACTCATTTTGGCCATCACAGGTATTACTTTGGAAGCTAAACCTGGCGGCGCGATCAATGATGGCCTGGTAGGATTGAATTATTTATGGTCACCGGATTTTTCTTCGATTTGGAGCTTTAAGGTTTGGGTCGCTGCAGCAGGTCAAATCTTTTTTACCTTGTCTTTAGGAATGGGAAGTATTCATTGTTATGCTTCGTATCTGAATGCCAAAGAGGATGTTGCATTAAATGCCATGACTGCCGGCTGGATGAATGAATTTGTTGAGGTAGTTTTAGGTTCTGCAATTATTATTCCAATATCCGTTGGGTTTTTGGGCATCGAAACTATTTCCGAAATGGTTTCTGGAGGATCCGGCCTGGGTATAGGTTTTGCTGTATTACCCCAACTCTTTGGCACCTGGGGTTGGTTTGGCACTCTGTCTGGCCTCATGTGGTTTGGCCTATTATTTTTTGCAGGGATCACCTCCTCTATGGCGATGGGCACACCACTTATGGGTTTTATGTCAGACAATTTCGGCTGGAAGTCTAAAAATGGCGCCTACTTATTTGGCGCTTTGATTCTAATTTTTGGTATTCCAACGGTACTTTCTCAAGACGCCTTTAATGAGTATGATTATTGGGCTGGAACGGTATCCTTGGTTGTATTTGCGATGGTTGAAATTGTTCTATTTGCATGGGTCATTGGAATTGATTCTGCTTGGGATGAGATCACGCGAGGAGCAGACATTAAGGTGCCGCTGATTTTTAAATACATTATCAAATTCGTTTCGCCTGTTTTCCTAATTGTCGTTTTTGTAGGTGCCTTGCCTGACATCATTAAAAATGCAACAGCTGAAACTTCTTTCTATGGATGGCTAGGAAGAGGCATGCTCCTTTTTCTTTTTGTAGCTATAGGCATTTTGGTGTCTGTTGCTAAGCGCAAACAATTAAATTCAATCAAATGAGTACAGGTGCCTTAGTTCTTATGACTTCAGTTTGGTCTATTGTTATTCTCGTTACGGGATATTTCTTTTATCGCATCTTAACGATTCCAAAACACCAAGAGCCAGATTCCTTCTCTGACAACGACGATCAATAGGTATAAATACCTAAAGGTTTTTGGATAAAAACCGCCTCTTGCAATAAGTTTTTAGGCGAAGCGTTCATTCGTGAATGAAAAAACCATTTGTCATTTTCTCCAAAAGAATGGAGCGCGGTGCTGTTTTGTGGTGCTTGATTTGTGTAGTTGCTATTTTTTTGCCTCGTATTGAGGCTTATTTATTTGCTCCGGACATCACTTATGAATGGTCTTACGAGGAAGAAGAAAACTGCAATTTTCACTCTAAACAAGGCTCGTTAAATGCAGGAGCGGCTCCAAATTATAAGAAATTATGGAAAAGGTGTGCGCCGTCGTCGCTATCTTTCGAAGATTGGCAAGCACTTGGCCTTTCACAAAAACAGGCTGCTTCATTGCTGCGCTATCGAGACAAATACGGATTAAATTCTCTTGCCCAAATGCGCTCTATTCGTGTTCTTCCATCGGCTTTATTGGATAAAATCGCAGATTCATTGATTTTTAAAAAGACAAGTCATGTCGCGCCTAAAGAATTTGCAGAGAATAAAGAACACTATGAAGTCCCCCAAACAAGCAAAGAGACAAAAATTGTACGCCTTGAGCTCAATAAGGCAACTGAAGCTATGTTGGTGGCATTGCCAGGTATTGGGCACTATACGGCAATTAAAATACTTTCCTACCGTGATCAGTTGGGCGGGTTTTTAGCCCTAGAACAACTCTTTGAGATCAAAGGATTACCAATCGAGGCTATTGAGAAAGCACTCCCGTATTTGGATATTAAATCAACGATACAAAAATTAAAACTCAATGAGGTGAGTTATGAGCGTTTGAAACGGCATCCTTATTTAACATGGAATCAAGCCAACTCAATCATCAAAATGCGTACTCAAAAAGGTCAGTTCCAAAGCATTGAAGAAATTAAAGAGTCTGTATTAATTGACGAAGAAACATACAAAAAACTATTGCCTTATGTATCTTTGTGATATGACTATAGAAGAAAAACTCAAAGCAGTAATACGCGACGTTCCTAATTTTCCAAAACCAGGAATTCTTTTTAAAGATATCTCCACAATTATGCTGAATGCTGAGGTTTCAAACGAAGTACTAAATCACTTGGTCGAAAAATACGAGCACGCCCAACTCGATGCAATTGCAGGTATAGAAAGCCGGGGATTTTTATTTGGATACCCCTTGGCAATGCGTTTGGGCCTACCCTTTATATTGATTAGAAAAGAAGGAAAACTTCCTTATGAAAAAATCAAGCATGCTTATGCCTTAGAATACGGCGAGGCGGTGATTGAAATGCATACCGATGCTGTTTGCGCAGGTCAAAAAGTACTCATCCATGATGACCTACTTGCCACCGGGGGTTCTGCTGCCGCTGCGGCAACCCTTATAGAAAAAAGTGGAGGAAAGGTCGCTGGCTTTGATTTTTTAGTTGCGCTCTCGTTTTTAGACGGACAAAAGCCACTTGAGGCCTTTAGTTCTCAAATTCATTCAATTGTAACTTATTAGCAAAACTTCAGACCTCTGCTTTAAATCAACAACTCCTTCATCAACAACTCCTCATCTATCAACAACATGACTAATTATTTTACTGAACAACAACAATTGCTTGCCCAAATGGTGCAGGATTTTGCCAAACAAGAAATCAAGCCACACCTCAGACACTGGGACGACCAAGAAATTTTCCCAATCGAGGTTTTTAAAAAAATGGGTGAACTTGGTTTGTTAGGTGTGTTCATTCCTGAAAATTATGGAGGATCTGGCTTTGGTTACAAGGAATACGCTACTATATTAATGGAGCTTGGTAAAGTTTGTGGTGGAGTAGGGCTGAGTGTCGCCGCGCATAACTCCCTTTGCTCGGGGCATATTTTTTATCATGGATCAGAAACCCAAAAGCAAAAATATCTGCCAAAATTGGCTAGTGGCGAGTGGATTGGGGCCTGGGGCCTTACTGAAGCCAACACAGGATCTGATGCCATGCGCATGAAGGCCACTGCTGTCCAAGATGGCGATCATTGGGTAATCAATGGCTCTAAAAATTGGATAACACATGGTTTGAGTGCCGATGTTGCAGTTGTGCTAATTCGTACCGGAGATTTACTAGACAGCCATGGAATAACGGCATTCATCATCGAAAAAGACACCCCTGGTTTTTCTGCAGTTAAAATCAAAGATAAATTAGGCGTACGTGCCAGCGAAACCGCAGAACTCATCTTTGACAATGTGCGCATACCTCAGCAAAATGTAATAGGCGCGGTTGGTGAAGGCTTTAAGCAAGCAATGCAGGTATTAGATGGCGGGCGCATTTCCATTGCCTCATTGAGTTGTGGTATTGCTAGAGGGGCGTTCGAGGCAGCAGTTAAATATGCCAAAGAGCGCGAGCAGTTCGGTCAGCCCATTGCTCATTTTCAAGCCATTGGGTTCAAATTGGCAGACATGGCTACCCAAATAGAAGCTGCAGAACTACTCACCTTTCAGGCGGCAGCCAAGAAAGATAACAAAGTTGCAGTGACCAAAGAAAGTGCTTTTGCAAAATATTATGCCTCCGAGGTTGCAGTTAAATGTGGCAATGAAGCAGTTCAAATCATGGGGGGCTATGGTTATACCAAAGAGTATCCTGCCGAGAAATATTTGAGAGATGCCAAACTAATGACCATAGGGGAGGGGACATCTGAAATTCAAAAAATTGTTATTTCAAGAGAAATTTTGAAATAATCTTTGCAGAATTGATTTTCTCTCGTATCTTTGCCACCCTAAGTCGAAAACAAAGAAATTTATACATATGTTGATCATTCCAATTAAAGAAGGCGAAAACATCGAACGCGCATTGAAAAAGTACAAAAAGAAGTACGAAAAAACCAATGTGATGAAACAGCTTCGTGGTCGTAAAGAGTTCGAAAAACCATCGGTTTCTCGTCGTCAGGAAATTATCCGTGCAGCATACAAGCAAAGAATGCAAAGTCAACAATTGTAACCAATTGTTCATTTAATACGTATACAAAGGAGCTTCGGCTCCTTTTTTTATGCTCCAAGATTTCGAAAATTTTTTACGCCAAGAAAAACGCTATTCAGCGCATACTTGCCTGGCATACATGCATGACATCGAACAATTTAGTGTCTATGCAGATTGTCGGCAACTTGAAGATTGGAAAGAGCAGCATAACGGCACGATACGGGGCTGGATTGTAGACTTGCTGAATACTGGTTTGAGCAAACGGTCTGTGAATCGCAAGTTGGCATCACTGCGGACTTTATACAAATGGATGCTAAAAGAGGGCCTAACAGATGAAAATCCTATGACCCGCATTCAAGGTCCGAAGTCAGAAAAACGCCTTCCGGCCTTTGTTAAAGAATCTGAATTAGCACCTCAAAAAGTCTCCTTATTGTTCTCTTCGGACTTCGAAGGCTTGCGTAACGAACTCATTATAGAGTTATTTTATCAAACCGGCATACGACTTTCAGAACTCATTGATTTGAAAGATGCTGCCGTTCAGGGCCAATCAATAAAGGTGCTGGGAAAAAGGAATAAAGAAAGAATCATTCCAATTACCTCTGAATTGCTTGCAAAAATTGAAAAATACCGGATTGCAAAAAAAGCTCTTTCCCTAGATCATCCTTGTCTGCTACTTCGCATGAATGGAAAGCCGCTTTACCCTCAACTGGTTTATAGGATGGTGAAGGCAACTCTGAGCACGCTGAGTGGTGTTGAAAAGCGGAGCCCACATGTATTGAGGCATACTTTTGCAACTCATATGCTCAATAATGGGGCAGGTTTAGAGACACTCAAAGATTTATTAGGCCATGCCAATCTTTCTGCAACCCAAGTTTATACCCACAATTCTTTTGCACAACTAAAAAAAGCCTACGGAACGGCACATCCAAGGGCGCTTAAATCCAATTAAATAAGTACTTAAGCGCTGAAAATACCTATCTTTGCCGCACAAATCATTCATATGAAATTAGCAGCAGTTGGTAGTGTCGCTTTTGATGCCATCGAAACACCTTTTGGAAAGACCGATAAAATAGTTGGCGGCGCCGGAACTTATATTTCTTTAGCCTCTTCTTTTTTTGTGAATCATCAAAGCCTCATCTCTGTAGTTGGGGGAGATTTCCCCAAGCCATTTCTGGAATTATTGAAATCAAGAGGTATTGACATCAGTGGGGTACAGGTCAAAGAAAACGAGAAAACATTTTTTTGGTCAGGTAAATATCATACCGACCTCAATTCCCGCGACACCCTCATTACGGAGCTAAATGTACTCGGTGATTTTGAACCGATGGTGCCCGATGTGGCGCAACAAGCGGAATTTTTAATGTTGGGTAACCTCAGCCCTGCTGTTCAATTATCTGTTATTAAACAAATGGCAAATCGTCCGAAATTAATAGCCATGGATACCATGAATTTTTGGATGGATATCGCTTTAGAAGATCTCAAAGAAACGCTCAAGCATATCGATGTGCTAATTATCAATGACGAAGAGGCCCGGCAGTTATCAGGAATATATTCATTGCGCAAGGCAGCAGATGTCATCAGGGCACTCGGACCCAAGATTTTGATCATCAAGAAAGGTGAACATGGCGCCTTGTTGTTTCATGAAAAAAATGTTTTCTACGCACCGGCATTGCCACTAGAGGAAGTGTTTGACCCAACAGGTGCCGGCGACACCTTTGCTGGTGGATTTATGGGTTATTTGGCAGCTGCGCCAAAGTTAGATTTTGACACCATGAAACGCGCAATAATTGCGGGTTCTGCTTTGGCTTCTTTCTGTGTTGAAAAGTTCGGTACCGAAAGATTGTTAGAAATCACAGCGCAAGACTTAAACGAGCGTATGCAAGCCTTTGTCACCTTATCTACCTTTCAATTAGAAGCATAATGGAATTACAACAATACATCGATCAACTTTTAGAACTGTCCCAACAGGATGATTTACTACAGCTCGGCCGTGCGGCCAGTGATATACGTCAGACTTTTGAAGACATGCTCCTAGAACTTGAAAGACAAGAGCAGATCAAACGACTAGAAGCTGCAGAACAAGGGTCAAATTATGAGGAAATTGATTACAAGCCAGTGAAGGAGGCATTTTTTTCGGCATTCAAAGATTTTACAAGCAAAAGAAAGGAACAACAACAATTGCAGCAATCTTTAGAGACACAAAACTTAAAACTTAAAAAAGAGTTAATTGTGCGTTTAAAGGAGGTGATTGACAACGAAGAAAAAATAGGGAGTGCATTTCAGTCATACAAAGAAATTCACGAGACATGGAAAAAAATCGGAACCATCCCTCGCGATCAGCGCGAGAGTATTCAAAAAGAATATTCCAGGTTATTAGAAATTTTCTTTTATAACATCAAAATATACAAGGAGCTCAAAGATCATGACTACCGCCGTAATAAGCAACTTAAAGAAGATCTGATTTTTAAACTCAAACAACTCCGCGTTGCAAATTTAGCACAGCGTGAATTAGAGACCCAACTCCATGCCCTTCAAGATGAATGGGAAGAAATAGGCCCAGTACAAAACGAGGAATGGGAAACCATGAAAGGTGCTTATTGGGAGGCAGTTCGAGCAATTTACGATAAGATCAATGAGTATTACGAAGCACAACGTCAGCAATTAAAATCTAATATTGACGCTAAAAAATCATTAGTTGCAGCACTTGAAGAAAGGCTTAAGTTGGCCTCGGAGTGGTTAAACTTCAAGGATTGGGAAACCCAAACAGCTTTTGTATTGGATTTACAGGCTCAGTGGAAGACTATAGGTTCGGGCAGTCGGAAAGAAAATGAATTGGTGTATCAAGAATTTAGAACACATTGTGATGCCTTTTTTGCTGCGAAAAAAGAATTTTCATTGGCTCAGGATTCTGCCCATCAATTGGTAGTTGATAAGAAAAAGGCACTGATTGAAAAGGCAAATTCACTGAGTAAATCAACAGATTGGAAAGAAACTACGGACTTATTCAAAAAATTACAAAAGGAATGGCAGCAACTTGGATCTGCTGGTCCGCGCAATGAGAACAAACTATGGAAAGCGTTCAGAGAGGCTTGTAATGTATTTTTTGAAGCCAGACAAGCCCATCTCGAAAGTCAAGACGCTGCTAATGCCACAAATCTTCTTGCCAAACAAGCGCTTATTGAAGCACTTAAATCCTATGAATTACCTGCCAACAAACAGGAAGCCCTTGGGAAATTGCGTGAATTTCAGAAGCAATTTAACGAAGTAGGGCCAGTTGGTTTCAAAGAGCGGCAAGCGACTTACATTGCATTTAAAACCCGAATGGATGAGCTCTACAGTGCCCTCAAATTGGAAGGCCAAGAAAAGGACCGTGTATTGTTTGAAGCCAAACTTGAAAGCATCAATGCCTCACCAGATAAGCAAAAACTACTTCAAGCACAAAGACAAGAAATTCGAAAGCAGATCGATGTATTGCACAAAGAAGTACTTACACTAGAAAATAACCTAGGGTTTTTTGCACGTTCAAAGGGAGCTGATCAGCTCCGTCAAGACGTAGAGAAGAAAATTCTTGGCGCGCAAGAAAAAATCAAAGCACTTCGATCAAAACTCAAACTAATTCCAAATGAATAGCTTCATAAACTTGCTGTTATTGGTGGTGAGTTTGCCCACCTTACTTTTTTCTGTATTTGTGGGGTTTGACTTACCCATAGATTTTTTTCATACCACTGGGGGTAGGCTTCCGTATAGCGAAGAGGTGTATATCATTTTGGGCCTTCTGATCTTAATTATTGGACTGCGTCGTTCTATTCGCCGATGGATGGGTGTGCAGATGGTAAAGCAACAAAGTAAGTTTGTGTGGAACAATCCAATAAGTAGTGAAAGAAAACGCCGGGTGTATGTCTATAATGGCCTTGAAGCCTTGGTTTTTGTAAGTCTAATCATTGCGCATGTTTTTTTGACCCAAAAAGCATATTTCGTAGTATTGGCCTATAGCATTTTAGCGATAGATGCTATAATTTTTGTGCTTTTAAATCAGAAAGCCTTTCGAGTAGGTCTTAGTTCTAAAGCAATCCTAGTCGCAGACAGAGAAATTATATTAATTTATCTGAACGGACTTCGAAAGGTTTCTATTAGTCAGCAAACAATTTATTTTGATTATATCAAAGACTTACAACTTTCATTTCCACTCGATTGTATAGCGACAAGCCAAAAGGAATCTTTTTTTAACTCACTGCAGGCTCAGATTGATAGGGATAAAGTCCTTTTTCAGTACACCAAGTAGAATTTGTACATTCGTGCAATGCATTTGGGATCTCCGCAAAAAATATTGATAGTGCGTTTTAGCTCCATTGGAGATATCGTGCTGACCTTTTCTGTAGCAGCTACCATCAAGGATTTGTTTCCTCAATGCAAAGTAGATTTTGTAACCAAACCTCAATTCAAAGCGCTTTTAGCCGCTTGCCCTGAGTTGGACACCATTTATACACTGAATGGATCCGTCAAGGCGCTCAGAAAGGAAATCGACTTTAGTCAGTATGATGCCGTTTTGGATTTGCATCACAACCTACGTACAAGAATTTTTCTTCGATTTTTATCTGGCAAAGTTTATAGGTTTCCTAAGAACAATCTCCAAAAATGGCTACTTACTACCTTTAAAATCCGACCTAAGAACCATACGCATGTCATAGAAAGGTATTTGATGCCCTTGTTTTCCTATTTAAAAAGTAAGCATATTGGTCAAGAACCTAAATTCTTAGTTCCCGATTATGCTCGAATTGATATCAAAGAGGCTTTTAACCTAGCACCAAAATCGTATGTAGCCATCGCGATAGGTGCGCAATTTGCAACCAAAAGACTACCCACAGATTTATTGATTGAATTGGTTAAAAAAATCAACAATCCAATTCTTTTATTGGGTGGCAAAGAAGATGAAACCGTTGCCAATGATATAATTGACGGGGCGGGTAAAAATGACATTTATTCAGCTGCTGCAAGGGCAAGCATCCATGAGTCTGCCTGGCTGATAAAAAATGCCAAGTGCCTTGTTAGTCACGACACAGGGCTCATGCATATTGGCGCAACCTTTGATATACCCTTGTTTGTTGTTTGGGGAAATACGACACCAGATTTTGGAATGTACCCTTACAGAAAAGATCAGAAACATGTATGGCACTTTCAGGTAGAAGACCTCTCATGTAGGCCTTGTTCTAAAATAGGCCATGACCAATGCCCTAAAAGACATTTCAAATGTATGCGCAACCAAAATACGGTTAGGCTTGCCAAAGCCGTAAACGACTTGAGTGGTTAGTCTTCGAAAAATAATTTCTTTAGTTCGGTGGCCTCTGCAGCTTTCATTTTACCCGCCAAAATGAGGGCCAATTGTTTGCGGCGCAACGCACCATCATAGCGCATTTTTTCTTCTTCTGATTCAGGAATCAAAGCAGGCACCTGAATGGGATTGCCATTTTGATCTACGGCAACAAAGGTATAAATTGCTTCGTTGCATTTTTCACGCTGCCCTGTGACAGGGTCTTCGACAAAAACGTCGACAAATACCTCCATAGAAGAATTAAACGCCCTCGATACTTTTGCCTCTAAAGTGACAATAGACGCATGATTAATAGGCTTCTGAAAAGAAACATTGTTTACCGAGGCCGTAACTACAACGCGCTTGGAGTGTCGGTGAGCAGAAACACTTGCTATGACATCCATCCAGGCAAGTAGTTCGCCTCCGAATAGATTACCCAACGTATTGGTATCATTTGGCAATACGATTTTTGTGGTTATTGCAAGCGTGTCTATGGCTTTATTTGCTTTCATTGAACAAAGGTAAACAATACCTTTCATTTACTTAATTTATGAGCTAAAATACATTTTTACACTTAGTTGTTGTATTTTTACGACAAACTATACTAGCTCTTAATCAAACCATTATGAGAACAAGCTTTTTAACGACAATTCTTTTATTTTCCTTTTCCTTAACAAGTCTCGTTTTAGCACAAAAACCACAGCGCGTTTTAGATCCACATAATATGCGCGAAGGTGAGCACATTGAATATTGTATCACACACAAAAAACAAGCCGAGCTTGAAAAAGATCCGATTTTTTTAAAGGGCCTTCACGAGGCTGAAGCTGCATTAAATGAGGTTGCAAAAAAAGGGGAATCCCAAAAAGCGACCATCTATACCATTCCTGTTGTTTTTCACGTTTTGCACTTCGGTGGCCTTGAAAATATTTCAGATGAGCAAATATTAAATGCACTTGCCATTTTGAACCGTGATTACCGCAAACAAAATGCGGATACGGCCACTGTTCATCAGGATTTCCAAGGCATGCCTGCCGATATTGAAGTTGAATTCAAGTTGGCAACTATTGCACCAAACGGCCAATGTTTCAAAGGTATTACCCGAACTTTTTCACCACTGAGTTTTGACGGATCCAGCGGAAGTGCTCAGGTTGATGCCATAATTGCAGGAAATGATGTGTATAACGGCTCATGGCCGGGCAATAAATATTTGAATATTTTTATTTGTGCCGAGATTGGAGGTGCTGCGGGTTATACATACAAACCTAATAATGGTTTTGCCACGAGCATGAAAAATGGCATTTGGGTCTTGCATGATTACGTCGGGGCAATTGGCACCAGTGGCACTAGTTCAAGCAGAACCCTAACCCATGAAGTTGGTCATTGGCTGAATTTAGATCATACCTGGGGTGGCAACAATAATCCGGGCAACGCATCTAGCTGCGGCACCGATGACAACGTTCAGGATACGCCCACTTGTATTGGTGTTTCGGCCTGCTTACTCAATTCCAATACTTGTAATACTGACAACGCTTATTGGGGATTTGACATCCGTGATAACGTAGAAAACTATATGGATTATTCCTACTGCTCAAAAATGTTTACACAAGGGCAACGCACCCGCATGCGCAATGCTTTACAGGTGGCAAGCACAGGAAGAGCCAATGTAGTATCTGCTGCTAATTTAACAGCTGTAGGGGCAACCACCTCGCCTTACCTGTGTAAGGCAGATTTCATTTCAGACAAAACGACAATTTGTATGGGCAATGAAGTGCAATTCTCCGATGACTCCTACAACGCAGTTACTGGTTGGACGTGGCAGATTACTCCGAATTCAGGCTGGAGTTTTACAAATGGTACCGATGCTTCATCGCAAAATCCTACAATTATGTTTGATGTTTCAGGCATGTATGATGTGACACTTGTTGCCACTGATGGCACCAACAGCGATACAGAGGTCAAGCAAGGATTTATTCGTGTATTAGGCACTCCCGAAAGCTTACCTTTCTGGGAGGGCTTTGAAGCATACACTAGCTTAGATAATCTCCCAAATTGGGAAGTATATAATGCCAACAATAACAACGCATTTATCCTGGAGTCTAATTTTGGTCAGGCAAGTGGGAAATGCGCAAGACTCAATAATTTTAATCAATCGGCATCTAATGTTGATGAATTGATTTCAACAAACATAGATCTATCCCCAATAGTTTCCACCTCTGGTCAGGTAACCTTATCTTTTAGGTATGCCTACCGCAAACGAGTATCTACAGACTATGAATACCTTAAAGTATTTATTTCAGGCAACTGCGGTGAGAACTGGGTCCAACGCAAAACCCTAGGGGGTAACCAGCTTTCTAGCCAAACTAGTACATCCGCCTGGACGCCAACAGAGGCCGATTGGGTTACTGTACATATGACTAACGTAACGGCCAATTATTTCACAGACAATTTTAGGATGCGTTTTCGTTTTGAAGGTGAAGGGGGAAATAATTTCTTTTTGGATAACATCAATTTATACAGTGGTCCGCCATCTAATGATTTAGTATTGGCAACTATCAATGAAAATTTATTTGACAACCTTAACATCTATCCTAATCCAACCGATGGAGACCTTCATTTAACTTTCAATTCCAGTATAGGAGGTGCATCTATGCTTTATATCACGGATATTACTGGTAAGAGAGTGAAGTCATATCCTTTGCAAATTCAAACGGGCAGTAACGTAGTGATTACCGAAACAACAGGTTTGGCGAGTGGCACCTACTTAATCCAACTTCATTCCAATGGATTTGTAACCACAAGATCTTTCATTGTTGAATAGCTTGTTAGGGGTTGTTTGAAAAATAATCAAGTAGGAGCTTCGTTTTTGCAGCTCCTATTTTTTTTCTCAGCAATGCAATATCTGCTGATTTCATATTTGAAATCGTTTGAAATTCATTGAATAGGGTGGCGATTGTTTTTGGTCCAAGGCCTTTGATTTGATCGAGTTCTGATCCAAGCGCATTTTTACTTCTTCTATTGCGGTGGTGGCTCAGACCAAAGCGGTGTGCTTCGTCTCTGAGCTGCTGAACTAGCTTTAGTGCAAGTGAACGGCGGCTTAAAATAAGTGATTTAGAAAACCCGGGTTTGTATAGTTCTTCCAATCGTTTGGCAAGCCCTACTAATTTTATTTGCTGTTTGAGTCCAAGTTCTTCTATGGCCTCTAAAGCCGCACCTAATTGTCCTTTGCCTCCATCAATAATCACTAAGTCAGGAAGTGGAGCATCCTCTTCAAGTAATCTTTTATATCTTCTGGATACGGCCTCTTTCATTGTGCTGAAATCATCTGGGCCTTCCACTGTTTTTACATTGAAATGTCGGTAATCTGTCTTACTTGCTATACCATTTTTAAATACAACACATGCTGATACAGGATGGGTTCCTTGAAGGTTGGAATTGTCAAAACACTCTATGTGAAGAGGTGGAGTGCCAAGACCTAATGCAGATTGCAATTCAATGACGGCCTGCATGGGCATGTTTTGAACTGCAGAAGTTTTGTTGAGGGCTGCTTTTTTCGCTTGTAGCTGCGCATGCCTGACGTTGTTCTGTGCCATATCGAGTAATTGCTTTTTCTCGCCTCTCTTTGGGAATAGATATTTGCAATCAGAACTCTCTAATTCGGCATCAATTCCAATGACAATTTCCTTGGCTTGGCTGTTGAAATGCGATTGCAATTGCGCAATGAGCTGCTCGTACAATGAAGGAATTGGTGCGTCTAGTGGGTCAGATACTTTAGAGGTATAGGCATGTATTATATTTCCCTCTTTCACCACCAAGTAACTCAACCAAGTGCCTTCAGGATTTTTATCTATATAACATACATCGAAAGATTGGAGGTGGTCAGATACTACCATTGATTTAGATCGGTATTTATCAAGTGCCTCTAATAGTTCTTTACAGCGCTGTGCCTCTTCATATGCTTGATTGGCTGCAAAAGCCATCATTTCTTTTTTCAAGTGCTGTGAGAGTGAGTAGTTTTTCCCCTCGAGCAATAATCTTACAGAGTGTAGACTCTTGTCGTAGTTTGCTTGCGTTTGAAAGCCTTGGCAAGGCCCAGCACATTTACCAATATGGTATTCTAAACAGACCTTGTATTTTTCTTTGGCTATTTTTTCTGCACGTAAATCCAAGCTACAAGTTCTCAATAAAAAGAGTTCTCTAATCAGCCCAAGCAGCTGATGCATTTGCTTCACATTAGGGTAGGGCCCAAAATAGGTAGATCCGTCATTGAATTTTTTACGTGTCGGAAAAACTCGAGCAAAGGCTTCGTTTTTGATAACTATCCAAGGGTAAGTCTTGTCGTCTTTGAGTAAAACATTATACCTCGGTCTGTAGCTTTTAATGAGGTTATTTTCCAAGAGCAAGGCCTCTAGTTCATTTTGAACTACTGTAAATCTAATGTTGGTAATTTGCTTGACAAGTGTTCTGGTTTTGCCGTCGAGGTGCTCCTTTTGAAAATAAGAACTTACGCGTTTTTTTAGATCAATAGCTTTTCCAACGTAAATAACCTTGGCTTCGGCATCTAAATATTGATATACCCCTGGGTCGTGTGGTAGGGTTTGTACAATTTCAAGTAGATGTTGGTCAAACTTCATGGAGTCAAAATTAGAAACATTGTGCGGATTTCTTTGCTCTTCTTATCTTTGTTGAATGCTTGATGAATTTATTCTTTCTTCACTCCAAGAAGATATTCAAGATGGAGACCATTCTTCATTAGCTTGTGTACCGCAAGATGCGCAATCAATTGCAAGTTTGCTCATCAAAGAAGAAGGTGTGTTGGCAGGTATGCAGGTGGCTCATCGCATCTGTGAACTTTACGATGCGTCCTTGAAATTTTGCCCCAACTTATCGGACGGATCGTCGGTTCGGCCGGGCCAAATTGCCTTTACTATCGAAGGGTCCGCAAGATCTATACTTGCAGTTGAGCGTTTGATACTTAATTGCATGCAACGTATGAGTGGTATAGCAACGCAAACTGCCACTTTTGTTGAGCTCATCAAAGGCACCAATTGCACTTTACTCGATACGCGTAAAACTACCCCAGGCATGCGATTTTTAGAAAAGGCCGCTGTTCAGATAGGAGGGGGGGCGAATCATCGTTTTGGCCTTTATGACATGATCATGCTCAAGGATAATCATATTGATTATGCAGGTGGCCTGGCTTTGGCTTTAGAGCGAACGGACAAATATCTCAAAGAAAACCATCTTGAGCTCAAGGTTGAGGTAGAGATTCGTTCCCTAGATGAACTCGAGCAATTACTTGCTTTGCCAACGACATATCATCGCATCATGTTGGATAATTTTACTCCCGAACAAATTCAAATTGCGCTCAAGCGCATTCCCAAAGGCATAGAAACTGAAGCGAGCGGAGGCATTACAGCACAAACAATTCGTGCTTACGCCCAAACAGGAATTCAGTTCATCTCGGTTGGTGCCTTGACCCATTCTGTCAAGGCCTTAGACATGAGCCTCAAGGCTTGTCTTTAAAATAGGCTACCGCTACAAGAATTGTTTGATTCTTGTGCAGGAGCGCTTCGAAAACCCGCGTCTCTTCTGCAAATAAAATCGTGCCAGAGACTCCAATCAAATTGCCATCCACGAATCTAGATTGAATAAAAATTTGATTTTTAAAAGAAAGCCCAGGTGTATTGGCTAACTTATAAACCGACTCTTTAACGCACCACATTTCTAAGGCCCAATCACGGGGTGCTATGGTATATAAATTTATTTCATGTTCGCTTGCAAATTTATTGATGACTTTAAATGCATTTCTGTCTACAACTTCTATGTCAATACCGATTGGAAAGTCTGCTAAAGCGAGTCCGAGATAATCTTTAGAGTGGCTTATGGAGATAAATGAAGATTCTTGTTCAATATAGGGCTTACCATTCGCATTGTATTTGATTGGGTATTTGATATTCAAAAGGTTACGTAAATACCTGATACCCAGAAATGAATTTTTGCGTTGAGGCTGATTGATATTTTCTAATTCTCTTATTTCTGAATCAAAGAGTTCGATGCCGGATTTAGACAAGGCATTTGCTTCTAATATCAATATTTTGAAATTGTTTAATGGGAGTGGGATGGTGAGGAGCATTTGTTGTTTGGCCGAAAGTATATGCAAATATGCGTAAACATCTGATAGTTTTTTGATGAATACTATGTTAAGAATATGGAATTTTCTATATTTACAATCTTAAAAAAACGAGAAATAGTAAAATTTATACGCATTTATATGGTGGGTAGACTCAAATTATTGCTTTTAAGCGCTTTGTTTGTAAGCACTTATGCATTTTCACAATCTGGACTCGGTACCCTACGTGGAACCGTATTCGACGAGGCAACTAAGGCTCCGTTGGAGTACAGCAAGGTAATCTTGAAACAGGCCGGCTCGATGAGAGGAAGTGCTCAGACAGATGAAAAAGGTAAATTCCAAATCAATGGTATCCAACCTGGTTCTTATGACGTAGAGGTGCGCAATGCCGAAGGAGGCTACCAAACCCTGACTATGGAAGGTGTTTCAATTTCACCAGATCGAATTACCTTTCTAGACAACCTAATGTTGACCTCCAAAACCCAAGAAACTAAAGAGGTTAAAGTTGTTCGCTACAAGGTTCCGCTTATTGACAAAGATGGTGGGGCATCCGGTGCTACGGTTACCCGTGAAGATATTGCTCGTTTGCCTGCGCGTTCAGCGACTGCTGTTGCCGGTACTGTAGGCGGGGTGAATGTAAGCGAAGGTTCAGGTGCCATTTCAGTACGTGGTACACGTTCAGATGCCACTTACTTTTATATTGATGGTATCAAAGTTCGCGGTTCATCCAATTTGCCAAAATCTGCTTTAGAAGAAGTATCGGTAATCACAGGTGGTGTGCCAGCAAACTATGGAGACGTCACGGGAGGTATTATTTCTATTACGACTCGTGGTCCGTCTTCGGTTTATTTCGGAAGTTTGGAAGCAGTGAGTTCTGGTGTATATTTCAACGGAGCAGATCCAAATGGCTATGACGGAAAAGTTTATGGCCTTGACAAATTTGGATACAACCTAGTGGAAGGGATGCTTTCTGGTCCGCTTTGGATGCAACGCGATTCTCTTGGAAACAAAACTCGCCCAAGACTTGGTTTCCTAATATCAGCTAACTACACAGACCAATTGGATTCTCGCCCCTTGGCCGGAGGATCTTACAGAATCAAACAAGATGTGCGCGAGGAGTTGCTTGCCAACCCACTTCGCCCTACATCCACTGGTTTTGGTACTTTCCATAACGCCTTATTCCTAAGGGCTGATGATTTTGAAAAAACAGACTGGCGTATGAATGCTCGTAATAATGTTTTTTCAGCATCAGGAAAAATAGATGTGAACACTGGACCATCTGTCAATTTGCAATTTGGCGGGTCTTTGAACTTTTTTGAGGGATCATCTTACAGCCGTGCAGGCTCCTTATTGAACTTTACGAACTTTGGGGTAAGTAAAAATTTAGATTATCGCGTCTATGCAAGGTTGACGCAGCGTTTCAATAACGATCGCGAAGGTTCTAGCTCAAAAATCAAGTCAGCATTATATAACGTAATGGTTGACTACTCTAAATCTATGGGTGAATCTTATGACCCTAATCATAAATACAATTTATTCAATTATGGCCACGTAGGTAAATTTGTTACTACGCGTGTACCATCTTATGAATTTGATCCTGCTACACAAATGTACGTTCATAATGGTTTCCGTGATGTACAGGTAGATTTTACACCTTCTGAAACCAATTCAGCCTTGGCTGCTATTACTACTCAATACTATAATATTTACGAAGGCAACCCAATTGGTCGCTACGAAAATCTCTTCCAAATCCAGCAAGGTAATGCCTTGCGAAATGGGGATTTACCGAGCAGCGTTTACGGAATTTGGGCAAATATTGGAGCTCCATCAAACGGTTTTGGAAAATCAGAAAACGACCAATTCCGTGTTACTGGTGCGGGTTCTGTGGTTCTTGGAGACCATTCTATTTCACTTGGTTTTGAATACGAACAACGCGTAGACCGTGGCTGGACAAGCGGCGACAATGGCCCTGTAGGCATTTGGTCTATTGCACGACAGTTGGCGAACTTCCACATCCGCGAACTTGATTTGAATTCAGGAACGATTACAGATTCAGGTTCATTCAAGGCAATTACATACAACCGCCTTAATGCCGGTAACGCTGCCGACCCTCTTGGTGATGGTCAATACGGAGGTCAATTAAATAATGACCAACAGTCTTTCTTTGATTATAACCTTCGCAATAAGTTAGGATATAACCCTGCTGGAAATGATTACATTGATATCGACCAATACGATCCAAATTTGTTCCAATTCGATATGTTCTCCCCTGATGAACTTTTGAATAGTGGTCAATCATTCGTTTCCTATTGGGGCTATGACCACACAGGTAAAAAGGTGCGTGGCAATACTGATATCAACAAGTACTTCAACGAATTTGACGAAAACGGAAATTACCGTCGTTTTGTTGGTGCTTTCCAACCAATTTATATGGCGGGTTATATCATGGATAAGTTTGCGTTCAAAGATATCGTCTTTAACGTGGGTGTCCGTGTGGATGTTTTCGATGCGAATCAACCAGTGCTTAAAGATCCATATTTATTCTATACTGCTAAAACTGTTCAAGAGGCACGTGCCTTGGCTACTGCAGACCCGAACCAATACAGCTGGGTAAATCTACCTCAAGGTATGGGTGATGATTATGTTGTTTATGTAAATGATGTAAACAACCCTTCAAGCATCAACGGTTTTAGAAATGGTTCGCAATGGTTTGATGCTACAGGGGCCCCAATTCAAGACCCATCAGTGGTGAGAGGAGCAGCAGGAATTGCACCATGGTTGCAAGACCCATCATTAGAAACACCAACTTCCGATGCATTCGAGGATTATAAAGCACAGGTGAATGTGATGCCGCGTATTGCATTCTCCTTTCCAATTTCTGAGGAAGCGTCATTCTTTGCACATTATGACATCCTTACAAAACGTCCAACTTCAGGTTTCCGCTTTAACCCATACGAGTACCAATTTATTCAGTCTCGAAATGCTGTTATTAGCAACTCGAATTTAGTTCCTGAGAAAACAGTGGATTATGAACTAGGCTTCCAACAAGTTGTTACACGCACTTCATCAGTTAAAATCTCTGCATTCTACCGCGAACAACGAGACAACGTTCAATTGATCAACGTGTTTGAAGCTTATCCGGTAACCTACAAAACATATGGTAACCGCGATTTTGGTACAGTCAAAGGGCTTACTATTGCCTACGACATGCGCCAAACAGGAAATATCCGCATGACGGCAAACTATACGCTTCAGTTTGCTGATGGTACAGGTTCTGATGCTACATCTATGTCAGCACTAGTAAATGCTGGTTTACCTAACTTACGAGTGATTTTCCCTTATAGTTATGATCAGCGCCATGCATTCAATGTAACTTTTGATTACCGCTACGGTGAAGGTCAGGATTACAATGGCCCAATGCTTGGTAAAATGCGCATACTAGAAAATACTGGTCTGAACATGATTGCCAATATCAACTCAGGTTCTCCATATTCTTCTCAAACCTTCATTACCGATGAAGGAATTGGTAACCTCAACGCCGGTATTAACGGTACGCTGAATGGTTCAAGATTGCCTTGGCAATACCGTTTGGACATCCAAGCGGACAAAACGATCAATATTGAATACGGTAGCAAAGAAAACAAGAAGAAGACAGCCTTCTTACAAGTTTACGTGCGTGCCACAAATTTATTCAATCAGTTCAACGTCTTGAACGTTTACCGCGCTACTGGAAACTGGGATGACGATGGTTACCTCGCTGCTGCAGCCAGCCAAACTTCAATCCAGAACCAAATTGATGAGCAATCTTTCCGTGACTACTACACGATGAAGGTTCAGAATCCGTTTAATATCAGTGTACCTAGAACAATTCGTTTGGGTGTCAAATTTGATTTTTAAGAAGCTTTAAGAAAGTATTATGAAAAAGCAATTCCTTGCCGCGTTTTTTGGTCTTACAGTAGCTTGTTCTCAAGCGTTTGCATACTTAGGCCCCAACGACAAAGATTATAAACCAACCGCCAAACCTAAGGCAAATTGTAGTCCTGCTACAGCAAAATTGACAATGAAGTTCAATGATGTTGCTGCGCTCATAGAGCAGGGTGGTAGTATGTTCCAAAACCGAGCTGCTGGAACTGCCGCCTATGAGGTTCCAAAGGGGAGTAACCGCTTTGCAATTTATGCAGGAGCACTTTGGATGGGTGGTACTGACGTCAATGGCCAGTTAAAATTGGCTGCCTTGCGCTATCGTTCTGGTAACGATTTCTGGCCTGGTCCACTATCAGTTACCCCAGGAACTGGTAACTACAATCCATTGTTTCCGGTAGGTGACGACGCTATTCGTGATTTTGGCGAGGCCAATATTGACCCAGATCAGTGTATTGCCTATGATAAATTCTATACCATCCGCAAAGCTGAGGTTATTAAATTTAATATCTGGTGGGAATGTGGTGCTGGTATCGCCACCGAAGGTTGTGATGAAATTACGGCACCAACCAATGATGAACTTAACCGTATATACGGTTGGCCGGCACATGGTGATGTTTCTCGAGGCCAGGACTATTTCTTAGCTCCTTTCTATGACCGCGATCAAGATGGAAATTACAACCCAGATAATGGTGATCATCCTTGGTACGACGACATCCTAGGCCGTGATGACATCGAGTGTGGTATAGACCGACGTATTTCACTTTATGGTGACGAAACGCATTGGTGGGTATTCAATGACAAAGGAAATATCCACACCGAAACAAACGGTGACCCTATCGGTATGGAAATCCGTGCCCAAGCATTCTCTTTTGCAACTAACGATGAAGTAAACCGCATGACATTCTACAACTATGAGTTGATCAATCGCGGAACGCAAACCCTCTACAACACTTATTTCTCTCAGTATTTAGATGCTGATATTGGTAATTACGCCGATGACTACACTGGTTGTGATGTTTCTCGCGGTTTAGGTTATATGTATAACGGTGATCTCATAGATGAGTCCGATGGTGGAAAGCTTGGTTATGGAGAAAACCCACCTGCAATTGGATGTGACTTCTTTGAGGGTCCTTATCAGGATGCCGATGGTATTGACAACCCGGGTCCATATTTTGATGAAGCCACTCAAACTGAAGTTGTACCAACAGTTGTAGATGCCTTAGCAAATAATGGTATTGTGTACAAAGGAATTGGTATTGGTTATTCAGATGGGATTATTGATAACGAGCGTTTTGGTATGCGTCGCTTTACTTATTATACTTCCACTTCTGCCTACCCGTACAATGACCCAGGGCCAGCAGCTGAATACTACAACTTCATGGAAGGTCAATGGGCCAACGGTTCAGAAATGTATTATGGTGGTTTAGGAACGGGCACAGGTGGCTCGCAAGTGCTATCAGATTATATGTTCCCTGGAACATCAGATCCACTGCATTGGTCAACACAAGGTGAGGATATGTCAGCCGCTTATCCAAATGGTTGGGATGAATCTACAAGTAATAACCCTTCAGGTGACCGCCGTTTTGTGCAGTCTGCGGGTCCGTTTACGCTTCGTCCGGGAGCAATCAATAACATTACTGTAGGTATTGTCTATGGCCGCAGTACTGATGGAGGCTTGATGGCATCTGTGGAGGCTATGAAGCGCGCTGATACCAAAGCACAAGCTTTGTTTGACGCATGTTTCAAAATTCTTTCTCCTCCTGATGCACCGCGCCTTACAATCCAAGAACTTGAGAACGAGTTGATCTTGATGATTGACAACCCTGTATCTTCGAATAACTACCAAGAAGCATATGCTGAAATTGATGAAATCAACATCACTGATCCTACCTTAGACCGTGTTTACCGCTTTGAAGGTTATCAGATTTATCAGTTGAAATCTCAAGATGTTTCCATTGCTGATATCGCCGACCCAGACAAAGCGCGTTTGGTTGCTCAATGTGATATCAAAAACAATATTTCGCGCATCATTAATTTTGAATTTGATGAAGCGCTCGGATTCTCTGTACCAGTCGAAAAAGTGGACGGTGAAAACAATGGAATTCAGCACTCATTTGCCATCAAAGAAGACGCGTTTGCACAAGGAGCTCGTGCATTGGTGAACCACAAAACTTATTATTATGTGGCTGTAGCTTACGCTTTCAACCAGTTCAAAGAATACGATCCAAACGACCCTCTTCAATTAGACGGACAAAAGATTCCTTATATCTCTAGCCGTTTGAATTTTGATGGTACGGCAATTGCTCCTGTAGCAGCCATTCCACACAACCCTATGCCAGAGGCAGGCGGAACAGCGCAGCTGATTGCCTACGGTTCTTCGCCACAAATCACACGTTTGGATGGTTACGGCAATGGCAACCGCAGCTTGGAGTTGACTAAATCTAGCCTTGAAACCATTTTGGCAGATGGCTACATGGCCAACCCAACCTATGACTATGGTTCGGGGCCAATCAATATCAAGGTGGTGGATCCACTCAACTTGGCAGATGGTTATTTTGAGTGCAAGTTCCGCAACTACAACGCGCCAAACATTGGCAACAGTGCCGATACGGCAAGTTGGGTCATTTACCGCTATGTGAGTAAAGAAGATATGACTGTATTGGATTCTGTCAGTTCAGAGCGCACGATTGCATCCGATAATGAGCAAATTATTCCACAGTGGGGTATTTCGGTTCAGATCTTCCAAAACAAGTATACAGGTATTGGAAACTTGGCATCTAAGTCTACTTCAATGATAGATGCAAGCATCGAATTTGCAGATTCTTCAAAACGTTGGCTCACAGGTGTCAAGGACAACGATGCGTATTTCCCAACCAACTGGGTACGCTCCGGAGATTACTCTCCAGAGACTACCGTTGGCAATGCGGGCTATGAATGTTTGCCTGATGGCCCAACATATTTGAATCCATGTAATTATCCTGACGAAGTAGGTGCAGATCCAACGCAAGCCTTCGAGCGTGTATTGGATGGTATTGTAGCACCACACCGCTTGGTAGGTTACCAGGCTGACTACATGCCACTGGCATACTACGGTACCTTCTCAGGTTCAAGTAAGCTCAATGCCTCGATTTCCTTCTTGCCGAGTGTGAATATTGTTTTGACTAGTGACCGCAGCCTTTGGACGCGCTGCCCTGTTGTAGAGCTCGGTCGCAACCAAGCACTCAATGTTGGCAACGCCAAGCCAGGTGCTCTGCGTCAGAGTCCAAGTGTAGATAAAAATGGCAACCCAGACGGAACAGGTACCGGTATGGGTTGGTTCCCGGGCTATGCCGTAGACCTTGAATCAGGTGCACGCCTTTATTTAGCCTTCGGAGAAAACTCTTTCTTGGGTGGTGAAAACGGTGCCGACATGATCTGGAACCCAACTGATCGCTTGGTGAGCAGCGTAGGTACACCGCTCATGGGTGGCATGCACCCAGTTTATGTATTTAGCTACAATCAGGCTGCTACCAATGGCTTTAGCTCTGGATTTAACTTCCCTGCTTATATTCCATCTGAGGCAGAAAATAGCGCAACGAACTTTGCTTACAACAAATACCTTGAGGTAGAAGGCAACAGCTCGGCTGCAAAAAGAGAGCTCTACGGCTCCATGACTTGGATCAGCTACCCCATGTTGGCCCCAGACCAAGAGCTACTCGCTACAGATGTAACGATCCGCTTGCGCGTCAACAAGGAATACAAAAACTTTGTGGGCTCAGGAGAAAACGGTGGCAAGCCAATGTATGGCTGGTCAATGAAAGACATCGCTACTCAAGTTGCTTCTCAAGACATGCTCAAAGAAGCCTTGGCTATGATCAATGTGGTGCCAAATCCATACTATGCCTTCTCTGAGTATGAGCGTAACAAACTTGACAACCGCATAAAAATCATCAATTTACCTGAGCAATGTTACATTCGCATTTATTCTGCCAATGGCAAGCTTATTCGCAGTATTAAAAAAGACAACGCTGTCACTTACCAAGATTGGGATCTCACTAACCACGCTGGAATACCAATAGCTGGTGGGATCTACCTCATTCATGTTGAAGTGCCCAATGTAGGCGAGCGTGTGCTGAAGGCATTTATCGCCATGCGCATGGTCGATTTACAAAATATTTAACTGTATTATAACTTTAGGTAAGATTTAGAAACTTTAATTTTGGAAATAAAATAAATTCGATGAAAACAATTTTTTCACTTTTGGTACTTTGCTTAGTTGCATTTGGTAGTTTGGCGCAAGTTTATCAGTTGCCTTCGCTCCCATATTCCAAAGATGCCTATGAGCCCTTCATAGACGCCCAAACCATGGAGATTCACCACGACAAACACCATGCGGGATATGTCAACAATTTAAATAAGGCTATCAGCGGTACTGCAATGGAAAAGCTCAGCATGACTGACTTATTGATGTATGCTAGTTTTCGATCTACCACAGTTCGAAACAATGCCGGCGGACATTACAACCACAGCCTGTTCTGGGAAATTTTAGCACCCCCGACCGCACAGAAGCCTATGGGGCAAGAATTGGAAAAGGCCATCAACAACCAATTTCAAAGCATCGATTCATTAATGCTTTTAATCAATGCAGCGGCTGCCACAAGATTTGGCAGTGGCTGGGCATGGTTGGTAGTGACCCCCGAAGGCCAATTAGCCGTATACAGTACGGCCAATCAAGACAACCCTGTCATGGATGTCAGCAAAGACCGCGGCATTCCAATTCTAGGCATTGATGTATGGGAGCACGCCTATTATTTAAAATACCAAAACAAACGTGGCGATTATTTGAGCAGCATTTGGTCCTTGATCAATTGGGGGGTAGTGTCTGATAAGTTCAATGAGGCACTAAATAATCCACTTCTCAAAGAGTTGGAAAAAGACAACTGGCTTGCGCTCAAAGACTTTCACAAGGTAATGGCCCAAACTTTTCATCCGGCAGAAGAAAAAAACTTTGCCCCACTATTGAGTAGAAGTGGTGAACTTTATGCCAAGGCAATCTTGCTCAAGAATTCTACACCACCAAAATCTGCCAATAACAAAAAGGTGCAAGATGCATTGACTCGTCTTGAAAAACAATGCGCAGAAATTCATTCTTTAGCACAAAAACCAAGTAAAAACGAAGAAGCTAAAAACGACTTGCTTTTTGATTTGATTACCAAAGCCCATGATATTTTTCATGAGGTGGAGGGCTTGTGTCACGACTAACCGCACCTTAACTTAAGGTATTGGTAAAACCTTTGCCACTCAAATCCGTATCTTTGTAAAAAAGAATACGGTGCGTTTTGAATTGACCAAAGATTTTCTTGCCGAACTGCGACAAAAAATTGTCGCGGAAGACCGCCTTTGGATCCAAGAGCAGGTGCTCGAATTGCACTATGCTGAAATTGCCGAAATTCTTGATAAGCTGACCAACGAGGAGGCCAAATTCATCTATTTCATGGTAGATGAAGATACCCAGGCCGATATCTTAATGGAGCTAGAGGAAGAGGTTCGAGATCGCTTTTTAGCCTCGCTATCGAGCAAGGAAATGGCAGATCAGCTAGAAAACCTCGACTCTGACGACGCTGCCGATATCTTAAGTGAATTCCCAGACGAAAAAATTCAGGAGGTCATCTCTCAGATGGAAGATGACGAGGCCGCAGAAGATATCGTAGATCTATTGAACTACGACGATGATACGGCAGGGGGGCTCATGCAAAAAGAATTTTTCCAAGCAAATATAGAATGGCCTGTCAATAGAGCTATCATTGAACTGCGAAAGCAAGCCGAAGATGTTGAGAAGGTATACAACATCTTTGTGGTTGACGACGATGAACACCTCCTAGGGGTTCTTTCATTGAAGCGCCTACTTGTGGCCAATGCACGTACGAAAATTGGCAGCATTTACCAGAGTAAAAATATTATATCTGTAAAGGCCAGTGATTCGGCCGAAACAGTAGCCAAAGTGATGGAAAAATACGACCTGGTTTCGGTGCCAGTTGTAGATTACCAGAATAAACTTGTAGGGCGCATTACCCTTGATGACGTCGTAGATTACATCAAAGAAGAAGCAGACAAAGACTTCCAGATGGCAACTGGTATCTCGGATAAGGTAGATTCAGATGCCGCTATTTGGAAGGTGAGTTTTTCTCGATTGCCATGGTTAATCATTGCCATGTTTGGAGGCACCATAGGGGCTAAGGTCATTTCAAATTTTGAATCGAGCCTCACGGCCATTCCTGCGATGGCCTTCTTTATTCCACTCATCACCGCTATGGGGGGCAATGTAGGGGTGCAATCCTCGGCTATCGTGGTGCAGTCCATAGCCCGAGGCGACAAAGATTTAGGTAGGATATTTCCTAAATTACTTAGAGAAGCAAGCGTGGGGCTCTTGAATGGGCTCATATTGTCGAGTCTGATTTTTTTAATTGCCACTGTCTTTGTTAATCTGCACCTAGGCATCGTTGTCAGCATTTCTTTGTTTACGGTAATATTATTTGCCGCGATTTTTGGCACACTCTTTCCAATGATACTCAATAGATACAAAATAGACCCCGCCTTGGCGATTGGTCCATTTGTAACTACTTTAAATGACGTGATAGGTATCTTCATCTACTTCTCCATAGGATTGTTATTGATGTAATGAACACACCTCAACTCGGCATCAAAGCCAATTGGCAGCAGTTCAGTTTATTGGTCCTTGTCAATGCATTTGTTGGCGGAATGGTTGGCATGGAGCGAAGCATTCTTCCTCAATTGGCAAAAAGCGAATTTCATATCGCTGCGAAAACTGCCCTACTTTCGTTTATTGTTGTTTTTGGCATAACTAAAGCCCTGACCAATTACTACATGGGTGCTTTGGCCAATAAATATGGCCGAAAAAACTTGCTTGTATTGGGCTGGCTTTTTGGCTTACCCGTTCCAATGCTACTCATTTTTGCACCAAGTTGGTCATGGGTGCTGATAGCAAACATTTTTTTAGGCATCAACCAAGGATTGGCCTGGAGCAGCACCGTAGTTATGAAAATAGATCTAGCGGGGCCCAAAAGTCGTGGATTTGCCATGGGTATCAACGAAGCCGCAGGCTATTTGGCTGTCGGGGCGGTGGCATATTGGAGTGCCAGTACGGCCGATGCCTATGCCATTCGTCCTTATTCGTTTTATATCGGCATTGTACTTTCACTGCTTGGTTTGTTGATGAGCCTCTTTTTGATCAAGGATACCAGAAGGCATGTCGAGGTTGAAGCAGAAAAGAATGCCGCACCGCTGCTTCTTCATATTTTTAAAGACACTTCCTTTAGAAACCCCAATCTTGGCAGTATTAGCCTAGGCGGCTTAGTCAATAACCTCAACGATGGCATGGTCTGGGGCTTGTTTCCTATTTTACTGATCAGCAAAGGAATCCGTGGGGAAGCATTGGCACAAATCATTGCCATTTACCCCTTGGTTTGGGGACTTGGTCAATTATTTACCGGCAAACTCGCCGACCATTTTGCTAAAAAACCTTTGCTCTTTTTTGGAATGTTCATTCAAGGGATGTCGATCCTTGGGTTCATTTGGGCGCATACCTTCTATCAGTTTGCAACTTTGAGTGTGTTGCTTGGGCTCGGCACGGCTGTTGTATACCCGACTTTTTTGGCTGCGATAGCTGAAAATACCCACCCGAGTCAGCGTGCACAAAGTATTGGAGTATATCGCCTATGGCGAGATTTGGGCTATGCCTTAGGTGCTGTACTTACCGGAATTCTAGCTGATTTATGGACCCTTGACACAGCGATTGCTGCTATTGGGCTCATTACTTTGCTCTCAGCAGCCGTAATACTATGGCGCATGAGGCCTGTTTCATAGAATCAAAAAAGCTTCGTATCTTTGCACTCCACAAAAAACCTTGGAGAGGTGTCCGAGTGGTTGAAGGAGCACGCCTGGAAAGTGTGTATAGGCCTAAAGCTTATCGAGGGTTCGAATCCCTCTCTCTCCGCTGAAAACAAATGAAAGCCAGCTCAAACGCTGGCTTTTTCTGTTTTAAGGCAGATGTATTTTCAAATGATCTTAAGGTGGGCCCAAAAAAGAAATCTTATATGAGTATGAATATCAATTCTGAAAAACCCAACTTAACATCAATTTCTTTCAGATAAATTTGTTAAAATGTAAAGTATACATTACATTTGTAAAATAAACTTTACATTATGAGCAATAATAAATTTACTTTAAAACAGAAATCCAATTTGAAAATCCTAGCTTATTGGACCTTAGCCTGGACATCATCGCAAGCATTGGTTACCTTTGGAAGCAAGCTGATTTGGCCTGAATCTAAAGTAATTATTATTCTTTCAATCCTTTTGAATATAGGATTAGGCATTGGCCTCATTTTAGCAAACAGGAAGTATTTAGTTGATGGAGATGAACTAGAAAAGAAGATTGCGATAGAGTCTATGTCTCTAGCACTTGGCTTAAGTATTGTGGTAGGTTTGGCCTACTCTTCTGCAGATCAAGCTAACCTAATTCCCTTTCATGCTGAAATTTCGCATCTAGTCATTTTCACTGGAATAAGTATTTTAGTATCAATAGGAATTTGCAGAAAGAAATATTTATGAAAAATATTATCAGAGAGATTCGAATGGAAAAAGGACTACGGCAAGAGGATCTTGGGGAGCAAATTGGAGTAAGTCGGCAAACAATAAATGCCATTGAAAAAGGGAAATTTGATCCTAGTTTGTCTACTGCTTTTAAGCTATCTAGGACGCTCGAGTTAAAAATTGAAGACATATTTCAATTTGATGAATAGGCCAAATATATATGCCATTTGAATGCAAATTCCATAAAACGATACAATTAATAACGCGAAATGACAAAGAATCAGAAGTTTATTATTACCATTACTTGGGTACTCCTCTCAAGAATTTATGATGCCTATTGCACCTATATGCTTACCCCAGACTTAAGCAAGGAAGCCAACCCCCTAGTCTCTTTTGGTGGTATTTCTTCATGGACAACATTAATTGTCATATTGAGTCTTCTGACTATCTATACACTGTATGCTTACTATGTCAGTTTGTATAAACCCATGAACTTAATACCAAAAGAAGAAGGGTATTCGTTCGGCGATTTTGTAGCTTTTGTGTATTTGGGACAAAAAGATAGCTGGACCTCAGTACTTTATAAATTTCCAAGAAGCTTTAAAAGAGCAACCCATTATTTCGGACATGTACTTAGCAAGGGCCTTGTGTTTGCCGGGGTGGTTTCCTCTATCATGTGGTTATTAATCAACAATACTGAGTTTTATAAATCAATACACAGCGCTGCATTGATTTACGCCATATTGATATGCGGCACCTTGATCATTGTGTATCGTTGGAATAAAAAGCTCTACAAGCAATATCTTGTTGGTAATAGAAACAATTCAAATAACTGAGTTTTATAAAGCAGGGCGTAATCAACTAAGTTGTGGGATGCTGTTTCTTTACGGGCATGTTCCTGTTGTCTATGAAATACTGATGCTAGGGTTGGAATCACTGTAATATAAAATCAATTCAAAGGGTGCTTCAAGTGGAATCATCCAATGCGCTGCTCCGGGTGGAATATGGCACCACTCCCCTTTTTGAACCTTTACTTTTTGGTCGTCAATCACTATGGTGCCGATTCCGGCCGTTACATAGCAGTTTTCCCATGTTTGATGGGTGTGTGCACGGCCCTCACGTTCAAAAATCAAATGCTCCCAAAGGATTTTCCCGTGTTCATCTTTAATAGTGAGCATAGACCCAAAGGAAGTAGATTTTCTCATTATAAATTATTTGACTAGTTTCTCATTCAAGACCTTGCACAACCATGCACTTCCAGCTCCTATAATGGCTCCCGCCAATACATCTGTGGGGTAATGCACCCCTAAATGCATTCTTGAATAAGCAGCTGCGCTGGCCCAAACATAAGCTGGGGCAATTACATACCATTTTGGAAAAGCTATGCTTAATGAAGTTGCTGTTGCAAAAGCTTCAGAGGTATGCCCCGATGGGAATGACGGGCTGCCTGCGGCTGAGAGTTTTTGAATATCCGGATAGGTCACAAAAGGGCGATCCCGATCAATGGTATACTTTAAGGTTGTAGTAATAAGGGCAGAGCTCAATAGGGTTGCTCCAATATAATACCCCTTGTTTTTTAGGGTTTGGTCATGTTCAATGAGTCCAATTGAAGTGACTAGTAAAGGGGTTCCAATACCAAGAGGCCCCACCGAATTTGTAATCAATTTAAAGGTTGGGTCTAGGGCTGTATTACGCTCCAGATTGATTTTTCGCAGCAGGTCGATATCAAAATTTTGTGCAAAAACAGCACTGCTTAATACTAGAATATATACAAGAGTAATAACTGCTTTTTTCATTTAATAGGTCGTTTTCAAGCCCATATTTAGGCCCATTTTTTCGTAAACAATGTCATTGGGTTCCCAGAGTTCAATTTTGTTGCCTTCCAGATCTATAATATGCAGGAATTTTCCATATTCATATACCTCAATTGAATCCAATACCTGCACCCCATTTTTCTTGAACTGCCCAAGCAGGTATTCCAAATCTGCAACGCGGTAGTTGATCATGAAATCTTTGGTTGAAGGCCCAAAATAAGTGGTGGTTTCTTTAAACGGGCTCCATTGTAAAAATCCTTTTTGAGTGCTGTCTCCTCCACGGTAAAATTCAAAAACTGCACCATATTGATTGGTGTTCAATCCCAAATTTTCTTCATACCATAGCCTAAGAGCCTTAGGGTCTTTACATTTAAAGAAAATGCCACCAATCCCCGTGACTTTTTTTGTTTTTTCCATGCTTTTCTGCCGATGAATAATTTCGTTAAGGGTAAAACCAAAGGTGGTAGAAATGAGGATTAAAAAGATTGTTTTTGTCATTGGTTCTGTAATTTTCTATTGAAACTCTGGATTGGGAAAAAGACTATACATATGGTCTGTGTCTACATCATCTCCAAACTGATATCGGTGCTTAATTGTTGCTTCTTTTCGAAAACCAAAAATGGCCATCAGCCGGTTAGAGGCGATGTTATCGGTAGCCACAAAGGCTTCAATTCGACGCAACTGCATTTGGTTTTTCCCAAAGGCCAAAATAGCTTCAAGTGCTTCAGTCATGTACCCTTTTTGCTTGTATTCATCGGACTTTAAACTGTAAAAAAGTTCAGCGCGTTGGTGTTGCTTAGCCCAAGAGTGGTAGCCCGCCCATCCGATGACTTGATCATTACTTTTCAAACGCAATTGAAAAAATTGTATAGTGAGGTTGTAGGTAGAAAAACCGCCATCATAACGTGTGCACTCTAAAAGATATTCTTCGTCGTTTTGATGCCCAAAAATGGACATAATTTCCTCTTTTTGGTAGGTCGCAAATATGGAGTCATAGCTTTCTTGATCAAAAGAAATCAAATTGAGCCGAGAGGTTGCTAACAATGGTTGAAAAGTCTTCACAAAACGAAGGTACACATTCACTCTCAACTGAAACAAAATTGGGCAGAATTACTACCTTTGTTTTTATGCGCAACCTCATCGCTTTTTTGCAACGTTTCAGGATCTTTCTTGTATTTGCTGTGTTGCAAATTTTAGCCTTGTTTTGGTATGTTACCTTCCTGAGTTTTCCGCGCAATCAGTTTCTTACCACAAACAATCAGATTGCCATTCAACTACTCGAATGGGAACACAGCATTACCAAGCATTTTAATTTAAGTGAAAACAACACTAAACTTCAATGGGAGAATATATACTGGCGTAAAAGACAACCCCAGTTTATGTATCAATTGTCGAGAAAAAGTTTTAAAATAAACGACACACTCTTCGAACAACAATATACTTACATTCCTGCCGAAATTATAAATTCTTCAGTAACCCGTCAAAACAATTATTTTACGATCAATATTGGAGAAGCCCAGGGCATCAAACGCGGCATGGGAGTCTTTTGCCATGAAGGGGTGGTTGGTATCATACATTATGCCAGTGCTCATTATGCCTTGGTTAAAACAGTACTTACCTCCGATATCAATATCGATGTGAATATTCACATGAAAAAAACCGACCTACCGGGCTTACTCATTTGGGACGGCAAAGATCCTCGATACGGCATCATTACAGGCATCAACAATGACCTCAAAGTGAAGCGATGGTCTAAAGTAGAAACACGAGGTGGGTCGGGCATTTTCCCTAAGGGGCTACCCGTTGGAAAAGTAAGCTACACCGAACCTATTGAAGGTCAGGCTCTTTGGAAAGTTGAAATTCGTTTTGCCGCAGACTACCGTCGCTTGCAACGTGTTTATGTGATCAAGAATCTGCATTTAGCAGAACAAACCAACTTAGAAGCACGCATCCCCACCGACGACTAAATGAATATCATATACAAACATATCATCCGCTTTCTGGTTTTTACCTTGCTGCAGGCCTTGGTCTTGAATCAACTTAATTTGGGATTTGGCATTCACCTGATGATACAACCGCTATTTATCATGCTACTGCCCTTTGACCTAACGGTGATCGCGCTAATGGGCATTGCCTTCTTAATGGGAGCATTGATAGATATTTTTTCCAATACCTACGGACTCTATACCTCCTCCTTGGTTTTATTGGCCTACCTGAGGCCAATTGTATTTAAACTTTATGGCCCGCGTGAAGGCTATGACCCGCTCAAAGAACCAACAGCCAATGATATGGGCGCAAGTTGGTTTTCATTGGTATTTGGCATATTGCTTGGTCTTCACACTTTCTGGTTTTTCTTACTTGAAATTTTTGAAATAGGCCGGCTTGGGTTTATCCTACAGAAAACGATACTAAGCGGTATATTTTCCTTCTTATTTGCCTTACTCATACAAAGTTTTATTTTGAACAATAAGCAAAAAAAATGAACCTAGATGCCCGCCGTAATGTCATTTTGGTTTTCATTTTTTTAATGATCAGTATATACCTTGTCAAGTTGTTTTATATGCAGGTCATCGACGACACCTGGACACTTCGTGCCCAGGAAATTGCAGAGAAACGCAAGGTTGTATTCCCTCCAAGAGGTGTGATTTTTGACCGAAATGGAAAAAAAATCGTAACCAATCAAACTTACTTCAACCTCATGATGGTAGAAGACAGTATTGTAGATCTAGATACAGCTGAATTCGCACAATTAATAGGCTGGAACGTAGAGCAAGTGAGAAACCGATTCAAAGAAATTGTTGACGGAGAAGGCACCTACTACAACAAAATCACAAAAAAACGCACCCCCAATTACCAAAAAATCAGAGCCTATCCCTTCCTTAAAGAGCTTACGCTCGAGGAAATGTCTAAAATTGCACCTCACCTCACTAAATTCAAAGGATTTCATTACGAAGCCACCAGTGCACGCAATTACCCGTACAAAAGTGCTGCCAATATTTTAGGTTATTTGTCAGAGGTTTACCGCGAAGAAATTGATGCCGATCCATTCTACAAGCCAGGCAATAACATTGGCAGGGCTGGGATTGAACGTTTCTATGAAAAAGAATTGCGGGGTGTCAAAGGAATCAAATATGTTGTTACTTCTGCACTGAACAACGCCATTGAATCATATGCCAATGGCAAATACGATACCGTGGCGCGCCAAGCCGACCCCTTGCTTATGGGTATGGACATCGAGTTGCAAACCTATGGCGAGAAGCTCATGCAAAATAAAAAAGGTTGTATTGTAGCCATTGAGCCTGCTAGTGGTGAAATATTAAGCATGGTTTCAGCACCTTCTTATGATCCAAACTTACTTGTGGGCCGAAGAAATATTGGAATGAACTACCCAAAACTTGTCAAGGATCCAAACCTGCCTTTATTCCCGCGACCACTCCAAGCAGAGTATCCTCCGGGTTCAATTTTTAAGCTTGTACAAAGCCTCATTGCGATGCAAGAAGGGGTGATTACTGCCAATACTGGTTTTCCCTGTGATAAAGACTTAGTTGGCTGCCACAACCACCCATCTGCACGCAATATTGCTGAGGCTATTCAATATTCATGTAATCCTTATTACTACATGGCCGTCCGTAGGTTGATTCAACAAGGTGTCAAAAGAAACACCAATGCCGATGCCGAATACGGTTTACAAAAATGGTACAAGTACATTCGTAGTTTTGGTCTGGGCGATGTGTTTGACACCGACGTGAGTGGGCAACGCCCCGGGCTTATTCCCAACCCCGCATTTTATGACAAATGGTATGGTCATCATGCTTGGGCATTTTCAACCATACGTTCTATTTCAATTGGGCAAGGTGAGGTGAAGTTGACTCCACTACAGATGGCCAATATAGTAGCCATTATTGCCAACAAAGGGTGGTATTACACTCCGCATTTTGTGCGGTCTATAGGCAACAATGGTTCACTTAAGACTTTTCAAAAAAAGCACTGGACCATGATCAACTACAAGCACTTTGATCCGGTGATTGAAGGGATGCGCAGGGTGGTTAATGAACCTGGTGGTACCGGTAAAATGGCACAATTATCAGATGTCTTGGTTTGTGGTAAAACAGGCACCGTCCAAAACCCACATGGAGAAGATCACTCTGTATTTTTTGCCTTCGCTCCTATGAAAAACCCTAAAATTGCAGTTGCCGTATTTGTAGAAAATGCGGGTTGGGGTGGTACATGGGCGGCGCCGATTGCCTCTTTGATTATTGAAAAATACCTCAAAGGAAAAGTTTCCGACCTCGATAAAGAAAAGCGAATACTTGAGGCACAAATTGCCTACAAAAAAACCAACTAATGCGCAAACAAGAAAGCCTAACTCAATACCTAGATTGGCCCTTATTTGGCGCGTTGATTATCATGTTAATCATGGGCTTGGCAACAGTTTATTCTGTCGCTTTTAACGAGGACGCACCATCGATATTCAATTTTTCTGAAAAATATGGTCGGCAGCTTTTTTGGATCCTATTTTCCTTGTTCCTTGGCTTATTGGTATTCTTAATTGATTCAGATATCTACAGGCGATTTGCCATACCCATTTATTTATCCACCTTGTTTTTATTGGTCGTGGTGCTTTTTATGCCTGCTGTGCATGGTGCGCATGCCTGGATAGGCATTGGCTCCTTTGGTGTACAACCTGCTGAATTTGCCAAAATTTCCACTGCCCTGTTGTTAGCTAAATACATCAGCGGACTCACAGTAAAGCAGCAAAACACACGTACAGTTCTAACAGCTAGTAGTATTTTGCTCATCCCAATGGGCCTTATTTTATTACAGCCCGATGCCGGTACCTTTGTGGTGTTTACGTCATTTTTATTTGTCATGTACCGAGAAGGGCTCACTTTTGACCCCATTCTTTTGAACATCGTCAATTCCATACCGGGGGTGCGTTATAAAGAAACATGGGTTGGCTCTCACTTTATTCCTATTCTGTTTGCCTTATTATTTCTTAGTGTCATCACCTTACTGCTCAAGAGTGTGAGTATTGACCTTGCCATTTTTGGTACCGGCATCACTTTGAATGGTTTTTTACTGGTTTTTACTGGCTTAATCAGTATTTACTTGATTTCTTGGTTATTACTTCAGAGGTTGACAACTCGTCGAGATCGGTCTAGGATGATGGTGGTGCTTACACTAGGGCTCGTCCTTGCAGGAAGCCTGAGCCTTGCTGTAGACAAAGGATTCGATATGTTGCGCAAACACCAAAAAGACCGCATTGAGCTGTTTTTAGGCCTCCGAGAAGATCCAAACGGTGATGACTACAATAGAAACCGAGCTATGGCCGCCGTTGGTTCAGGTGGTTTTATGGGGAAAGGTTATGGCAAAGCTTCTGTTTCGAGTGTAAGATCGAATCATGTGCCCGAAAGCGAAACAGACTTTATCTTCTGCCCTTTTGCAGAAGAATGGGGTTTTGTTGGCGTTTTGGTTTTGTTTTTCTTGTATTTTTTTATGCTATTTCGCATCATTGTGATCGCCGAAAGACAACGAGCTGCATTTAATCGGGTCTACGCTTATTGCGTTGCAATGATCTTGTTTTATCATTTTGCCATCAATATCGGTATGAACATCGGTTTTGCGCCAGTTATTGGCATTCCATTGCCTTTTTTTAGCTACGGAGGATCTTCAATGATGTCATTTAGCGTAATGATGTTCATACTTCTCAAGCTCGATGCACAACGCAAGGATGTACTACGATAAAAATTACTAGTTACTTTTATTCTATGAAAAGAAACGCAACTCAACTAACTGACACCGAACAAAAAAAATTGACTCGTTTGTTCTGGATTTTTGCTCTGCTGCCTTTCTTTATGGTAGCTGGATTATTATTGCTTCAATCCGAAGACGATTTGCCCCCTGTTTCGATGCTCGACAATCCTCCTGAATTACAGGCCTCGCTCATTTTGGCAAAAAAGAATGTGAAAGAGGATACAGTTATTGGCAGATTTTGGCAAGTCAACCGTACTAGTGTCAAGTACCGAGAGATCTCTCCATTTGTCACAGATGCACTTATCAGCACCGAAGATGAGCGATTCTTAAAGCATGCAGGTGTGGATTTCAGAGGGTTGGCGCGCTCTTTTGCTTCATTAGGGAAAAGTGGTGGGGCATCTACCATCCCGCAGCAATTGGCAAAGTTGTTATTTACTCTTCAACAAAGGCAGCGCGAAGAAATTGCCAGAGCCAGTGGTGAAAGAATAGAATTGCCCTATGTAGGAGGGATTCTTGGGAAATTCAGAAGAGTCAATGAAAAAGCAAGAGAGAACATCATTGCTAAGCGCTTAGAAGAGCGATTTACAAAAGAGGAAATCATTACAATGTATCTCAATCAATTTGATTTCTTATATAATGCAGTTGGAATAGAAAATGCAGCTCAAGTATACTTCAATAAGCGGCCAAAGGATTTAAGTAAAGCCGAAGCAGCTACCCTCGTGGGTCTTTGTAAAAATCCAACCATTTACAACCCCTACACCTATCAAATACGAAATTACCGTGCGCGAATTGCCGAGTCCAAAGGAATTCGTGCTAGTGAGGTTTCAAATGAAGATATTCTTGCTGCACGTTCAAAAGATTCAAGTACCGCACATGCAAGACGAAACCAAGTGTTATTTCAGTGGCTACGCAATTCAGAAAAGAAAAATGAAGCACTGCGCACAACCATTACACGCGAGGAGTACGATAAATTGATTCAACAACCCATAATTGTACATTACCGCTCCTTAGACCACAAAGAAGGCATGGCACCCTATTTTAGAAAGGAATTAAGAACCGAAGTGCAATCCATACTGCTTTCCAAAAAAGCAGATGGCTCTTTTAAATATCTCCGCGAAGATGGCAACCCTTATGATATTGATGTCGATGGGCTCAAAATCTACACTACCCTGAATCCAACGCTCCAACGCTACGCCGAACAAGCGGTTGAAAGACATATCTACCAAGAACTCCAACCTCAATTCGACATCAATAACAAAGGGCTTAAAAATTATCCTTTTTCGAATAGCATCAAGCCTGAAGTGGTCAATCAAATCATGAGTTCTGCGCGTAAGAACTCGGATCGCTACAAGAAGTTGGCCGCCCTTGGCAAGTCAGAAGAAGAAATCAATCAAGACTTCAACACCCCTGTTGAAATGACTGTTTTTAGCCTCAAAGGGGAGCGAGATACCGTCATGAGCCCCAATGATTCTATACGGTACTACAAAGCTTTTTTACATGCCGGATTGGTGTCTATCGATCCGAGAACTGGCTTTGTAAAGGCTTGGGTAGGCGGCATCAATTTCAAACATTTCGGTTATGACCATGTCCGTCAAGGAAAGCGTCAGGTAGGATCTACGATTAAACCTTTTGTATATGCAGCTGCCTTATCTATGAAGGTTGTCAATCCATGTACGAGTTTCTCTCCGGATGAATATTGCCTTAAACTTGTAGACCCCAATACAAACAAGCAGGTAGGAAAGTATTGCCCAGCAGGTCCTGCCGCTGGCAATGTGAGAGATGGTCTGGCAATATCATCAAATAAAGTTACAGTAGCTGTGATGGGACGTATGGGGACTTTCAATCCGGTTCAAAAATCTGGAGGGCCTTTTCAAATTGACAAACTTCTTAGAAAAATGGAAATTGATCTGAGCCCCAACGATATCGTTCCTTCGATGTGTTTGGGGAGTATGGATCTTTCACTCTTACAAATGGTTGCCGCACAATGTGTGTTCCCAAACAATGGAATTTACATTCGACCAACCTTTATTGAACGCATTACCGACCGCAACGGCAAAGTGATTTACAGCGCTACAGAGCATAGAGAGCAAGCGCTCAATTCAACTGTAGCTTTTGAGATGCTTCAACTGATGAAGGGCGTGATCAACCATGGCACAGGTGGAAGCCTCAGAGGTGGGAGAAGTTGGGGTGGCATTACGGCACCAACAGCCGGCAAAACCGGGACCACACAAAATAACTCTGATGGTTGGTTCATGGGCATTACGCCTGAATTGGTAACCGGAGTTTGGGTAGGCGCCGAAGATCGTGCGGTCCGATTTAAAACCATGACCTGGGGCCAAGGTGGGCGCATGGCGTTGCCCATTTATGGTTATTTTATGCAAAAAGTTTACAGAGATCCTGGCATTGGGCTTTCGACCCGAGATTTTGACCCTCCGTCAGATTATGACCCCTCGGTTTATGATTGTGCTACCGCACCAGAACCCGAATCTGTAGATGACTCAGAACTTCCATTCCAATTTTAACTCCATGAATAAAGTAGTAAACAATCCAAAAACAGCCCTAGAAGGCATACAAGATGGTATGACCCTCATGGTGGGTGGTTTTGGGCTCTGTGGCATACCTGAAAATTCTATCGCACAGTTGGTAAAAATGGGCGTAAAAAACCTGACTTGTATTTCCAACAATGCCGGTGTAGATGACTTTGGCCTAGGGCTCTTATTACAAGGCAAGCAAGTCAGAAAAATGATCAGTTCGTATGTTGGTGAAAACGATGAGTTTGAGCGCCAAATGCTTTCTGGCGAGCTAGAAGTAGACCTTATTCCACAAGGCTCATTGGCCGAACGCTGCCGAGCTGGCGGCGCAGGGATTCCAGCATTTTTTACCCCTGCGGGCTACGGCACCGAAGTAGCTCAAGGCAAAGAAGTACGCATTTTTAATGGCAAACCACATATTTTGGAAAGTGCACTTACTGCAGATTTTGCCATTGTAAAAGCATGGAAAGGAGATACCGAAGGTAACCTCATCTACAAGGCTACAGCCAGAAACTTCAACCCCATGATGGCGATGGCAGGCAAAATTACCATTGCTGAAGTAGAAGAATTAGTGCCCGCTGGCACCTTAGATCCCAACCAAATACATACCCCTGGAATTTTTGTTCAAAGGATTTTTCAGGGCGAAAAATTTGAAAAACGCATAGAACAACGAACCGTTCGCTCCAAATAATCACCTTATGGCACTAGATAAAAATGGCATCGCCAAACGCATTGCACAAGAACTCAAAGATGGCTGGTATGTAAATTTAGGAATTGGCATTCCAACACTTGTTGCCAATTATATTCCCGAGGGTATTGAAGTAGAATTTCAGTCTGAAAATGGAATTTTGGGTATGGGGCCATTCCCTTTTGATGGTGAAGAAGATCCAGACCTCATCAATGCAGGCAAACAAACCATTACAGTACGCAATGGCGCCTCGTTTTTTGACTCAGCAACTTCTTTTGCTATGATCCGCGGGCAGCATGTCCAATTGACTGTTTTAGGCGCCATGGAAGTTTCGCAAAATGGAGATATTGCCAATTGGAAGATTCCTGGCAAAATGGTCAAAGGGATGGGAGGTGCCATGGATTTGGTAGCCTCTGCTGAGAATATCATAGTTGCAATGATGCATAGCAATAAAGCCGGCGAATCAAAAATTCTAAAAAACTGTACACTTCCTTTGACCGGTGTGGGCTGCGTTAAAAAAGTAGTTACCGAACTAGCCGTACTAGAGATTAATGAAGGAAAATTTCACTTGCTCGAAAGAGCACCTGGGGTATCTGTAGAAGAAATCATTTCCAAGACTGAAGGAGAATTGATTGTACCCAACTTTGTTCCAGAAATGCAAATTTAATTGACAAAGCTCCCTATGGCATATCAGTTGGCAATAAAGGCTGCAATTGAAGCAAGCAAGGCCATCATGGATGTCTACAAAAGTGATTTTAAAACTCAAGACAAACAAGACGGCTCGCCCCTGACCCAAGCAGACCTGGCATCAAGTCAACAAATTGAGGAAATTTTAATGCCGCTAGGTTTTCCAATCACGGGAGAAGAAAGCCCAAAAGCGCCATTTGGCGAACGCCAACAATGGCAAAAATCTTGGTGCGTCGACCCTTTGGACGGCACCAAGGAATTCATCAAACGCAACGGCGAATTTGCTGTGAATATTGCACTTATTGAAAACAATAAGGCAGTCTTTGGCCTCATTGCCTCGCCAGTCAATGAAGAGATGCTCATCGGATCAAAAGAAACTGGTGTTTATATTTTTGATTTCAAGAATTTTGAGAATCCTCCATATTGGAAAAAAATATTACCCCCAACCCATTGCAATTCCCCACTTGTGATGGCCTGTTCGAGAAGCCATCATAGCGGGCCGGTGTTGCAACTCATTCACCAACTACAAAAAAACGGGAAGCCTATTAAATTTATCAAAAAAGGTTCAGCGCTAAAATTCTTTGATTTAGCCTTAGGAAAGGCTGATATTTACCCGCGTTTTGCCCCAACCATGGAATGGGATATAGCGGCAGGTCAGGCTATATTGGAAGCCCTAGGTGGTGAGGTTGTTCATGCGCAAACACAAGAGCCACTGCGCTATAATAAAGCCAACTTGGTCAACCCTTACTTTATAGCCAAAACAGCCCCACTCATCAGAAACCATTAATTAAAATCGGCCTCTTGAATTTCAAATAGGTAATTGTGCGTCGCCACAGCACGATCTTCGTCAATAGAAGGCTGCCAATTATTGAAATCCTTATAGTCTTTTTTGAGGGTATCCCCTTGTGCATTGACTACCAATAAATCGTCACCGAAAAAATCTACAGGTGAAAAGTAAGTCAAGTCTTTGCCAAATTTTGACCACATTGCGATATTTTTCTCTTCACCGACTAGGATCGTATCTTGAATAGCCCAATTATGTACTAAATCATGACCATTCACCACAATGGGTGAATCAGATACATTTTTAAATTGAAAATAGACATAGGTGTTTTTCTCACAAGCAACAAGAAGAAAAACTGAACTTAGGATCAGAATAATTTTATGCATCATATTAACGTTTTGCTAAGCAATCAATTTCAACAATAGGGCCCACCATGCAAATACTCATGACATTTTGCACTTCGTGGTACTTGACCCAAACTTTCATGCCATCAACGGGTGTAATATCAAAACCATTCAAGTTTGTGGGTTCCAATACTTCGCCAGATTGCAGCTTAATAACCAAACCGCATCCATCAAGGCCCGTATAATCCTCTATGGTGGCAGCCTGTGCATTTTCACATGAAGTGCGCTCACAGGAGCTAAGTGCTAAGATTGAAATAAAAACGTAAAATATTACTTTCATATGTTAATGATAATAAGGGAAAATAAATTCCATGAGTTCAAACAGCCAATCTACAACCAATATAGGAAGTAGAGGCCAAAACAATTGGTATTTCTTGTTTACAAAAGCAAAAATTATACCAACAAATAGCAAAGGTAAGAAGAGGCACCCTAATATAAAAACTCCTGGAAAATGACTCGCTTGAAAAATCCTAAATAGCGCATAGAGTAATATGGATCCTCCAACTAGAAGAGAGCTTTGGGATTCCTTTTTAAAAAGTATGATCAATGCTTGAATGAAGAAAGCCGTTATCAATATAAGCTCTAAGTAATGCCAAAAAACCGAGCCAGAACCAATGCCAAAACTAAATGTGCAACCAATAAGCAATTCAATGGTAAATAAGCCCATGAACCAAAGGGGCAGGCCCTTATTTTTGTCTCGTGTAAAAAACAAAATAAAGGCAATCAATAAAGCTAGGCCTCCAATATATATTTGTGGGAACAACATGGTTAGCTACCGGCAAATGGGGTATCAAAGATGCCTACGGCTAATTCTAGCCAAACAAGAAGCATTACCAGGCCTAAAATAAGTATCCAAATTAATTTTTTACCCGCTGCATATTTATTTATGACTTCTATACCTGTAAAGATGATGATTAGAAAAATCGATGCGATAAGATAGTCAAATCCACTCCAATTTACCTCATTGCTTAGTAAAGTACCTGCAAATGGAATGAGTAACAATCCAAATAGGATAATGGCGTATTTTACGAATTTTTGCATAACTCAACTATTTATCGGTTCATAAAAACATAACGGCCTGTTTTGTAATATATTCTATGGCTTAACTAAATCATTTACAGAGATTGTTATCAAACTCGAAGAATTTTTTCCATTTTTCTTCCTTTGGCTAATTCATCAACGAGCTTATCCAAATACCTGACTTTTTGCGTCAAAGGATTAGTTATTTCCTCTATGCGGTAGCCACAAATTAAACCTGTAATAAGCGGTGCATTGGGATGAAGATTGGCTCTTTGAAAGAAAGTTTCAAAGCTTACCTTCTCATCAATTAAGGCTTGAATTTTCGCTACATCAAAACCTGTAAGCCATGTAATGACCTCATGCAATTCTTCTTTTGTACGCCCTTTTTTCTCGACTTTTACAACATAGTGTGGGTAAACTGTGGCAAAAGTCATTTGGGAAATGCGCTCATCGTGGCTGAGTTTCATTCAATTTTTTTTTCTGCTTCCAAAAATACACTTCTCCTACTTATCCACAACATAAAAACAGCCATGACCCCTCCAATTACAACCATCACGATGCGCTCCCACCCTTGCAGTGAAAAAGACACTCGGGCCAAAAACGTAGCTAAAACATATCCTGAATTCCGAATAACTAAAATTGTATTTTGTAAATTTTTTGCACTACTTAATAGCAATAATACATCGACAAATGTAAGTAGCGTAAAAAATTCTGTATAGAAAATATGGGATGGATCCATCAGTACCGCATGATTTTCGGCATATTTTATCAATTCGATCAACCAATTAGAAAAAGAGTAAAAGGAGAGGCCAAAGAAAATAACTAATAGAAATATTGATAACCTCTCTTTGAGCTTAACAAAGGCCTCTGTTAACTCATATTTGAGTTCTGTTCTTTTGGCTTCGAGATGATAAAATAACCAAACCAAAATAAGCAAAATCACAAAGCCCGTCATATCTTTAAGTAATTCACTTTGGAGTAAAGAGATTTTTCTTTCGGTGAGTTGCCCAACATCCTTGAAACAGTTACGCAATAATATGAGTGCCATAATTTCTAGCTGTTTTGCCACACTTTTGGTGTAACTACGACGCAAATAAAAAATCAATAGATAAACTTCGTATACCAATAAGGAGCTAAAAGGTGAAAAGAGTGCTGCAAATGGGTTGCCAAACAAATTTTCTGGAAAATATTTATCGTCTAGAAAATGTAGCTTGAGAAGAAAAATAATTACCGCATGCAAAATAAATGTAGCGATACCAAAGTAAAGTGTCAACTTTTCAAAACGTGATTTAAAAGCAGCGGTGAACATTAAATATAAATTTTAACTTGTTGAAGTTAAACTAAATAATCTTTAATGTAAAGTAAATGAGTAACTTATAACTACGCCTTTTTAACAAATTCCGATTTTAAGCCCATAGCACCAAAACCGTCTATCTTGCAATCAATGTTGTGATCGCCATCATTGAGGCGGATATTCTTAACTTTTGTACCGGCCTTGATGACAGGTTTTGGAGCACCTTTCACCGGCAAATCTTTCACTACAACAACAGAATCTCCATTCTGAAGGCGCGCGCCATTGGCATCTAAGACCACTAATTCATCGGCGTTTGCAACATCGGCTAAGTTCCATTCAAAAGAACATTCTGGGCACGTAAATTGGTTATCTCCACTCTCGTAGCCGTAGGGTGATTCACACGAGGGGCATTTTTGCATTTCTTCTGACATTACTTGACTTTTTGATAAAGATAAGGATTACTTATGTTTTGAGAGCTTGTGTGAACTTGGTTACATTTTATTTGGAGTGATTTACTTAGTTTTGATTTTTAGTATCAAATACAACACATGAAGCTTTCTATTTTTACTTTACTATTCTTTCTTTCGATATATCCCTTTGTCAATAGCCAAACAAATTTGTTTATTCCTGTGGCCCTTTCAGGAAACAGCATCGATTTAAATTTACAAACAGGTACGACCAATTTTTTTAGTGGCATTACTACCAATACCATGGGGGCCAATGGCAATTTATTGGGGCCGACAATCATCTTGGAGCAAAACCAATCCGTGACAATGAATGTCCAAAATAACTTGCCCGACACCACCACCATTCATTGGCACGGTTTGCATGTGGCACCGGAGCACGATGGCGGGCCACATACTGAGATATTGCCAGGCCAAACTTGGTCGCCATCTTTTAGTGTGCTCGATAAAGCAGGAACCTATTGGTATCATCCACATTTACACATGCATACCGATGAGCATGTTTCAAAAGGAATTGCAGGCATGATACTAGTCCGAGACGCCGAAGAAGCTGGGTTGGGCTTGCCGATGCATTATGGGATTGATGAATTTCCACTCGTATTGCAGACCAAAGGTTTTGATGCCAATGGCCAAATTCTAGTGCATACCAATTTAGATTCTTGTGTCTTAGTAAATGGTACAAGAAATGCTACAACCCAATTTCCGGCTCAGGTGGTAAGACTTCGGGTGCTTAATGGCTCTTCGCAACGCGTCATGCAAATTGGCTTTTCAGATAACCGGAGCTTTTATGTCATTGGTACTGACGGTGGCCTACTCAGTGCGCCCTTATCCAAAACAAGATTGCGTTTGGCTCCTGGCCAAAGGGCAGATATTTTGTTGGATCTCACCAATAGTATAAATCAAAGTTTTGAGTTAATGAGCTTTGGAGCTGAATTGCCCAATGCATATTACGGCGCAGCCCAACCTGGAATGGGCCCGGGGGCCACCTCATCATTGGCAGGTTATACAAGTAACCCGCTCAATGGGGCCAACTTTAATTTACTTCAAATCAATGTAGGTAACCCCACTTCCAACCCTGTATTGTCCATACCAACTTCACTTGCTGTGCTCAACCCCTTGACACAAAGTTCCGCTGCACTTACCCGCAACCTCACATTTACAAGTGCAGGGGCCATGAATAATCTGGAAGGTCCTTTTTTGATCAACGGCACTGCCTTCAATATGATGCAAATCAATTATACAATTCCTATCAACCAGACAGAAATTTGGTCCTTGACCAATCAAACGCCAATAGCCCATCCATTTCATATTCATGACGTACAATTCTATATTTTAGATATCAATGGGGTGGCACCACCCCCAGAATTAAGCGGCCTCAATGATGTCGTATTGGTGCCGGGAGGCATGGGCAATGTGCGCTTTATTGCCAAATTCGAAAACCATGCCAATGATTCCATACCTTATATGTACCACTGCCATATGCTACCCCATGAAGACATGGGCATGATGGGGCAATTCTTGGTGGTGGATCCAAATGCCTCATTGTTGGAAAATACTGACGCAACTCATTGGCACATTACTCCAAATCCCAATAATGGAAAATTCCTTATCTCTGGGCTGATGCAAGATGATTCATTCCATCTCATGGATGCCTCTGGCCAATGGCTAAGACAATTGAGGACAGTAAATCAAGAACTAGATTTAGATCTTCAGCCTGGTGTTTATTTCTTAAAGGATAACTCTGGTAGCGTAATGAAATTTGTTGTTGAGTAGCTACTTCTTCAACATCCCCTCATAAATCTTGATCCATTCCTCAGCAGTCATTTTTTGCATGAGCTGGCCCATCAATTCGAATGGAATCTGATCTGGTTTTTTAAAGCGAATGCAACTCTTACCCATATCGAGTTTAAGTTTACAGTGCTTTGGGTATTCCGAGACAAACCAATCATAGAGTTTGGTGTCGGCGTATATACCCATATGGTAAAAGTTGATGCTATTTTTTTGTGAAGCCAATCCAGCAAATGGCAGTGGTTCGGAAGGTTTGCAATGGTAACCAGCTGGGTATAAGCTATGGGGTACCACATAGCCCAATCCACCGTAGCTCATGGCTGCTTCAAAACCATCAGGCAAATTTTCTATGATTGTTTGGTGCAACCTATTGAAGGCTTCTTTGCGCTCCTCAGGGATGTTAGCCAATATTTCTTCAACTGTAGTGCCTGGTGCCTTCATAGGTTTAATTTTTCCAACGTTTCAAATGGCCTATCGTCCAGGTTCTAGAAAATAGCCAAGCAAAAAATGAATTCATGCCTCCTTCTTTCATGCCTTTTTGCGACATTTTTGAGAATTCTTCTATACTTACCTCGCCACCCACAAAGGCGCCGTCGGCATAACAAAAGCTACAATACATTGTACTCTTGGAACCGTCTTTTTCTGTTCCCCCACCGTTGGCATCTTTGCTCAAGGGCATGCCGCAACTTTGGCAATTTTTGTATGATTGTTCTTGCATTTTTTCTTAGTTGTATTAAACATTTACGCCAAACAGCGAGCCCACCCCGGCAGATAGTGCCATGGCTATGGTTCCCCAAATGGTAATTCTTGTTACTGCCTTGAGCACATTTGAGCCGCCAGTTCTAGCAGCGGTGGCACCTAGAATGATAAGTGCTAAAATTGTAAATCCGTAGAGCCAATATTCCATTCCTTTTACTGGTGCAAAAAATACGACCAAAAGAGGCATAAGGCCGCCAACCGTAAAAGCTGCGCCCGAGGCAATTGCCGCTTGAATAGGATTTGCCTGGCTCATTTCGGTAATTCCCAACTCATCTCTGACATGTGCGCCAAGCGCATCATGGGCAGTAAGCTCTTGAGCAACCAAAAGGGCGGTTTCTTTTTTGAGACCTCGTTGTTCGTATATGTGGGCTAAAAGCTGCAATTCTTCTTCGGGCATTTCTTCCAATTCCTGTTTTTCTCTTTCGATATCTGCCTTCTCGGTATCGGTCTGAGAACTCACCGAAACATATTCACCGGCCGCCATCGAAAGCGCCCCTGCAACCAAGCCAGCCACTGAAGCTAACAAAATGGGCTCGCGTGCTGTACTAGCAGCTGCCACACCAATAGCCAAACTAGAGATAGATATGATCCCGTCATTGGCGCCCAAAACGGCGGCTCTTAGCCAATTGCTGCGATGAATGTAGTGGGCCTCGAGGTAGTTGTCAATGTTGATATTACTCATGATATTGAATCATAAAAAGGGTTGAGTGTAACTCAAATATAAGCACTTCTTTTTTTTGGTTTGCTTGATTCGTTTGAATTCTTACCACAATGCAATGAGCTCAATAATTTTAACGCGCATCGTAAACAACAAATAAATGACTATACCCATCGGTATGGATGCAAGGATCGATAGAACCAACTTAGAAAGATTATTCTTTAATATGAGCCCAACAACAACCAACAGAAGTGCAGGAATTGAAAGTACAAAGATCAGTGCAAAATAGCCCCAATAACCTGGCGATCCAAAACCACCCTGATGGCTAGCAGGTTTCGGAGAAAACAAGATCACTAACAATATAGCATTGATCAATACAGTAAGAATCAATACAATCAATGAAAATTTAGCGATGCGTTCCGTAAGCTTTATGGGCTGATTTTGATGTTGATCACGTGTTTTATGATTGTGCACAAGGGCTAAAGCCAGGACGATAAATAATAAACTTAAATAAGACATTCGTTAGGTTTAATGTATTGGAGCTGCCTCAATAATTTCAAGTAATTCTCCGGCCTTCTTTGGCTTAAAATAATTTTTATTAATGATCTCATACATGCCTCGGTAATACATGTCATACAATTGAGGTTCATTGGCACTATTCAAATTGATTGTATTCCAAGTAGGGGTAGAAAGCAAAAAAATAAAATCCTCCTTACAGGTATTTAAATTCAACTTTACTTTTTTGGAAGGGTTCAGTACGTTGATAAACAAATGCTGATCACAAAAGCTTTCCAATCCAAGCCATGAAGCATTCGGGAAAAATGCGCCAAAACATACCTCCCGCTCAAAATTGTTTTTCTTAATGAGACTGAGCAAAAGGCGGTCGCCACGCAGCAAGTATTGGTCATATAAGCTTGGCGGCACCTTCCAAGTGAACTTACCAATGTTTTGATTTTGCGCTTCCCATTCTATATATGAAATGCCTTTAAGGCTATCGCTTGGTATATCAAATTGCACCACATTGTTATCGCTCAAAAAAGACGCATACCAATCTGTATGCAACAATCCAGCGTCTATGATGGTTACATCAGTTCTGTAAGCTTCTACCTCTTGCAAATACAGCAGTGGAAAGAATTGTATATCACCCGAAGATATAAGAATGGCATTTGGAGCACAGGCAGCGAGCGTTTTTCTATGAATTGCCAGTAAATATTCGCTAAAACCCCCTTGCTTCTTTCCTTCTATAAATGCAGCACGCGCAGCCTGTTGATTGTAATTATATAGATAACTTGTGGCCAAAGCGCCCCATTCTGAAGTGAGTTTTGAATACGGATCTAAGGCAATGATTTCACCGGAATAAAATGGAGCAATAGCAATACATTGATGCAAGGCATCTGAAGCTTTTTGAACCCATTCTTCATTCATGCCAAGCAAGCCATTGGCATCCATTGAATTCATTCGGCTATAGGTATAGCCCAAATAATAATACGCTTCGGCAGATTGGTCATTCAAAGCAATGGCCTCATTGAGCAATGGCAAAATAGCTTGGTAGTCAAAATATTGTAATTCCTCCGAACTTAAATTGGCTGCACTTTTAAATAAATTCTTAGCACTATCAAGGTAGGTTTGAAAGTTATCCGTTTGGCTATATCCAAAAGAACAATTCAAAGCAAGTATAAGAAGTAAACAAATGATTTTCATTTGGTTAATAAATAGCGTTTTTAGTATCTCATTAAAAAAGGGCAGTAGGTTTTGCACCAACTGCCCTTTTGATTAAATTTTTCTAAATCTTAGTTTGCCGGTGCTCCTTTATAGGTAGCATCGCTGAAGGCCAAAACTGGGAAAAAAATGAATGGCAAGAAAATTAGCCCTACCGTAAAGCCCGCATCCTTTCCAAAGGAAAGAGATAAACGATGCTGCACTGAAATCCCGACAAAAATATTTACAATCGGTATCAGCATTAAGATAATCCACCAAGTTGGTTTGCCAACTATCTCAAGTAAGACTACAATATTGTAAATCGGAACAAAAGCACTCCAACCTGGTTTGCCAGCCTTGGTATACACCTTCCAAATACAGGCAAGCATGAATACAATAAATCCAACGTAAAGAACCCAAAATACAGCCATAAAATAAAATTTTAAACCTTCCTACTCGTTTGGCTTTTCGGAATTCGCCTTGCAAAATTGATTGGTATGCAATCCTTTAACTCATTAAATATAAAAAAAATTAATTCAGACTAAAATTTATTTTCTTTCATTGTGCACCATATCAATGGTAATGGCTGCCGAAACCATTAGCATTTTGTTTTGGGTATCTGTATAATTTTGATCAAAACTTACATTGTATTTATCTGCAGAAGTAAAAATTTCCTTTAGTGCACCACCCCATTTTTTTGAGATGGTGCCAATCTGGTTATTGTGCTGATCAATGATCTTAAAATCCCAACCTTTCCAATCACCGTTAATTTCGGCAATTTGCGCCTCCTGAGCGTTAAATATGTGGAAGGTAGGTTTAAATAATTTGAATTTTTGTTTGATTGAACCAACCATTTGGCCATGTTCGTTCTTGACAACAATTTTGGACATACCCAAGGTAAATCCTCTTGAAAGCGAGGACACCAGACGACCATTTGTATCGTTGATTTCAATGTAAAAAGGCAAGGCCTGCTTATTGATCAATAAACGCAGAATTTTTTGGCCAAAGCTCAACTTTTGGTTAACGGCGCCAATGTTTTCACCCTTGTCATTGAAAATTTGATAGCTA
>Ga0222713_10000057_pt1 | contig 110643 bp, 118 predicted proteins | sample C33_649DmetaG_FD_165061 | JGI IMG/M metagenome (GOLD analysis project Ga0222713, IMG submission 165061) | Estuarine water microbial communities from San Francisco Bay, California, United States - C33_649D | ecosystem: Environmental > Aquatic > Marine > Unclassified | place: USA: California...
TAAATGCGGGTCAGTTCGCCATACGCCGGCGTCAGCTCGGGATTTGCCATCAGAACGGACCGACGTAATCTTTCTTGATCAGCTCAACACCGTTGTGGCGCAGTATGTTGTACGCGGTAGTGACGTGAAAATAGAAATTCGGCTGCGCGAAATTGAGCAGATAGTCCATACCCTTGAAGGTGTAATCCTGCTTGCCAAGTTTCAGCGTGATGTCGCGGTCGGCGCTGGCATCGATGGGCGCCTGCGGCACACTTTCAATGAAGGTCACGGTTTTGGCGATACGCGCCTTCAGTTCGGCAATGGTCTGTTCGGTGTCTTCGTGCTTCGGCACCTCGACGCCGCCCAGACGCGCCACTGCGCCCTTGGAAATGTCGCAGGCCACCTGCACCTGACGTGCAAGGTGAAACATGTCGGGAAACAGCCGCGCCGTGGTCAGCGCCGCGGGATCGAGCTTGCGTGCGTCGATGTGCGCCTGCGCCTTGTCAAGCAGCGCGGAGAGATTGTTGAGCATTTGCACGAATCGCGGCGTGCTGGCGGCATACATGGTGAGGGGCATGGTTTTGTCCTGAGGAATGAATGGGCGAGAAGCTTCAGTTTGACGCGGCTTTTTCGAGCAGCACCTTGATCTTCGGTTCGGGCCTCCAGTAATTCGGGCCTTTCAGAAACTTGCCGTTGGCGTCGTAAATCGGCTTGCCGTCGGCGCCGAGTTTGCTTTCGTTGCTGTCCATGATGATGTCGAGAACGTCTTCCAGCGGCAGGCCGTATTTCAGCGCCTCCGAGCGGCAGTAAACGATGACATCACCCAGCAAGTCAGCCATCGCCACCAGGATGTCCGAAGAAGGCGCCCCTTTTTGCGCTGCGGCGACGATTTCGTCGATTTCATGCACTTCATCCATCAGGGTGGCCTTGAACTTGGTCAGACGGCCGACCACATCCTCCGGCAGTGCTGGATTCTCCCGGGCAGGCAGTTTGTACATGGCGTTCATGGCGGCAATGCGCTGGGCGAAGGTTTTGGTCATGGGGAGAGATTCAGGAATTGTTGAGTGCGGGTGATTGCCGACCTTATGGGCAGCATTCAATCCAATGTGATGTTTGCGGTCTTGATGACCTTCGTCCACTTGGCAATTTCGCTGCGCATGTATTTTCCGAGTTCGTCCGGGGTACTGCCTTCCGGGTCCACGCCGGACTTGGTCAGGAAGTTGCGGATACCGGGGTCGTTGAGCACCTTCCGGAATTCCTCGTTCAATCGGGTAACGATTTCACGTGGTGTCCCTTTGGGCGCGAGCATGCCGTACCAGACGCCGGAGTCGTAGCCCGGCACGCCTGATTCGGCGACCGTCGGTACGTTCGGCATGCTGCTGATCCGTTTGGTGGTGCTGACAGCAATCGCGCGCAGCCGTCCGGCTTCGACATATCCGGCGGATGCGATAGGCGTTGCAAACAGCAGTTGAGTTTGGCCGGAAAGCGTATCCACCAGCGCCGGGCCGCCGCCCTTGTAGGGCACATGTTTCAGCTTGATGCCGGTGATGGTATTGAGCAACTCGGTGGCCAGATGTGCGCCTGATCCATTTCCGGATGAGGCGTATAAGATTTCATTGGGACGCTTTTTGCTGATCGCAATGACATCTTTCATGGTGCCAGCCGGCAGCGATGGGTGGGCTACCAGCAGATACGCTCCGTTGGCGAGCAATGTGACCGGCTCGAAATCCCGAATCGGGTCGTAGGGAAGCTTCTGGTAAAGGCCGGGATTTACCGCCAGTTGCGCGGTCAGTCCCATGACAAAGGTATAACCGTCCGGCGCAGCACGTGCAGCAGTTTCCATGCCGATGTTGCCGCCGGCGCCACCGCGGTTGTCGATGACAACCTGTTGTCCGGTGTTCTCCGCCATCTTGCGTGCAAAGGGACGAGCGATGGTGTCGCTGCCTCCCCCTGGCGGGTAGGGCAGGATTAGCCGCATCGGCTTGTTCGGGAATGACTGGCCCAGCGCGGACGCCATCGGCAAGGCTCCCAATGTTGCAGCCAGCAGATACAGGCAGGTGGTTTGATAGATCATCTTGGCCTCATGACAGTAAGGTCGCACGCTTTAGCGGCGTCCCTCGTGTGAACTGATTGCAATCACGGCGCGCGCCTGACTGCGGTTGCTCCACGCGTGACGCACGCCTTTCAGCAGCGCCACCTCGCCAGCCCTAAATGTAACTTCCTCTTCATCAAGCAGAAGCACCAGTTCCCCTTCAAGTACCACGCAGTAATCAAAGGTTGCGGTGTACTGCAGATAAGGATGTTTAGCGCCGTCGTGCCATGCTGAGGCCTGCGGGGAGCCCATGGCTGCGAAGTGTCGGCGCACGTCTTCCGCCGTCACTGTGCCTTCCCAGCTCTGATCCGGCGGCAGGATATCGACGCGAAAGCTCGTGCCGCCATTTTTGGGTTCCATGTTTCGTGGCAAATGCAGGGTTTCATAAACGATTTTTGCCGGACAGCCTTCGGTAACCCACATGCGCTGCGATGCGAATCCCGGGCGCGCCGGATCAAGCAATACATCGGGTGATGGACCATCGCTGACAATAACGCTTTTGCCGTCTTGGGGACGGTCGATGGTGACGATACGCCTGTTAAGCTTGATTCCTGCGACAGGTGCTGCAGGAGCCAGGGGCTTGTCATTACCGATTGCGTTGCCATTACCCCCGGGAAACTCTGCGCCAATCATGTCGAAAGCCATTTGCGCGTCCGTCGGATATGCCCATTCATGCCAGGCTCCGACCTGTATCACGATATCTCCGGGATGCATCAATACCGTGCCCTCGTCCAACCGCAGTTCACGATTGCCATTCAACATCATTCCGTAGTCCACTGACTGCGTTTTGTGCATCGATGAGGTGTAAAGGCTGTTGCCGCCGCGGTCCCAGGTGCCGGTGGTGCCGGGACGCTGCTTCGGCGGGTGGTGGTGTATCACTTCCGGATCGCTGGCCGGATCGTAATCCGACGGTCGCCCCACGCTTTGCACGACACGCAGGTGCCCGCCACGAGGCTCCCCCGGAAACCGGTAATTGAGCAAACTTTCATCGCTGCTGTCGCCCAGTGTGATTGGCGAATCGTTCCAGACCCACAGATCAGTATGTCCGCGGCCGGCAGACATTGAAGATGGATGTGAACGGGGTGCCGCGCCATCAATCAGCACGATGGATCGGTTCGCGGAATTGTTACCGGCGACGAGGCGCCGGATGGGTTTCAGGGTAGACATTTCGAGTGCTTTCAAAATTAAACGGGCCGTGCAGTAACGTCGGTGGGTATCATATGCAATTCCGGCAAATCAGGGGCATTCGATCCAGGCTCTGGAATCCGTTACGGAAGAGTATTTGCTGGTTTCCTGCATTCAAAGCGGATTACCCGGAAGAAATCAGGAGTCCGCTTCGTGTTTGTCTTGCGTGACAGGCCATACCTTACTTGCCTTCCCCTGATGCACACGGATATTGCAATGCAATAATCCCGAAATGCCAATGGCACATGCCGGAAAGACCACCCTACCGACAAGCGCAAATGCGCTCGTTGCAAGCGCCTGCACATTGATTTAATGTAGCCGCACAAAAAACGGTCCGGCATACACGGGCCTGCAGCATCTCAGCAACCGTGCATTGGATGTTCCATATAGGGGGAGTTCATGAAACAGCTTCAAGCGGCTGGCCTGCTGGTATTGGCATTGCTGTCACTGTCCGCAGCCGCACAAGGCGCCGGTACGGCTGACACCATCCTGATCAACGGCAAGATCGCCACCGTCGATGACCGTTTCACGATGGCGCAGGCACTGGCGATCAAGGATCGCCGCGTGATCGCCACCGGCAGCAACGACGCCGTGCGCAAACACGCCGGCGCATCGACTAAAGTCATCGACCTCAAGGGCCGCACCGTCATCCCGGGCCTGATCGATAACCACTCGCACTGGATCCGTGCGGCAGAGCACGACGAACTGCGCTTCGACGGCGTCACCACCCGCGCCCAGGCCGTCAAAATGCTCGCCGAGCGACTCGCCACCAAAAAACCGGGGGAATGGGTCGTCGTGCTTGGCGGCTGGTCGGAGGAACAGTTCACCGATGAAGTGCGCGGTTTTCCCCTGGCGGAACTCGATGCCATGGCGCCGAACAATCCGGTCGTACTGCAGTCCATCTACCGTCACAGCTATCTGAACAGCACCGCGCTGAAGATGGCGAAAATTGACGACAGTACCCCTAACCCGCCTCGCGGCACCATCGAAAAGGATGCCGCCGGAAAAATCACCGGCGTGGTTCGCGGTGCCGGTGGCGTGGCCTTTGTCGCCGCCAAGGTGCCGCACCGGGATCGCGATGCCTGGCTGGAAAACACCCGCAAGTTGGCGACCTATCTCAACAGCCTCGGCATCACCGCCTGGGGAGACGCCGGCGGACGCGGCATGAGTGCGAAACACTACGAGCCCTACCATTATCTGGCTGACAAGGACGAACTGAACGTCCGCGTGTTCTGGACAACGATCCGCCAGCCCCGCACCGTACCCGAGGTCGATGCGGTGATGAAGGAAATCCCGTCACTAAAGCCTTTCCAAGGCAATGATTACTTCAACCACATCGGCTGGGGCGAAACGGTATTCAGCCCGGTGACGACGCAACTGCTGGCTCCCGGCGGTAACACCAAGCCGGAGGATCTCGCACAGATGATGCGCATCGTTCGTGCACTGGCGGAAAAAGGTATCTACCTCAACTCGCATGTCGAAATGGTCAACGTGATTGACGCCTTCCTCGACCAATACGAAGCGATGAATAAAGAAACCCCCATCCGCGGGCTGCGCTGGTCGTTCTCTCATCTTGACCAGATCACCGAAACGCAACTGGCGCGCATGAAAAAGCTCGGCATGAGCGCTCAGATCCACAGCCGCCCGCTGATTCAGGGCGTGCTGATGCACCGCATCCACGGCGAAAAGGCTTGGGACATGCCGCCATTCCGGCGCGTACAGGACAGCGGTATCGTCTGGGGCCTGGGTTCGGACGCAACGGCGGTGACGACATCGAATCCGTTCTACACGCTTTCCTTTGCCGTCACCGGAAAAATGATCGGCGGTCACCACGTCAATCGCCAGTCGATCACACGTGAAGAGGCGCTGATCGCTCACACCCGTAACAATGCCTTGATCCTGTTCCAGGAAGGCAATCTGGGATCGCTGGCGCCCGGCAAATACGCCGACCTGCTGGTGCTGGACCGTGATTACTTCACGGTGCAGGCTGACCAGATCAAGGACATCAAGCCACTGATGACCATGGTCGGCGGACGCGTGGTGTATCAGGACAAGTTCTGAATCCGTTTCAACCCAACATCCATGCCACAAAGGTGAATCAACATGAACAATCTGTGCAAGCTTTCGCAAACCTGGGGCGTATTGTTTGGCCGCATCCTGATTGCCGCCATTTTTCTGCAATCCGGCATTGACAAGCTGTTCAACTTCGACAAAACAGTCAAGCTGATGACTTCCAAGGCGATACCGATTCCGGAGATCCTGTTGGTGCCGTCGATCGTGATCCTGCTCGCAGGCGGCGTAATGCTGCTGGTCGGCTGGAAGGCGCGCTGGGCGGCGCTGGCGCTGATCATTTTCATGGTTCCGGCCACCTTGTACTTCCACAGCTTCTGGACCTACCCGGAAGCCCAGTTCGTCAACCAGTTTCATCATTTTTTCAAGAACCTGGCCATCATCGGCACGCTATTCATGGTGATGGGAATGGGTTCAGGCGGCATGAGCGTCGACAAGCCGGACAGCCACTGACTTTCCCGCCCCCTTCCCAAGGAATTAATGATGAAACGTTTTATGATGATGATCCTCTCGGCAATGCTGGTGGGCTTTGCCGGCGGCACCTGGGCGCAGGCCAGCGGTGCCGGCGAAGTCGAAGAAAAAAACATTCCGATCAAGGTCACCGAAGTGGCGCCGGGGCTGTTCTTCCAGTATCACCACGAAGAATCAAACAATGCCTGGCTGGTCACCGATGCGGGGGTGCTTGTCATCGATACCCGCCAGCACCCGCGGCGTGCTGAAGAACTTCTCGTTGCGATCCGTAAGACCACCGACAAGCCGATCCGCTGGGTGATCAACACTCATGCCCATGGCGATCATTATTTCGGCAATTCGGTCTTCAAGCGCGAGGGCGCAACCTTCATCGCCCACAATGACACCGCTGGCATGATGAAAATGCACTACGGACTGGAGCAGAAACGCCGCCAGGGATATTTCAGACAGCGCAACTTTGATCCGAAGGAAGTCACGCTGGTGCTGCCCGACGTTACCTTCGATTCCAACCTGACGCTGAACCTCGGCGGACGCACGGTGGAGTTGTTGTACATGGGCGCCGGCCAGAACCCCGGGGACACCTTTGTGCGCTTCCCTAAAGAAAAAGTGATTTTCGCCGGCGGACCTTTCTCCAAGAACAGCTGGCCGAATCCGTCGTTCACGCCCTCAATGACGCAATGGGTCAGCATCCTGCGCAAGCTGGCAGCAATGGACGTTGATGTCTACCTCGGCGGCCATGGCGACATCGGCGCCAAGGCCGATGTACTGCAACAAGCCAAAATGTTGGAAGACTTTGACCGCGGCATGCGCGACGCCGTCGCCAAAGGCATGAGTCGCGACGACATCATCAAAAACGTCAAATTCGAGCAATACCGCGATGTGCGCAACTACTACCGGATGAACCTGTTCGTCAGCAGCTACTACCACTTCCTGGCCCAGGGCCGACCGGAGAACGCTTATCCCTGATCCCGCGCAACAAAGTACCGCATGAACAAACGGCGCTGTTAATCAGCGCCGTTCTTTTTGGCCTCCAGCCGTGCCTTCAGTCCGACGAACGGGTTAAAGGTCGCCGCAGGCAATGTATCCGCCACCACCGTGCGCCCCGCGCCATCCTTGATCTTCGAATGCTCGTGCTCGTGGCAATAAGTGCACAACAATTCCCAGTTGCTGCCGTCCGGCGGATTATCATGATGATTGCCGTTTTTATGATGCACTTCAAGCAATTGGAGGTTGGCATGGGTAAACGTGCGGGCGCAGCGCCCGCAGACCCAGGGATAAAGCTTCAGCGCCTGTGCGCGATAACCGGCGTCGCGCTTGTCGGCTGCGCGACGCGCGTCAAGGATCACCTGGTCTAGCCGGTCATTCTTCTGTGCCATGCCAACCTCCTGCAACAGCAAGATTACGCTGCGGCAAACAGCTTGTCATAGGCCTTGAGCAGGGTCTGGTGCATGGTGCTGCCCTGCATGTCCTCACCAAGGGGGTCGAGCCCGAAAAACTTTTCGCTGCGGTCGAGCAGCGACTGCGCCTGCTGCAGGGTTTCCGCGCCATAGAGCAATGTCAGCGAACGGTGATAGTTGTCCACGTCTTCCAGATTGAGCAGGCTTTCAATGCAGCGATAGACCAGATGACGGGCCGGATTCATTTCACGGAAATGGCGCACCCAGTCGCAGCCTTCGCGCACCGCCTCTTCGTCTCCGATGGCCAGCGCCAGCAGCGTTTTCAGTTCGCCGATGCGGAGCTCCTTCCACACCGTATCCAGCGGCACGGCGAGGCCGAGGATTTCCCATAGCGGGCGTTCGTCATTGAGGTTCATCGTCTGCAGATCGTCGAGCAGTGCACGTGACTCCTCATCACTCAGATCTGGCAGTTTCACCAGCGATGGCCGGATGCGGTTGCCGATGCTGTTGTTTTCCCAGGCCAGGTCTTCGACTGGATAAATCTCCGACATGCCCGGCACCAGAATGCGGCAGCTGTAGGCGCCCTGCTCGGCAAAATCCGAAACGTAAATGTCGTGGCCTTCTTTTTTGATGCAGTCGCAGAGCCATTGATAATCTTCGGCAGTGGTGTTGCTGAAATTCCAGTCGACGAAGGGATGATCCGGAGCATCACCCAGGAAGTTCCAACTGATGACGCCGCTGGAATCGACAAAATGGATTTCCAGATTGGACGCCAGCTGGATTTCCTCCATGTCGAAACCGGCTTCGGGAAAACTGCCCAACGCGTCCAGCGCACGGCCCTGCAACAATTCGGTCAGTGCCCGTTCCAGTGCGATCTCGAAACGCGGGTGCGCACCGAAACTGGCGAACACCCCCTGATCCCCGGGGTGTAGCAGCGTCACGTTCATCACCGGATAACGGCCGCCCAGCGAGGCGTCACGTACAAGAATGCCGAAACCGGCGTCACGCAGTCCCTTGATGCCGGCGGCGATCCCGGGATATCGCGCGATAACGGCTTCCGGCACCTCGGGCAGGCACAGCCCTTCGCGGATGATGCGGTATTTGATATGACGCTCGAAAATCTCCGATAGCGCCTGCGCCCGCGCCTCCAACGGCGTGTTGCCGGCGGCCATGCCGTTGCTGACATAAAGGTTGCCGATGATGTTGACGGGAATCCAGGTTTCGGCGTCGTCGCTCAGCCGCTTGTAAGGCAGTGCACAGATGCCCCGCCCCACATTGCCGGAGTTGAGATCGACCAGCACTTCGCCGTCGATATCGCTATCGGGGTTGTAGAAAGCGTGCAGTTCGGGATTGAGCAGTTCTTCCGGCCAGTGGCCGTCATCCGTCGGCGCAAACCAGCGCTCCTGCGGGTAATGCACGAAGGGCGCATTGGCGCGTGTTGCGCCAAGATGGAAGTGGGTCCAGAAATAATGGGTGCCAAGGCGTTCGAAAAATTCGCCCAGTGCACTGGCCCTCGCGGCGAGCTGGGTCGCGCCTTTGCCGTTGGCGAACAGCATCGGACATTCGCGGTCACGGACATGGACCGACCAGATCGATTCAACAGGATTGAGCCATGACGATTCGTCGAGATGGAAGCCGCGGGCAGCCAGCTTGGCCTGCATGGTGGCGATGGTGGATTCGAGCGAGGCATCCTTGCCCGGGATAAAGCTTTCAGTTTGCATGAGGAACTCAGCCGGTGGGTAGGACGCGGTAATGAATCGTGCCAGTGCCTCGCCGCGCCCGCGGCGGCACCCTGAACTACGGTTTTGAAGTGGAGAACGTTGCAGCGGACAGCGTGTTCTGCAGGCGGGCCAGCCAGTCTTCGATACGCCGGCGGTTGGCGCCCAGGTCCCAGTATCCCACGCGGGAGGCCGAATACAGGGCCAGCGTCGATTGCTGCGGCGATAAGGCAATGATCTGCACTCGCACATCATCCTTGAATCCGAACACCGCGGAAGTGAATACCACATGCAGTCCATCCACAGTTTCCGTACCGATAGCCGCACCCTTGGTCTGCCGCACCAGCGTTTTGAAAGCCGCATGCAAGGCGGCAGCCGGCACGGCGAAAACGGGCGCCACGGCGTCAGGCCTGATGGCGTAATCCGCCGGCGCCGCCAGCCAGTGGTTGGGCGAGGCCGGACGCTGCAGGGTTTTAAAAAAACTGTCCATTTCTGCGTTCATCCCGCCGGCGTCATGGACGGGGCCGGCGCCGGGGACTACAGTCTGGGCCATACCCGCGGACGGCAACAAAGCCAGCGCCGCACATACCAACAGGAACCTCATCATGCTGGACCTCACCGGATACGGACGGCTCTCCAAACTGACGACGCTGACCGACAGGATGATCAACGACGCCTCCCGCGACGCACTGGTCACTGCAGCGCGGCTGCTGGCGCTGCAGGTTGCCCATTTTCAGCGCCTGCACGGCGCGCTGCCCCTCGACGAGAACATCGACCTGCTGGAAAGCAAGGGGCTGACCGAAGAACAGGCCGACCGCGTCGCCGACGGACTGGAAGTGCTGGCGATGGCGCTGGCCACCATCCGGGACGACGAACCCGATCCCTCTCTGCAGTAGTGCTGGATCAAATCCGCCGGCCTTGATGGAAACGCTCAAGTCGGCTCGATCTTAGCCTGCTTGATGACCTTGCCCCAGCGCGCGATCTCGGACTTGATGTAGGCCGAGAACTCAGCCGGCGTACTGCCAACCGGAATCACCGCCTCTTCCACCAGCTTGTTGGTGATCTGCGGTGATTTGGTGATGCGGATGATTTCCGTACTCAGTTTGTCGATCGCGTATTTCGGCGTTCCGGCCGGTGCGGCCACGCCGTACCAGGATCCGGTTTCGTAACCCTTCAAACCGGATTCAGCGACCGTCGGAATATCGGGAATCGCCGCCGACCGTTTACTGCCGGTCATCGCGATCGCGCGCAACCGGCCTGCCTTGACCTGCGGCATCATCGCCACCGCGCTGGAGAACATCACCTGCACTTCACCCGACATCAATTCGGTGAGCGCCGGCGCCAGCCCTTTGTACGGGATATGCGTCATTTTGGTTCCGGCCATCATGTCGAACAGTTCCACCGCCATATGCGATGAACCGCCGGTGCCGTTGGATGCGTAATTGATCGCGCCGGGCTTGGCTTTTGCCAGCACGACCAAATCCTTCACCGACTTTGCCGGCAAGGAAGGGTGAACCACCACCAGCAGCGGCGCCGAAGCAATCAGGCTGATCGCGTCAAAATCCCTGACCGGGTCATACAAAGGCTTCTTGGCCAGGTTGGGATTGAGACCATGGCTGCCCACGCCGGCGAGAAAAATCGTGTAGCCGTCAGCAGGTGCGGCGGCGGCAATCTGCGCGCCCAATGCACCGGCGGCACCCGGGCGGTTGTCAATTGCTACCTGCTGGCCGAAAGCGGCAGACATCTGCTGGCCGACAAGGCGTGCAATGGTGTCGTTGCCGCCACCAGGCGGGAAGGGCACGACGAAACGGATGGCCTTGCTCGGGTATTTTGCCGGGTCTTCGGTCGCCGCGGCGTGTGCGATGCCGCTCATCACGGGCGCCATACAGACCATCGTCAGCAGCGCCTTGCAGATCAGGTTCTCGGGATTCATGTTGTTCCGGAAATGAATGAAGTTCATTTTGCCGATTTTACGCCGTCGGCAGCCCTTCTGCACCTGCGCCCGACCGTCGCACCTTTACTCCGGGACGGGCAGCGCACCGCTGGTGATGCATAGCCGCGTCGTCAGTTCGCGGCCGAGATTGCGGTACGGCTTGATGCCGAGCTGCGGGTGGTCGCGCAGGATGCCCGCCAGATCTTCAGCACGAAGCGAATACAACACAACCTGGCTGCCCTTGGCAAAAGCATCCACCGAGCGGCAACCGTCTTCCAGCACGGTCATCTCGCCGAAAAACACGCCGAGCACAAAGGTCGCCAGACGGCGCGCGCGATTCTCGCCGCTCAGCTGAACCTTTATGCTGACCGAACTGCGGGCAATCAGATACACACGGTCAGCGGCATCACCCTCGCGGAACAACACGTCGCCGTGATCCAGCTCCTGCCGCTGCAGCAAAGTGCCGAGTGTGGCCATTTCATTCTCTTCAAGCCCGGCAAAAAATGCCGTGTCGCGCAAGCCGGGTTCCGGCGCATCTTCGAAACGATCCCGTTCGGGCATCCGGTCTTCCACCCAATCCAGCGCGCGGTCGAGATCGGAAAACCAGAACGCTGCGGGAGTGTTTGCCCTAATACCCAGCGCACGCAGATACCGTCCGTTGCCTTCACCTTCCTGAACATGGCTCAGCAGCAGGCACAAGCTGCAGGCGGCCGCGGTATGGCGGATGGTTTCCAGTGCCCGTGCGCCCCTGGCATCAACTTCAGTGGCCCGACGAAAATCGAGACTGCGCCTCTGCGCAAGTATTACTACGGCGTCTGCGGACGGGTAAACTCCGCCTTTACGCTGAAACCGGATTCATCATGACCATCTTCACCATTCAGGCCGCCGTCGAACACATCAAACCCGAACGCGCTGCCGATGCCTATGCCGGCCTGGAAAGCCTGACCTATGTGCGTTGCAAGGTGACCACCAGCGAAGGCGTCAGCGGCTGCGGCGTCACGGGCCGGTTTCTGTCAGCGGAGGTCGCGCATCTGCTCAACGGCGGCTTTGCGGAGGCTGCGAAAGGACTCGATCCGCTCGACATCGAAGCCGTTACCCTGGCGCTGGCGAAAAAGTTCAATCCGCGCCAGTCCACCGGCGTATTCGTCTCGGCGATGTCGGCACTGGACCTTGCCTTGTGGGACATCAAGGGCAAGCTGCTCAATCAGCCTGTCGCAAAACTGATCGGCGGAGCCCGGAATGCAGTGCCCGCCTACGCCACCGTCGGCCTGCCCGCCTTCACCGAAACCGAACTGATCCATGCCTGCACCACCGCACTCACCGCCGGTTTTCACGGCGTCAAAATCCTGGTCGGTGCCGGACGCAGCATTACCGAGGACGCCCAGCGCATTCGTGCCGTGCGCGCCGCCATCGACCGTGCGTCGCTGATGCTCGACGCCAACTGCGCCTATACGGTTGCCGAGGCGAAACGCCTGGCGACGCTGGTCGCCGACTGCGACGTCGCATTTTTCGAGGAGCCGGTGCGCGGCAATGACATCGCTTCGCTGGCGGAGCTGCGGCGCGCGATTTCGATTCCCCTGGCCTCGGGCCAGATGATCCAGTCGCCGGTCTGGTTCCGTGATGCGCTGACCACCGGCGCCCTAGACATCCTGCAGCCCAACGCGGCCTTCTGTGGCGGCCTGAGCGCGATGCTGCGCATTCTGGCGATGGCCGAAGCACATGGCATCCCTGTCACCGGGGCCGGCGGTTATGAAGCGGCCAACCTGCCGGCGATGGCCGGCCACACGCACGGCGGCATGCTCGAAGTGCATGGTGCGCACGCCGCGCTGCGCACGCGGTTTGCGACACATCCGGATTTCCGCGAAGGCAGTCTGCATGTGGCCGATTTACCGGGTCTGGGCTTCTCGCTGCTCGACTGAAAACGGCCGCGGCGGCCGCCGCTATAATGGCCGCTTGCCTGCACAGACTTCCCACGGGCATTCACACAGGAAATCGGCTGCATTGCTGCCAAGATCACCGCGATGACCATCCCCGCACGGCTCCAGGCAGTCATCCTGTTCGCGAAAACCCGCGGCTTCACGCGCACCTCCGCGATGCTGCAGCCGCAAGTCGTGCTGAGTCAGGCTGCAACGTTTTTCAATATGGTGCGCGGGGCGATCAAACGCAACGGCGGCACTGTGCACAATGTGCTGAACGACACGCTGATGGCTTTTTTCATGGGCCCGGAACGGGCCAGGCAGGCGATAAAGGCTGCGCAGGAAATCCAGCGCGATTTCGATGTCATTGAAGAATCCCGGACGCGCGACTTTGGCATCCGTGCCGCGGTCGCGATGGGCCTGCATGCGGGCGACGCCGTCATCGGTATCGCCGGCAATGCGCCGCTGATGGTGATCGGCGACAACTGCGCCACACTCAACGCCCAACCGCTCCCGCCACTGAAAGTTCCGCGCCGCGATCCGGTGCAGCTGTATGGTGTGCTGCGCGACCCGCGCCTTGATTTCACCTGAGGCACTCCGCAGAAATATTATAACTATTTGTTTTTATTTACTTTTTATAGGGCCTTTCATGAGCAATGATGCACCGACCGCCGACAACCGCCGTTTCCCGCTGATCCCCGTCGACAAACTAACGCCGGAACAACAGGCGCTGACCGAAGCAATAAAATCCGGACCGCGCGCAAAACTGGCGAGCTCCGGCGCATCCAAACCCGGCCCGCTGGGCGGACCGTTCAATGTCTGGCTGCGCAGCCCCGGCATCGGCAATCTGGTGCAGCAGCTTGGTGAGGAAATCCGTTTCCGCAGTTCACTCGCCGGCAAGCTCAATGAACTGGCCATCCTCGTCACCGCGAGAAACTGGACCTCGCAGTACGAATGGGTCGCGCATCACAAGCTCGCGCTCGAAGGTGGATTGAATCCGGCAATCGCCGAGGATATCGCGCAGGGCCGACGACCTGCCGGCATGGATGCCGACGAAACGCTGGTCTATGAATTCTCATCCGAACTGCAACAGACCCAGGGCGTCAGCGATGCAATGTATGCCCGCGCCGTGGCCCGTTTCGGTGAACGCGGCGTGGTCGATCTGATTTCGGTCAACGGCTTTTATGTGCTGGTATCGATGTGCCTGAATGTCGATCGCACGCCGGTGCCGCAGGGAACACCGCTGCCGCTGCCGCCGCTGAAGAAATAATGGCGGTAATTTACGAGGCGCAGCACTTCGTACTGCGCACGCTGGATCAGCCGCATGTGTCACGGAGCGACGGCGGCCATATCGTCATCGATCCAAAAGTCGCGGTTGAAGACCGCACGCACCTCAGTCGGGAACAGGCGGTCGAACTGGTCAAGCTGACCATGGCCGGCGGCGAAGCGATTAAAACCGTGCTGACGCGCAAAGGCATCCGCATCGGCCGCATCAATTACCAGGATAACGGCAACTGGCGAGCCGAGCTTCACGTGCATCTTTACGGGCGCGCGCACGGCGCCACGCTGCAGCCCTTCGGTCACGCACTGGCGTTTCCGCCGACGCGCGAAGCCTTTCGCCGCGAGATGGGCAATCTTGAAGCGCTGCGCGAAGACGACATCATCGAACTGCGCGAGGAAATCATTCGCCTGCTTGCGAGCGACAAATACCGCGACTTCTAGCGGACCGTCAGCCGGGCATGGCGCCCGAGGATTTGACCACTTCGCCCCACTTCTTGATTTCCAGCGGCATGATGCGGTTCAGTTCATCCGGCGTGCCGGCGGTGACTTCAACACCCTGATCAGCAAGACGTTTGGTGATTTCTGGAATGCGCAGCGACTTGGCAAATCCGTCATGGATGCGCAGCGTGATTTCACGCGGAATACCCGCTGGCCCGAGCAGCGCGTACCAGCCACTGGTTTCAAACCCTTTCAGCGTTTCGCCGATCGCCTGCACATTGGGCAGCGCGTTCGTGCGATTGGCACTGCATACGCCAATGGCCCGCAGCCGGCCGCTCTCGATGAACGGCTTTGCGGCGAGCAGCGTATTGACCTGGAACTGGATGTGGCCAGCGACCAGATCGGTCAGCGCCTGGCCGGCACCCTTGTACGGAATGTTCACGGCATCAATCTTCGCCATCGACTTCAGCATCTCCACCGCGAGATAGGCAGAGTTGCCGGCAGCGGTACCTGCGGTCAGCTGGCCCGGACGCGCCTTGGCCAGCGCGATGAATTCCTTGACGTTGTTGACCGGCAGCGAGGGATGCACAACCAGCACGGTCGTGGTCAGGCCGAGCTGGCTGATCATGGTGAAGTCCTTCACCGGATCGAAGGGCACCTTTCTGTACAGCGTCGGATTGATCGCATGCGGCGTGGTCGAGATCACCATGGTGTGGCCATCGGGGGCAGAACGCGCGACAAACTCGGTGCCGATCATGGTCGCGCCACCGGCGCGGTTCTCGATGACGATCTGCTGGCCGAACTGTTTGGTCAGCTCCGGGCTCAACAGTCGCGCCAAAATGTCGGTGCCGCCGCCGGGCGCCGCCGGTACGACCAGACGAATCGGCCGTGAAGGAAAAGTTTGCGCGAACGCAACAGCACTCATTATCAGCAGCAAGGCCGCAGTAATCGCACGACCGACATCCAGTGTTGTTTTATTCATGCCGGAATTCTTACCGAAAATCATGACGTTTTTATTGTGCTTGCCCTGCCGCTTCATTCCGGCTGGATGCCGGCCTCGCGGATCAGCTTGGCCCACTTGTTTATCTGGGTATTGAAGAAGGCGGTGAATTCAGCCTGCGAGTCGCCTACTGCGTCAGCGCCCTGCTGGCGCAGTAATTCGCGGGCTTCCGGCGCGGTGATAATACGTGCGATTTCGGCATTGAGCTTGGCCATCACCGGCTTGGGCACGCCCGAGGGTACAGCGACGCCATAGAAAGACACGGCTTCAAAACCGGGCAGCGTCTCGGCAATTGCCGGCACATCGGGCAGCGCGGCAGTACGCTTGGGCGAACTGACGCCGAGAGCACGCAGCTTGCCGGCCTTCACATGCGGCAGCGTCGGCAGGATGGTGCCAAACATGCACGACACGCGTCCGCCCAGCAGATCCAGCGTTGCCGGATTCGCGCCCTTGTACGGCACGTGGGTCATTTTCACGCCGCCCATGCTGGCCAGCAGTTCGGCAGCGAGGTGCGTGGTCGAACCGTTGCCGCCGGAAGCGTAGATGATGCTGCCCGGCTTCGCCTTGGCCAGCGCCAGCAAATGCGCAACGTTGTTGGCGGCAACGCCGGGATGGGTCACCAGCAGATTCGGTGAAAAAGCGAGGTTGATCAGCGGCTGCAGGTCTTTCGCGGTGTTGTACGGCAGTTTTTTCTGCAGCATCGGGTTGACCGCGGTGCTCAGTGACACCATCAGCATGGTGTGGCCGTCCGCTGGCGCGCGCACCGCGAGTTCGGTGCCGATCACCGTGCCGCCGCCGGGACGGTTGTCGACTACGACCTGCTGACCCCAGGCTTCACCCAGCTTGACGCCAACCATGCGTGCCAGCTGGTCGTTGGGGCCCTGCGGCGCAAACGGCACAATCATGCGCAGCGGACGGCTGGGAAAGCCGGCCGCGGAATCAGTTACCTTGGGCTGCGCCGCCATGGCGGGCATTACGCAGCAAGCAGCCGTCAGCGCCGTGATCAACCCGCGATGCAAAGTCATTCCGGTGTTCATGCCACCCCTCCATTCAAACTGTTCATTTTTTGTCATAAACCGTCTTCGGCAGAATGCGGTAATTGGCGCTGGCCCTGCAGGCCAGTGCACCATCCTCGCCGTAAACCTCGGCTTCGGTGAACATCACGCTGCGCCCGCGCTTGACCACGCTGCCTTTGCAGATTATTTCGCCTTTTGCCGGCGCCAGGAAATTAAGGGTCATGGTCATTGTCGCCACCCCCATCTCCAGTTCGATCAGCGAGCGCACCGCCTGCGACATCGCTGCATCGATGATCGCAGCGACCGTACCGCCATGCACTTCGCCGCGGCTGTTGCCGAGATGGGGCTGGAAGGACAGCCGCACCTGCGAGCGCCCGTCTTCAAGGCCGTCGAGGTGAAAACCAAGATGGATGTACAGCGGTACCGTGGAACGCCATTGCGGCGCGGTTGAGGATTTTGCGGTCATGATCATCGTCAAAAAAGCAGTGCCCCGATGTTACACCGCGGCCGGCCTGAGCTGAGGGCTTGAATCCACCGATTGCCTGGCGCATGATGCGGTCCGGAACGCAACGGGGGGAGCCCATGAAAATCAAACGTATCGAACATGTCGGCATCGTCGTCCGCGACGTCGAAGCCAGTCGCAAATTATGGGAAGGCTGTTTCGGCATCAAGCTGGGCGGCACCGAAGACAATGCCACGCGCCGGCTGGCGCTGTATCCGGTCGGGGACTCCATGGTCGAACTGATCGCCGGCCTGACGCCCGACAGCAAGCAGGCCAAACTGATTGCCGAGGGCAAGGGCGGACTCAATCATGTCTGCCTCGAAGTCGAAAATATCGACGAGGCGCTGGCAGAACTCAAAGCCAAGGGCATTCCGCTGCTCGACCAGGTGCCGCGCATCGGTCACGCCGGCTGCCGCATCGCTTTTCTTGATCCGTCCGCAACGGAAAACTGCCTGATTGAACTGGCGGAACTGCCGGCCGGCGGCGCGCAACACTGACATGCGACACTGTCTGCAACAGTCCTGACATTGCTCGCCGTGACCATGCTGGCCGGCTGCAGCAAACGAGGAGCTTACGAAGGGATTCAACGACAGGAAGCGGCGCGCGATCCGTCGCCCTATGGCCAGTCGTCGCGGCGGCCGACTTATGACGAATACGAGACGGAGCGTCGCAAAACGCGAGGCCGCGCCCGACGCCCGCTGATCCAGCCTGCCGCTTATTTTTTCAGCGCGGCCTGCAGCAGTTCAGCAACCACATCGTTGACTGGAACCTTGCGTTCCTGGGCAAGAACATTCACCTGCGCGACAAGGTCACGGTTCAGTTTTACCGCAAACGGAATCAATCCCGCGGCCTGATCCAGACGGCGCTGTTCGCGACGATCCGGCACTACATCAGCGGTGCCGCCAAAACGGCCCGGCGTTGCGGCCTTTTTCATCTTGTTGACGATTTTCAGCGCATTGTATTTTTGCAGTTCGGTGGGCTTCATGGTCATGAGGGCCAACTCCGGATTCAGGGCATTGCAGAAATCAGAAATGAAAAGGCCGCGCAGTCAGCGCGGCCCCGGAAAATATTGCTGCGGATTATTGCGGCGCTTGCTGGCTGCCACCACCGTTGCCGCCATTGCCGCCGTTACCACCATTCCCGCCGCCTCCGCCGCCGCGACGTTTACCCGGACGCTTGTGGAATTTCTTGCCACCTCCACCGCCGCCCTGGTTTTTACCCTGGCCCTGCGGGCGTCCGCCGCCCATCTTGGGTTGCTGGCCGCTGCTCATTACGCCCATGCTGCGGCGCTGCTGTGGATCCGGAGCGCCGGGGCGATTGCCCGAAGCAAGCGCGATCTCGAGTTCATTGAGTTCGTCCCACTCGGCATCCGTGCGATTGCGATCGGGGATGGCCAGCAGCTCCTGCATGCGCTGGCGCGGTGAAACGGGGTTCTGGGGTGGTTGCGAATCGTTCATAGGGCGGCATTATCGCACTGTACGGGCCAACCTTCAATTAAAACAACAGCTTAGCGTACCACCCTCGCCAAGCCGTTGATTTTTTAGCCCCTCCGCCCTGATCACCCTAGGGCTTGGAGCACCAGAGCATGGAGTAACTGGCGGTGGTAGTAGCGGATGGCCCCCGGGGCATGAGCCATGAATACCGTCACCAGTTCCTCGGCCGGATCGACCCAGAAATAGGTGCCGGTCGACCCCGCCCAGTGAAATTCACCGGCGGTACTGGGCATGCCGCCCCGTCCCGCACTGCGCCGCACAGCGACACTGAGGCCAAAACCGTAGCCGCGGATATTGGGATAGTCATTGAGCATCGACAGATCCACTTCCGGGCCGAGGTGGTCGCTGGTCATGAATTCCACGGTTTTGCGCGACAGCACGCGCACGCCGTCGAGCTCGCCGCGGTTAAGCAGCATCTGCGCAAAACGCAGATAGTCGGCCGCGGTGGAGATTGCACAGCCGCCGCCGCAGTCGAATTTGTGCGGCGTGGTGCCGTCGCGCAGCGTTTGCGGCTCGCCGCTCAGCGGATCGCGCGGCAGCGCTTTGGCATAGCGCAACACCTGATCCGCGGGCACCGTGAATACGGTATCGCGCATGCCCAGGGGCTTGAACAGCCGTTCATCGAGAAACCGCGACAGCGGCATCCCGACAACCGCCTCCACCGCGAGGCCCAGCACATCGAGACCCAAGCTGTATTCCCAGTTGGAACCCGGCTGGTAATGCAGCGGCAGGGTCGCAAGATGGGCAAGAAATTCATTGCCGCTCCAGCGCGACGAGGCGGCATCCGATGACGCCGGGTAGCGGCGGTAAATCGCTTTTTCACCACGGCCGTAGCTGAGACCCGCGGTGTGGCGCATCAGATCTTCAATGGTCATTTCACGCAGCGCCGCCTCGGTAAGCGCATCTGCAGCGCCATCGCACAGCGGCGGGTTGACGCGCATCCCGGCGAGCTGCGGCAGGTAATGGCGTACCGGCTGGTTGACGGCCATGCGGCCTTCTTCGCACAGCATCAGCGCACCGACGGTGACCAGCGGCTTGGTCATCGACGCAATGCTGAACATGGCATCGGCCGGCATCGCGGTTTGCGCCGCGGGATCGAGATAACCGAAGGTTTCGCTGTAGGCGAGTTTGCCGCGGCGCGCAATCATCAGCACGGCGCCGGGCAGCGCATTGCGCTTCACTTCGTCTTGCAGGGCGGCAGCGATGCGCGGCAGCCGGTCGACGGCGAATCCCAGCGTCTGCGGCTCGGCGCGCGGCAATGGCGACCGCCCCATGTTTTCAGGCTTGTTCATGCAGCATCCTTAGTAGTGCGGGGGAATTTCGTGCGCCGGCCCGGCGCTGTCCGGCGGCAGGCTGCGTTGCAGTTGCAAGCGCAGGTTGCGCACCAGTTGCTCGAGATCGGCGATGCGCTGCTGCTGTTGGGCCACAGTGCGGTTAAGTTCTTCAAGCAGGTCTTCGTTGAAGCTCAGCTTGATTTCGATTTCGGCGAGGCGGGATTCGTCCATGGATTGCACCTAATCCGGCGCACGCACGACGATGCGCACGCCTTCGCAGTCGACCTGCTGCCCGGCGCGGATCTTCGCCGTCTTGCGGCTTTCGGGTTGGCCGTCGACGGTGACGGCGCCGGCGGCAACCAGCTGTTTGCCACGCCCGCCGCTGTCGGCAACGCCGGCCAGCTTCAACAGGTCGCAGAGGCGCACATGGTCGTCGCGCAGCTTGAATTCACGGGTTTGCAAGGACGGGTCGCTTGTTTAGGTTGAAACACCGATGATACTGGAACGGCAACACCGGGAACCATGTTGCAGCACCGTGTTCAAACGGTAACAACAATCAAATGACGCGGGCTCCGCGTTGAATCTTCATGAATAAAACCCTTCGATCTGTTGTTGCAGCCTTTTTTGCAGGCGCCATGCTGCTCGGCACGGGGTGCAGCACAACCCCGCCGTCGCCGCCGGAAGACAAAACCGGTGCCGCCGTAGCGCCTGCCGAACCGGCAGCTGCTCAGCCTGCGGCGACCGCTCCCGTGTCAACGGTGGTTTCAGCGACAACCAAAAGCGAAGCGCCGAAAACCGCTGACAAGCCGGCAGTCAAGCCCGCGGTGAAGCCGCCTGTCGTCATCCCGCCCAAACTGCAGGCAACCGCACCGGCAACCCCGACGCTGGCGCTGGATACGCTGGAGCAGCGCTTGAAGGACACGCCCGCCATCGGTGTGTTCACCAAACTCACGCTGAAAAACCAGGTTGACGATTTGCTCGACCGCTTCCGCGCCTACTATGAAGGCCGTGGCGGCCTGACAATCGCTCAACTGCGCCAGCACTACGATCAACTGCTGGCCAAAGTGCACGGCCTGCTGAAGGACGGCGACCCTTCACTGGCGAGTGCTGTGGTTAATTCGCGTGAAGCGATCTGGGGCGTGCTGACTGATCCGGCGAAATTCGCCAAACTCTGACAAAGGTTCGACCATGATTCCTTTCTTCCAGCCTCCCCGCCGACAGCTGCAGCGCCTGCTGCCGGCGCTGGCCCTGCTGGTCTTGCCCCCGGCTTTTTCGGCAGACAGCAGCGCGCTGACCAAAGACCTGACTGCCTCCATCGCCCTGCTCGGCCTGCCCTGCGGCCAGGTGGTCAGCGTTTCGCCGCAGGGTGATCGCGACCATCTCGCCACCTGCAGCGACGGTAACCGCTACCGGGTTTACGTCAATGCGCAGGGCCGGGTCAATGCTGAAAAACGCTGAACGCGGCCGGCGCCGGCCGGTAAAAGCTTTGCCGGTCAACAACGAGCAAAGCACTGACGATACGTGGACTTTCAAGGGTTTTCCGGCGGGAGTTGACGCTATCATGGCGCCTCTCCCAACGCAGGAAAGCCCGGCCGCCATGTCCAACGCCACAAAAACTCCGCTGTCTTCCGCTGATCGCGCAACACCCCACTTCACCAGTGCCGCGGCACCATCGGCCTTGCGCATGATGCTGGCGCTGGAGGATTTTGAAGCACCGGCGCGGCGCTACATCCCGCGGCCAATCTACGGTTATGTCGCCGGCGGCGTCGAGCGCAATGTGACGCTGAACTGGAACCGTTCGGTATTCGATGACCTCGCATTGGTGCCGCGGCAGCTGGTTGGCGTCGCCCAGCGAACGCAGAAAACCACGCTGTTCGGCGTCACCTACGATTCACCCTTCGGCATCGCGCCGATGGGCGGCACTTCCCTTGCGGGCTATAACGGCGACCTGTCGCTGGCCTGTGCCGCGGCGTCGGCCAACGTTCCGATGATCCTCAGCGGCGCCTCGCTGACTGCGCTGGAGAAAGTGCGCGCGGCAAGCCCGCGCCACACCTGGTTCCAGGCCTATCTGCCCGGCGAGGAAGAAGCCATCACCAAACTGGTGGAGCGCGTCACCAAAGCCGGTTACGACACGCTGGTGCTGACGGTGGACATTCCCGTCGGCTCCAACCGCGAAAACAACGTGCGCAACGGCTACAACGCGCCGCTGCGCCCCAGCCTGCGCCTTGCGCTGCAATGCCTGGCGCATCCGCGCTGGCTGTTCGGCACAGCGCTGCGCAGCTACTTCAACCACGGCATGCCGCATTTCGAAAACATGGGCAAGCAGCGCACGCCGCTGGTGTCACGCACTGCCGTACGCGAACGAGCCAACCGCGACCACCTGAACTGGGAGCATGTCGCGCTGATGCGCCGGCTGTGGAAAGGCAAGCTGGTGATCAAGGGCATCCTCGACAAACGTGATGCCGTGATCGCCCGTGAACACGGCGCCGACGGCATCATCGTATCCAACCACGGCGGCCGCCAGCTCGACTCGGGGACCTCACCGCTGCGCGTGCTGCCCGGCATCGTTGCCGCCGCCAGCGACATGACGGTGATGATCGACAGCGGTTTCCGTCGCGGCACCGACGTGCTGAAGGCACTGGCGCTGGGCGCAAAGTTCGTGTTTGTCGGCCGTCCGATGCTCTACGCCGCGGCGATTGGCGGCGAAGCCGGCGTGCGCCATGCGCTGACGCTACTGCATGCCGAAGTCGATCGCGACATGGCCATGCTTGGCTGCAACACCGTCGCCGAAGTCACACGGGATTGTCTGATGGACGCCCGCGGTTTTGATGGATTGTTCTGACGCCATATCTCAGCGCAGCGCATCGCCACACAGCTGTCGCCGGAACAACTTCACCAAGAAAGCCGGCGCCCAATCCGCACGAACGGATATTTATCGGGAGGGGGATTCCATGTACAGCAGCAGATCCACTGTCGTCTTGCGGTATGGCTTAACCGCCGGTATCGCGATTGCTCTTTGTCTCGGTGCTCGCTCTGCTGCGGCACAGACCGATCCCGCGCAAGGCTATCCGTCACGGCCGATTCGTCTGGTCGTGCCCTTTGCCCCCGGCGGCAGCACCGACATCATCGCGCGCATCCTCGCTCAGAAACTGGGCGAGTCCTGGAACCAGCAGGTCGTGGTCGACAACCGGCCCGGTGCGGGCGGCACCATTGGGCTCGATTACGTCGCCAAATCACCCGGGGACGGTTACACGCTGATCTTCGGTCACGTCGGCACTTTCGGCTTCGGGCCGTCGCTGTATCCCAAGCTGCCCTATCACCCGGTGCGCGATTTCGTGCCGGTCATCCAGTTTGCGATGGTGCCGAATATGCTGGTGACCCATCCGTCGTTGCCGGTGAAAAGCGTGAAGGACCTGATTGCATTGGCAAAAGCAAGGCCGGGGCAGGTGAATTACGCGTCATCAGGCGCCGGCAGCGCCTCGCATCTTGCGGTGGAGTATTTCAAGCTGCTGGCAAAAATCGACATCATGCCCATCGCCTATCGCGGCACCGGACCGATGACGGTGTCGCTGATTTCCGGCGAAACCTCGCTGACGATTACCGGGGTGCCGCCATTAATGCCCCATGTCCAGGCCGGGCGCATGCGCGGCATTGCAGTGGCTTCGACACAACGAATCAAGGTCCTGCCCGATCTGCCGACGATTGCCGAAGCGGGTGTGGCCGGTTATGAGTCTACGACCTGGTTCGGACCGCTGGCACCGGCAAAGACGCCGCGCGAGATCGTGACCAAACTCAACGGGGAACTGAACAAGGTCCTGCAGTTGCCGGATGTCAGCAAACGCTTTGCGGCAGAAGGCATCGAAGCCTTGGGCGGAACGCCGGACCAGTTCGGCACTTACATCCGCGCCGAGATCGAGCGCTGGGCGCGGGTGGTGCGCGAGGCGAATATCCGCCTCGACTGACAACCCGCGCGCTCAGGCCGGCATCTGCTCCGGAGCGCGCACGCCCTCCTGCTCGCAGCTGTTGGCAACATCGCTGACCGTCACACGCCGCATCACGCGCACCCAGCGCAAATCGTCAAAATCGGTGCCCCGGTGCATCGTGCAGCGGTTGTCCCACATCACCAGCTCGTTCGGACGCCAGCGGTGGGTGTAGACAAACTGGCGCTGCACGACATGGGCGAGCAGTTCATCAATCAGCGCCCGGCCTTCGTCGTTGGGCATACCCCAGATGCGTCCGGCGTGGGAGGCGACATACAGGGACTTGCGTTTGTTCTGGGGGATCGTGCGCACCAGCATCTGCGGCACCGGCGGCAGACGCTTCTGCTCGTCTTCGTTGAAATCATGAAAACCGCTGCGCCGGCGTGAAGTCGCAATCCAGTGCTCGGCAACAAGCCCCTCGAGCTTCTTTTTCATCGCCGCCGGGAGAGCATCGTAGGCCGCGCGCTGGTCGGCAAATTCGGTATGGCCGCCGATCGGCACCACGGTCTCCGAATACAGCAGTGAACACAGGCTGGGCAGGCGCTTGAACGAGCTGTCGGTATGCCACAGCTTGTTGCCGGCCTTGTACATGCGCTGCCGGCTGTCCTCGCCCCAGATCTTGCCGTCGATTGAAAGGTTGGAAATATCCGAGAATGCACCACCATAACGCGTCGGCGTTGCCTTCGGGTCCAGCGTCCGCTCCTTCTCCACAGGTCCGAATTTTTCAGAGAAGGCCAGTTGCTGATCCGTGCTGAGCTGTTGCTGCGGGAAGATCAGCACCGCGTATTTCCAGAACGCCTGTTTGATCGCTTCAAAATTTTCGCCGGACAACGGCTTTGAAAGATCCACGTCACCGATCTCGGCAACAAAATCGGGGGTAACAGGGATGATGGTGATGGCCATTCTTGCGCTCCTCCTAGAGTGGCATTCCGGCGCCGGATTCTTGTTGTTTGCACGCGGAAGCGATAGTCACAACATACACGCAACAACCTGTTCGCCGCAGCCGTTATTCCGGATTATGGCCCGGCCGTATCAGTCATCCATGCACGACCGGCTGCGGGGAAAAAGCCGGCGGCGTATGATCATTCCCGTCCATCCTTTCAGGAGCGCATTACCATGGCCAAAGCCTACTGGGTTGTCAGTTACCGTGCGATCCACAAACCCGAAGCCTTCGCACGATACGCCGCCGTGGCACCGGCAGCGGTGCAGGCCAATGGCGGACGGTTTCTGGTGCGGGGCATGGCGGCGAAGGTCTACGAAGCCGGCATCCAGCAGCGGGTTGTCGTCATTGAATTCGATTCGCTGGCGCAGGCGCTGGCGGCACATGACACGCCGGCCTACCAGGCGGCACTGAAAGAACTCGACGGCGGCGCCGTCGAGCGTGACCTGCGCATCGTCGAGGGCGTCGCCTGAAGGCAGGCCCCCGACTGCGGTTTTATTGCCGGATCAGCAACCCGCGACGCATTTTCCCTTGCCGTCGAACTGCATCGTGCGTTCGCTGAGCACGAGATGTGAGGCCGGCATGAGCAGTTTCATGAAGGCCGCCGTACGCGATGCCGGCCGCAACTTTACGCATGTGCGTGAGCAGCACCAGATGAACCTTACCCAGGCGCGGATCATCTCCGCCGGCCACATTATGGGGAGGATCATAAAGAATACGTACCCGGTCGGATCCCCGAAAATGATTGCACGGTCTTTCGCGCAGAGTTCTCCGGGATTAGAGCCGATCGGGGTGATTTTCACGTTCTGCGCCAGCACCGGCGCACTGAAAAACAGACCAACAACAGCGGCTAGCGTGCAGCAGAAGGCGGTAATTCTCATGACTCCTCCCGGGAATGTCGCAAAAAGTTTGATGCCGCGGCTTCGTTACCGCGTCACGCCGCGGAATGCCACGGCCCTGCCCGGTACCGAACATCCCGTTGCTGGTATGTCGCAACAAACCGGCCGCTGCATTCGGCACCTTTCAGTTCCTCACCAGATCCAGCAGCGCAGCACCGTAGCGTTCGAGTTTTTTGTTGCCGATGCCGCTGATGGTTGCCAGCGAATCCATGTTTCCGGGACGCAAAGCGGCAATTTCGGCCAGCGTGCGGTCATGGAGGATCACGTAAGCCGGCACCGATTGCTCGCGCGCCTTTTCCAGTCGCCAGGCCTTCAGCTGATCGAGCAATCCGGCATCGGCCGGGGAAAAGCCCGCTGCCACCTCACTGCGCGTCTTGCTCACCTTGCCTTTGCGCGGCTGCAGCTGGCGCATTTCCACGGGCTGTTCGCCTTTCAAAACCGGACGGCTGGCATCGGTCAATTTCAGTGCGCCGTAGGCATCGTGATCGGGCTCGGCAAACCCCAGCGCCACCAGCTGGCGGAACACATTGCGCCACGCCGCCTCATCCAGATCGGCGCCAATGCCGAACACATTAAGCTGCTCATGCCCCCATTGCGCCGTGCGCTCGGTGGCGCGTCCGCGCAACACGTCGATCAGATGCACTGCACCGAAACGCTGGCCGGTGCGGTAGATGCAGGACAGCGCCTTGCGTGCAGCTTCAGTGGCATCCCAGGTCTGCGGCGGTTCCAGGCAGGTGTCGCAATTGCCGCAGGGCGCGCTGGCCTCGCCGAAATAATCGAGCAGACGTACGCGCCGGCAGCCGGCGGTCTCGCACAGTCCGAGCAAGGCATCAAGCTTGACCACCAGCACCCGGCGGTATTCCTCGCTGCCCTCGGACTGATCAATCATGCGCCGCTGCTGCACGACATCACCGAGGCCATAGGCCATCCAGGCATCGGCCGGCACACCGTCACGACCGGCGCGACCGGTCTCCTGGTAATACCCTTCGATGCTTTTCGGCAGATCCAGATGGGCAACAAAACGCACATCGGGTTTGTCGATGCCCATGCCGAAGGCAATCGTCGCGACCACCACCACGCCGTCTTCGCGCTGAAAACGGTTCTGGTGATCGGCACGCGACGCCGTATCCATGCCGGCGTGATAAGGCAGCGCATGCACACCGTGGCTGACCAGCCAGGCGGCGGTCTCATCGACTTTTTTGCGCGACAGACAGTAAACAATGCCCGCCTCACCCTTGTGTTCCTCGCGAATGAAACGCAGTAGCTGGTTGCGTGCATCCTGCTTGTCGACGATGGTGTAGCGGATGTTCGGCCGGTCGAAACTGGAAATGAAGATGCGGGCGTCATCCAGAGCCAGGCGGCGAATGATTTCCTCGCGGGTCTGCGGATCGGCGGTCGCCGTCAGCGCAATGCGCGGTACCGACGGAAACTGTTCATGGAGCACCGACAGCTGCAGATACTCGGGACGGAAATCGTGGCCCCACTGTGACACGCAATGCGCTTCGTCAATCGCAAACAGCGCGATCTTCGATTCGCACAGGCAATCCAGCATGCGCGGCATCATCAGCCGCTCTGGCGCGACATACAGCAGATCCAGCTCGCCGTTGCGCAAGGCTTTTTCACAGGCGTTGACTTCGCGGCCGTCGAGCGTCGAATTGAGGAAGGCGGCACGCACACCGAGCTGCTTCAGCGCCGCGACCTGATCCTGCATCAGCGCGATCAGCGGCGAAACCACCAGCGCGGTGCCGTCACGCAGCAGCGCCGGCAGTTGATAACACAAAGATTTACCGCCGCCGGTGGGCATCAGCACCAGCGCATCACCGCCGCCGGCGACATGGGTGACGATGTCTTCCTGCGCGCCGCGGAACGCGGGATGGCCGAATACCGTGCGCAACAGCTGCAGCGGACTTTGGTCAGCAATGGCGTTCATGATGACCCTGAACAACGCGGCAGGCAGACAGGCGTTGTCGCGGCAGCAAGCCAGCTGGCTGCCGCCATAAAATATTGTTTAAAAACAATTACTTATATAACTTCTTGCGACTGCGCCCGGCGAGCTTGAGCAGCTCCTGATGCAGCACATCGGCCAGGTTGATGCCTTCAGCCTGCGCCTTCGCCACCGCCTGATGGCGCCGCACACCGGGCAGACGTACGCCATCATCCTTGAGCATGCCGGCCACCATGTCTTCAATGCGCGAGAAGTACATATCAGCGCCGGCCAGCGCATCAGGATTGATGACGATCAGCGCGTGGCCGATGCGCGGCTTGTTGCCGGGCTCGAAGTACGAATCGTTTTCATGACTCAATGCCGCGCCGGTCAGCGCCACGCACAGCGCTTCGACCATCAACGCCAGCGCGGTGCCTTTGACGCCGCCGATGGCGGTGAGACTGCCGGTCAGCGCAGCCTGCGCGCTGGTCGTCGGATTACCGTTGCGATCCACCGCCCAGCCCAGTGGAATCGGCTTGTTTTCCTTGGCGTAGAGCATGATCTTGCCGCGGGTGACTTCGGTCAGCGAGAGATCGACGATGATCGGTTGCGCATTTTTTCGCGGAAAGATCGCCGCAATCGGATTGGTACCGAAAAAAGCCTTGCTGCCACCCCAGGCGTTGATCGCTGCCGGTGAATTGGTCAATGCAATGCCGGTCATGCCGGCATCGGCAATTGCAGCGAGGTGATAAGCCGCCGCACCAAAATGATGACTGTTGGTGACGCCGGCAAAAGCCACGCCGTATTTTTTGGCGCGCTTGACCGCCTCGTTGACGGCAAGTGCAGCAGCAGGGAAAGCCAGACCGCCGCCGGCATCGATGAGGCAGGTCGCGCCGTTCTTGCGGATGACTTTGGCTTTGGCCTTGCCGTCGGCGCGGCCTTCGCGCAGATGCTGCGCATACAGCGCGACGCGTGACAGCCCATGTCCAGACAATCCCTCGGCCTCGGCCGCAACCAGCGCCTGCGCCGTTGCGTCAGCCATGGTCTTCGACGCGCCGGCGCGTTTCAGTGCACGTGCGGCGAGTCCGGTCAGCTCCGCAATCGACAGTACCGGCATGATGTCAGTCCACCGTGGTGCCGGATTTTTTGGCAACGTCGGCCCACTTGGCCGCTTCCGCGCGGAAGAAGGCATTGAATTCGGCCGGCGTGTTGCCGCTGGGTTCCGCGCCTTCGGCACGAATGCGCTGCACGACGTCGGGTGATTTCACTGCAGCAACCCATTCCTTATAGAGCTTGTCCTGGATGGCCTGCGGCGTTTTCGACGGCACCAGCAGACCGTTCCACTGCACCGCCACGTGATCGGGGACACCGGCTTCGATCATCGTCGGCACGTTCGGCGCCACCGCCGAGCGCACCTTGTCGGCCACGCCCAGTCCGCGCAGGCGGTTGCCCGCGATATGCGGCGCCGCCACAGGCATCACGACAAAGGCGACCTGCGATTCACCGGTGAGCAAGGCGACCGTCGCCGGGGCTGCGCCCTTGTACGGCAGGTGGATGATGCGGGTACCGGTTTTGACGCGCAGCATTTCCATTGCCATATGCGACATCGTGCCGGTTCCGGCCGAGGAATAATCCAGCGAATTAGGCTTGCCCTTGGCCAGTGCGACAAGGTCTTTTACGCTTTTCACCGGCAGCGCGGGATGCGCGACCAGCACAAAGGGGTAAGACGAAGCCATCGAGATCGCCGAGAAGTCCTTCACCGGATCAAAGGACAGTTTTTTATAGATCGCCGGGCTGATCGAGATCGACGAGTTGGCGAAAAAAATCGTATAGCCGTCTGCGGGGGCCTTTGACGCGAGATCGGCAGCGATGTTGCCGCTGGCGCCGGCACGGTTATCGACGACCACCTGCTGGCCGAGCTGTTGGGAATACTTCTGCGCGATGATGCGCGCGACCAGATCACTGCCACCGCCCGCCGGGAAGGGCAGGATCATGCGGACGCTGCGGGTCGGAAATTCCTGGGCACCGGATGATGTCGCGACAAGGGCACCTGCGAAGGCTGCAGCGGTCAGCGCAATGCCGAGCGAAATGGAACGGGCCATAATGTGTCCTCCAGACTGGGTTTTATGTGATACCGGACCGGGAGTCTCTCCCGCCGGCCCGGAAAAATCAAACAGCTGATACTGCTGCGGATTCAGCCAGCCGTCAGCAGGGACTCGCCGGGTTTGACCCGGGTGAATTTGACCGGTCGCGTTTCGATGTTGAAACGGCCGTCCTGCCAGCCGACGCAGGTGTAGCGCGAGTTCTCAAGATCACGTACATCAGGGTGGTCGGCGCGGAAGTGAGCGCCGCGGGAGTCCTCGCGTGCCATCGCTGCAAAGCGGATCGACTTTGACACCATGACCAGATTTTTCAGATTGAGCCAGTCATGCCAGGTCAGATTGAAGGCCAGGGTTGAACCGTTGATGCCGACCGTATCGAGCTGGGCATCGAGTTCATCCAGCAGCCCTTCGGCCCGCACCAGTGACGCGGCATCGCGAACGATGCCGACGTCATCCCACATCACGTTGTACAGCCGTTCACGGATCGCATTGAGATCGCCGCCCTTGCGCGACAGCGGCGCCTGGCAGCGGGCGATGGCAGCGTCGATCGCCTCCTGATCGGGTGCGCGGAATTCGCCGTTGGCCTTGACCCAGCCCGGCATCACGTCACCGGCGATGCCGCCGAACACCGTGGAGTTGGCCACGCCGTTGCCGCCGAGGCGGTTAGCGCCGTGCACGCCACCCGAATCCTCGCCGGCGACGAACAAACCGTGCAGATCGGTCGTGCAGTCGGTTTTGAACACCACGCCGCCCATCATGTAATGCGCGGTCGGCACCACGTCGGCGAGTCCGCCTACCAGGTCAAAACCGCAGTCGGCACAGCGCTCGACCATGCCCTTGAATTCCTTGCGCACCATCACCGGATCGAGATGGCGCATGGTGATATAGAGGCCGCCGCGCGGACCGACACGGCCGGCGCGCATTTCCTCAAACATGCCGCGGCTGACGATGTCGCGTGTCGCACGTTCGTTGCGCGGATCGTACTTGTGCATGAAACGCTCACCGTCGCCGTTGAGCAGGTAACCGCCGGCGCCGCGCAGACCTTCTTCGATGATGGTGCCGGTGATCCGCGTATCCATGCCGGCAATCAGGCCGGTCGGGTGGAACTGCACCATCTCCATGTCGCGCAACTGCAGCCCGGCGCGCATTGCCATCGCCATGCCGTCGCAGCTCTTGTCGCCGGAAGGCGTGTGGTACTTGTACATCGTCGGCCCGCCGCCGGTGGCCAGCAGTACGGCCTGGGCCTGCACGAAGGTGAACTCGCCGCTGCGCATGTCGATCATAAGCACGCCGGAAACCGCCGAACCGTCGCTGTTCTTGATGAACTCGACGGCGCGATGCTCTTCCAGCCGGCTGATGCCGCGCGCCCACACCTGTTCGGCGAGGCGATTGATGATTTCGATACCGGTCAGGTCACCCTTGTGTACGGTGCGATCGAACGTCTGCCCTGCGAAGGCCTTCTGGTGAATCGTGCCGTCGGGATTACGGTCAAAAAAGCAGCCGAGTTCGTTTTCAAGTTCATGGATACGCTCGACCGCGGTTTCCACCAGCGTCCACGCCAGGTCCTGGTCGGGCAGCCACTTGCCGCCTTCGATGGTGTCCATGAAATGGCGCTCGATCGAATCACCTTCAGCCAGCGCGACGTTGTAGCCGCCCTGCACCATGCGCGTGCAGCCGCTTTTGCCAAGCAGACCTTTCACGGCAACGGTAATGGACAGGTCGGGGTTGTGCTGATGGGCATGCAGCGCGGCGAACAGGCCGGCGCCGCCGGAGCCGAGGATCAGGATGTCGGTCTTGATGGTTTTCATAAATGACTAGCTTTTGACGCCAAGCGCGGCCAGTACGCCGGCGCGCTGGTCCTTGGCGGCGGCATTGACCGCGGTATAAAGACTGCCGCCATGGGAATCCATCGCGACCAGCAGCGGGCCGAAACCCTTGATGCGGAATTTCCACAGCGATTCGGGATTGAGGTCATCGAGATCGACCTCTTCGATCTGCTCAATCCAGGTCGTTTCCAGCGCGGCCGTGCCGCCGATGATCGCCAGATAAACGCCGCCGAGATCGGCGAAGGCCTTGGCCGAGGACGCAAACAGCCCGCCCTTGCCGATGATGATGCGCACGCCGTACTGCTCCATCAGCGGCCGGGTGAAACGTTCCATCCGGGCGCTGGTGGTGGTGCCGATGCAGATCGGTGCATACCCTGAGGGATGCGCCTGGGTTTCGCCCACCCATTTGACGTTGGGGGCGGTATGCACCACCGCATGGCCGCGCATGTCGAAACGCGTCTTGCGGTTGTGATCGAACATGTGAATCTGCGTGGCATCGCGGATGCCGTACAGCGTCTGGTGCAGGGTGACGGTGTCGTTGATGCGCAGCTTGCGGACCTGCTCTTCCGTCACCGGCATATTGAGTTCGTAATGCGCCATGTCTGTATCCGTCGGTCAGTAACCGTAACTGAGGCCTTGCGGCGTGAAGGTCGCCCGCGCGCGCCGCGCCGAATGGCACTGCATATTCACGGCAACGGGATTCATCGTGATGTGGGTGGCCGCGGTCTCGACATGCACCGCAAACGCGGTGGAATCACCGCCGAGGCCCTGGGCGCCGACGCCCAGCTTGTTGACCACGGCACTCAACTCGGCCTCGAGCTTCGCGCCCTCGGGGTCATCACATTGACTGCCCAGCGGCCGTGTCGCCGCCACTTTCGACAGGTGCACGCAAAGGTCAGCCGTACCGCCGACGCCGACGCCGACAATAACCGGTGGACAGCTCTTGCCGCCGGCTTCAAGCACGCAATCGATGACAAAGGTCTTGATTGCATCGATGCCGTCGGCGGGGATCGCCATTTTCAGCCAGGAGTTGTTTTCCGAACCCGAGCCCTTGGGAATCATTTCGATCGAAAGCGTGTCAGCCTGTGCCGAAAAATCGATATTGATCACCGGCACATGACGGCCACCGGATGTATGCAGATTCTTGCGGGTGGTCGGATGCACTACGGAGGAACGCAGCGGATGTTCCTGGGTCGCACGGGTGCAGCCGCTGACAATCGCTTGCTTCAGCGCATGACCGTCCATCTCGATGCCGCTGCCGATCACCACGTTATAGATCGGGATGCCGGTGTCCTGACACAGCAGATTGGTGTTGTCTTCGGCAACGGTAATGTTGCGGATCATGGTGCCGAGAATCGCCTTGCCGGTGGCATTGGTCTCGGCCTTGTCCAGTCGCTGGAAACCCGCCTTGATATCCGGCGGCAACATCTTCAGCGCACGGATATACAACTCCTTGCTCGCCTCTTCTACCTGCTTGAGATCAACCTTCACGAATGCACCTTCACTGGAATTAAAACCCGGAAGCCGCTGCGGGACGTTGCGTCCGCGCAGGCCGGCTGCCGTGACTGTTGCGTTGTTACTTCACTTGCAGATTGCGTTCCTTGATGATTTTCGCCCAGCGCCCGGACTCCGTCTTGATATCCTTGCTGAATTCCTCAGGCGTGTTGCCGACGGTGGTCATGCCTATTTCGGTGATGCGTTTGCGCAGATCCGCGCCGGCCAGGGCCTTCACGGTATCGGCATGCACCTTGGCGATCACCGCCTTCGGCGTTCCGGTCGGTACCATGAAGCCGAACCAGCCGAGATTTTCAAAACCGGGCAGGGTTTCGGCGACTGCCGGCACATTGGGCAGTTGCGCCGAACGTTCCTTGCTGGTCACTGCCAGTGCACGCAGCTTGCCGGTATTGACGAAAGCAATCGCCGCCGAGAGGTTGGGCGTGACGAACTGGATCTGGCCGCCGACCAGGTCGCTGACTGCCGGGCCTTCGCCTTTGTACGGCACATGAGTCACATCAATGCCTGAGGTGTAAATAAAGTTCTCGGCAGCCAGGTGGGTCTGGGTGCCGACACCGGCCGAACCGAAGGTCATCGACTTCGGCTTGGCCTTGGCCATCGCAATAAATTCCTTCAGCGTTTTCGCCGGATTGCTCGGATTGACGACAATCGCCTGCGGGCCGCTGGCGACATTGGTGACGGCCACCAGATCCTTCTCGGGGCTGAACGGCATCTTGGCGTACATATGCTGGTTGGCCGTGACAATGGAACCGGAAGTCATGAACAGCGTGTAACCGTCGGGATTCGATTTGGCGGCAATGTCGCCGCCGATATTGCCGCCGGCGCCGGCGCGGTTGTCGACAATCACCGGCTGCCCCCAACCTTCATTGAGTTTCTGCGCCACCAGTCTCGCCACGATGTCGGTGGCACCGCCGGGCGCGAAAGGCACGATGATGCGCACCGGACGGGTCGGATATACGTCCGCGGCAAACGCGGTGGATGCGGCAAGCATGCATGCCGCGGCAATCATTCCTGCTTTGTTCATCATTTTCTCCTCACGGTCCGGCGTCATTTAGTTTTAACCCGTACTGCAATCCGAAAATCAAGATACCCGACTTACAGCCCCAGCGCATCCGCGGCGAGACCGCGTAAATCCCGGGTCATTTTTTTACGCACCGCCGCGTAAGCCGGCTTTTTCGCGACATTGATCAGCTCAAAAGGATCCTTCTCCAGATCATAGAGCTCGTCGAGTTCGCCATTACGCGCGCGATTCACCCAGTGAATGTATTTGTAACGACCGGTGCGGATGGCGCGGAAGCTCATGCCGACCAGCCAGGGGTAGGCGTTCTCCGCCCAGTATTCGACCAGGAAGGACTTGCGCCAGCCGGCGCGTTTGCCGCGGATCAGCGGCAGCAGCGAACGGCCCTGTATATGCTTGCCGGGTTTGCCGCCGGCGATTTCGAGCAGCGTTGGCGCGATGTCCTGCAGGATCACCAGGTCACGCACTTCGGAACCGGGCTTGATCGATTTCGGCCAGCGCACGATCAGCGGGGCGCGGATGCCTTCTTCATAGGGGAAACGACGCTCCGGCCCGAGGCCGTGTTCGCCGAAAAAATAACCGTTGTCGCCGAGGAAAAGGATGACGGTGTTGTCGAGCTCGCCGGTTTCCTCCAGCGTCTTGAACAGCATGCCGACGCCCTCGTCCACCGCGGCCATCATCGCCGCACGCAGACGGATCTCTTCCTGTTTGCCGGAGTGGATGGCGTCATGCATGATTTTCGACGCTTCCGTCTTGCGTAATTCCACCGCTTCCGCCCACACCGGCTTGTGCTTGAGAAACTCGGTGGGCTTCTGCATGTTCGGCTTTTTCGGGAACACGCAGCCCTTGTACAGATGCTCATGGCGTTTGGCGGGCCGGTAACCGTCCATCCTGAACGAGCCGTCGGCCGCCTGCTCCGCATCCGGGTGCACCGCCTTGTGCGCAAACCACAATGACCAGGGTTTGTCGGCATTCTTGCCCTTGCGCCGGCTTTGGCCCTTGATCCAGTCAACCGCCATCGTATTCATGATGTCGGTGACATAACCCTTGTGCTGGACGTATTTGCCGTTCTCGTTGAGTTTCGGATCGTAAAGACTGCCGTGGCCGTCGTACGCGACCCAGAAGTCATAACCGGGGCGTGGCTTGCCATCATTGCCCATATGCCACTTGCCGATATGCGCCGTCTCGTAACCGAGGCGCTGCAGCTCGAGGTGATAGTTCGGCAGGCGGTGGCTCGCCAGATCGCGGGCGACGTTGTCGATAATGCCGTGGCGGCTGGCGTATTGCCCCGTGAGGATTGATGCACGGTTTGGCGAACAGATCGACGTGGTGTGAAAGGCACGATCAAACTTCACGCCCTCATGGGCGATACGGTCGATGTGCGGCGTCTTCATGTATGGGTGGCCGCCGGCACCAAATTCGTCGAAGCGCAGGTCATCTACCAAAATCAGCAGAATGTTGGGTTTTTTTGTTGCGCTTTTTTTTGCGGTGTTCTTTTTCATATGCGCCTCCTCCTTGCGGTTTGCCGCAATCAGACCAGGTTCAACAGGAAAGCCATTACGGCGACTAGCGAAACGCCCGCCGCGACTGCGAGCAGCGTTTTCTGCCATTCGCGCCAGTCGAGAAATTCGATCATAAGCAGGCGTGCGCCGCCGGCCATATGCGCGGACAGCAGCAGCACCAGACCGGTTTCGGCGAATTTCACCAGCGGGTTCTGCGTCCAATCGAGAAAACGGTCCAGTCCGGCCGCGCCGTGGAAAGCCTGGCCCAGCGCCCAGAAATGCAGCGGCAGAAAAAAAGTCAGCAGCAGGCCCGATGTGCGATGCACGATAAAGGCCCAGTACGCCGGATGATTGCGCGCGCGGAAGTCGTTCTTCATACCTGACCGCCGCCGAACACTGCCATCACTGCACGCAGGCCCCACATCGCCAGACTTAGGCCAACGACTGCCGAAAACACATTGGCGCTCTGACCGCGCCAGTTGAGGGTTTCAGCAAGGATGGTGCGCAGGCCGATCGGCGCATGGATGGACACGGCGGCAACAAACACGGCATAAAACATCAACCAGCCGACATTGCCCTGCGTACGGCCGAGAATCTCCGCGCCGCTCAAACCGCTGCGCACCGCATAGATCATCGTCACCAGATGCACGATGACGCAGACCGCGAGCAGCATCGCACTGATGCGTTGCGCCCCCCACAGCAGCACTTCGCTTCGCCGACTCATGTGCCGCAACCCCCTCCAAAAAAAATGTATGAGTTATTTTTTTTAAACATATTATTTTGAATTTTATATTTCGCCCGACAAGGTCGCCGCCAGAACGGCGCGCTTCAGTCCGGCAATGCCGGCAGTCGGCGACAGCCCCTTGGGGCAACGCTCGGTACAGTTCAGATGGGTGTGGCAGGCGTGGCAACCGGCATCACCAGCAACCGCTGCGAGGCGTTCGGCGCGCTCGGTATCACGCACATCGTTGATCAGCGTCCACGCGCGGTTCAGCGCTGCAGGGCCGAGGTAATCCTTATTCCAGGTCACCACATCGCAGGCGCTGTAACACACGCCGCAGCCGATGCATTCGATGCCGGCATCTACGCGTTTGCGTTCCTTCGATTCCGGAGACACCTGGGCAAATTCGGCCTTGCGCGTGGTGCTGCCGGCAAAGCGTCCGCGCGCCTTGGCCCACTTGTCGAAAAACTCGCTCATGTCGGTGACCAGATCCTTGATCACTGGCAGATTGCGCAAGGGCGCGATTTCAACCTTGTTGTCCTCGGCAACCTTGTCGACATGGGTGCGGCAGGTCCAGCGCGAGACACCGTTGACTGTCATCGCGCAGGAACCGCAGACGCCGACCCGGCAGGCGAAACGATAGGACAGCGTCGGATCACATTTGCGCTGCACGTAGGTGACGACGTCGAGTACTGTCTGGCTTTCCTGCCGCGGCACCTCGAATTCCTGGAAGTCGCCGTTCTCCTTGCCGCGCCAGATTCTGACCTGAAGATTTTCCATACGCAGGTTCCCGTAAGAATACTGTTAGTGTGCGCCGCCGGTCGTCGCCGCTGTCACCGTCGGCGCGGGCAGGCACTGGATCATCACATTGACGCAGGCGGGTTTGCCGCTGGCCATGGCGCGCTGCAGCGCGGGCTTGAGTTCCGCCACACGGGTCACCAGTTCGCCGTGACCGCCCAGTGCTGCAACGGCCAGATCATAACGCGTGCCGCCGGCGAGTTCGCAGCCGTGTGCGCGTTCCTTGCCGTAAGTGCGCAACTGGATCTGGTGTTCGGCATTCCAGCAGGAATCGTTGCCAACCACGACTACCATCTGCACACCGGAACGCACCGCGGTATCAAACTCCATCAGGTGAAAGCCGAAAGCGCCATCGCCCATCACCGCAACAACCGGTGCTTTCGGGCGGGCCATACGTGCTGCAAAGGCAAACGGCACGCCGCTGCCGATGGAACCGCCGGGACCGTTGATAATTCGGGTCGGCGCACTGATGCATGCCTGCGCCCACTGGCCGATTTCACCGCCGTCAGCGACAAACACCGCATCCGCTGCACCCTTGAGCGCTTCCTGCACGGCACGACCCAGTTCAACCGGGTGCACCGGACCGGCATCGCCGCTGTTGATGTCGCGCCAGGCTGCGGGACGCATTACCACCGCAGCAGCGACTTCATCAAACCAGCCCTGCTCGGCCTTGCGCGACGCGCATTGGATCAGCGCACGTGCGGCCGCCACCGAATCGGCCTGCGCCGACAGCGCGACACGCGCAGCACCGAGATTTTTCACCGAACGCTGCAGCACTTCGTTTTCGGGATCGATCACCACGAACTTGCAGTCCGCCGCTACTGCTGGTGTCTTGCCGAAGCGCAGCGTGAAATCAGGCTGCTTGCCAAGCAGTACTACCATATCGGCCTTCGCCAGCACACTGGCAAAAGCGCCCAGTGAAGGATCGTTGACGCCACGCGGGCTTTCCATGCACAGCGCCGGCACGCCGGTGGCATCGGCGAGCTGTTTCACCAGCGCCGAGACCGGCGCATGCGACATCACAGGGCCCAGCAGAATCAGTGGACGCGCCGCTGAGGCCATCAGCGCCGCCAGTGCAGCTGCTGTTTTGCCTTCCAGCGCATGCTCCATCGGTGCGAACTGTACGGCGGTGGCCAGCGCGCGTTCGCCGTCGGCAACTTTGGTTTCGAGTACGTCAAAGGGCAGGCTCAGATGCACCGGGCCCGGCCGGCCAGACCGCGCGATGCGGCAGGCCTTGGCGATGTCTGCGCCCAGCGATTCGGCGCTCGATGCCGTCCATGAAGCCTTGACTAGCGGCGCGGCAATATCCGCCTGGCGCATTTCCTGGAAGGAACCGCAGCCGAGTTCATTGAGCGGCGCATGACCCGACAGCAGGACCAGCGGTGATTCCGAAGCCAGCGCGGTATACAGCGCACCGATGCCGTTGGCATGCCCGGGACCGCCGGTGAGCATGACAATGCCCGGCTCTCCAGTGAGCCGTGCCCAGGCATCCGCCATATGTACGGCAGCACCTTCATAACGGACATGGGTAATTACCAGCTTGGCTTCAATCGCCGCGTCATAAACCGGCATGATGTGATTACCGGACAGCGAGAACACCCGCGTTAGTCCGGCCGCAGCCAGCGACTGCGCCAGAATGTCGGCACCGCGCAATGAGGTCATGGACAGATTATTCCATTGATAAAAAACAAAGGCCGCACGGAAGCCGTGAACAGCCGCAACGCAGAACCTCGCATCACAGCCCGGTCACGGACCTCCGGCGGCCTGTCGGTTTAAGCGCTTTCGTACAGGCGGGTCATCACGAATTCGCGATGGCCCAGCGCTTCGGCAGCCGTCAGACGGCCGTTGCAGGTGCGCAGCATGACTTCGATCAGCTCGTCGCCGGTCTGGTCCAAGTTCTTCTCGCGCTGCAGCAGGCCCGAGCAGTCGTAATCGACATGTTCGCTCATCGTGCGCACGGTACGCGGGTTCGCGCAGAGCTTGATCACGGGAATTATCGGATTGCCGATAACGTTGCCCTGGCCAGTGGGGAAGAAATGCACCACGTAGCCGGAAGCTGCGCACAGGGTGACCATTTCCGCAGCGGCCGAGGACGAATCCATGAACCACAGGCCGGGCTTGGTCGGGGTTTCGGCCTTGTCGAGCACACCGATGACCTTGCACTTCTTGCCGATCTTCTGGATATTGCCCAGCGCTTTTTCCTCGATCGTCGTCAGGCCGCCGGCGATATTGCCCTTGGTCGGCTGCGAATCGGACAGATCGCTGGTCTTGTGACGTTCAACGACTTCCTGATAGCGATTGAACATTTTCATGAAGTCTTCACGCACCTGCGGCGTCGCGCAGCGGTCGGCAACAATGTTCTCGCCGCCGGTGATTTCGGTGGTTTCGCCGAAGCACATGGTGACACCCAGCGGCTCCATCTTGTCGAAGGCGCTGCCGACTGTCGGGTTGGCGCCGCAGCCGGAAGTCGTGTCGGACTCGCCGCATTTGGTCGACACCCACAGATCGCTGATCGGACATTCAACGCGCTGCAGTTCCGAGGCCCACTGCACGTATTCCTTGGCCACTTTGGAGGCGCGCATGATGGTGTCATGGTCGCCGTGCAGCTCGATGCCGAAACCGGTGACCGGTTTGCCGGTCGCGGCAATCCCGTCGACCACTTTTTTCGCCCAGCCTTCTTCGATGCAGATGACGACAACAGCGGCAACGTTGGGGTTGGCGCCCGCGCCGATCAGCGTGCGGAAGTGCAGGTCCAGGTCGGCGCCGAACTGCAGGCGGCCGTAGGGGTGCGGAATCGCAATCGCGCCCTTGATGTTGTTGGCCACTGCTTCAGCCGCCGCGTTCGACAGGTCGTCAACGGGAAGGATCAGCACGTGGTTGCGGACACCGACGCGGCCGTTCTCGCGGCGGTAGCCCATGAATGTGGTTTTGCTGTTGATCATTGTTCAGTCTCCGGAAATGGGGCGGGATCTAGTGGCTTGACAGCCGCTTTTACCAACGCTTGGTCTTGATGTTGTGCACGTGGGCGTGCTCGCCGACCTTGATGTCAGCGACGGCCTTGCCGATGTCAAAACCGTATTTGATGATGGTATCGCCCTTCTTGATTTCGCGAAGTGCGGCTTTGTGGCCGATGGGAATGTCGTTGATCGCCTTGACCTTGATCGTGGAATCGTCTTCCATGACCCAGCCGATCATCTCCTGACCGGCCTTGATGCCTTCGATGACGGCCACGCCGACCGTGTCCTTTTTGTCGTGTACCAACAAATGAATCATTGTGCCTCCTGGGTGAACGCTGGATGATATGCAGCCGGAATGAAAACGGTTGTGCAGGGCCGGAGATGCTAACCCCCGCACTTTCGGCCAGTCAACTATATGACCTATATGAATCCGCCGGCTGCGTGATAGACTGCCGCGCGCCGCCATGGACACCCCCGCCCGCATTACCGACAACCTCGCCGCCGCACCGCTTTACCGTGAAGTGCAATGGAAAATCACCCGTGCACTGGCCGCCGGCGAGTGGAAACCGGGCGAGGCCATTCCCAGCGAATCGCAATTGGCCGGACAGTTCAAGGTTTCCATCGGCACCATCCGCCGTGCGATTGACGAACTGGTCGCCGGCCGCATCCTCGTGCGCCAGCAGGGCCGCGGCACTTTTGTCGCCACCCACACCGAAGACCGCACGCTGTTTTACTTTTTCCATGTCGTCGGCAAGGACGGCAGCCGCGAATTCCCGGTCTCCGAACTGCTGGGCTTCAGCAAGGAGCGTGCCGATGCTGACGATGAAACCCAGTTCGGACTCGTCCGCGGCAGCCGCGTGGCGCGGGTGCGCAATCTGCTGAAACTGGCCGGCAAGCCGGTGGTGCTGGACGACATCACGGTGCCGACCGAGCGCTTCTCCCGGCTCGACGAATCCACCTTCCGCAACCGCGAAGGTACGATCTACGGCCTTTATCAGGCGCGTTACGGCGTCAATGTCGTGCGCATCAGCGAACGGCTTTCCGCGGTGCATCCGCCTGCGGACATCGCGAACATCCTCGGTCTGCACAGCGGCCAGCCGGCGCTGCAGATCCGCCGCGTCGCTTATACCTACAACGACACGCCGGTCGAATACCGCCGCAGCTGGATCAACACCAGCGACCACGAATATCTGAGCGATCTGTGGAAAAGCGCTGCTCGCTGAGCGCGGCGTATTGGACTAGAAACCAAGCTCCCGCCGCGCTATCGCGATCTGTGCCGGATCGCGCGCATTCTTCAGCACCCATTCAAACTGCACACGGGCATCATCGCGAAGACCGCCGCGCGCGAGATTGAATCCCGCACGCAGCCGGGACTCCGCGACCGCATCGGGCTGAGGTGCGCTCATCGCCAGGCGCAGGTGATATTCAGCGGCCAGCAATGGTTGACTGCCCGAATCGAGGGCGCGCGCAGTCGCGGCCAGCAGCAGGCGCGCCTGCTCGGCATCGGCATGCGGTGTAACCCGCGCCGCCAGCAGTTGCGTTTCTGCAGACAGCCCGTGATCGGAGAGTTGCGCCGTCAGCGCAAGCCATTCCGGCAGTTGCGCAGGCGGAATCGGCGTACCGGCTGCAGCCAGTTGCCGGGTGACAACGGAAGCCACATCGCCGCGACCGGCGCGCAGGGCGAGCCCCGCCATGCGCAGATCCCAGACCGCGGCAGCGGTACCGTCAGGCGACGGCAATCCCTGCCGGTATTGCAGCGCGCGCACATGCTGTTGCAGCGCTTCGGCCGCGCCGCCCAGTTGATAACGCGTTTCTGCCGAAAGCGCCGCCGGATCGGCGGGCCAGACATCAAACAATTGCAGCGCCATGCGCGGCAGTCGCGCTGCCATCAAAGCGGATGCGAGCTGGACCTGTGCGCTGCGCCGCAGGGATTCGCCGCGCCCCTCGCGCGCGAGGTAAGCCAGATAGGCGTGCGCGACAACGGGCTCGGCCTCTTTGCGTTTGAGTGCAAACGCCAGCCAGCTCGATTCGTCACCGGCCAGAAGCTGATGCGTATTCGCGGCGCTGCGGGCGTAAGCGAGATAAGCCTCCCACAAGCGGGAGGCATCCGCTGCCGGCGTATCAGCGCGATCGAGCAATTGCTCCAGGGCTTCAATTTTCAGCAGCGGGGCCGGCTGCTTTTCGGCAGCGTCGAGCAACACACGCCACCATGCCGGATCTTCGCTGCGCGCAATGCCGGCACGCGCCTGCGCCACCACATCCGCAGGCGACAGCAGGCCGGTATGCAGCCGCAGGCGTAGCATCGCCGGACCGCGCTCATCGAGCAGACCCAGCCAGGCCACGGCTTCCTGGACCCGCTTCAGATCGAGCAGGCCGTCGACAAACTGCGTCGCCGTCACCGCATCGAGCGGCCGGTAATCCTGCTGGAAGCGCAGCATGCTGCGATAGGCGTCGTCCGCGTGACCGTCCATTACCAGACTGCGGATCACCAGCAGGCGCAGTTCGCGTAAACGCCCGGCATCCATGCCGGCAGTCCACAGCGCACGCGCCGCCTGATCACGCGCCGCGCCACCGCGCCCGAGGATCAGCGCCGAACGCGCCGCCGCCGCATGAAAATCAGCAGCAAGCGCCGGTTCAACACCGGTCGGCAGGGCCGCGACACGCTGCAAGAGCTGGTCATTCGCGGCACGGGACGCCAGCAGTTGCAGCCGTAGACGCTCCCAGTCCGCCCATGCCGCCGCCGGGGAAGCCGCCTTGGGTGGAGACGCAGTACCCGCCGGTTGCAGCAGTTCCACACGCTGCAGCGCGAGCTGGAGCGCACCGGCTTTAGCAAGACTGCGCGTGGCGGCGAGTTCGTCGGCAGCCTGCGCAGCCGTCATCGCCGTCACGAAGATCGATGCAAAAAAGGAAACGATCAGCCGTTGCAGGAACATGCGCTTATTGTAGCGGCGGCCCGGCGCGAAGCGCCTGCGCAACGGTCACAATTAAGGAAATAGAGTAAAAAGACAAAGAAAAAGGCGGCCGCAGCCGCCTTTTCCAGGATTACAAAAAGCTTATTTCTCAGCCGGTGCGGCTTCCGCCTCGACCTCGGCTGCCACCGGGGTGCTGACGGTGAGCTTTTCCTTGATGCGGGCCGCTTTGCCCGACAGGCCGCGCAGATAGTAAAGCTTCGAACGGCCGACGTCGCCGCGGCGCTTAACCTCAATGCTGGCGATCGACGGTGAGTAGGTCTGGAAAGTCCGCTCGACGCCCTCGCCCGAGGAAATCTTGCGCACGATGAACGAGGAGTTGATGCCCCGGTTGCGCTTGGCGATGACCACGCCTTCGTAAGCCTGGACGCGCTTGCGCTCGCCCTCGACCACGTTGACGTTGACTATGACCGTGTCACCGGCGACAAACTCCGGCATCTTGCGACCCAGACGGTTCATTTCTTCCTGTTCCAGCTGCTGTATGACGTTCATCTCTTGACTCCCTCAAACTTGATTGCGTCCGCCATCATGGCGTTCGCGGTTAAACCCTGCCGCTGTCCTGTTCGCGGCGAAACTCGTCGAGCAGTGACCGTTCTTCCGCGGTCAACACCCGCCGTTCCAGCAAATCCGGCCGTCGCTGCCAGGTGCGTCCCAGCGACTGCTTCATACGCCAGCGCGTGATCACCGCGTGGTTTCCTGACAACAGCACCGCCGGCACCGCCGCGCCCTCATACACTTCCGGGCGGGTGTAGTGGGGGTGGTCCAGCAGGCCGTCAACAAACGAATCCTGACTGGCGGATTCAGCATCACCCAAGGCTCCGGGTAACTGCCGCACCACGCTGTCCATCAACACCATCGCGGCGAGTTCACCGCCACTCAATACATAGTCGCCGATCGAGACTTCCTCGATGGTCTGGCGATCGATCAGACGCTCATCCACACCTTCGTAGCGTCCGGCCAGCAACACCAGTCCCGGCTCCCGCGCCAACTCTGCCACAAGCGCGTGATCCAGCAATCTTCCCTGCGGCGTCAGATGCACCACCCGCGGCTTGTCGACACCCGCGCTCATCTGCCGCTGTCGCGCTGCTGCCAGCGCTTTGTCCAGAGGCTCCGCCATCATCACCATGCCGGGACCGCCGCCATATGGCCGGTCATCGACGGTGCGGTGCACATTTGTCGTGAAATCACGCGGATTCCACGCCACAAACTGATACAGACCGCGCTCCCGGGCCCGACCGGTAACCCCCAATTCGGTTACCGCATCGAACATCGCCGGAAACAGTGTGACGACATCAAACTGCAACATCAGTAATCTGCTTCCCAATCGACGGTTATGCTGCCGCCGGCAATATCCACCTGCCGGACCACCGTCTCGATGAAAGGCAGCAACCGTTCCCTTTCGCCTTCCACCACCAGCACATCGTTGGCCCCGGTTTCAAACACCCGGGACACAGCACCCAGCTCGACCCCGGCCGTATTCACCACCTTCAGCCCGACCAGATCGGCCCAGTAAAACTCCCCGCTGGCGGCTTCGGGAAAGGCCTCGCGCGATATCGCCACCCGCATCCCCTGCAGCACTGCCGCCTGATCGCGGTCAGTAATGCCTGCCAGCTTTGCAACCACCGCGGCGCCGTGCACTTTGGCCGACTCCACGGATCGCAGATGCCAGGCGCCTTCGCGTCCGACCTGCCACAACGAATAATCGAGCAACCCGCGGCTTTCCTGCGTGAACGGCTGAATCCTTATCCAACCGTTGACACCGTAGGGCGCAACCACGCGCCCCATGACTACCAGCCGTTCAGCGACCGACTGCTCAGGCAGCTGCTTTTTGGGCACCAGCCTGCTTGACGAGACGGGTGACTGTATCCGACAGTTGCGCACCTTTGTCTTGCCAGAATGCAAGGCGCTCACTGTTGATACGCAGACGTTCGCGGCCTTCCGGCGCTTTGGGATCGTAAAACCCCAGGCGCTCGATAAAGCGACCGTCGCGCGGAAAACGCGAGTCGGCAACAACGAGGTTGAAAAACGGGCGCTTTTTGGCGCCTCCACGAGCTAAACGGACCACCACCATGACGGATTTCCCGGTGACTGAAAAAGTCGAAAGGGGCGGATTTTACGCCACTTTCACCCTCCGAAGCAACGTCTAATGACGACAGTCTCAAAACCAGGGCTTAAGCCCGCCACCGCCTGAAATTAACATAACCAATTGTTTTTATTGAAATTTTATGAATAATCCAGAAAAAACCCCTGCCGAGCGCATCGCCGCCGCCTTCAAAACCCGTTACGGCAAGGCCATCGGAATGCCGGACCACCAGCCCGGCGCAGCCGAACTGGCGCGCATGGCCGAACACCGGTCACTGCGCCGTTATCGTCCGGATCCGGTGAGCCCGGAACTGCTGCAGCTGCTTTTTGCCTGCGCATTGTCGGCGCCAACCAAGAGCGACCTGCAGCAGGCCGACATCATTCATGTCGCCGATCCTGAAAAGCGCCGGCGCATCGTCGCGCACCTGCCGGACATGGCCTGGATTCTCGACGCACCGCTGTTCCTGGTGTTCTGCGGCAACAACCGGCGCATCCGCCACATCGGACAGTGGCGCGGCAAACCCTTCGCCAACGAACATCTCGACCACTTCATGAACGCAGCGGTGGACGCCGGCATCGTGATGACGAATTTCATCAATGCCGCCGAAACCGCGGGTCTCGGCACCTGCCCAATCAGCGCCATCCGCAACGCCATCGACACCGTCAGCAAGGAACTGGGGCTGCCGGAAGGCGTGTTCCCGATTGCCGGTTTATGCGTGGGTTATCCGGCCGCGGCCGGACACATCAGCCCGCGACTGCCGCTCGAAGTGACGGTGCATACCGACCGTTATGACGAAACCCGGCTGCGCGAGCATGTCGATGCCTACGATCAGCGGCGCCATGCCAACCACCCCTACGGCAAGCAGCGGCGCACCAAGCTTTTCGGCAATGCGGATTTTTACGGCTGGTCGGAAGACAAGGCCCGGCAGTACGCCGAACCGGAGCGCGCGGACTTCGGCGATTACATCCGGCGTCAGGGCTTCAGTCTGAAATAAGCGGGTAACGCCGGAAACCGGGGATGTTCAGCGCATTCCAGGGAACATGCCCTTCATCGAGCGCATCATTTTCGCCATGCCGCCCTTGGCGACCATTTTCATCATCTTCTGCGTCTGTTCGAACTGGCTGAGCAGCCGGTTCACTTCCTGAACCGTCACGCCGGCGCCGGCGGCAATGCGCCGCTTGCGGGAAGCCTTGATCAGCTCCGGTTTTGTGCGCTCGAGCCGCGTCATCGAATTGATGATGCCCTCAAGGCGGCGCGTCGCCTTGTCATCCATCTGCGGTGCACCCTGCGCCGCAGCCTGCGCCAGCTGCGCGGGCAGCTTGTCCATCAACGCGCTCACCCCGCCCATCTTGCGCATCTGGGCAATCTGCTGCTTGAAGTCTTCCAGATCAAAACCCTTGCCGCTTTTGACCTTGCGCGCCAGTTTCTCGGCCTCATCGCGGTCAACTGATTTGGTGACATCCTCGATCAGCGACAATACGTCGCCCATGCCGAGAATGCGCGACGCCAGCCGGTCGGGATGGAAGGCCTCAAGACCGGTGACTTTTTCGCCCGTGCCGGCAAACTTGATCGGCTTGCCGGTGACATGGCGCACCGACAGCGCGGCGCCGCCGCGCGAATCACCATCAAGCTTGGTCAGGATGACACCGGTCAGCGGCAGGGCTTCACCGAAAGACTTGGCGACATTCACCGCGTCCTGGCCCTGCATGGCGTCCACCACGAACAGCGTTTCGACCGGATTCACCGCGGCATGCAGCTCGCGGATTTCCCGCATCATCGCCTCATCGATGGCAAGACGGCCCGCAGTATCGACAATCAGAACATCGTGGTAATGCGTCCGTGCGTATTGCAGCGCACGCTTCGCGATGTCGACCGGTTTTTCACCGTCGGCAACGGGATGAAAATCCACTTCGACCTGTCCGGCGAGAATTTTCAGCTGTTCGATCGCCGCGGGACGGTAAACGTCGCAGCTGGCCAGCAGCACCTTCTTTTTCTGTTCGAGGCGCAGCCAGCGTGCAAGTTTGCCCGCGGTCGTCGTTTTGCCGGCGCCCTGCAGGCCGGCCATCAGGATTACCGCCGGCGGCTGCACCGCGAGATTCAGCGATTCGTTGTGGTCGCCCATCAGGGCGACCAGCTCGCGGTGCACGACGCCGACCAGCGCCTGCCCCGGCGTCAGGCTACCGACAACTTCTTCGCCGACCGCCTTTTCGCGAACGCGGTCGATGAAAGCCTTGACCACCGGCAGCGCAACGTCGGCCTCCAGCAAGGCCATGCGCACTTCACGCAACGCGTCCTGGGTGTTGACTTCAGTCAGCCGCGCTTCACCGCGCAGCGTCTTGACGACTTTCGCCAGCCGGCCGGTCAGGTTGTCGAACATGGCTTAAGGGATAGCTTCAGGTAAACTGGATACATGCAGTCCATTTTACCGTATCTCGTCAGCGCACTTCTTTACGCAGTCATGGCCGCTTACTTCTGGCGGTTGCACTGGTCGCCGGCGACACAGGAGATGTCGCCTTTGCGCGGCGTCACTGAACGCGCCTGCGTATTGGCCTCGCTGACTGTGCACGGCCTTGTGCTGTTCGGCGTCATTTTCGCCGACCACACGCTGCGCATCGGCGTCGGCGACGCCATCTCGGCGATCCTCTGGCTCACCGTGCTGATTTACTGGCTGGGCAGCCTGTTCTACCGGCTGGAAGGGCTGCAGGCGCTGATTCTCCCGGTCGCCGCTGTAGCGGCCTTTCTGCCCGCATTGCTGCCCGCCGCCAAACCGCTGCCCAATACCGACATGCTGGCATTCAAACTGCATCTGGTGATGTCGATGGCGGCCTACAGCCTGTTCACCATCGCCTCGCTGCACGTGCTGCTGATGGCGATGCTCGAGCGCCGGCTGCACATGGGCTCGCTGCCGGCGGGTCTGCGCCGGCTGCCGCCGCTGCTGACCATGGAAAACCTGCTGTTCCGCATCATCTGGGCGGGCTTCATCATGCTGACGTTGACACTGGTCAGCGGCGTGTTTTTTTCCGAGGAGGTTTTCGGCAAGGCCGCCCGCCTCAACCATAAAAGCGTTTTCGGCTTCGTGTCCTGGTTCGTATTCGCCGCGCTGCTGCTCGGCCGCCATTTCCGCGGCTGGCGCGGCCGCGTCGCCGTACGCTGGACACTCGCGGGATTCATGCTGCTGGTGCTCGCCTATCTCGGCAGCAAGTTCGTCCTGGAAATACTGCTCGGACGGGTCTGACCGGACCGGCGCCTGCGCCGGTTTCGTTTTCGAGGTGCACAAATGGAAGTCCTGATACTCGCCTGCCTGATCCTGCTTAACGGCGCCTTCGCCATGTCGGAGGTTGCGCTGCTCACCGTACGCCAGTCGAAACTGTCGACGCTGGCGCAGCGCGGCGACAAGCTGGCGGCGGCCGCGATCAAGCTCAGTTCGGATCCGACGCGTTTCCTGTCGACCGTGCAGATCGGCATTACTTCGATCGGCCTGCTCAACGGCATTGTCGGCGAAGCCATTCTGGCCCAACCGTTTTCGGTATGGCTGCAGACACAGGGCCTGGAGCACAAAACCGCCGACATCACGTCGACAGCCATCGTGGTTGTCGCAGTGACCTATCTCTCCATCGTCATCGGCGAAATCGTGCCGAAGCGCCTCGGCCAGCACAGCGCCGAAAACATTTCGCGCTTCGTCGCCTGGCCGATGCGCGTACTCGCCTGGGTCACCGCGCCGTTCGTGCACCTGCTGACAAAGTCCACGGACACCCTGCTCGGCATGGCGCTCAAGGCACTGCGTCTTCAACCGCAGGAATCCGGCTCGCAGCCGCTGTCGATCGACGAGATCCGCACCATTGTTCTCGAATCATCGAACGTGCTGCCGAAAAAACACGCGTCGGCGTTGCTCAATTTGCTCGAACTCGGCGCCATCACCGTGGATGACGTGATGGTGCCGCGCAACCAGATCGAAAGCATCAATCTCGATCTGCCGATCGAGGAAATCACCGCACAGCTGTCGACGGCCCACCACCGCCGCGTCGTCGTCTATCGGGATCAGTTCGACAATGTCGTAGGCACGCTGCGTGTGCGCCATGCACTGACGCTGATCCAGCGCGACGAACTGACGCCGGAAAGCCTGCGCGACATGATCCGCGAGGCGCATTTCGTGCCCTCCTCGACACCGCTGCTCTCACAGATTCAAAACTTCCAGGAACACGCCAAAGGCATCAGCCTGGTTGTCGACGAGTACGGCGAAATCATGGGACTGGTGACCCTGGAAGACATTCTTGAGGAAATCATCGGCGAGTTCACCACGCAGTCGCCACTGATGGCCCGCGGCCTGCACCTGCAGCCCGACGGCAGCTACGTTATCGAGGGCGGCACCCTTCTGCGCGAACTCAACCGCAAGCTGGGATTCAACTTTCCGCTGGATGGCCCGAAAACGCTGAACGGCCTGATTCTGGAACATTTGCAGGACATTCCGGAACCCAACACCAGCGTGCGCATTGCCGGCCATCCGCTGGAAATCGTGCAAACCCAAGACCGGGTGATCAAAAGCGTGCGGGTACTGCCTCCGGCCAGGTCCTGAGCGTTCTCCCCAGTGTGAGTTATCGCCTTTACAATGGGGGCCAGTAAAGGCATCATTCCATCGATAACCGCTCGTAACTTATTGGTTCCTTGAGAGATTTTGGAGGCACACCATGGCCATAGCCGCTGCCGCACGTAAACCCGCCGCGGTCGTTGAAGTTACGTTCCGCTGGGTCGGCCAGGATCGGGCCGGAAAAACCGTCCGCGGCGAAATGCAGGCCAGCGGCGAAGCCCAGGTCAACGCCATACTGCGCCGCCAGGGTATCAAGGTAACGGAGGTCAAAAAGCAGCGTCTCGGCAAGGGCGGCTCGGTTTCCGAAAAAGACATCACGCTGTTCACCCGCCAGCTGGCGACGATGATGAAATCCGGCGTGCCGCTGCTGCAGGCCTTCGACATAGTCGGCAAAGGCCACGCCAATCCCGCGGTAGCGCGGCTGTTGATGACCATCAAGGCCGACGTTGAAACGGGCATGAGCCTGAAACAGGCCTTCGAGAAACACCCTCTGCATTTCGACGCGCTGTTCTGCAACCTGGTCGGCGCCGGTGAAGCCGCCGGTATTCTGGAAAGCCTGCTCGACCGCCTGGCAACCTACAAGGAAAAGATTCTCGGCATCAAGGCCAAGATCAAGTCGGCGCTGTTCTACCCGATCGCGATTATCGTGGTCGCGTTGGTGATCACGGCGATCATCATGATTTTCGTGATCCCGGCGTTCAAGGAAGTGTTCAAGAGCTTCGGCGCCGATCTGCCGACCCCGACGCTGATCGTGATGGCGATTTCCGACTTCGTGGTCGCCAACTGGTTCTTCCTGTTCGGCACCATGGGCGGCAGCATCTATGCGTTTTTCTGGACCTGGAAACGTTCGGTGAAAATGCAGATGTTCATGGACAAGCTGGTCCTGAAAATCCCGGTTTTCGGCGATCTGATCCGCAAGTCGTCGATCGCGCGCTGGACGCGGACTCTGGCCACGATGTTTGCCGCCGGCGTGCCGCTGGTCGAGGCGCTGGGCTCGGTCGCTGGCGCATCGGGAAACTATGTGTATTACATGGCCACCAAAAAAATCCAGTCCGAAGTCTCCACCGGATCGAGCCTTACTTCTGCGATGCAGGGCACCGAAGTGTTTCCCAATATGGTGATCCAGATGGCGATGATCGGCGAAGAAGCCGGTTCGCTCGACGCGATGCTCGGCAAAGTCGCCGACTTCTTTGAACAGGAAGTGGATGACACCGTGGAGGCGCTGTCGAGCCTGATGGAACCGATGATCATGGTGGTGCTGGGCACGTTGATTGGCGGTATGGTGATTGCAATGTATCTGCCAATCTTCAAGCTGGGTTCCGCCGTATAACAACGACGGCGCCGTCAAAGGCGCCGCTCCCTGTCCGGCGCGCATCCGGCACCGTCGCGCCGGCCCACCACTTAATCGCAGAGGCCGGCTACTTCATGATCAGCGTATTGTCGACCCCCCCCGTCTTCGCCGCCTGCGCCGCACTGCTTGGCCTGTGCGTCGGCAGTTTCCTGAATGTGGTGATCCACCGCCTGCCCAAAATGATGGAACGCCAGTGGAAGGCCGAATGCGCCGAAGTGGCCGGACAGGAAGCCGCCCCGGCTCCGCGCTACAACCTGGTCGTGCCGCGTTCCGCCTGCCCGTCCTGCGGACATCCGATATCCGCGATTGAAAACGTACCGGTCATGAGCTGGCTGGCGCTCGGCGGCAAATGCAAAGGCTGCAAGACCGCCATTTCGCCGCGTTATCCCGCGGTCGAGCTGCTCACCGGCATGCTGTCAGGCTACATCGCCTGGCATTTCGGTTTCGGCATGGCCGCCGCAGGCGCACTGCTGTTCACCTGGGCGATGATCGCGCTGACCTTCATCGACCTCGACACCTTTTTCCTGCCGGACAGCATCACGCTGCCGCTGTTGTGGCTGGGTCTGCTGTTCAATATCGGCAGCACCTATGTCAGCCTGTCATCGGCGGTCATCGGTGCAGTCGCCGGTTACCTGTCTTTGTGGTCGGTGTATTGGGCGTTCAAGTGGGCCACCGGCAAGGAAGGCATGGGTTACGGCGACTTCAAGCTGCTCGCCGCCATCGGTGCCTGGCTGGGCTGGACCATGCTACCGCTGACCATTCTGCTGTCTTCGCTGGTCGGCGCTGCCATCGGCATTTTCATGATCGTTTTTGCCGGACGGGGGCGCAGCGTACCGATTCCCTTCGGCCCCTATCTCGCCATCGCCGGCATGATCGCACTGCTGTACGGACCGGCGCTGACACGCTCCTACCTCGGCCCGCTATGATGGCATACTGCGTCGGCGTCACCGGCGGCATCGGTTCCGGCAAATCCAGCGCCGCAGCCCTGTTTGCCGAACGCGGCGCGGGCATTGTCGATACCGACGACATCGCCCATGAGCTGACCCGTTCCGGCGGACGCGCCATGGCCGCAATCATCAAGGCCTTTGGTCCCGGCATCGCCGCCGCCGACGGCAGCCTGGACCGCAACGCGATGCGTCAGCGCGTATTTGCCGATCCGGTGCAGCGCAAGGTGCTGGAAGGCATCCTGCACCCGTTGATCCGTGCCGAAGCCCGTGACCGGGTGAACTGTTCAACGGCACCCTACGTCATGCTGGTCGTGCCGCTGCTGCTGGAAAGCAGCGGTTACCCTGATCTCGTGCAGCGCGTTCTGGTAATCGACTGCGAGGAATCGCTGCAGATCAGCCGCACAATGCAGCGCAGCGCACTGACCGAGGAGGCCGTGCGCGCGATCATGGCAGCACAGTTGCCGCGCCAGCAGCGGCTGGCCCGCGCCGATGACGTGCTGCTCAACAACGGCGACCTCTCTCAGTTGCGCAGTCAGGTCGACCGCCTGCACGACCGCTATCTGGCACTGGCCGCCGCCCCCCGGAATCCGTCATGAACAGGCTCATTAACCCTTTATTTTTTCTGGGTTTTGCCCGATACTCCGGCAACTGCATTCTTACCCTACTCCATCGGGCGCACCGAGCGTGATTGTCTACGAGCATCCACTGAGCGAGCGCATTCGCACACTGCTGCGCCTCGAGGATCTGTTCGAGCGTATCGACTACTTCGTCGGCAAAACCAATGGCGAAGAGCACCATGTCGCACTGCTGCTGATCTTCGAAATCCTGGAAGTCGCCAGCCGCGCCGATCTCAAATCCGACCTGCTGCAGGAACTGGAGCGCCAGAAACAGGTGCTTGAGGCGCTGCGCGACAATCCGGACATTTCCGAAGAAGCCCTCGAGAACGTGTTGTGGCAGATCGACCAGTCGTCTTCACGGCTGTTCCAGGCCTCCGGAAAAGTCGGCCAGGAAATCCGCGAAAACGAATGGCTGATGAGCATCAAGCAGCGCACCGCGATACCGGGTGGCGTCTGCGAATTCGATCTGCCGTCGTATCACTTCTGGCTGCAGCAGGAAACCGACCTCCGGCGCCATGACCTGCAGCAATGGCTCGCACCCTTCCTGCCGACGCGTGATGCCATCTGCATCGTACTGCGCCTGCTCCGTGAAAGCGGCAAGACCTCCGCGCAGGTCGCGCAGCAGGGCGTCTATCAGCAGATGATGGCCGGTCGCATGGCGCAGATGCTGCGCATCGGACTGGCCGGCGACCACGCCTGCGTGCCCGAGATCAGCGCCAACAAATATGCGCTGAACATCCGCTTCACCACCCAGGAAGGCATGCAACGGCCCAAGGCATCGGAACGCGATGTCGAATTTGAGCTGACCTTCTGCAATCTCTGAACCATGGCCGGAAAAATTGTCGCCTGCCCGCAATGCGGCGCAAGCATCGAGTGGAATCCCGAAAACCGCTTTCGACCGTTCTGCTCCGAACGCTGCAAGATGATTGATCTCGGCGCGTGGGCAACGGAACGTTATCGCGTCCCGGTCGCGGAGAGCGGCGAGTCCGAAGAACTGCCGACTGCAAATCCCGACTACCGGCCGAATTAGCCGGAAAAAGAATCCGGCATCCAGGCACCGCGGATCATCGCCAGTCCGTGCGCGCCGCTGACCAGCGACTGCGCGCGGTCAGCCTCCCGCAAACCACCCAGTGCAAATACCGGGATCCGGTTGCCAGCTGCCGCTTCGGCAAAACCCGCCCAACCCAGCAGCGACGCGCCTGGATGGGTCGGCGTCGGCAGCACCGGCCCCATCACCGAGAAATCCGCACCCGCCGCTTCGGCGCGGCGCAACTCTTCGGCGCTGTGACAGGAGGCACCGACCAGCGGCAGCGGTGGCCTCGACGTCAGCATCTGTAATTGTTGCGAGGTCAGATGCACGCCATCGGCGCCGCAGCGCTGCGCCAGATCCACATCACCATTGATCAGCACCCGTGCCCCCGCGGCATGCGCAAGGGTAACGATCGCCTGCGCATAGGCCGCGAAATCGTCCGCCGGCCAGTTCTTGCCGCGCACCTGAATCAGACGCAGACCGCGGCGCAGAGCCTCATCCACGGCCGCCAGGGCCTGTGTTTTTTCAGAAAGCGCAAATCCGGTAACGCCGTAGGTCTCGGGAATGGCCAGCGCGTTGAGGATGGGACCGTTGGCCGGCAACAGCGGCGACACATCAATCGCCTCAATGCGCTGCCATGCGAAAGCCTGCGCCTCACGCCCGTGCAGTTCACCGCGCCAGCCGCGCACGCGAAAAAAGTGCAGGCGCACATCGGCATGTTCGTAATCGAATTCGCGGATCAGCCAGGGATAAGCTTCAGTGACCTCGATACCGAGTTCTTCATGCAACTCACGCTGCAGGGCCTGCAACGGCGATTCACCGGCCTCGACCTTGCCGCCGGGAAATTCCCAGTAACCGGCGTAGACCTTGCACTGCGGCCGTTGCGCCAGCAGGAACCGCCCATCTGGCTGCTGCAGCACCGCTGCGACAACCGCAATGCGGCGGCGCCCCGGGGACGCACTCATCGGCTTTATTTGCGCCGCGCGAGGCGGGTGCGGCCGGCCCAGTCGCGGGCGAACTGCCAGGCGACACGGCCGCTTCGCGAACTGCGGCTCAGCGCCCATTGCAGTGCGGCCTTTTCAACCTCGGCGCTTTTGACACCGGACACCTTGAAGTGCGCCAGCCAGACATGAACGATTCGCAGGTATTCGTCCTGGTCGAAGGAATGGAAGGACACCCACAAACCGAAACGCTCCGAGAGTGAAATTTTCTCTTCGCTGGTTTCGCCGGGATGAATTTCTTCGCCGACATGCTGGTATTCAAGATTTTCATTCATGAATTCCGGCATCAGGTGGCGGCGGTTCGACGTCGCATAAACCAGACAGTTTTCGGAAGCTGCAGCCACCGAACCGTCGAGTACCACCTTCAGCGCCTTGTAGCCATGCTCATCCGCCTCAAACGACAGATCGTCACAGTAAAGAATGAAACGCTCGGGCCGCGCGTGGATCAGTTCGACAATATCCGGCAGATCGGTAAGGTCGCGTTTTTCGACTTCGATCAGCCGCAGGCCGCGCGAGGCGTATTTGTTCAGCAGCGCCTTGACCAGGGAAGACTTGCCGGTGCCGCGTGCGCCGGTGAGCAGCACATTATTGGCCGGCATGCCTTCGACGAACTGGCGCGTATTCTGCTCGACCAGTTTTTTCTGTTCATCGATACCCTGCAAATCGCGCAGGTCGATGTGATGCACCTGATGGATGGGCTCCAGCGCCGCGCGCTCACCCTTACGCCGCCAGCGGAATGCGATGGAGGCTTTCCAGTCCACTGCAGCGGCCGGCGCCGGCAGCATCTGCTCAAGGCGCGCAAGCACGGATTCCGTGCGGCCGAGCAGCGATGCCGCGTCGGAAAAGACGGTCGCAGTCTTGGAATTCTTTGTAACCATTTGGTTTAAATGACTTTTAGCTGCGGTAATCAGCGTTGATGCTGACGTAGTCATGCGACAGGTCACAAGTCCACACCGTCGTCATCGCGCGACCGCGGTTGAGCACGACACGCACGGTGATTTCCGCCTGTTTCATCACGCGCTGACCCTGCGACTCTTCATACGACGGACTGCGGCCGCCGCGTTCGGCGACAAGCACGTCATCGAGATACAGTTCGACACCCTCCACTTCAAGATCATTGACGCCTGCATAACCGATGGCAGCGAGAATGCGCCCGAGGTTCGGATCGGATGCAAAAAATGCGGTCTTGATCAGCGGCGAATGCGCGATAGCGAAGGCGACCTTGCGGCACTCCTCCTCGTCGCGCCCCGCCTCGACCTTGATGGTGATGAACTTGGTCGCACCTTCACCGTCGCGGACAATCGCCTGCGCCAGCGTGATCGAGACCGCTGTAACGGCATCGCGGAAGGCAATATATTCCGGGCTTTTCGCATCAGTGATTTCCGCCATCGCCGCCTTGCCGGTGGCGATCAGCATGAAACTGTCATTGGTCGAGGTATCACCGTCGACAGTGATCGCATTGAATGAATGCTGGGCAGCGTAAGTCACCGCGGCCTTGACCAGCGGCTGGCTGACTTTGGCATCGGTGGCGACGAAACCAAGCATGGTCGCCATGCCCGGATGAATCATGCCGGCACCTTTGGAAATGCCGGTCACCGTGATGGTGGCGCCGCCGACGGCAAACTGCCGAGACACCGCTTTAGGCACTGTATCCGTGGTCATGATCGCAGCGGCGGCATCCGCCCAGGCATCGGCTTTCAGCGCGGCAATGCATTGCGGCAGGCCGGCAGCAATGCGATCCACCGGCAACGGCTCCATGATCACGCCGGTCGAAAACGGCAGCACCTGCGATGCGTTGCAGCCGAGCAACTGCGCCGCATCGGCACAGGTCCGGCGCGCGTGGGCAAGACCCGTAGCACCGGTCCCGGCATTGGCAACGCCGGTATTGATCACCAGCGCACGCACGCCTTTGCCAGGATCGATCATCGACAGATGCTGGCGCGAAACAATGACCGGTGCGGCGCAAAAACGGTTCTGGGTAAACACGCCGGCAACGCAGGCGCCTTCGTCGATACTGATCAGCAGCAGATCCCTGCGCCCGGACTTGCGTATGCCGGCCTGGGTGATTCCGAGCCTGACGCCGGCAACCGGCAGCAGGAATTTTGCATCGGGCGGATTCAGATTGACGGGCATGACGGACTCCCCAGATTCACCTCGACCGAGCTCAGCTCAGCTTGCCGTGGCACTGCTTGTATTTTTTCCCGGATCCGCAGGGACAGGGATCGTTGCGCCCCAGCTTCTGGCCGCCGCGGACATAAGGTTGCAACGGCTCGCTGTCTTCCGGCGCAGTCTCGGGTTGTGCAGCGGCAGTTTCGACCACCTCCACTGGCGCTTCGGCGTGCTGGTACTGCACGTTCTGCAAGGACTCGTGTTCTTCGGCTGCGCGCAACTCTTCGGCGCTGCGGATCTGCACCGTCATCAGCGTGCGCGTGACATCGGTCTTGATCATGTCGAGCAGCATCGAGAACAGCTCGAATGCCTCACGCTTGTATTCCTGGGTCGGATTCTTCTGCGCATAACCGCGCAGATGGATGCCCTGCCGCAGATGATCCAGGGCAGACAGATGTTCCCGCCAGTGCGAATCGACACTCTGCAGCATGATCGCGCGTTCATACTGACGCATCGCGCCCTGCTCGACAGAACCGGTCTTCTCGAGATAACGCGCATGCGCGGCTTCGATCACGCGCTCGCGCAGCGTCGCCTCTTCCATGTCCGGATCGGCCTGCAGCCACTGCTGGATCGGCAGTTCCAGTCCGAGTTCGCCGCGCAGCACCGTCTCGAGACCCGGGATGTCCCACTGCTCCTCAAGGCTGCCAGGCGGCACATGGGTGGCCAGATGCCCGCTGACCACATCACCGCGCATTGCGGTGATCGTCACTGAAATGTCCGAACTTTCAAGCAACTCGTTGCGCTGCTGGTAAATGACCTTGCGCTGGTCGTTGGCGACATCGTCATATTCCAGCAGGTGTTTGCGCATATCAAAGTTGCGCGCCTCGACCTTGCGCTGGGCGTTTTCGATCGACCGCGTCACCCAGGGATGTTCGATCGCCTCGCCGTCCGGCATTTTCAGCCGCTCCATGATCGCCGACACGCGATCGGAAGCGAATATGCGCAGCAGCGCGTCGTCGAGCGCCAGATAAAAACGGCTGGAGCCGGCATCACCTTGGCGGCCAGCACGGCCGCGCAGCTGATTGTCGATGCGCCGTGATTCGTGGCGCTCGGTGCCGATGATGTGAAGACCGCCGGCCTTCAGCACCTGGTCATGGCGCTCTTTCCATTCAGAACGCAGCGTTGCAGCGCGCTGCTCGCGCGCGGCCATGTCCAGACTCTCGTCGGCCATGACGCGGGCAATTTCCGGTTCGGGGTTGCCGCCGAGCACGATGTCCGTACCACGACCGGCCATGTTGGTCGCGATGGTGATGACCTGCGGGCGGCCGGCCTGAGTGATGATCTCCGCTTCACGTGCATGCTGCTTGGCATTAAGCACGTTGTGCGGCAGCTTTTCCTTTTGCAGGATGCCGGCAATGTATTCGGAGTTCTCGATCGAGGTCGTGCCGACAAGCACCGGCTGGCCGCGATCGTGACAGGCACGGATGTCGTTGATGATGGCCTGGTATTTTTCCCGCGACGTGCGGAACACCTGGTCCATGCGGTCATCGCGGATCATCGGGTGGTGGGTCGGAATCACCACGGTTTCCAGACCGTAAATCTGCTGGAATTCGTAGGCTTCCGTATCCGCCGTTCCGGTCATGCCGGCGAGTTTGCCGTACATACGGAAATAGTTCTGGAAGGTGATCGTGGCCAGCGTCTGGTTCTCCTTCTGGATCTCCACGCCTTCCTTGGCCTCGATCGCTTGGTGCAGACCTTCGGACCAGCGCCGCCCCGGCATCAGCCGTCCGGTGAACTCGTCGACGATGATGATCTCGTTGTCCTGCACGACGTATTGCTGGTCTCGATGAAAGAGGCTGTGCGCGCGCAATGCGGCGTTCAGATGATGCATCAGCGAGATGTTCGCGGCGTCGTAGAGGCTGCCGCCTTCGGCCAGCATGCCCGCCTGCGCCAGCAGCGCCTCGGCGTGCTCATGACCTTCCTCGGACAGCACGACTTGGTGGCCTTTTTCGTCGACCCAGTAATCGCCCGGGGCTTTTTCATCCTTTTGCCGCACCAGCCGGGGAGCAACGGTATTCATGCGCACATACAGATCGGTTGTGTCTTCGGCCTGGCCGGAGATGATCAGCGGCGTACGTGCCTCGTCGATCAGGATCGAATCCACTTCGTCGACAATGGCGTAGGCGAGACCGCGCTGCACTTTCTCCGACAACTCGTACACCATGTTGTCACGCAGATAGTCGAAGCCGAATTCGTTGTTGGTGCCGTAGGTGATGTCGGCACGATAGGCTTCCTGCTTCAGCGAATGCTCCATCTGCGACAGGTTGACGCCCACGGTCAGGCCAAGGAAGCGGTAAATGCGGCCCATCCAGTCGGAGTCGCGCTTCGCCAGATAGTCGTTGACGGTGACGATATGCACGCCGTTCCCGGCCAGCGCATTCAGGTATGCCGGCAGTGTCGCCACCAGCGTCTTGCCTTCACCGGTGCGCATTTCCGCGATCTTGCCGTTATGCAGCGCGATGCCGCCGACCAGCTGCACATCGAAATGACGCATGCCCATAACACGTTTGCCGGCTTCACGAACCACGGCAAAGGCTTCGGGCAGCAGTTCGTCGAGGACAGCTCGGCGACGGCGTTCGATTTCGACAGTCTGCTCTTCGCCCGCCGGGGACGACTCAGGTGCAGCGACGGCCTTGCGGATGCGCTCGCGAAATTCCTCGGTCTTGGCGCGAAGCTGATCGTCGGACAACGCCGAGATCTGCGGCTCCAGTGCATTGATCGTCCGCACGGTGCGCCGATACTGCTTGAGCAACCGTTCGTTGCGGCTGCCGAACACTTTTTTCAATAAACCGGTAATCATGGACTTTCCGAATAAAAAAGGGGTGGGATAACCCCACCCCCTGCAATTCTTGCGTTTGGCGCAGCCGTTCAGCCGGGCAACTGCAGAAACCGCGCGGGGTTCAAGGCGGCACCGCGCTGGCGCACTTCAAAGTGCAGATGTGAGCCTGTCGCGCGACCGGTCCGGCCAACATCGGCGATCCTGGTTCCGCGCAAAACCACATCACCGACTTTCACGTATTTTTTCGATGCGTGCGCGTAACGCGAGATCAGATCGTTGCCGTGATCAATCTCTATCATATTACCATATTGAGGGTGAAACTCGGCGTAGACGACCACCCCTGCCGCTGCTGAAAACACCGGTGTTCCCTCCTCCGCCATGAAGTCGATGCCCTCGTGAAATGCGCGCTGTCCGGTGAACGGATCGATACGCCAGCCGAAGTTCGAGGAATACCAGCCGCCTTCCACCGGCAGCTTGGTGGGGATCATTTTCTTGCGTGCGCTTTCCTGCGTGTACATCGATTCCAGCAGGCCCAACTTGTCGCCGCGGTCTTCAAGCTGGCGGGTCAGCTGGTCGATCTGATGCGTGAAATCGCCGAGCGACAGATTCTGGCTGGGGATCGATGAAACCGCGCCGCCGCGGCCGGGTACCTCGTTGAACATCAGGTCCTGCGGCTTGAATCCAGCAAGTTTGGCGAGGCGTTCGCCCAGCGTTTCCAGTCGCAGCAGCTGGGCCTGCATCTGGCCGAGCCGGACCGCCATCGCATTCAGGTTATCCTGCAGGTAGGACTGGTTTTTTTGCTGCTGCTGGCGCTGGATCGACACCAGCACGTCGCGAACATAGGGAATATTCAGCTCGGCAGCAAAACGCAAAATGCCGTAATTGAGCGCGCCGGCGAACAGAACCACCAACCCGAACATGGCTATGCCCGAAGCGATCAGATGCGGCCAACCCAAAGTAATCGTCCGCGCCTTCGGCAGCTTCTCGGAAACCAGAATAATATTCATGGTCAACATCCCTTTTTCGCCATGTCCAACCACAAACTAAGCGCCCTGATCGGCAACTCCACGGGCTTATCAGCTCTCAATCGGAACTTGCAACGCATTGCTACGCTGCAACGGCTATATGAAGTCTGCGCGCCTGCCGAACTCCTTCCGGCCAGCCGCGTGGTCGGGGACCGTGGCGGCATACTGATGATAGCGGCAGACAACGGTGCAATCGCGGCAAAGCTGCGTCAGCTGGCGCCCCGACTGCTCAAGAACCTGCAAAAACAGGGTGCGAAGGTTACTGGAATTCACATCCAAGTTCAAGTTTTACAGCCCGCACGCCGGCCCAAACCGGCACCCGAAAAAATGCCGTTAAGCATTGATTCTATTGACAATTTTGAAAGATTGTCGCGGCGCGTCAAGGACCCGGGGCTTAGCGCAGCATTAGCCCGCTTCGCCGCGCGGCGGCGCGCCAAGGCCTGATCGGGGCAAAACCCCGTCCGGTCAAACCACCAGCAGCAGGCGCTCCGCTGCGTAGAAAGCCATCAATACCAGCACAAAAGCAATGCTGCCCAGAAACACCCGCCAGGCGAAGCGCAGGTAACGCGGTTCGCGGGACCAGGCATAAAGCGCCAGAGAAACACCGATGGTGATTAGCGCCAGCAACCCGATCAGGCGAAGCAGCAGCATAGCTCAGTAAGGCCTGTGCGCCGAGACCTCAGGCGGCCTGGGGCTGCCAGGCGAGGAAGGCAGGCGCATCTTCGACGCGGTCGAAACTGACGAATTCCCAGGCCTGCGGCTGTTCCAGCAGATGGCGCAGCAAGCGGTTATTCATCGCATGGCCGGATTTGTGGCCTCTGAAGGCGCCGATCAGCGGATGCCCCAGCAGGTACAGGTCGCCGATGGCGTCCAGCACCTTGTGTTTGACGAACTCGTTGTCGTAACGCAGGCCATCGTTGTTCAGCACACGGTACTCGTCCATAACAATGGCGTTGTCGAGACTGCCGCCCAGCGCCAGCCCCTGCGAACGCATGCTTTCAACGTCCTGCATGAAACCGAAGGTCCGCGCCCGCGCCACTTCCTTGACGTAGGAGGTCGACGCGAAGTCGACAACCACGGTCTGCGCACTGGCATCAAACACCGGGTGCGCATAATCGATGGCCAGTTCCAGCCGGAAGCCGTTGTAGGGCTCGAAACGCACCCACTTGTCGCCGTCACGCACTTCGACCGGCTTCAGGATGCGGATGAATTTTTTCGGTACATCCTGCTCTTCGATCCCGGCGGACTGCAGCAGAAACACGAAGGGGCCTGCGCTGCCGTCCATGATCGGCACTTCCGGCGCCGTAACATCGATCCAGACATTGTCGACGCCGAGACCGGCCAGCGCTGACATCAGGTGCTCAACCGTCTGCACCCTTGCCCCGTCCTTTTCCAGACAGGACGACAGACGCGTGTCATGCACCGCATAGGGATCGGCCTTGATGTCCACCGGTTCCGCAAGATCCGTCCGCCGGAACATGATGCCCGTGTCTGGCAGTGCCGGGCGCAGGGTCAGATGGACCTTTTCGCCCGTGTGCAGACCCACGCCGGTGGCGCGGATCACGTTCTTCAAAGTGCGTTGCTTGATCACGTTCGGTTCAGTTGTGCCTTCGTTGCCGCAAAAACGGGCTAAAGCGGTTGGTGCGCGGTTTGCGCACAGCATGACGCGCTCGTTGCAGCGGCATCGCGGATTTTACCACGATGCCGCACCGCAACACCTGTGCCCGGCCCTTTTCGACCGGCGCGCGACCGCTTCGTTCAACCCCCCTGCGTTCAGTCCGCCTGCTTACGCAGGAAGGCCGGGATATCGAGCATCTCGACCCCGGACTGGCGCATCGCCTCAATCGTCGCATCCCGGTTGCGGCGACGGATCACCGCCGGCTGATCCAGCGCGCCGTAATCGACATCCGGCGAAATCGCCATGTTGTCGGTGCCGGTTTTCTGGGACACCACGATCATCGGCTTCGAGGCTTGGCGTGCCAGCGGCTTACCCAGACCCGTGGCCACGATGGTCACGCGGAGACCGTCTTCCAGGCTGTCGTCGTACACGGTGCCGACAATGACCGTTGCCGATTCCGCGGCAAAGGCCTTGATGGTTTCCATGACGTCATACATTTCCTGCAGCTGGAAGGTCGACTTGCTGGCGGAGATATTGACCAGCACGCCGCGCGCGTCGGAGATGTTGATGTCTTCGAGCAACGGGCAGGCCACAGCCTGCTCGGCAGCCTCTCGGGCGCGTCCGGTGCCGGCCGCTTTCGCCGAACCCATCATCGCCATGCCCATCTCACCCATCACCGTGCGCACGTCGGCAAAGTCGACGTTGATCATGCCCGGGCAGCTGATGATTTCCGCGATGCCGGCCACGGCGCCGTGCAGCACGTCGTTGGCGGCGCGGAACGCTTCGTCGAGGGTGATCGAGTTGCCGAGCACCTGCATCAGCTTGTCGTTCGGGATCACGATCAGCGAGTCAACATGCTGGGCCAGCGCATCGAGACCTTCCTGTGCCAGTTTCTGGCGCTTGCCTTCGAAGGCGAACGGTTTGGTCACCACGGCCACGGTCAGGATGCCCATTTCCTTGGCAATTTCCGCCACCACCGGTGCAGCCCCCGTGCCGGTGCCGCCGCCCATGCCTGCAGTCAGGAACAGCATGTCCGCACCGGAGATCATTTCGGCGATACGCTCTCGATCCTCAAGAGCGGCCTGGCGGCCGATCTCGGGATTGGCGCCTGCGCCCAGTCCCTTGGTGATGCCGGTGCCCAGCTGGATCTGGGTCTTGGCCTGATTGCGCTTGAGCGCCTGGGCGTCGGTGTTCGCGCAGATGAACTCCACGCCTTGCACGCCCTGGACGATCATGTGATCAACCGCATTGCCGCCGCAACCGCCGACACCGATCACCTTAATTACTGCTTCCTGCGCCTGCGCATCAATCAGTTCAATCATGTGAATCTCCTTTTTCTGCAAGCAAAGTAATGTTGAAAAATCCCGCAACCGAAAAACAAAATCCCGCAATACTTCAATCCATCAAACCCTCAACCCTTCAAACCGCAAATTCCTGTCACCGCAACCGTTTCTAGAAATTCCCCGTGAACCACGTTTTCATCCGTTCCACGACCTGCTGGAAGCTGCTCACATGCATGCGCGCGACATCGCGCTGGCGATGCTCGTCGGCACCCGCCATCAGCAACCCGACGCCGGTCGCATAACGCGTGCTGCGCACGACTTCGGCGAGGCTGCCCGAGTATTGCGGCATGCCAATGCGCACCGGCATGTGGAAAATCTCCTCACCCAGCTCGACCATGCCCTGCATCGAACTGGAACCGCCGGTCAGCACCACGCCGGACGACAGCAATTCCTCGTAACCGCTGCGGCGCAGTTCCGCCTGCACCAGTGAATAAAGTTCCTCGACGCGCGGCTCGATCACCTCGGCCAGCGTCTTGCGCGACAGCTGGCGCGTGCTGCGGTCGCCAACCCCCGGCACATCGACCATTTCCTGCGGGTCCGCCAGCTGCGACAGCGCGCAACCGAAACGCTGCTTGATGTCTTCCGCATCCTTGGTCGGGGTGCGCAGCGCCATCGCGATGTCATTGGTGATCTGGTCGCCGGCGATCGGGATCACCGCGGTGTGGCGGATCGCGCCGTTGGTGAACACCGCCATGTCGGTAGTGCCGCCGCCGATGTCGACCAGGCACACGCCGAGGTCTTTTTCATCTTCGGACAGCACCGCCACCGAAGACGCCAGCGGCTGCAGGATCAGGTCGTTGACTTCCAGCCCGCAGCGCCGCACGCACTTGATGATGTTCTGCGCCGCCGACACCGCGCCGGTAACGATGTGCACCTTGACCTCGAGCCGCACACCCGACATGCCCAGCGGCTCGCGCACGTCTTCCTGGCCGTCGATAATGAATTCCTGATTGAGCACATGCAGGATCTGCTGGTCGTTGGGAATCTGCACGGCCTTCGCGGTCTCGATCACGCGATCGATGTCCAGTTGCCCGACTTCCTTGTCCTTGATCGCGACCATGCCCTGCGAGTTGAAACTCTTGATATGGTTGCCGGCGATCCCGGTATAGACCTCGCGGATCTTGCAGTCGGCCATCAGCTCGGCTTCCTCCAGAGCGCGCTGGATGGCGCTGACCGTGGTTTCGATATTGACCACCACGCCCTTCTTCAGGCCGCGCGACGGATGGCTGCCCATGCCGATGATCTCGAAGCCGCCCTCGGGCTTGATCTCGGCAACGATCGCGACGATTTTCGATGTGCCAATATCGAGGCCCACCACCAGTTTCTTGTTTTCCCTGTTTTTGCTCATAGTCCGTGTTTTCCCTGACCTGTTTTCCCGGCGACTAAACGCCGCGCTTCGGTTTGGTTTCCGTCACCGGCAATCCCGGCACGCGCGCGGCAAATCCGTTGGCATAACGCAGATCGACCCGGTCCACCGGTTTCGTCATGCGGGCAATCGTGCGCGGATACGTCGTCACAAAACGGCTCAGGCGCTCTTCGACATGTTCGCGTCCGAAATCCACAGTCATGCCATCGTCGAGGCGGATCTGCCAGGCGCGGCGCGGTGACACATTGAGTTCACCAGGCGTTTTGCCGATGGCCGCCAGACTGCGCCGGAACAGTTCGTACTGGATGGTCATTTCCTTGGCCGCACCCTCAGGCCCGTTGAACACCGGCAACGCACCATCGAACGCCGCCTCGAAGACTTCGCCGTGCACATTGACCAGCGCCGACTTGCCCCAGCGCGCCAGCGGCACGTGTTCGGTGAGCACCACTTCCAGCGCGCCGGGCCACTGCCGGCGCACATCGGCACGGCGCACCCAGGGCAGCTTCTCGAAGGCCGTCCGCGTCGATGCCAGCTGCAGCGTGAAAAAATTGCCGCGCACTTCGCGGCGCACGATGCTCTCCACCTGCTCGGGGGTGACATGCTTCAGCGGCGACACCACGCGCACCACGGTGATCGGAAATACCGGCAGCCGCACGATCCACGCCGCGCCGCCGTAAAGCAAACCGAGCAGCGCCAGAACGACCAGCAGGTCGGACAGGCGGTTGAGCACGGCAGGCTTATCCCACATGGGCCATCTCCAGGATGCGCAGCACCAGATCGTCAAATGACAGCCCGGCCTGGCGCGCAGCCATCGGCACCAGGCTGTGCCCGGTCATGCCGGGCGAGGTATTCATTTCCAGGAACTGCACACTGCCGTCGGCACGACGGATCAGGTCGGCGCGTCCCCAGCCGGCGCAGCCCAGCGCCTGCGCGCTTTTCATCACCATCGCACGGATGCGCAGCTCTTCGGCTTCGGGCAGGCCGCAGGGGCAGTGGTATTTCGTCTCGTCGCTGAAGTACTTGTTCTGATAGTCGTAATTGCCCTGCGGCGCCTCAATGCGGATCAGCGGCAGCGCCTGGTCGCCGAGGAAACCTGCGGTCAGTTCTTCGCCGGCAATGAATTCTTCTGCCATCACAAACGGATCGTGCCGCGATGCCAATGCATAAGCGCCCGGCAGTTGTGCGGCTGCGGTGACCTTGGTCAGTCCGATGGTGGAACCTTCTCGCGCCGGCTTGATGATCAGCGGCAGTCCGAGTCGTTTTGCCACACCCGCCCAGTCGCTGCCGCCATCCACCACTTCAAATCGCGGCGTCGGAATGCCGGCGGTGGTCCACACCATCTTCGTGCGCACCTTGTCCATCGCCAGCGCCGAAGCCATCACGCCACTGCCGGTGTAAGGGATGCCCATCAATTCCAGCGCACCCTGCACCGTGCCGTCTTCCCCGTAACGGCCGTGCAAAGCAATGAACACGCGGTTGAACCCGTCGCGCTTCAATTCGAAAATTTCCCGTTCAGCCGGATCGAAGGCATGTGCGTCCAGACCGGCCTGCTGCAACGCCTTCAGCACATTGCTGCCGCTCATCAGCGACACTTCGCGCTCCGCGCTGCGTCCGCCGAACAGCACTGCGATTTTGCCGAAGTCGCTCATGCGCGGGCTCCGACTACACGGACTTCGCGTTCCAGATGCACACCGAACTGCTGCTGCACGGTGTTCTGTGCCAGTTCGATCAGCGCCTCGATATCGGCCGCGCTTGCGCCGCCATCATTGACGATGAAATTGGAATGTTTGGCGGAAATCGACGCGCCGCCGATGCGGCGGCCCTTCAGGCCGCAGGACTCGATCAGTCGCGCCGCATGGTCCCCCGGCGGGTTGCGGAATACGGATCCCGCATTGGGCATCCCCAGCGGCTGCGCAGCAATGCGTTGTGCCAGCAGTTTCTTGATGGTGGCACGGGACAGTTCCCCATCGCCATGGGGCATTCTGAAAGTCGCCGCAACAAACCACTCCTGGCCGCTCTCGTAGGCGATGTCGCCGTTGATGCTGGACATCTGATGGGAACGCGGCGCCACGCTGCGGTAACCGATGCTGTAGTGCTGTGGCGTGCGGACATGCAGGTTTCCGGCACGGTCGATGGTCTCGACCTGGACCACCAGATTCCAGGTTCCCCCGCCGTAACAACCCGCATTCATCGCCAGCGCACCGCCGATGGTGCCGGGAATGCCGGCGAGAAATTCAGCACCTGCGAGATTATTGATTGCCGCGGTACGCGCCACTTTTGGGCAGGCCACACCGGCCTGGGCGCGGATTTCACCGCCGGACTTGTCGCGGCGCAGGACCTGCAGGCCGCGCAGTGCCCAATGCGTGAAGATCACGGTGCCGTCGAGTCCGCCGTCGCGCACCAGCAGATTGCTGCCGAGACCGACAACATGTACCTGTTCACCGTCCGGCAATCCGCGCAGGAACAGCGCCATGTCATCCAGATCCGCCGGCGTATACGCGCAGCGCACACGACCGCCGGCACGCCAGCTGACATGGCGCGCCATCGGCTCGTCGCTGCGCAGTTCCCCGCGCAGTCCGTTTGCCGATAATTGTTGTTGTTCGCTCATGTTCATGTCAGCCCTGCACCAGCCTGCCGGCCACGGCGCCAATCGATCCGGCGCCCATCACCAGCACCACGTCGCCGTCACGCACCGCGCTGCGGATCGCATCCGGCAGCTCCGCCACCTGTTCAACAAACACGGGCTCGACCTTGCCCAGCACGCGCACGGCGCGCGCCAGCGCACGACCGTCCGCCGCCACAATGGGCGACTCGCCGGCGGCATATACCTCTGTCAGCAGCAGCGCATCGACGCTCGACAGCACGCGCGCAAAATCCTCGAAGCAGTCGCGGGTCCGCGTGTAGCGGTGCGGCTGGAAGGCCAGCACCAGTCGCCGGCCCGGAAAGGCGCCGCGTGCCGCCGCGATGGTCGCCGCCATCTCGACCGGGTGATGACCGTAGTCATCGATCAATTCAAAACTGCCGCTTGCAGACAGGGGCACCGCGCCGTACCGCTGGAAGCGCCGGCCCACGCCCTTGAACTCGCCGAGTGCGCGGACGATTTTTTCATCGGGCACGCCGACTTCCATGCCGATCGCAATGGCTGCCAGCGCATTGAGCGCGTTGTGCACGCCGGCAAGATTGAGCGTGATGTCGAGATCAGGCAGGCGGCGTCCGTTTTTGCGCAACACCCGGAAACGCATCTGCCCTGCCGCCGCACTCACCGCAGTGGCGCGGATCTGCGAACCTTCCATCAATCCGTAAGTCACCACGGTCTTGGTCAGGCGCGGCATGATCGAGCGCACGTTGACATCGTCGTTGCACAACACGACCACGCCATAAAACGGCAGGCGCTCGATGAAATCGACAAACGCCTGCTTCAGCTTGTCGAGCGAGTGGTCGTAGGTTTCCATGTGGTCGGCGTCGATATTGGTGACCACAGAAATCACCGGCTGCAGGTGCAGGAATGACGCATCCGACTCATCCGCTTCGGCGACGATAAATTCGCCGCTGCCGAGGCGCGCATTAGCGCCCGCACTCTCCAGCCGTCCGCCTATGACAAAGGTCGGGTCCAGCCCGCCTTCAGCAAGAACGCTGGCGACCAGACTGGTGGTCGTGGTCTTGCCATGGGTACCGGCAACCGCGATGCCCTGCTTGAGGCGCATCAACTCGGCGAGCATCAGCGCGCGGGGCACCACGGGCACCAGACGGCCGCGCGCCGCAATGACCTCAGGGTTGTCCGCCTTGACCGCGCTGGAAATGACCACCACGTCGGCATCACTGACATTCTCGGCAACATGACCGATACGCACCCTGGCGCCGAGACCGGCAAGACGGCGCGTCACAGGGCCCTCGCTCAGATCGGAACCGCTGACCGCATAACCGAGATTGAGCAGCACTTCTGCAATGCCGCTCATGCCGGCGCCGCCGATACCGACGAAATGTACGTTGCGCACTTTATGTCTCATAGATTCGGCCTCATGGCTGCGCAAGCTCCATGCAGATGTCCGCCACTTTCTGCGCCGCGTCCGGCTTGCCGACGCCACGCGCAGCGCGCGCCATTTCGAGCAGCTTCGCGCGGTTCATGCCGCGCAGCGCATCAGCCAGCAATTGCGGGGTCAGCGTCGGCTGCGGCATCAGCAGTGCGGCACCGCGGTCGGCCAGATAACGCGCATTGCGCGTCTGGTGATCGTCCACCGCATGCGGGAAGGGCACCAGGATGCTGCCGACTCCGGCAACGGCCAGTTCAGTGACCGTTGTCGCACCGGCACGGCAGATGATCAGGTCGGCCGCGCCGTAACGCGCCGCCATGTCTTCGACGAAGGCCAGCACTTCCGCATCAACACCGGCCTGCCGGTAATACCGTCTGACCATATCGGCATGCGCGGCACCCGCCTGATGGACAACCACCGGAAGCTCTGCAGCCGGCAGAAGCGCCAGCGCCTGCGGTACGATTTCATTCAGTCCCCGGGCGCCCAGACTGCCCCCGACAACCAGCAGGCGCAGCGGACCGCTGCGGTTGGCAAACCGCGCTTCCGGCGGCGCGAGACTGACGATCTCGGTGCGAATGGGATTGCCCGACCAGATCACATCGACCCGCCCTTCGAACGCATCCGGAAAGGCCGACAACACACGATCGGCAACACCGGCCAGCACGCGGTTCGCCAAGCCCGGAACGGCATTCTGTTCATGGATGACCAGCGGTTTGCCGAACAGCGCCGCCATCATGCCGCCGGGAAACGCAGCGTAACCCCCCATCCCGAGCACGACATCGGGACGGTGGCGGAAAATGGCCGTGGCGCTCTGCCAGAACGCGATCAGCAGCGCCGCGGGCAATATCAGTTTGCGCAACAGTCCCTTGCCGCGGACGCCGCCGAAACTGATCCAGGTCGCGGTGTAACCGCGCGGCGGTACCAGCCGCTCTTCCATGCCGCCTTTGGCGCCGAGCCACACCACGTTCCAGCCGCGCGAGCGCATCACGTCGGCAACATCGAGTCCCGGGAAAATGTGGCCGCCGGTGCCGCCGGCCATGACCATCAGGGTCCGGCTCATACGGTGAACCCCCGGCTCAGCTGTCGATTCTCCCAGTCGACACGCAGCAGTATCGCCAGCGCGCAGCAGTTAGCGAGGATCGCGCTGCCGCCGAAGGACAGCAGCGGCAGCGTGAGGCCCTTGGTCGGCAACACACCCATGTTGACGCCCATATTGATGATTGCCTGCACGCCGATCCACAGGCCGATGCCCTGCGCGACCAGCGCCGCGAACGGCCGTTCCAGTTCAGTCGCACAGCGGCCAATGGCAAACGCCCGCCACACCAGCCACGAGAACAGCAACACGATGGTCAGCACGCCAACGAATCCAAGTTCCTCGGCAATCACCGCGAGCAGGAAATCGGTATGCGCTTCGGGCAGATAAAACAGTTTTTCGACACTGGCCCCGAGACCGACGCCGAACCATTCGCCGCGGCCGAAGGCGATCAGCGCATGCGACAGCTGATAACCCTTGCCGAAAGGATCGGCCCAGGGATCCATGAAACCGATCACGCGCTGCATGCGGTAGGGACTGGTCCAGATCAGCAGCAGAAAGCCGATGACCAGCATCACAATCAGCCCGGCAAAGAGCCGCCAGTTCATGCCGCCGAGGAACAGTATGCCCATGGCAATAACGGTAATCACCGCGAAAGCGCCGAAGTCGGGTTCGCGCAGCAGCAGGCCACCTGTCAGCAGCATCACGCCGAACATCGGCATGAAGCCCTTGCGCAGACTGTGCATGAATGCGGCCTTGCGCACGGTGTAGTCGGCCGCGTAAAGCACTGCGGCGATTTTCATCAGTTCCGACGGCTGCAGATTGATCACGAACAGAGACAGCCAGCGCCGGCTGCCGTTGACCTCGCGGCCGATGCCCGGCACCAGCACCAGCGCCAGCAGGCCGAGACCGCCGAGAAACAGGAAAGGCGCCGCCTGCTGCCAGACGCGGACCGGCACCTGGAACACCATCGCCGCGGCGATCAGGCTGATCAGCACGAACGTCGCGTGGCGGATCAGGTAATACATCGTGCTGTTGCCGGTCGCGCGGCTGCCTTCGGCGCTGGCGATCGACGCCGAATACACCATCACCAGACCCAGCGCGAGCAGCAGCACGGTCACCCAGATTACGCTGTGATCGTATTCTTCGCCGGCGCTGCGTTGGTTCATCGTGGCAAAAGACTGGCTCACGCGCACCTCCGCTGCAGCGAGGCGACGACTTCGGCAAACACCTCGGCGCGATGCACGTAGTTGCGGAACATGTCGTAACTGGCGCAGGCCGGCGACAGCAGCACAGCATCACCGGGTTGCGCGGCGTTGAACGCCATTTCAACCGCCTGGGTCATGTCCCCGGCCTTGATCAGCGGTACCGCATCTCCAATGGCCGCAGCGATCAGCGGCGCATCGCGGCCGATCAGCACGATCGCACGGGCGCGCCCCCGCGCAGCGGCTGCCAGCGGCGCGAAGTCCTGCCCCTTACCGTCACCGCCGGCAATCAGCACCACCGGTTCGCGCATGCCCGTCAGCGCCGCAACGGTCGCGCCGACATTGGTGCCCTTGGAATCGTCGTAAAACACTATATTATTGATTTTATTTATATTTTTTACGCGATGCGGCAGACCCTGAAAGCGTCGCCAACCTCCGACGACGGCCGCATCATCGACACCGATTGCGCGGCACAGCGCAGCAGCCGCCAGCGCATTCGCGGCATTGTGCAAACCGGCCACCTGAAGAATCGACAAGGGTGCGATGTCCCGCGAACCCCGTCGCAGCGTCGCCGCAGCATCGCTGCCGGACAAACCCCAGTCCTCATCGGCGCGCGGCTGATCAAGACCGAAAGTCACCGCAGAACGTCCCGCGCGCTTCATGCCCGCGCTGCGTGCGTCTTCGCGATTGAGCACCTGTACACCGTCGCCGGCAAAAATCCGCGCCTTGGCTGCCACGTATTCCTGCAAGCCTTCATAACGGTCGAGATGATCTTCGGAAATATTCAACACCGTCGCCGCGCGCGGCTTCAGTGAAATCGTGCTCTCCAGCTGGAAACTCGACAGCTCCAGCACAAATGCACCGGGCATCGGTGCGCCGTCTTCAATCACGGACAGCGCATCCAGCACGGGCAATCCGATATTGCCGGCCACCACCGGATTCAGTCCGCCGGCAACACAGATATCTCCGGCCATTGCCGTCACCGTACTTTTGCCATTGGAACCGGTGATCGCAATCACCGGCGGTGCATCGCTCTGCCGCGCCAGCGCCTGGGCAAACAGCTCAATGTCGCCGACCACCGGCACACCGCGCTTCGCGGCCTGCGCAATCGCACCGCTGCGACGGTCAACACCCGGGCTGACCGCAATCACGTCAGCACCGGCAATCGCCGCATCCGGATCAACACCCAGCAACAGTTCCATATCCGGAAATTCGTGCCGCAGAGCCGCTACGCCAGGTGGTGTCTCACGGGTATCGGTCACACTGACGCGAGCGCCCCGGCGCCGCAGCCAGCGCGCCAGCGACAGCCCGGTATCACCCAGACCGACCACCACGATGCGCGCACCGTCGAGGACCAGCATCAGCGCACCCTCTCCTTCAGCATGCTTATCAGTGTTAATGCCGCAGCCATGCGCAACGCCGCCGGTGCCCCGGGGGCGCGACACGATGGCTGGTATGCGGCTTTGCCTATGCATTTCATCGCAGCTTCAATGTCGAAAGCCCGACCAGCACCAGCATCATCGTGATGATCCAGAAACGCACGACAACCTGATTCTCTTTCCAGCCCTTCAGTTCATAGTGATGGTGCAGCGGCGCCATCCGGAAGATGCGTTTTCCGGTCAGCTTGTACGACGCCACCTGCAGCATCACCGACAGCGTTTCGACGACGAACACGCCACCCATGATGAACAGCACGATTTCCTGCCTGACGATCACAGCGATGGTGCCCAGCGCGGCGCCCAGCGCCAGCGCGCCGACATCACCCATGAACACTTCGGCGGGATAGGCGTTGAACCACAGGAAAGCGAGGCCGGCGCCGGCCAGCGCGCCGCAGATCACCGTCAGTTCGCCGGCGCCCGGGATGTACGGGAACACCAGGTATTTGGCGAACACCGCGTTGCCGGCGACGTAGGCAAACACGCCGAGCGCGCTGCCGATCATTACCGTCGGCATGATCGCCAGGCCGTCGAGGCCGTCGGTGAGGTTCACCGCATTGCTGGTGCCGACAATGACGCAATAGGTCATCACCACAAAACCAATTGCGCCCAGCGGATAAGCAACCTGCTTGAAGAAGGGCACGATGAACGCCGTCTGCGCCGGCAGGCTGGTGGAGTAAGCCAGGAAAATCGCCGCGCCGAGTCCGATCACCGACTGCCAGAAAAATTTCGTTTTTGCCGACAGGCCTTTCGGATTCCGGTGCACGACCTTGCGGTAGTCGTCCACCCAGCCGATGGCGCCAAAACCGACGGTGACAGTGAGCACCACCCAGACAAAACGGTTCTGGAGATCAGCCCACAGCAGCGTGGTGACGATAATTGCCACCAGAATCAGCGCTCCACCCATGGTCGGGGTTCCGGCCTTGACCAGATGCGTCTGCGGACCGTCATCACGCACCGCCTGCCCGATCTTGTAGGCGGTCAGCTTGCGGATCAGCATCGGGCCAACCATGAAGGAAATCAGCAGCGATGTCAGGCAGGCCAGCACTGCGCGCAGCGTCAGATAGCTGAATACATTGAAGGCACGGGCATACTGTTCCAGCCATTGCGCGAGTTCGAGCAGCATCGCCTAGGCCTCCGCCGTTGAATCTTCGAAACTGCGCACCACACGCTCCATCTGCATGAAGCGCGAACCCTTCACCAGCACCGCCGCCTGCGGACCGAGCGCCGCACCGACATCCACCAGCAGCGTATCGATGGCCACGTAATGCCGACCGCCTTCGCCGAACTCGCGCACAGCATGCGCCGCGAGCTCACCCAGCGCATACAGCGCATCAATGCCGCGTTCGCGCGCATAGGCGCCGATCTCGACATGGAAATCCCGACCCTGGTCGCCGACCTCGCCCATGTCGCCGAGCACCAGCAGCTTGCGCCCCGGCGCGCGTGCCAGCACATCAATTGCGGCACGCACTGAATCAGGATTGGCGTTGTAGGTGTCATCGATCAGCAGCGCGCCCTGGCGGCTGCGCTTGATCTGCAAGCGACCCTTGACCGCTGCAAAGCCCGACAGCGCACGCACGCAGGACTGCAGCGTGGCGCCGGCTGCCGTTGCAGCGGCAATGGCCGCGAGCGCATTGCGTGCGTTGTGTTCTCCGGCCAGCGGCAGCGCCAACTCAGCAGCGCCTTCCGGCGTACGCACAGCGAGATGCGCGGAAGCCGCGCGCAGTTCGCAGACGGCACTGACTGCTGCGTTTTGACCAAGCCCGAAATCGCGCACCCGCCGCGACCCCGCCGCCTCGCGCCAGACGCCGGCATGCGCATCATCGGCGTTGATCACGGCAATGCCGTCGGCAGGCAAAGCCTTGATCAGGCTGGCGTGTTCGTCGGCAACATCGGCGACCGAACGCATGAATTCCTGGTGCTCGCGCTGAGCGTTGTTGATTACGGCAACCGTCGGCGCGGCTATTTTCGCCAGCTCCGCCGTTTCACCGGGATGATTCATGCCGACTTCCACCACGCCGACGCGATGTGCCTCGCGCAGGGTCAGCAACGTCAGCGGCAGGCCGATGTGATTGTTCAGATTGCCGCGTGTCGCCAGCACCGCCGCATCGCCGTAATGCGCGCGCAGGCAGGCGGCAATCATTTCCTTGACCGTGGTCTTGCCGTTGGATCCGGCCACCGCGACCAGCGGAATAGCGAACTGCCGGCGCCAGTGCGCGGCCAGCACACCCAGAGCGACCGTGGTGTCATCGACCGCGGCGACCGGGAGCGTTGCGGCCGACGTATGCGAACGGTCAATCAGCGCGGCGACGGCGCCGGCTGCCGCAGCCTTCGCGACAAAATCATGGCCGTCATAGCGTTCGCCGCGCAAGGCAATGAATAGATCACCCGATTTCAGCGTGCGGCTGTCGGTGCAGACGCTGGAGAAACGCACATCGCTGCCGCGCAATTCGCCGCCGAGCACGGTCGCGGCCTGGGCCAGGGACATCACCGTGTCCTCCCCGCCAGCGCAGCACGCACCACGGCGGCATCGCTGAAGCGCCGGCGCACGCCGTTGATTTCCTGATACTGCTCATGTCCTTTGCCGGCAACCAGAACGATGTCGCCGCGCCGCGCCTCCGCCAGCGCCGTCTGAATGGCCTGACGCCGATCGATGATCTGCTCATGGCGGCCGCGCACACCTTTAGCGATCTGCGCAATGATGGCCGCGGGATCTTCACTCCGCGGATTGTCGCTGGTGAGGATCAGCTGATCGGCGTGGCGCGAGGCCACCTCGCCCATCAGCGGGCGTTTACCTCGATCGCGGTCACCGCCGCAGCCGAACACGCACAGCAATCGAGCTTTTCCGCCGGTAACAGCGCTCAGGCTTTCGAGCACTTTTTCCAGCGCATCCGGGGTATGGGCATAGTCGATGATCACCAGCGGCGCACGTCCGCCGCCGTAGCGTTCGGTGCGTCCCGGAACCGGGGTGGCCTTGTGCAACGCTGCCACCGACTGGTCGAGGCCGACATCGCTGGCGAGCAGCGTGGCGAGGGAACCGAGTAGATTCGTCGCATTGAAGCGGCCGATCAGCGGACTCTCCAATGTCGCCCGCCCCCAAGGCGAGGCGATATCAAATGAAATGCCGTCGAGTCCCAGGCGCAGATTGCGGCCTTCGACGCAGTGACCACGCAAACGCGCACTGCGGCGTGCGAAACCGTAGCCAAGCACCGCAGCGCGGCGGTGTTTCCAGTGCTGCGCCAGCTCGCTGCCGAATGCGTCATCCATATTGACGACCGCATGACTGAGCGTCGGCCAGCGGAACAGCCGCGCCTTGGCCGCCTTGTAACGCCGCATCGTGCCGTGATAATCGAGATGGTCGCGCGTCAGATTGGTCAGCATCGCCACGTCAAACTCAACGCCGGCAAGACGGTCCTGCGCGAGCCCGTGTGAAGACGCTTCCATGCACACCGCCTGCGCGCCACTCCTCACAAAGGAGCGCATCCGCGAATGCAGCGACACCGCATCCGGCGTGGTGTTGGCCTGGGCATCCAGTCGCCCGGGGAAACCGCTGCCCAGCGTGCCGATCACCGCACACTTGCGCCGCGCACGTGTCAGGGCCTGCGCTATCCACTGGCTGCACGAAGTCTTGCCGTTGGTACCGGTGATGCCGATGGTCCACAGCCGGGCACTGGGCTTACCGTAAATCTCGCTCGCAATCACCCCGGCCTGGCTGCGCAATTGCGCAATCCCAAGGTTCGGAACCTTGATGCGGCGGTTCCACTCATAACCGTCGGCATCCCATAGCACCGATGCAGCGCCGTTGCATACTGCCTGCGAAATGTATTCCCGTCCGTCACGTGATTCACCCGGATAGGCCACAAAAGTATCGCCCGGCCGCACCGCGCGACTGTCCACCGTCATCCGGCGCACGCCGAGCTCACGCACCGCCTGCAGGTCGACTCCGCACGCAGCCATTACACGTCCTCCCGCACAACCGGCACTTCTTCCGGCGCCAGCACTGTGGTCTTGGCCGGCGTATCCGGCGGCACCGACAGCAGACGCAGCGTGCCGGCTGCCACCAGGCTGAATACCGGCGCAGCCACCGCACCGCCGTAATGCTGACCGGCCGACGGCTCGTCGATCATCACCGCAATGATGACGCGCGGTTTCGAGGCCGGCGCCATGCCGACAAACGAGGACACATAACGGTTCGAGGCATAACCTTTGCCCTCGAGCTTGTGCGCGGTACCGGTCTTGCCCGCCACCGTAAATCCCGCGACCTGCGCGCCCGGCGCCGTGCCGCCGGGCTGCGCGGCCATTTCGAGCATGCGGCGCACCGCCTGCGCGGTCTTCGCCGACACCACCTGCGTACCTTCGGGCGGACCGTTGCGCTTGAGCAGCGTCACCGGGTACAGCACGCCATCGGAAGCAAAGATCGTGTACGCGCGCGCCAGTTGCATCAACGACACCGAGATGCCGTAACCGTAGGACATCGTCGCCTGTTCTATCGGCTTCCAGGTGCCGTGAGCACGCAGGCGTCCGGAAACCTCTCCAGGGAAACCCGAGCGCGGCGGCGCGCCGAAGCCGGCACGGCTGAACATGCTCCACAGCATTTCCGGGGGCATCGTCAGGCCCATTTTCGCGGTGCCGACGTTGGACGATTTCTGGATCACCTGCGCAACCGTGAGCGCGCCCTGCGGATGCGCATCATGAATGGTGCGTTTGCCGATGGTCATGCTGCCCGGCGCGGTCTGGATCACGGTACTGAAATCAAACAGTCCCGCTTCCAGCACCGCTGCTGCTGTGAACGGCTTCAGTGTCGAGCCCGGCTCAAACAGATCAGTGACGACGCGGTTGCGGGTGCGCTGCGCATCGACCTTGCCCCGGCTGTTCGGGTTATAAGTCGGCAGATTGGCCATCGCCAGCACTTCACCGCTCTGCGCATCGAGCACCACAATGCCGCCGGCTTTCGCGCGATGCGCGGCCACCGCTTCTTTCAGTTCACGAAACGCCAGATACTGGATACGCGCATCGATCGACAGCTTGAGCTTTTCACCGTTCTGCGGCGCTCGGATGCTTTCAACATCTTCAACAATGCGACCAAGGCGGTCTTGAATCACGCGGCGGCTGCCGGGCTTGCCGGCCAGCCGATCTTCAAATGCAAGCTCGAGGGCCTCCTGGCCTCTATCATCGACGCCTGTAAAGCCAATGATATGCGCCATCACTTCGCCGGCCGGATAGTAGCGGCGGTGCTCGCGTTGCAGGAACACGCGGGGAATACCAAGCTGCACAACGCGCTCAGCCTGCTCCGGCGTAAGCTGGCGTTTCAAAAAAACGAATCCGCGCTTGGTATCGGCGAGCTTGCCACGCAGCTCTTCGGCGCTGACGCCCAGCATCTGAGAAAGGCGGCGCAGGTCTGAAGGATCCGGCTCGATATCCGCAGGGGTAGCCGCAACAGCCTCCATCGGCGTCGAAATCGCCAGCGGTTCATTGTTACGGTCAACGATCATGCCGCGACTGGCCCCGATTTCAACCTCCCGCAAATACCGGGACTCGCCCTTGCGCTGCAGAAAATCATTGTTCAACGTCTGCAGCCACAACGCACGGCCGGTAAGGCCGATGAACCATGCGCCGATGACGATCAGCAGCAGGTTCGACCGCCAAGTCGGCAGGCTTGGCGCCGGATCGCGCTTGAGTGCCGGTTTCACTGCCGCGCCTCGGCCGCGCGGGGCGGCGACACTACTTCGATACGGCCGGCGACCGGCAGGCGCATGTTCAGCTCACGCGTCGCTATACGTTCAACGCGTGCATGGGTCGACCAGGTGCCCTGCTCCAGCTGCAGTTGCCCCCACTCGACATCCAGCTGCTTGGTGGTGGCCTGCTCTTTCTGCAGTTCCACATACAGCTTGCGTGCCTTGTGCTGGGATGTCACCACCGCCATGGCGCAAAACACCAGCGCGGCGAGAAGAAGAAAAATGATGCGTGCGGTCATGCCGCCAGCGCCTCCGTGCGTTCAGCAACGCGCATCACGGCGCTGCGTGCCCGCGGGTTCACCGCAGTTTCGGCGTCGCTGGCGCGCACCGCACGTCCGATCAGCCGCATCCGCGGCTGCGGCAGGTCGCGCGCACGTACCGGCAGGCGCGCCGGCAGCGCATCCGCCTGCGACTGCGTGCGCATGAAACGTTTGACGATGCGGTCCTCGAGCGAATGAAAACTGATCACCACCAGCCGACCGCCCGCCCCGAGCAAGGCTACGCACTGAGGAAGCACTACCGAAAGCTCCTCAAGCTCCTGATTGACGTGAATCCGTAAAGCTTGAAACGTACGCGTCGCCGGATCCTGGCGTGGCTCGCGCGTGGGAACGGCATCTGCCACGAGCGCGGCAAGTTTTCGTGTGGTGTCAACAGGTCCCCGCGTCCGAGCCTCAACAATCGCTGCTGCAATCTGTTTAGCAAACCGTTCTTCGCCATGGTTTCTGATGACCTCCCTGATTTCCGATTCTTCCGCTGTCGCCAGCCATTCAGCCGCGCTGAGCCCGTGCTGCGGATCCATGCGCATGTCGAGCGGTGCATCCCCACGGAAACTGAAGCCGCGGCTTGCATCGTCGAGCTGCGGCGACGACACGCCGATGTCGAGCAGCATTCCGTCCACAGCCGTCACATCCAGTTCCTGCAGCACCTCGCGCACCCGGCTGAACGGACTGCGCACGATCACAAAGCGCGGATCACGCAGTGCTTGGCCCGCCTGAACCGCCTCAGGGTCGCGGTCCAGCGCAATCAACCGCCCGCCCGCGCCCAGCTTTTCCAGTATCAAACGGCTGTGACCGCCGCGCCCGTACGTGCAATCGACATAAATGCCGTCGGACCGGATGTTCAATGCCTCTATGGCTTCCTGCGCGAGCACCGCGACATGCGCGCTGCTGGTCACAAGGAGAAATCCTCCAGCTCCGTCGGCAAACCACCGGCGCCGAAACCGCCGGCGCTGTCGATGAGCTGCGTCCAGCGCTCGTCATTCCACAGTTCGAATTTTTTCCCCTGGCCGACCAGCACCACGTTTTTTTCGAGTTGGGCATAACGGCGCAGCTCCGGCGTGATCAGCACGCGGCCCGCGCCGTCCATGTCGACGTCGACAGCAAAACCGATCAGGCGCCGCTGCAGTTCGCGCACGCGCGGATCGAGATTCGACAGGCCTTCGAGTTTTTGCTGGATGAGCTCCCAGTCTGGGAGCGGATAAATCAGCAGACAGCGATCCGCATCCGCGGTGATGACGAGATGCCCCGCGCAACGCTCGAGCAGCGTGTCGCGATGGCGTGCCGGCACGGCAAGCCTGCTTTTGCTGTCGAGATTGAGTTGTGCGACCCCGCGGAACACTCGCGCCCCCCTTGCAAGGCGGGAAAACAGCACTGCCGGACCCTTCCGGTGGCTTTTCTCCCACTTTTTACCACTTCGCCCCACTATAAATAAGCGGGACAGCAAGGTCAAGTGTCGATATGCCAAAATCCTTTTTTACGACAACGACTTACGCGCACTTGTTACGGCCGGTACGAAGCGTTTTTTCGTGAAAAAATAAACCAATAAAAACAAAGGGATATTACGCGTACTGAAAGTAGCGCATTAAGTAATAGTGCTTAAAAATCAGGCAATTAGCGGGAATCGGTCGTCGCCGGACCCCGACAACGCCGGAAATTGCCAAGGAAAGGTGAAGCTGGCCGTTAAGCCGGGTTCTGTCGTGGACAGCCATTCCTCTGGGCCGCACATTGCTGCACGGCTCTAGCCACCTACCCGCAAGCTCGGCGGGACGCGTCAACGCTTGCCTATTCGGTGTTGCTCCGGGTGGAGGTTACCGCGTTTCACCCCGCAAACCTTGCGGCTTGCGGACTCGTCTCTGTGGCCCTATTCCTCGCCTCACGGCGGACGGGCGTTACCCGTCACCCTACCCTGTGGAGCCCGGACTTTCCTCTATGCGCGGCACGTCAGGGTTGCCCCTCACGGTTTGTTCCGCACACAGCGGCTGCCTGGCCAGCTTCACCGACGATGGTAACACGCAAGCCGTTCATCCCTCTGCAAAACCGCCACTCAAGCAGCGCCCTTGCCGCAGGCACGCACCCTCGCCAGCAACTGATGGAGATGTTGATCATTTACGCCCAAAGCATCGAGATGACACAGCGTATTCACGAGGTAATCCACATTCGGCCCGCGTTCCCCGCAGCACATCGCGATGATGCGCGCCGCATCGTCGATGGCCATGCGTCCCGCGTAACCGGAATGCGTGCGGTTGGCCACGAAAGCCAGTGCATTGCGCTGTCCGCCCGGGGTCAACACCGGCAGCAACCTCGGCAGATACACGCCGCGGCGCATCTCACGTTGCCATAAGGCCTCAAGCGCAACCGTTTTGTCCGCGGCAGCAATCCGGTAGACGATACCCTTGCAGGCGCCGCCGGGATCCAGCCCCAGCACCAGTCCCGGCTTGGTGGCGGTGCCGCGATAGCGGCTGGAATAAATGCAGAACGCGCGGTGATATCCGCGCAGCAGCCCCGGCTCTGCGGCGATGTGTGCGAAGCCGGGGTCCCACATCAGCGATCCGTAGGTAAATACCCAAAGATCGCCACGTGGAAAATCAACACTGCGGTAATGCACCGGATCCGACCCCGGCATGGCGCCCGCGCCTGAACGGCGGCGATGCGGTAGATGCGGCTTCAAGCGCCGGCGATCTTCCAACTGACCGTCGCACCGGCACGCAGCGGCACCAGCGTGTCGGGACCAAATGGCACGCTGGCAGGCACGTTCCAGCTCTCATTCACCAGCGTAATTTTTTCAGCGTTACGCGGCAGGCCGTAATAATCAGCACCGAAAAAACTGGCAAAACCTTCCAGGCGGTCCAGAGCGTTCGCCGCGGCAAACGCCTCGGCATAAAGCTCAATCCCGGCGTGTGCGGTGTACATGCCGGCGCAACCGCAATCGTTTTCCTTGGTGTGCCGGGCATGCGGCGCACTGTCGGTGCCGAGGAAAAACTTCGGATTGCCGCTGACCGCTGCGGCCATCAGCTCTTCGCGGTGAAGCTCCCGCTTGAGGATCGGCAGGCAGTAGAGATGCGGTCGAACACCGCCGGCGAACATGGCATTGCGGCTCATCAGCAGGTGATGAGCGGTGATCGTCGCGGCAATCCGCGACGGTGCCGAGATTACGAACTGCGCCGCTTCACGAGTGGTGATGTGCTCCATCACCACCTTCAGGCCGGGAATACGTTCGACCAGCGGCGCCAGCGTGCGATCGATGAACACGCGTTCGCGGTCATAGATATCAACTGACGCATCCGTGACTTCACCGTGCACCAGCAGCGGCATGCCCGCCTTGGCCATCGCCTCAAGCACCGGAAAACATTTCTCGATCGCGGTCACGCCGGAATCCGAATTGGTGGTGGCACCTGCGGGGTAATACTTCACCGCATGCACCACGCCGCTCTGCTTCGCCCTGACAATTTCATCGGGGCAAGTGTTATCGGTCAGATACAGGGTCATCAGCGGCTCGAAACGGCTGCCGGGCGGCAGCGCGGCAACAATGCGCTCGCGATAAGCCTGCGCCAGATCAGTCGTGGTCACCGGCGGTTTCAGATTAGGCATGACAATAGCGCGGCCGAAGCGCGCAGCGGTATGCGGCAGCACATCGCACATCGCAGCGCCGTCGCGCAGATGCAGATGCCAGTCGTCAGGGCGGGTAATGGTGAGGGTAGTCATCGGAGTCGTCGGGTGAATGTCAGCCCGATGGTAAACGCTGCGCGCGCTGCCGTAAATTCGCAGACGCCGGAATATCGTTGGTCACTCGCCGTCCTTGAGCGCCAGTGCGCGTTCATAAAGCACATTGCGGCTGCCGCCGGTGAGTTTTACCGCCAGCGCCACCGCCTGCTTCAGCGGCAGCTCATCGAGCAGGATCTTCAGCGTGCCATCGAAATCGGCCGCATCGTCGTCTCCGGTCTGGGGCGCACCCGCCACCAGCAGCACGAATTCACCGCGCTGACGGTTGTCATCGGCTTCCAGCCAGGCCACCGCCTCATCCAGCCGGCAGCGATGGATGGTTTCATGGATTTTGGTCAATTCCCGCGCAAAAACAATAGCGCGATCACCACCCAGCGCAGCGCAGAGGTCAGTCACGCACTCGACCACGCGATGCGGCGCTTCGTAAAACACCAGCGTCGCCGGTTCGCCGGCGAGATCTGCCAGCGCCCCGCGACGCTCGCCCGCACGGGCCGGCAAAAATCCGCAGAACAGAAATCGGCTGTTTTCAAATCCAGCGGCCGACAGCGCGGCAACCACTGCGCTGGGCCCCGGCACCGGCACCACCGGATAACCCGCATCACGCACTGCGGCAACAACCTTCGCGCCGGGATCCGAAATTGCGGGTGTACCAGCGTCGCTGACCAAGGCCACCGACTGGCCTTCGGCAAGCAGGCCAGCAATGCGTTCGGCGGACGCACGTTCATTGTGTTCATGAACAGCCATCAGTTTGCCCGCGATGCCATGGCGTTCCAGCAACCGTGATGTCATTCGCGTATCTTCGGCGGCAATCACATGGACGGACTTCAGCACCTCCAGCGCGCGCAAAGTGATATCGGAGAGATTTCCGATCGGGGTTGCGACTACATATAATGTCGCCGTGCCTGCCTTCGTTTCCGTGCCCACGCCGTTTCCTGTCGCCGGATTGCAATGATCAATGCCCATCTGCTGCGCCGTATTGCCGCCCGCTGTCTCGCTGGAGTCGCGCTGGCGTCCGTACTATACGGAGCACCCGCGGCATTGGCCAGCGAAGCCGCAGCCACGGCACCGGCCGCGACACCTGCTGCAGCATCGACTCCGCATATCGCCCTGCTCCTGCCCACCCGCGCCAAGGTCTACGCCCGGCATGCGGGCGCGCTGCGTGACGGTTTTCTGGCTGCGGCAAAAGCACAGGGCAAATCGGTATTGCCGGTACGCGAATATCCGGTAAACGAGGATGTCGCCGATGCGCTGAGAAACTATCGTGCCGCCATCAGCGCCGGCGCCCGGATCATCGTCGGCCCGCTGACACGGGATGCCGTAACCGCACTGGCTTTCGGCGAACCGGTTCCGGTGCCGACACTTGCCCTCAACATTCCCGACAAGACCGGTCGCGCACCGGAAAACCTGTTCATGCTCGGCCTGCAGGTTGAAAGCGAAGCCCGCCAGGCGGCACAGATGGCCTTTCGCGAAAACCGGCGCAAGGCGCTGATCATCACCGGCGCGAATGCGGTACAGAAACGCATGCAGTCGGCCTTTGCCGGTGAATTCTTGCGTCTTGGCGGCACCGTGCTGGCGGAAAGCATTGCGCCCGATCCCGCGCGCCTGAAAGCCGCGTTCCGCCCGGAGGCGGACATGGTATTTCTGGCCCTCGATCACGACGAAGCCCGCGCCGTATGCGCCTATCTCGGCGCAATCCCGGCCTACGCCACTTCCAGCATTTACGCCGGGGAGCGCGGTCCGCTCGCTGCCTTTGATCTGGCCAATGTCAGCTTTGTCGACATGCCCTGGCTGATTGAACCGGATCATCCGGCAGTAATGGGTTATCCGCGCCCCGAACCGGGCAGCGCCGAATTCGAAAGACTGTATGCGCTCGGCATCGATGCCTGGCGCATCGCCAAGATGTTGCTGGCCGGCGAACGCAGCCTGAAACTCGACGGCGTCACCGGCGAACTGACACTGGGACCCGGCGGCATCATCGACCGCACACTGCGCGCCGGACGCTTCATCGACGGCAAGGCCCGTCTCGCGGAAACCGCCTCACGTGAATCCGCGCGGTGAACAGGGCGAAGCGCTCGCCGCTGCATTCCTGCAGAAGCAGGGGCTCGCCATCACCGCTCGCAACTACCGCTGCCGCTACGGCGAAATTGACCTGATCGCACGGGACGACGAAACGGTGGTCTTCGTTGAAGTACGCAGCCGCGCCAACGGCGCCTTTGGCGGCGCCGCGGCCAGCATTACGACCGCAAAACAGGACAGGCTGCTGAAAGCCGCGCGTCACTATTTGGCGACACTTTCATCCGAGCCGGCCTGCCGCTTCGACGCCGTGCTGATCACCGGCGACCCGCCACAGCTTGAATGGCTGCGCAACGCCTTTGAAGCCTGACTGGTCGATTCACTCATTAGAGGTACAATACCGCCACCATGGATCTCATCAGCAGAATCAGCGAAAACTTCTCCGAGAGTGCCCATCTCAAACTGCAAAGCATGGATGCGCTTGCCGCACCCATCGCCGCCGGCGTGCAGTCAATGGTGCGCTGCCTGCAGGCCGACGGAAAAATCCTCGCCTGCGGCAACGGCGGCTCGGCCGCCGATGCCCAGCATTTTTCTGCGGAACTGCTGAACCGTTTCGAGGTCGAACGTCCAGGTCTGGCGGCAATGGCGCTGACCACCGACAGTTCGACCCTGACCTCGATCGCCAATGATTACGACTACAACCTGGTGTTTTCGAAGCAGGTGCGGGCGCTTGGACGCGCGGGTGACATACTGCTGGCGATTTCAACCAGCGGCAACTCGCCCAATGTCGTAGCAGCCATCGAAGCAGCCCATGAATGCGACATGCATGTCGTCGCACTCACCGGTCGCAACGGCGGCAAGATGGGTGAACTGCTCGGACCTGACGATGTGCATATCTGCGTGCCCGCAACCAGCACTGCGCGCATCCAGGAAGTGCACCTACTGTCGCTGCACTGCCTGTGCGACGGCATTGATTGTCTACTTTTGGGAGTCGAATAAATGCGCAAACTGATCACATTGACCTGCATCGCGCTGTTGCCTGTCGTATCCGGCTGTGCCGCGGTTGTAATCGGGGGCGCGGCAGCCACCGGTGTTGTGATGGCGGAAGACCGCCGCACGGTGGGCACCATCACCGAAGACCAGGGCATCGAACTGAAAGCCGCCTCGCGGATCGAGGAAAAAGCCAAAGACGCCCACATCAACATCACCAGCTATAACCGCATGGTGCTGCTGACCGGCGAAGTACCTAGCGAAGCGATCAAAGCCGAGGCCGAACGCATCACGCGCGCGGTTGAAAACGTGCGCAATGTGTTCAATGAGTTGAAAGTCGGCCCCAATACTTCCATCCAGACCCGCACCAATGATTCGGTCATCACCTCCAAGGTGAAGGCGCGCTTCGTCGATGCCAACAAGTTCGGCGCGCTACACGTCAAGGTTGTCACCGAAGACAGTGTGGTCTATCTGCTCGGCATGGTGAAAAAGCAGGAAGCCGCAAATGCCACGGAAATCGCGCGCACCACGGGCGGCGTCACCAAGGTCGTCCGCGTCTTTGAATATCTGGATTAATTCAATAAAACAGATATTTACAAGGGCGCCTTCGGGCGCCCTTGTCGTTTCAGCAGCCGCAGCAGCGGGCCCAGCAGTGGAAGCTTTTCATAGAGTTCTTCGGCAGCATCCCAGTAATCGCGATGCGCCGCGACAAGACCTTCCGTATCAAAGGTCATCAGGCTCGCGCCATGAATACGCTGCGTCTGATGCGGCTGCCAGGCGCGGAAACGGAACTCGAAATCCCAGGTCAGCATCACACGCGTCTCATCCGCCACGCGCTCGCGCACAAAAAAACGGGGATCCTCTAGACGCTCAAACATGTGGTGAAAAATCGCCTGCGCCGCGGCAATCCCGCGGACATCGTTAAAGGGATCACGGAAGCGGCAGTCCGCGGCATAGTACTTTGGCAAATCGGGGATGGACTGCAGCGTCAGGGTTTCAAAATACCGCACCAGCGCATCGACCCGTTGTTGCGGCGTCATTGTTTGCGGCGTCATAACCCCGTCCCTTTGTGCACCAACGCAAAATACCACCGGTAAGGCAGCAGACGCAGTAGTTTGAGCCACCGTGTGAAGCGTTTCGGAAAATGGATTTCGAAATCGCCGCACTCAAAACCGACGATGATGGCCTTCGCCGCATCCTCCACGCTGATCAGCGCCGGCATCCCAAAGGTGTTGCGGTCTGTCAGCGGCGTTTTGACAAAACCGGGATTGATCATGTAAACATTGATGCCGCGCGGCGCGAGATCCAGATACAGCGTCTCCGCGATATTGATCAGCGCCGCCTTGGTCGCACCGTAGACCAGCGCCGTCGGCAGCCCGCCGTAACCGGCAACGCTCGACACCACCGCAACACCACCCGCGCGCTGCTGCAGCAATTGCTGCACCACCGGGGCAAGGCAGTTGAACACGCCGTTGATATTGACGTCGACCAGTCGACGGGCCTCGCCCGCATCGAGATCCCAGGCACGCACCGGCTGGTGCGTGCCCGAACACAACACAACCAGATCCACGCCGCCCCAGGCCGACAGCACGCGAAGCAAGGCCGGCGCAACCGCGGCGGCATCCGTGACATCCAGCGGAATCGCCAGCGCCTGCTCCCCATGCGCAGCCGCCATTTTTTCGAGTGCGTCCGCACGCCTCGCCGACAATGCCACACGCGCGCCGCGCGCCAGCAGTGCTGTCGCCAGTCCTTCACCGATGCCGCTGGACGCACCGACAATCCAGACACGCCGGCCGCGCCAGTCAGTGATGAGGGAATTAAGACTCATGGCCGTCGCCGGAAACTCAGGGTCACTTCGCCAAGGCGCACGCCGTACTTGCTCATCACCGAACGGTTGAGCATGACCTGATCGTCCATCAGATACATCCAGTCATCGAAATCCACTTCCCAGACGCGACCGTCGATATCCAGTTTCAGCACGTACTGCCAGCGCAATGCGTTACCGTACAATTCGCCGGTAGCCGCGCCGACCACGTCATCCGCCGTACCGCGATAGCGGTTTTCATTGATACGCTCCAGTTTCCACACCCTGCGGCTTTTACTGCCGTCAGAATACTCGAAATGTTCATCCAGGGTCCCCGTATTGCCGGACCAGCGGGCATCGATCCGTACGGTGAAGCGTTTCACCAACTTGCCACTGCGATCCTGGAACATGCCCCAGGCATCGATGGTGCCGTCAAAGTAACGGCGCAGGTCGAGCGCCGGACGCTCGTCCCGGTACTCCTCGACGGGAACGGATCCGCAGCCCGCAACCAGCATCAACAGCAGCGTGAACATCACCTTGAAAAAATTCATGTATCACTTCCTTTCAGAGACTCCGCGACATGCCCCGTGTCGATGACTGTCAAAGCCAGCAAAGCCGCCGCCGACAGCTTGATCACACAGGGCAGCAAGGCGTAGACCAGAGACAGTGCCGATCCCGCACCCGCTGCCGATCCCGGCTGGTAACCCAACCATTGCAGCAAGGGCAAGGTGATGCCGGCAGCCAGTGCCAACGCCAGTTTTTCCAGCAGATGCCACAACCCGAAGTAGGCGCCGTCGGGACGTCCGCAGGCATCCTCATCGTCATCGATCAGGTCGGCAAGCAGCGAAGCCGGCAGCGCCAGATCGGCGCCGAAGGCAAAACCGGAAAGCACGCACACCGCGACGAATGCAGCCGCATCGCCGGCCCCAAGAAACGCTGCCCAGACAAACGCCGCCACCGCCATCACCATCGCCAGCAGCCACGCGCAAACCTTGCCGGCGCGCACCGCAAAGCGCACCCAGAACGGCATCCCCGCAGCACCCGCGATGAAATAAACCAGCAAAAACAACGGCGTCAGATCGGCACGTTGCAGAACGTCGGCGGCAAAAAACAGCAGCAACGTCGCCGGGACCGCTGCGGCCACGCCATTGATCAGAAACACCAGCGCCAGCCGCCGGAACCGCGGGTTGCGCAAAGGTAGAAACAGTGCGGTGAATGAAACGGCACGGGGAGGCGCATCAACCGCGGAAGCAGGACCGGCCCGCAGCGTAATGACTGCAGCCAGTACCAGGACCGGCACATAACCCAGCGCAAACCAGGCCAGTCCGTCAGCAGCGCCTTGCCGCTGAACCAGCCACTCCGGAATCACCGCTGCGCACAATACGCCGGCCAGTGCAGCAACACCGCGGGTCGCGGTGATCCGGGTACGCTCGGCATAGTCCCGGGACAGCGCGCTGCCCAGAGCCATGTGACCGATGCTGGCCGCGCTCAAACCGGCATAAGTGAGTATCAGTGCAGCGATCAAACATGGCAGCAGCGACGCCTGGCCCGGCGGGTTGAACAGCAGCCACAGCCCCGCTGCCAGCAAAGGCACGGCGCCGGCGATCATTGCTTTGTGCCCGCCATAACATCGGGGCACACGATCCGCCAGCGCAACGAGCAAGGGGTCGCTGACGGCATCCAGCAGACGAACACCCAGCAGCACTGCACCAATCATCGCGAGATCCAGTCCCAGCACCGAATAAAACTTCGGTACCTGCACATGCACCGGCAAAGCCGCCGCGGCGATCGGCAGTGCAACCGCGGCGTAGGCAGCCAGCGCCGTTTTAGTCAGCACTTTCGCTGCCGCCCAGCAGCGCCGTGCGCAGATCCGGTTTCTGGGTACGCGGGTCGAGCCAGATGCCGAAGAAAAACCTTGAGAACTCGTGATCCTCGATGGTGCCTAGCAACCGCGTTGAAGAATAAAACTGTGCGCCGCGCTGCGGCCGGTAAACACCGATCAGCCGGCTGCCGGCCTGCACATCGGGGAAGGTGCTGCGCATCGCCGCATCCCAGCGCGCCAGCTTGGTTTCATCCTTCGCGCCCAGCCGGCGCATTTCACCGATGCTGGTTTCGGCGATTTGCACGCTGGTCGCCTGACGTGCGTAGACAATATCCAGCGCATAAGGCGCATCCGCCTGCCAGCGTCCGTCGCGCGACCACAGGGCCGCGTCATAGACATGGAAGCCCCACCAGCGCAGGCGTCCCTTGCCGACCATGCGGCAGGTCTCCAGCGCACTGCAAACCGCCGGCGGGAGTTCTGCCGGCGCGTTGACCGCCGCGGCCGGCACGGCAAACCACAGGGCCAGCGCCAATACAACGGGCTTAGGCATGAACCAGCACCGCCTGCACCACATCGGTGGCACGGGCACGGAAACCGGCTTCACAGTAGGCCAGATAAAAACGCCAGGTTCGCATGAAGCGTTCGTCAAAGCCCAGCTCACGGACCTGCGGCGCCGCATAATCAAATACCTGGTGCCAGCGCCGCAGCGTCTCGGCGTAATCCAGCCCGAACTGATGCATTTCTTCGACAGTCATGCCCTGCCCTGCGGCGACTTCCCCGAAACGCTGCGGCGACGGCAGCATGCCGCCGGGGAAGATGTATTGCTGGATGAAATCGGTACCCGTGCGGTAGCGCTCGAACTTCGACTCGGCAATGGTGATGCTCTGCACCAGCGCGCGACCGCCGGGCTTCAGACGGTCACGCAGCATGCTGAAAAAACCCGGCCAGTAGCGTTCCCCTACAGCCTCGAACATTTCGATCGACACCACATGGTCAAACTGTCCCTCGAGATCGCGGTAATCCTGCAGCCGGAGTTCGACACGATCCTGAAGACCGGCGGCAGCGATGCGGCGTTGCGCATATTCGAGCTGGGCCGCGGAGATGGTAATACCGGTGACGCGGCAGCCGGCGCGCACGGCCTGTTCGGCGAAACCACCCCAGCCGCAGCCGACCTCAAGAATATGCTGGCCGGGCTGCACATCGAGCGTCCGCAGAATGCGGGCGTATTTCGCCGTCTGCGCATCGGCCAGGCTGCGCGTTAGATCGCCCTCGAACAAGGCTGATGAATAGGTCATCGTCGAATCCAGCCACAGCCGGTAGAAGTCATTGCCGAGGTCGTAATGGGCATGGATGTTTTTGCGGCTGCCGCTGCGCGTGTTCGGGCGCAGCCAGTGGCGCAAGCGGTAGGCCAGCGTGGCCCACCAGCGGCCATGAATAGCCTCCTCAATCGCCTGCTCGTTCATCGCCGCGAGCAGCAACAGTTGCGTCAGGTCATCGGTTTTGGCGCGACCGGCAATATAGGCTTCGGCAAGCCCGATATCGCCGCGGCTGAGAATATCGCTGCACACCTGCCAGTCGGCGAGCGTCAGAGACGCATGGGGGCCGGGCTTCGGGCCGGAAAATTCCTGCGCACGCCCGTCCGGGCCATGCAGCGTGATCTTGCCGCAGCGCAATTGCGAAAGCAGTTTGAACATCCAGCGTGCAGCCGCGGGTTCGGCGCGCGGCTGCGTGCGATCGGTCATGGTCGTCGTCATCTTGTGGTGTCTTCTGCAGGAGGAATCGGTTTGGCAAAAAAGGGGACGCGCTTCAGCCACAGCCGCAGCGCGTGGTAATGGATACGCAGCGTCACACCCAGCGTCATCCAGGGGTAACGGAAAAAAGCGCGCAACAGCGCGGTCGTGGTCGCCGCCCGTGCAGCGCCACTGACGCTGGTAACGAGGCTGTTGCCCCGCCCGTCTTCATAATCGATGCGAAAAGTGCAGCGTTCCGGGTGATCGGCAAAGCGGAAACGGTATTCGCCGCTGACCGGGAAAAACGGCGATACGTGGAATACCTTACGGGCGCGCAGCCAGTCCCCCGCCGCAATGGGCCGGGCATCGTCATGCGCCACCAGATAGTTGTGATGTTCGCCGAAGGTATTGCTGACTTCGGCGAGAACGGCACGCAGCGCGCCGGCGCGGTCATGGCACAGCCAGAAGCTGACGGGATTGAATACATAACCCAGCACGCGCGGAAACGTCTGCAGCCAGATCGCGCCGTCGGCGCAGGACAGGCCATGACGGGTCAGAAGGCCGCGGATCCACGGCTCCAGGCGACTGCCGTCGCGCGGACCGTGATCGGCATCGTAAAAACTGCACAGGTTCCAGCGGTTGCGCGAGCACAGTGCCGGCAGCGACTGTTCGGGCCCGTCGATACGCAAACGCAGAAAAAACACGCCCTGACGGAAGGCGTGCACGGCGGGGGCCAGCCGGCGGTGCAGCACTTCGCCGCAATACAGTCGCGCGCCTGAAAACGTCACGCTCATGCTGCCGCCTTCAGTGCCTCGGCCCGGGCAAGCCAGGGCGCCGTCACGCCCAGGCCGGCGGCAACGGCCATGCCGGCCTTGAGACCGTCTTCGTGAAAACCATAACCGGCCCAGGCGCCGCAATACCAGGTGTGATGCCGGCCCTGCAATTGCGGCAGTTGCGCCTGCGCGGCAACGGCGCCGAGATCAAACACCGGATGTGCGTAGCGATAACGCTCGATGACATGGCCGGTTTGCGGCTCGCGTACCGGGTTAAGCGTGACAATCACCGGACGGCTGAACGGCAGCGGCTGCAGCTTGTTGATCAGGTAACTGACGCCCACGGGCCGTCTGCCATTCTCGGCTTGGTCGGCGTGGTAGTTCCACGCCGACCAAGCCGAGCGGCGACGCGGCAGAAACTGCTCATCAGTATGCAGCACAACATCGTTGTCCTGATACTCGATCGCGGCCAGCAGGCGTCGCTCGATGACGTCGGCATCGGCGAGAAGCGCCAGGGCCTGATCGCTGTGACAGGCGAGCACCACCTCATCAAAGTGTTCTGCTGTGCCATCTGCAAAACGCAGTTCGGCGCCGGACGAATCGCGCCGCACCTGCGCAACCGGGCAGTTCAGCCGCACATCGGGCAAGGCAGCAGCCAGCTTTTCGACATAGCTGCGTGCACCGCCGTTAACGGTGCGCCATTGCGGACGGTCGCTGACCTGCAGCAGACCGTGATTGGCGCAAAACCTGAAAAAAGTGCGCGCCGGATACTGCAACATCGTCGCCGTCGGACAGGACCAGATGGCGCCGGCCATCGGCAGCAGATACCAATCGCGGAATGCTCGGCCATATCCGCCGGCAACAAGGAACGCTCCCAAGGATTGCTCAGAATCATTTTGCCCCTGCGCCATGGCGCCCGCTTCCCGGTTGAAACGCAGGATATCGCTGAGCATGCCCCAGAACGTCGGCCGCAACAGATTGCGCCGCTGCGCAAATACCGTAGACAGGTTGCTGCCCGCCCATTCCAGGCGCTCGGCTTCCAGTTTCACCGAGAACGACATGTCGCTGGCGGTGGAAGTCACCCCGAGATGATCAAACAGCGCGATCAGATTGGGATAGGTACGTTCGTTGAACACCAGAAAACCGGTATCCACCGGCGCGGTGATGCCATCGAGCGTGACATCGACGGTATGGGTATGCCCACCGAGGTAGTCATTGGCCTCGAACAGCGTCACCGCATGGGCCCCCGACAACAGCCACGCCGCCGACAGACCGGCAATGCCGGAGCCGACAACAGCAATGCGTTTCTCGGGGGCTTGCCGACTCATATCGGGGCTTACTTGACGCGCTCAACCAGCGCGTAGGCCGAATGGTTATGGATGGATTCGAAATTCTCGGCCTCGACCTTGTAGCTGCGTACCCGCGCATCGGCATCCAGCCGCAGCGCAATGTCGCGGACCAGGTCTTCGACAAATTTCGGATTGTCGTAGGCACGTTCGGTCACATATTTTTCATCCGGACGCTTGAGCAGTCCGTAGACCTCGCAGGAAGCCTCCTGCTCGGCGATACCGGCGATTTCCTCGATGGTCAGCGTCGCCGAAGCTTCCACGGTGATGGTGATGATCGAACGCTGGTTGTGCGCGCCGTATTCGGAAATCTCCTTGGAACAGGGGCAGAGGCTGGTCGCCGGCGCCGATACCTGGGTGGTGAACACATTGCTGTCCGCCTTGCGTTCGCCGCGCAGCATCACTTTGTAGTCGAGCAGGCTGGACACGCCGGACACCGGTGCGCGCTTGCTGATGAAATAGGGGAAGCGCATTTCGATCATGCCGCTGTTGGCATCCAGACGCTGCAGCATTTTCTCCAGCAGCGCAGCGAATCCGGCAGCATCCAGCGCCTGCTCATGCTGCTGCAACACCTCGATAAAACGCGACATATGAGTGCCCTTGACCTCGGGCGGCAAGCCGACAGTCATGTCGATGGTGGCCACGCTGGAAACCACATCGCCATTCGCACTGGCGATCCGGACCGGGTGGACCAGCGATTTGACGCCGACATGGTTGATATAGATGTTGCGGCGGTCAGCGATGGCCTGAACGTCAGGCAACAACCATTTTTCGGGGGCGTTCATAAGAGCTCCTGTTGGGGATATACCATGTTTTGTCGATGGCAGATGGCTGGCATCAAGCCACGCTGTTTAGCGAATTGGGCTTGAGCACATTGACTTTGTCCAAGGTCTGTCAAATAATGTCTAAGTCAAAGATACGAAATTACTGCCAAAATTCCCATTTTTAAGCGATAATACTCAATAATGTCCATGACAAATGCACAATAACCTTGGCGCAATAGAGGCTACTGCAGATGCCTGCTACAACATCGCCGCTGTCGAGCGTGATACCGGTTTGTCCAAGGACACTCTGCGGGTCTGGGAGCGCCGCTACGGCTTCCCGAAACCGCTGCGCGACCGCCACGACGAGCGCCTGTATTCACTGCCGGAACTGGAAAAACTGCGTCTGCTGCGGCTGCTGATCGATTCCGGTCACCGCCCCGGCAAGATCATCAACCGCAGTGTTTCCGAACTGACCCAGCTCCTCTCCTCGCGCGCGCCGGCACAGAACACGCCCCCCGAAATCCAGGTGATGATCGAACTGCTGCTGCGTCACGATGTTGAAAACTTCCGCAACGCACTGCAGCAGGCGTTAATGAAGCAGGGCCTGCTGCGCTTTGTCTCCGAAACCGTCACTGCTTTGAATCACTGGATCGGCGAAGCCTGGCTCGCTGGTCGCGTCGCCATATTTGACGAGCACCTGTATTCCGAACACGTGCAGAACATCCTGCGCAACGCGATCATCGCACAGCCCGGCCGTGGATCGGCGCCGCGCGTGCTGCTGACCTCGCTACCGGGGGAAAAACACCGCATCGGCCTGCTGATGGTGGAAGCCGTGCTGGCTGCCGAAGGCGCGGCCTGCGTCGCGCTCGGCACTGAAACTCCCGTCATCGACATCAAAAACGCGGTGCCGGCCTATGAAGTCGATATCGTCGCACTCTCCTTCAGCAGCGCGGTAACGCAAAGCGCCGCGCTGGCCGGTTTGAGCGAGCTGCGCGGCCTGCTTCCCGACGGCACTGAAATCTGGGGCGGTGGCGGCGCCCTGGCACGCACGCGAAAGGCGCCGGAAGGCATCCTGCTGCTGCGCTCCTTCGACGACATGCGTTACGCCCTGGAGCGCTGGCGCGTCGAACACGCGCGCCGCTGATTCGCACGGAAGCGTCCCAACATGCGCAAATCGGAACTGCCGGTCAAAACCTGTTCAGCCTGCGGCCGTCCCATGACCTGGCGCAAACGCTGGGCCAAAGTCTGGGACACCGTCAAATACTGCTCCGAACGCTGCCGCCGCAACCGCTGAACCGATGCGCAACCTGATTCTTGTTCTGGGCGACCAGCTCGACCCCGAAAATCCCGCACTGGCAGGCATCGACCGCAAGCGCGACGGTATTGTCATGATCGAAGCCGCCGGTGAATCCACCCATGTCTGGAGTCATCAGGCGCGAATTGCACTGTTCCTGTCGGCAATGCGTCATTACGCGGAGTCGCTGCGTCAGCGCGATCTGCCCTTGCAATACCTGGCCCTCGAAGACAACAAAGAATCATCCCTTGTCGCACTACTGCGCGAGGTCATCGCGCAGAACCGCCCGCAAAAACTGATCGTCTGCGAACCCGGCGAATACCGTCTGCAGCAGGCTATCGAACAACTGTGCCGCGAAGCTGCCATCAGACTGGAAATCCGCGACGATATTCATTTCCTGTGCAGCCACGAGGCCTTCGCAGCCTGGGCCAAAGGCCGTCGTGAACTGCGCATGGAGTTTTTCTACCGGGAAATGCGCCGCCGCCACGACGTGATGCTGGAAGACGGCCAACCCGCGGGTGGACGCTGGAATTTCGACAGCGACAACCGCGCCGGTTTCGGAAAAAAAGGGCCCGGTCCACTGCCCCAGCCGCCGCAGTTCACGGCCGATGCCGTCACCCGAGAGGTCATCGCACTGGTTCGCAGCCGGTTTGCGCAACATCCGGGCAGCCTCGACGATTTCAACTGGCCGGTCACCCGCACCGACGCGCTGCGTGCCCTCGAAGACTTCATCAAGCATCGTCTGCCGCGTTTTGGAGAGCATCAGGATGCGATGTGGACGAGCATGCCCTTCGGCTGGCACTCGCTGCTGTCAGCGGCGCTGAACCTGAAACTGCTGAATCCGCGCGAAGTGATTGCTGCCGCCGTTGAGGCATGGCGCGAAGGACTTGCACCACTGGCGGCGACCGAAGGTTTTGTCCGGCAAATCCTCGGCTGGCGCGAATTCATCCGCGGCGTCTACTGGCTGGACATGCCCGGCCTGCTGGAAGCCAATCACTTCGGCCATGACCGCGCGCTGCCGACCTGGTACTGGACGGGGAACACAGCGATGACCTGTATGCGCGAAGCCATCGGCCAGACCCTGAAACACGGCTATGCCCACCACATCCAGCGCCTGATGGTCACCGGTAATTTCGCGCTGCTCGCCGGCATCCGGCCGCAGGCAGTGCACGAGTGGTATCTTGCCGTCTACGTTGATGCTGTCGAATGGGTCGAATTGCCCAATACCGCCGGCATGGCGCTGTTTGCCAACGGCGGCCGCTTCACCAGCAAACCATATATCGCCTCCGGTGCGTATATCAACCGGATGAGCAATTACTGCGGCAACTGCCGCTATGATGTGAAGCTGAAAACCGGCCTCAAGGCCTGCCCGTTCAACACGCTGTACTGGAATTTTCTCGATCGCCATGAACAACAGCTGGCGCGCAATCCGCGCACCGTGCTGATGGCACGCAATGTCTCGCGGTTGAGTGCCGCGGAACGCGACGCCATCCGCGCCAGCGCCCGCAACATTCTGGAAACAATTGGATGACCATAATGCAGATGTCTGTTACCCCGAAAACCACGGAAACCGCCATGCAAGCTACGCCGGAATTCATCACCACCGGACAGATGCTGTATCCCGAAATTTTCAAATCGCTGGAACAGATCCGCTGGAGCCTGTCCAACGACATACCCTGGGATACGTTCGACGGCAGCAAACTGTCGGACGAACAGGCGATGACCATCAGAATGAACGCCATAACCGAATGGGCGGCACTGCCGGCCACCGAAATGTTCCTGCGCGACAACCAGCACGACAGCGACTTTTCCGCCTTCATGTCGGTATGGTTCTACGAAGAACAGAAACACTCGCTGGTGCTGATGGAATACCTGCGTCGTTTTCGTCCCGATCTGGTACCGACACAGGAGGAACTGCAGGCAGTACGCTTCGCCTTCGATCCGGCGCCGCCGCTGGAAACGCTGATGCTGCATTTCTGCGGCGAAATCCGCCTCAACCACTGGTACCGCTGCGCGATGGAATGGCATACCGAACCGGTAATCAAGCATATCTACCACCTGATCTCGCGCGACGAAGCCCGCCACGGCGGCGCCTACCTGCAATACATGAAACGCGCGCTGAACAGCGTCGGCGATACGGCGCGCACGGCCTTCGCAAAAGTCGGCGTGCTGATGGCCAGCTCCGGACGCAGCGGCAAGCCCCTGCACCCAACCAATCTGCACGTCAACAAGGCGCTTTTCCCCAACGACACCGTGCAAAGCCGCCTGCCTGATCCCGAATGGCTGGAGCGCTGGCTGGATGAGCAAATCCGCTTCGACCGCGACTGGGAACAGAAAGTCGTCACCGTCATCCTGCGCAACCTGTCACTGCTGTTCGGCCGCGAGTTCGAATCGGTAAAAGACCTCAACCGCTTCCGCAAGGAACTCCCCGCGGGCTGAGACCCGCCGCGCGGACGGGGTTTGTCGGCGGCAACGCGCCCGCGTAGACTGCGAGCCCATGCACGACACCCCTTCATTTGAACGGCACATCATTGCCCCCGGCGACATTGCCGCGCAGGCCGCCCTGCTGCCGCGCCCGCTGGTCTTCACCAACGGGGTGTTCGACATCCTGCACCGCGGCCATGTCACCTATCTTGCCCAGGCACGCGCACTGGGTGCCAGCCTGATCGTTGCACTGAACAGCGACGCGTCAGCCCGGCGTCTGGGCAAGGGCAGCGACCGGCCGGTCAATATGCTGGCCGATCGTGCCGCAGTCATTGCCGCGCTGGGCTGCGTCGACCGCGTCACCTGGTTTGAAGCCGACACGCCGCTGGAACTGATCCTGGCGGTCAAACCCGATGTGCTGGTGAAGGGCGGAGACTGGAAAACAGAGGCCATCGTCGGCGCCCGCGAAGTGCAGGGATGGGGCGGCAGCGTGCACTCGATTGCTTTCGCCCATCAGCGCTCCACTACCGCATTACTGGAAAAAGTCCGGGCGACCGAGCCACGCTGAGCAAGCACTCACTAAGCGTCGGAATATCTATAAATACTTGTTTTTAAAGTATTTTATTTTTCGGCGGCCAGCGGACAGTTCACCGCCTTCATTTCGCCCGCTGGAAAATCACGCTGCAGTTCGGTGATCCGGGCGATCGTCGCCGCGCTGGGTTCGCGCACAAAAAAACTGACCTGCTTGAGGAATTTCTCGCGCCGCGTGACCAGCGCCGAACGCACGCCGATCTTGCGCAGCCGCTCCAGTTCGGAATTCGCCGCATCCTCGCTTTTGAACAGGCCGAGCGACACCGCATTGCGCCAGGGACCGGCATCCTGCACCACAAAAAAGTCGGTTACGCCCAGCGCTTTGAGTTCACCCAGCTTGCGGTCGACCTCAACCTTTGTTTTCAGCGCCGGCATATGCACCCAGTAACCGTCGATATCAACAACGCGGCGCTGCAAGGTATCAGCCGGCAGAGCCAGCGCGGCGATCGCACCGTCGGCGCGGGCAACATCAGGGCCGCCGAAAGCGCCCCACTCCACGCAGGCCGCCGGGGCAGGCGACGAGGCGGCAGCTACCGGCGCTGAAACCGCGGGAGCCACTTCGGAGGTTACCGTACGGATTTTTTCCGGACTGATTTGCAGCGAGGCGATCTGCGCCGACGCATCCACGGGTTCATTGAGAAAACGGTGAAAGGCGAAAAACCCGAGATTCACCACCAGCAGCATGATCAGCAATAGTCTCATCGGCATCCCGTCAATCGGCCTGCTGCGCGATCTGCAGCAGACCTTCCAGAACCAGATTATCCACGACGGTCACCGTGCCGTTGATCCGCGCCTCGATCAGCGACGCATCGCCGCCGGAGAGCAGCACCCGCGGCGCGGTGCCCGAGCTTTGCTGCAGATACTGCACAACCTGCGCCACCGCGCCGGACAGCGCATTCACCGTGCCGCTGAATATCGCATCGCCGGTGTTGTCGGGGAAATAACTGAAGGCGCCGGCGCGGTGGGCCAGATTGGCGGTATCCCGTGCCAGCGCATCGCGCATCAGCGCAGCACCGGGCACGATGCAACCGCCGAGAAACACGCCTTCGCCGTTGAGCGCATCCACGGTCATCGTCGTACCGGCGTTCACTACCACGCAGGCGCTCCCCGTCAAATGCCATGCACCGATCAGGGCGGCCCAGCGGTCCGGCCCGAGGGCGGCAGGATCGACATAACTGCTGCGCACGCCGCACTGCTGCGCGGCGCTGATCAGCCAGCATGCGGGCTGTGCCGTCGCCGGCAGCACCGCTGCGACCTTGGTCTGCGCTGAAGCGCCGGCGACATTCGCAATCAGGATGCGATCGGGCAAGGGCAGGGCCGTGAGTGCCTTGCCGAGTTCTGCCGGTTGTGCAGTCAGCACCCAGCCCCGGCGCAGCCAGCCGCCGTCCTCGGCCAATCCCCATTTGATGCGGGTGTTGCCGATATCGATGACCAGAATGTTCATACTGCGACTCCCCCTGCACGCAGACTGACCTCGCCGCTGTGATGGCGCGAAAGTCCTGCTGCGGTTTCGAGGAGCAGCGCGCCGTCTTCGGCAACACCGCGGGCAATGCCGGCAATATCCTTTCCATCGGGCAACAGCAGGCATACCGGCTGGTCCTGCTGCGCATGCAATTGCTGCCATTCATCGCGCAGCGCGGTGAAACCATCTCGGGCAAACACTTCGATCACTGTGGACAATTCGCGTAACAGCCGTGCCAGCAGCAAATTGCGGTCGATCGTCTGCCCCGCCGCCGTTTCGAGATCGGCGACCGGCTGGTCCACCGCCGCCTGCACCCGCGCATCGGCTCGGACGTTGATGCCGGCGCCGATCACCGCAGTGCTCGGCCCGAGCACGTCGCCCTGCATCTCGATCAGGATGCCCGCCAATTTACCGGCCGGCAGCACCACGTCATTGGGCCATTTGAGCTGCGCTGCCGGCGCACCCGCAGCGCGCAGAGCGCGCGCCAGCGCGACACCGACCGCGAGACTGAGTCCGCCCAGTTCGCGCGCGCCCTGGGCGAAATGCCAGAGCAGTGAAAAAGTCAGCGTATGACCGAGCCCGGAATGCCAGACCCGCCCGCGCCGGCCGCGTCCGGCCGTCTGCACTTCGGCAGCCAGCGCATGACCGCCGGGCGCGCCCTGTGTCGCGCGCTGCATCAGACGGCTGTTGGTCGAATCCAGGGTGTCGAAAATTTCAATGGTGACCGGCGTGCCGTCCAAAGCCTGTTGCACCTGCGCCGCATCGAGGAGCGACACCGGCTGGCACAGCCGGTAACCGCGCCCGCGCACTTTTTCGATCGCGAATCCGGCGCCGCTGATGTCGCGGATGCCATACCAGACCGCACTGCGCGTCACGCCGAGCACGCGAGCCATATCCTCACCGGAGTGAAAAGCGCCGTCGGCCAGCGCACGCAGGGTCTGAAATGACATGGTATTCATCGCGGCCCGTAGCATAGCCGATTGCATGCCACCGGCGCGGCCGAAACCCGGGCGGCAGCTGAAAACGGCTCATGCCGGACCCGAAAGCAAAACTGTCAATAAAACAAATGCTTGCAATCATGATCTGAATTAAAGAACGCGACTGGTCCGGCGGCTTTGGATGAGGCCATGGCAACTGCAATATTCAATCGAAAGGATCCGGCCATGAAAGCGAACGTCGGCTGCATCAACAAGGTATTGCGCATCGTTGCAGGGCTCGCCCTGCTCTCACTGTCGTTCATCCTCGATGGCAGCGCGCGCTGGTGGGGATTGGTCGGCGTCGTCCCCCTGCTCACCGGCTCGCTCGGCTGGTGCCCGGCGTATGCGCCCTTCGGCATCAGCACCTGCCCGGCCAAAAAATAAACAGCGTCCGTCCGCAACGCCACCCGGCTTGCGCCTGTTTTTTTCGCGCCCGGAAAATCGACTATCATGCCCTTGCGCTGCGAACCGCCGGCAGACAAGAGCGGACGCTGCGCCAACCCAGGGAGGGGATCATGCTGCGTCATACAGTGCTCATCGCCGCTGTTGCGGTATGCGCCGCGGGAATTTGCGGCGCCGTCAGTGCGCAAACGTACCCGTCGAAACCCATTCGTATCATCGTACCGTTTCCGGCAGGCGGCACTTCCGACATCCTGACCCGGCTGATCGGCGCCAAACTGACCGAAGCCTGGGGCCAGCAGGTGCTGCCCGACAACCGCCCCGGCGCCAACGGCAATATCGGTGCGGATGTTGTCGCCCGCGCAGCACCCGACGCTTACACCCTGGTATTGATGGATGTCGGCAACCTCGCCATCAGCCCCAGCCTGTTCGTCAAACTGCCCTTCGACATTCTCAGGGATTTCGCACCGGTCACCGTCGTCTCGTATTCACCGCACATCCTCGCGTCTCATCCGAGCATGCCGGCACGCACTGTGAAGGAAGTCATCGCACTGGCCAAATCGCGTCCCGGAAAGCTTAATTACGCCACCGGCCTTGGCGGCGCACCGCATCTTGCGGGACTGATGTTTGCCTACCGCACAGGAATTCAATGGGCTTACATCCCCACCAAGGGCGGTTTTGCGAACATCCTCATCACGACGACCGGCGAAGCCGATCTGCTGTTCAACGGCATGCTCGCCACACTGCCGCACACCAAAAGCGGCCGCCTGCGCCTGATTGCGGTATCCAGCGAAAAACGTTTTCCGACGCTGCCCGACACGCCCTTTGTCGCTGAAACTCCCGGACTCGAAGGTTTTGTCACCGGCTCCTGGCAAGGCGTGCTGGCGCCGGCCAAAACGCCGCCGGAACTGGTGGCGCGACTGCAAACTGAAATCACCCGCATCATCCACACGCCAGACATGAAAGAAAAACTGTCGAGCCAGGGTGCCGACCCGATCGGCAACAGCCCGGCGGAAATGGCGAAATGGCTGGCCTCGGAAAAAGACCGCTGGGCCAAACTGATCAAGGCCACCGGATTCAAACTCGAGCAATAACACTTCCATCACCGGGAGACGACCATGCGCCGCCGCCTGCTTACCGCTGCGATCCTGTCTACGCTATCCGCGCTATCCCTGCTGCATACGCAGGCCGTCACCGCGCAGAACTACCCGAGCCGGCCGATCCGCGTCGTCGTGCCCTATCCGCCGGGCGGCATCACCGATGTCACCACACGCATTGTCGCGCAGGAACTGTCGAAAAGCGTGCAGCAGAACGTGCTGGTCGACAATCGCCCCGGCGCCAACAGCATCCTCGGCGTGGAAATCGTCTCCAAGGCCAGTCCCGACGGTTACACGCTGGCTTCAGTCATCGCCGCCCACGCCGCCAACCAGACGCTGTACCCGAAGCTGCCCTATGACGCAGTGAAAAGTTTCGCCACGGTGTCGCTGCTCGCCACGGCGCCGCTGATCGTCTGCGCCAACAACAATCTGGCGGCAAAGGATGCGCGAGAACTGATTGCCCTGGCGAAAGCCAAACCGGGATCAATCTCCTTTGGTTCCAGCGGCATCGGTGCCGCCGCCCACCTCACCACCGAACTGCTGATGCTGACCATGGGCGTCAAAATGAATCACGTCCCGTACAAAGGCACCGCGCCTGCACTGCAGGGCCTGATGACCGGCGAAATCCAGCTGATGATGGACACACCCTCATCGATGCTGCCGCATATCCGTTCCGGTCGCATCAAGGTGCTGGGCATGGCCTCCGACAAACGCATTGCCACGGCACCGGACATTCCGACACTGACCGAGACCGGGGTGCCGGTCACCGGCGGCACCTGGGTCGGCTGGCTGGCGCCGGCCGGTGCACCGAAAGCCGCGGTCGAGCGGCTGGGCAAGGAAATCGGACAGATCATGCAGAAACAGGAAGTGCGTGATCGCCTCACCCAGATGGGCACCGATCCCGTCGGCAACACACCAGCCGAATTCGCAAAATTCCTCGACGAAGAAGTCGCGAAGTGGGCCAAGGTTATCCGCGCAGCCAACGTCAAAGTCGAGTAGATACCCGTTCAAACGCCCACCGCAACGCGTTAAGCTTGCGGACATGAAGAAAGCCAAAAAACAGATCATTGCCATCGGCGGCGCTGCGCTACCCCTCGAACTCGACAACCTGCTGCTCGTCGACTACTTCCTCCAGCAGACCGGCAAACGCAAACCTAAAGTCTGCTTCATCGGCACCGCACACGGGGATGCCGATCCCGGCCGGCTGCGTTTTTATGCTGGCTTCGGCCAGTTCAACTGCACGCCAACTCATATGCCGCTGTTCGCACGCACGCCACGCGACCTCGAATCCTTTGTGCTTGAACAGGACGCGATCTTTGTCGGCGGGGGCAATACGCGCAGCATGCTCGCGGTATGGCGCGACTGGGACCTGGATGTTCACCTGCGCAGTGCCTGGCAGCGGGGCATCGTGCTCGGCGGCTGGAGTGCGGGTTCGATCTGCTGGTTTGAACAGGGCATTACCGACTCCATCGCAGGACCGCTGACCGTCCTCGATTGCCTGGGATTTCTGCCGGGCAGCAACTGTCCGCATTACAACAGCGAGCCCCTGCGCCGGCCAACCTATCGCCAAATGGTCGCGCGCGGCACAATTGCCGAAGGTTATGCTGCAGATGATGGCGTCGCACTGCACTTCATCGACGGCAAACCAGCCAAAGTGGTCTCCAACCACAAACCAGGACGCGGTTGGCGGCTGACCCGCAAGAACCGTTCATTCATCGAACGTCCGTTGCCCACAAGATATCTCGCAAAACGCTGAAACCCCTCGGGCGCCAAGGGGTAAAATGCCGCTTTAATCGCTCGCATTTAACGGCAACATCAACCTCCCAAAGCATGTCAAAAAACGCGAAGCCCGGCGCGGAAACGGTTGCGTCGACATCCAACTTCATCCGCAGTCACATCGACGCCGATCTGTCTGCCGGTAAATACGCCGCCCGCTCCTGGGGCGGCAAACCCGGACCTGCACGCGTACACGCCGGTGCGCCCCTCGATGCCGCGAAAATCCGCACGCGTTTCCCGCCGGAGCCCAACGGCTATCTGCACCTCGGTCATGCCAAATCGATCTGCCTGAACTTCGGCCTTGCGCTGCATTACGCCGGCGCCTGCCATCTGCGCTTCGACGACACCAATCCGGAAAAGGAAGAACAGGAATACGTCGATTCCATCCGCGATGCGGTGCAGTGGCTGGGATTCGACTGGGGCCCGAACGGTTATTTCGCCAGCGATTATTTTGACTACATGTACGAGGCCGCGGAATACCTGATCAGCGCCGGCCACGCTTACGTCGATGAACAGAGCGCCGAAGAAATGCGCGCCAACCGCGGCACGCTGACCGAACCCGGCAAGCCCGGTCCGTGGCGCGACCGTCCGGCAGCCGAATCACTGGCCCGCTTCCGCGAAATGCGTGAAGGCAAACACGCCGACGGCGCGATGGTGCTGCGCGCGAAAATCGATATCGCTTCCCCCAACATCAATTTGCGTGATCCGGTGATCTACCGCATCCGCAAGGCCACGCATCACCGCACCGGCGACGCCTGGTGCATCTATCCGCTGTACACATTTGCCCATCCGATCGAGGATGCGCTGGAACAGATCACCCATTCCATCTGCACGCTGGAATTCGAAGACCAGCGGCCGTTCTATGACTGGCTGCTCGGCAAACTCGCGGACGGCGGCCTGCTTGCCCGTCCACTGCCGCAGCAGATCGAGTTCGCGCGGCTCAACCTGACCTATGTCGTACTCTCCAAACGCAAGCTGATCCAGCTGGTCGACGAAAAACACGTCAGCGGCTGGGACGATCCGCGCCTTCCGACGCTGGCCGGCGCACGCCGCCGCGGTTACACGCCGGAAGGTTTCCGCCTGTTCGCCGATCGCATCGGCGTCTCCAAAGCAGATTCGTGGATTGAATACTCGGTGCTGGAAGACTGCATGCGCGATCACCTGAACGAGATCGCAGAGCGGCGCATCGCGGTGCTGGATCCGGTCAAGCTGGTCATCGACAACTATCCCGAAGGGCAGCAGGAAGACTGCTTCGCGCCCAACCATCCGCAAAATCCCGATCTCGGCAAACGGGTGGTGCCGTTGTCGCGCGAACTGTGGATCGAACGCGAGGATTTCGCTGAACAGGCGCCGAAAGGATTTTTCCGGCTGTTTCCGGGCAACAGCGTTCGCCTGCGTTACGGCTATGTTGTCAAATGCACGGGCTGCGAGAAGGATGCTGCCGGCAATATCACAGTCGTGCATTGCGAATATCTCCCGGAGACCAAATCGGGCACCCCTGGTGCCGAGACAGTCAAGGTCAAAGGCAATATCCACTGGCTCAGTGCCGCACATTCACAGGCCTCCGAGGTGCGTCTCTATGACCGGCTGTTCAAGGAAGCCCACCCGGGGGCCGGCGGACGTGACTTCCTGCTCGATCTAAATCCGGATTCGGTCAAAACCATCACCGCGCAGCTTGAGCCCTCGCTGGCCGCCGCCGGACCCGGCACGCGTTTCCAGTTCGAGCGTCACGGCTATTTTGTCGTCGATACCGGCGACTCCGCGCCGGGTAAACCGGTATTCAATCGCGCGGTGACGCTGCGCGATTCATGGGTCAAATAGCCTGCATGACACAGGCTTCGCTTAGCGTAATACTGACATCACCGGAGGGATTCAATGAACTCGACTGACAAAGTGGCCGTGATCACCGGCGCCGGCAGCGGCATCGGCAAAGCTACCGCGCTGGCCCTCCTCAAGGACGGCTGGTGTGTCGCCTTTGCCGGCCGCCGCCAGGACGCCCTGGATGCCGCACTCGCTGAAGCCGGCAGTGACGCATCCCGGGGCCTCGCGGTCGCCACCGATGTCGGCGATCCGCAGGCCGTCACCGCATTGTTCGAGAAGGTACAGAAACGCTTCGGCCGCCTCGACATGCTGTTCAACAACGCCGGACAGAACGCGCCGGGTGTGCCCTTCGAAGACCTGCCATACGACAAATGGAAATCTGTGGTCGACGCCAACCTCAACGGCTCCTTCCTCTGCGCACAGGCAGCCTTCCGCATGATGAAGGGGCAGAACCCGCAGGGTGGCCGCATCATTAACAACGGCTCGATCTCGGCGCACGCGCCGCGCCCCGACTCCGCGCCCTACACCGCGACCAAACACGCAATCTCGGGACTGACGCGCACGATCTCGCTGGACGGCCGCAAATACAACATCGCCTGCTGCCAGGTCGATGTCGGCAATGCGATGACCGGACTCGCTTCGCGCATGGCCAAAGGCGTCAAACAGGCGGATGGCACGATCAAGCCGGAATCGATGATCGACGTCACCGACGTTGCGAAGTCGGTGCTGTTCATGGCCAACCAGCCGCTCAACGTCAACATCTACCACCTGATGGTGATGGCCACCGACATGCCCTATGCCGGACGCGGCTGATTTCGCAGAATAATTCCCGCAATAAAAATGGCGCCCTCTGGCGCCATTTTTATTATTTAAAACAGATACTTACAACATCACGTCTTCAGCGGCTTGTAACGCAGCCGCTTCGGCTTGGCGCCCTCTTCACCGAGGCGCTTGCGCTTGTCGGCTTCGTATTCCTGATAGTTGCCGGCAAAGAACGTCCACTGCGAATCGCCTTCCGCTGCAAGGATATGCGTGGCGATGCGGTCGAGAAACCAGCGATCGTGCGAGATCACCAGCACGCAGCCGGCGAATTCGAGCAGCGCATCTTCCAGCGCGCGAAGCGTTTCGACGTCGAGGTCGTTGGACGGTTCGTCGAGCAGCAGCACGTTGGCGCCGGTCAGCAGCGTTTGCGCCAGATGCAGACGGCCGCGCTCACCGCCGGACAGCGTGCCGACTTTTTTCTGCTGGTCCTGGCCCTTGAAGTTGAAACGGCCGAGGTAGGCCCGTGAGGGCATCTCGAATTTGCCGACGTTGATGATGTCGAGACCGCCGGAGATCGCCTCCCACGCCGTCTTGTCGTCAGGCAGCGCGTCGCGCGACTGATCGACCACCGCCAGCTTCACCGTTGAACCGATCACCACCTCGCCGGAGTCCGGCTTGTCCTTGCCGGCAATCATCTTGAACAGCGTCGATTTGCCGGCGCCGTTGGGACCGATCAGACCGACAATCGCACCCGGCGGAATCGCAAACGTCAGCTTGTCGATCAACAGACGGTCACCGAAACCTTTCGACACATCCTTGAATTCGATGACCTGCTCGCCGAGGCGATCAGCCACCGGAATGAAAATCTCCTGGGTCTCGTTGCGCTTCTGATAATCAAACGAGGACAGTTCCTCGAAGCGCGCGATCCGCGCCTTCGATTTCGCCTGACGGCCTTTGGCGTTCTGGCGCACCCACTCCAGTTCCTTTTTCAGCGCCTTCTGCCGCGCGGATTCAGTCGCTTCCTCCTTCTGCAGCCGGTCTTCCTTTTGTTCCAGCCAGGAGCTGTAATTGCCTTTCCACGGAATACCCGAGCCACGATCCAGTTCGAGAATCCATTCGGCGGCGTTGTCGAGGAAGTAACGATCGTGGGTCACCGCAACCACGGTGCCGGGGAAACGATGCAGGAACTGCTCCAGCCAGTCGACGCTTTCCGCATCCAGGTGGTTGGTCGGTTCGTCGAGTAGCAGCATGTCCGGTTTGGACAGCAGCAGGCGGCACAGCGCCACGCGACGTTTTTCACCGCCCGACAGCTTGTCGATCTTCGCGTCCCAGGGGGGCAGGCGCAGCGCGTCGGCGGCGATTTCCAGCTGGTGCTCGGTGTCGGAACCGGCATTCGACAGCAGGGCCTCATACTTGGCCTGTTCGGCCGCGAGCTTGTCGAAATCCGCATCGGGTTCGGCATAGGCCGCGTAAATTTCGTCAAGCTTTTTCTGCGCGTTGAATACTTCGCCAAGGCCTTCTTCCACCGCTTCGCGCACGGTCTGTTCGGGATTGAGTTGTGGCTCCTGCTGCAGGAAGCCGATGTTCAGATTAGGCATCGGCGTCGCTTCGCCGTCATATTCCTTGTCCACGCCGGCCATGATCTTGAGCAGGCTGGATTTGCCCGAGCCGTTGACGCCGAGCACGCCGATTTTGGCGCCGGGGAAAAACGACAGCGAGATGTCTTTGAGGATCTGGCGTTTGGGGGGCACCATCTTGCCCACCCTGTTCATCGTGAATACATACTGTGCCATGGTGCGGAGTTCCGGAAAAAGGGATCAAAAAAGGAAAGCGCGAGGATAGCCGAAAACAGGGTGCTGCCGGTGACGGAACTGCAAGTCATGGATAATGGCGGCTTTTCGGCCCACCGGACGCACCAACATGAGCATTGTCAGCCCCTGGCTTACCCTCGGCTATGTCATTCCCCACCTCTACACCGACATGGACGCCTACCAGTTCTACCGCGTCGCGCCGGACGGCATGATGCTGGTCACCACGGGTTTGAACCTCAAGGAATACAGCCTCGCCGCCGTCGAAACCGAACTGCCGGCCTTATGGCGGGCCTTCGACAGACTGAAGAAAAAAAATGTCGACCGTATCTCGCTGAGCGGCGTACCGGTAGCCTCGGTGCTCGGCCGCAAAAAAATGCGTGAAATCCTTGATGAAGGCGCGCAGCGCACCGGCATCGCCTGTGACACCGATCTCGAAGCACATATCGCGACACTGCAGCGCTTCGGCGTGACCAAACTGGCGCTGGCCACGCGCTGGCCGGAAAACGTCAATACCGCGCTGTCGAATTATCTGAAGGAAGCGGGCATTGAAGTCGTGTCTCTGCGCGCGCAGGGCCGCTCGCTGGATCAGAACAAGGTCTCAAGTCCCCTGGCCGATCATGAACTCGCGCTGGAACTCGGCCGTGCCGCCCTCGCCGCCGCACCCGAAGCCCAGGCACTGCTGCTGCCCGGCGGCCTGTGGTTCGCCATCCATGCCGTGCCGATTCTCGAAGCCGAGTTCGGCAAACCGGTGCTGCTGAACATCACTTCAACCACCTGGGCCGCCCTGAATGCCGCACCGAAACCGCTGCAGCAGAAGCCCGATCCGAAGTGGGGAAAGGTGATGGCGGGCTGCTGAGGTCAGCGGGCGGTCACGACGTTGCCGCTGACCAGTTTTTCGACATCGCCTTCGCTATAGCCGACCGATTTCAGCACGTCGCGTGTGTGTTCGCCGATCTGCGGGATATCGATGCGGGTACCGAAACGTTGACCATCCATCTCGATCGGCAACACCGGCACCTTGGATTTGATGCCGTTGTTCAACGTCACTGGCGTCAGGCCGCCCGACGCGTTGAGGTGTTTGTCCTCGAACAGGTCTTCCGGCTTCGCGATAGGCGCGAAGGGCAGGCCCAGTTTCTCGCAACGGTCCATCAACTCCTGCTTGCCCATATTCGCGAAAATTTCAGTGACGATGGGCAGAATGCGTGGCCGTGCCACGACGCGTTGCGGATTGGTTTTCAGTTCGGGATCGATGAACAGCTCCGTTAAGCCGAACGATTCGCAGAACACTTTCCATTGGGTGTCGGTGACCACGCCGACGAAGACCAGCTCGCCTTCTTTGGTCTTGAAATTGTCGTACAGCGCCCAGGCGCGGATGCGGTCGGGCATGGGCTTCACCGGCTGGCCGGTGGCAAACCCTTCGAGCATGTGCTGGCCCATCAGGAAGGCATTGTTTTCAAACAGCGCGCTTTGCACATACTGACCCTCGCCGGTGGCATGGCGCTGGTTCAGTGCCGCCAGAATCGCCACTGCACCGAACACGCCGCCCATCACGTCATTTACCGACGCGCCAGCACGCAAGGGGCCGAAGCGGCCGCCGGTCATATAGGCCAGGCCGCCCATCATCTGCACCACCTCATCAAGGCCAGTGCGGTGCTCGTAAGGTCCGGGCAGGAATCCCTTCAGCGAGCAATAGATGATTTTCGGATTCAGCTTCTTCAGCGCGTCAAAACCGAAACCCAGCTTTTCCATCGCGCCGGTGCGGAAGTTTTCGGTGAGCACATCGGCGCTGGCGATCAGCTTCAGCACCAGCTCGCGGCCTTCTGCCGATTTCAGATCAACCGCGATGCTCTTTTTATTGCGGTTGTAAGTCGGAAAGAACCCGGCGCCGGATGCCGTCAGCTTGCGCGTGTGGTCACCGTCCAGCGGCTCGACCTTGATCACTTCAGCGCCGAGATCGGCCAGCACCAGCCCGCAGGTCGGGCCCATCACGACATGGCAGAACTCGATGACGCGGATGCCTTGCAGCGGCAGTCTTTGGGGCATGTTGTGTTCCTTATTGTTGCGGGGTTGCGGGCACAAAGCCCTTGGTCACGCCGGCCAGCGGCACATAACCGTACAGCGGCTCGCCAGGGATGCCTTCTTCGAGAATGCTGCGCATCGCCAGCAGTTTTTCCATATTGATGCCGGTGCGCAGGCCCATCGATTCGAGCATGAACACCAGATCCTCGGTGACGATGTTGCCGGATGCACCAGGCGCGAAAGGACAACCGCCGAGGCCGCCGAGCGAACTGTCGAAGGTAGTGACGCCGACTTCCAGCGCCGCAACCACATTGGCGAGACCGAGACCGCGGGTGTTGTGCAGATGGGCGCCCGAGAGTCTGTCGCCGATGGCGGCGCGTACTTTCTTGAACACACGGCGGATCTGTTCGGGATTAGCGTAGCCGGTGGTATCAGCCAGGCCGACTTCATCGCAACCCGCCTCAACCGATGCCACGGCCATGCGCACAACTTCATCTTCGCTGACCGCGCCTTCCAGCGTGCAGCCGAACACCGTCGACAGGCCGGACTCGATCACCGGGCGTTTGTCTTTCGGCAGGCTGTCACGAAATTCGCAGATTTTTTTGGCGCTGGCAATGGCTTCGTCCGGTGTCATCCGCACATTGGCGAGGCTGTGCGCCTTTGATACCGAAATCGTCAGTGTCAGTTTTTGTACACCGGC